>Ga0134125_10006237_pt1 | contig 13508 bp, 8 predicted proteins | sample KB31751_FD_96464 | JGI IMG/M metagenome (GOLD analysis project Ga0134125, IMG submission 96464) | Terrestrial soil microbial communities with excess Nitrogen fertilizer from Kellogg Biological Station, Michigan, USA - KB3-175-1 | ecosystem: Environmental > Terrestrial > Soil > Unclassified ... | reverse complement strand
GGCATGCTCACCATCGCCTTCAGCGGCAAGGACGGCGGCCGCATGCCCGAAGCCGCCGAATACTGCTTCACCGTCCCCAGCTTCTCGATTCATCGCATTCAGGAATCCCACGTCGCCCTGCTGCACATCCTCTGGGACCTGACGCACGTCGCCCTCGGCGAAGAGGACGTGGTCTGATGGCCGCCAACCCGCCCAGCTTGCTGAACGCCACCTGTCCGGTCAACGTTTCCGACCACGAGCGGATCGTCCTGGGGCACGGTTCCGGCGGCAAGCTCACCGCCGCGCTCATCGCCGACACCTTCCTCCCCGCCTTCGCCAACCCGATCCTCGAGCGCATGGACGACCAGGCCGTGGTCGAGTTCGGCCCCGAACGCCTGGCCTTCACCACCGACAGCTTCGTGGTCACGCCCATCTTTTTCCCCGGCGGCGACATCGGCTCGCTCGCCGTCCACGGCACCGTCAACGACCTCGCCATGGCCGGCGCCCGCCCGCTGTACCTCGCCGCGGCGTTCATCCTGGAAGAGGGCCTGGCCCGCGAGGATCTGCGCCGCGTGGTGGCCTCGATGGGACAGGCGGCCCGGGACTGCGGCGTGCAGGTGGTGACGGGCGATACCAAGGTAGTGAACCGCGGCCAGGCGGACCGGATCTTCATCACCACCACCGGCGTCGGCCTGGTCCCCGCCGGCGTGACCGTGAGTGCGAACCGCGCCCGCCCGGGCGACCACATCCTGCTTAGCGGCACCATGGGCGACCACGGCATGGCCATCCTATCGCAGCGCGAGGGGTTGGAGTTCGAGGCGGCGATCGCCAGCGACACCGCGCCGCTGTACCCGCTGGTTGCGGAGATGCTCGCCGCGGCGGGCCGGGAACCGGGCGGGACGGACGCGATCCGCTGTCTCCGCGACCCCACCCGCGGCGGCCTCGCCACCTCGCTGCACGAGATCGCCGCGAGCTCCGGCGTGGCCATGCGCGTGCGCCAGCAAGCCATCCCGGTGCGCGAGACCGTGGCCTCCGCCTGCGAGCTCTTGGGCATCGACCCGCTTTACGTGGCCAACGAGGGTAAACTCGTCGCCGTGGTCGCTCCCGAAGCGAGCGAGCGCGTCCTCGCCGCGATGTGCGCCCACCCTCTCGGCCGCGGCGCCTGCCGTATCGGCGAAGTCGCCGCAGCCGCCCGCGCCCAAGTGCTGCTCGAAACCGAAATCGGCGGCACCCGCCTGCTCGACACGCTATTTCACGAGCAGCTGCCGCGGATTTGCTGAAAGCGTCAACACCTCATTGATTGGCGCGGGCCCCAGCGCGGAAGGCCACGCGCCCGGCGTTTCCGGGCGCCTTCGGCTTATGCTCGCACCGGCATGGGGACCCCGGAGCCCCATGCCGGGGCTGCGCTCACGGGGGCCGCGCCTGCATTGCTTGCCGGGGGCGGGCCGCCCTGCGGAATTCCGCGGCCCTTCGCGCCGACTTTGCCCACAGTGCAAACGGCGCGACCCCCGCGAATTGCTTGGCGCCGGGCCCCGGCGCGGCGGCGGCGCGCGCCCCGCTTCCGCCTATTTGTCCTGGATGACCACCATCGGGAAAAACCGGGCGAACTCCGGCAGCGTGAGCGAGAACTCTCCATCCGGCGCCGGGTGCATCCCCCAGGGGTTCCGCAGCTTGACCGTCAGGCCGTCATAGCCGAGCACGGAGTATGCGTGCCGGCTGATGTACCAGCCGTCGATCCCGGCGGGGAGTTTCTCCCCGGCCGCCCGCCGCTGGTCGAGCGTCGTATCCAGAATCCCCGCCACCACGGCGCGGTGCTCCACCTGGGCGGCGGCCAGGTCCAGGGCGAGGCGGGGCAGCGAAACCGTGGACACCGGATGAGCGCCGCCGGCAAAAGCCGCCAGCACCTGCCCGGGTAGCCCGCCATTGCCGGCGGCGCGGTACGCGCCAAAGATTTCGGCGTTGGACTGGAGCATGGCGGCGAGGCTGTCCAGGCTGGCGGGGGTCAGCAGCCAATGAGCAGCGGCGGCAGCGACGGGGGAGGGCAGCGGCAGCGCCGCCAGTTCGGATTGCAGATGCGCGCGCAACGCGGATCCGGTCAGCCCGCCGGACTGGTTTACGAGACCGCGGATGGCGCGATCGTAAGCATCGAGCACCAGATCGCTGGAATCCACGGCGCGGACCAGCAGGGCCTGGAGCGCGGGCGGGGCGCCGCTGGCGGCCACCGAGCGGTCCAGGCCGCTGCGCAGCACGCGCTGGGCGTAGGCGCGCAGCAACACCGCCACCCACAGGCCGTCGGAGCGGTCAAAGCCGCTGGTCCGCGCATAGGCGACATCGGCGGGGCGCACGCGTTCGCTGCCGCCATCGAAAAAGTCCACGGTCAGGATGCCGTCGCCCGCGGGAGCGGCGATGAGGCGGCGCACCGCGGCGGGGTCGACCGCCACCCAGGAGGCGATGGCGGCGTGAAAGTAACAGCTGCCCAACTCGCCTTGGCGCACCTGGGTGGGCAGCAGCGGGCCGGGAGGAAACAGCGCGCCACCGGTTTGGGCGGTGGCGGCGGCCGCCCAGAGCAGCGCCAAGCCCAAGCCGAATTCCGCGGCCCTTCGCGCCGACTTTGCCCACAGTGCAAACGGCGCGACCCCCGCGAGCGGTGTCACCCCCGCTTTACTCATCCCGGAGGGCATGTTAACATCCTTGCCCAACTCTGGCCATCTCTGGCCATCTCTGGCCAGTGGCTGACACTGAGTCACTGAGCGCAGGACTTATGCTCGACGACCGCTCCTTGATTGCCGAGTCCGGACCGGATGCGGGCCGGCGTATACCGGTGCCGGCGGACGGGCTCAGCGTGGGGCGGGCCGAGGGCCTGGGCCTGGTGCTGCACGAGCCGGAAGTTTCCCGCCAACACGCCCGTCTGGCCCCCACCTTGGAGGGAACGCTGGAGCTGACCGATAGCTCGGTCAACGGCACCTTTGTCAACGGCCACCGCATTCTGCAGCCCACGCTACTGCAAATCGGCGACCAGGTGCGCTTTGGGAGCGCGGCGGCCCCGGCCTTCACGCTGCGCGGCGGCAACCGCGGCGCGGCGGCCGCGCGCGCGCCGGGTGGAGGCGAGGGCGTCCGGACGCTGGCCGTACCGGCGGTGGAAGCGGCGCCGGCCTGCTGGGTGGATTTGGTGGTGGACCAGAGACCGGTGCAGCCGGTGGAACTGGGCCGGCGTCTCATCCTGGGCCGCCAGGCCGGACCCGGCCGCCTGGCCATCCCGCACGCCTCGGTGTCCGCCGCCCACGCCGAGATCGTGCCGGAGGGCGGCGCCGCGCGGCTGCGCGATCTGGGCAGCCGCAACGGCACCTTGCTCAACCAGGAGGCGGTCACCGAGGCCACCCTGGCCGACGGCGACCTGATCCAACTGGGCTCCTGCGAAAGCCACCTGCTGCTGTTCCGCGAAGCCGCGCCGCGGACGCTGCACCTCACCGACGTGGATGTATCCCGGCCGCGTGTGCGGCTGGGGCGCGGCGAGGACAACGACATCCGGCTGGATCATCCCACCGTGTCACACTACCACGCCGAAATCCTGAACCGGCGCGGCGAAACCTTCATTGTGGACAAGGGTTCGACCAACGGCACCTTCGTCAACGGCGAGCCGGTGACGCGGCTGCGCCCCCTGGCCCGGGGCGACCGCGTGCACCTGGGAGCGCTGGAGTTCGTCTACGACGGCAGCCACCTGGAAGGCGCCGAAGCCGGGCTGGTGCGGCTCAGCGCCGCGGGACTGCGGGTGGAGGTGCGCGACCGCGTCCAAGGGTCCACCAAGCGCCTGATTGACGACATCTCGCTGGTCATCGAGCCGCGCCAATTCGTCGGCCTGCTGGGCGGATCGGGGGCGGGCAAATCCACGCTCATGGATGCGCTCAACGGCGCGCGTCCCGCCCAGCAAGGCACGGTGTGGCTCAACCACGACAACCTCTATCGCCGCTATCCCGCGCTGCGCGCCATGATCGGCTACGTGCCCCTGGACGACATCCTGCACCAGGAGCTGACCACGCGCGAATGCCTGTACTTTTCCGCCCGCCTGCGCCTCCCCGACGACTACGGCGAGGCGGCGCTGCAGCGCAAGGTCAACGAGGTGATGCACACCCTGGAGCTCACCGAGCGCGCCCAGCAGCCGGTCCATAGCCTGAGCGGCGGGCAGCGCAAGCGGGTGAGCGTGGGCATCGAGCTGCTCAGCGATCCGGCGATTCTGTTTTTGGACGAGCCCACCGCGGGGCAGGATCCCAAAAACGAGCAGCAGATGATGCAGCTCTTCCGCCGCATCGCCAATCGCGGGGCCTCGGTCATCATCAACACCCATCTGCTGGGCAGCTTCGGCCTGCTCGACCGGGTCGCGGTGCTGGTGGGCGGCAAACTGGCCTATTACGGACCGGCGCCGGAGATGTTGGGGTACTTCAACTGCCAGCAGCCGCACGAGGTCTACTACCGCCTGAAGGACGAAGCCACGCCGGAGCAGTGGGGGCAGCGCTTCCGCCGCTCCGGGGAGCATCGCCGCTACGTGCAGGAGGCGCTGGGCGAGTTGGAAGAGGCCGCCGGGCCGGCGGCCGCAACCGCCGAGCCGCCGAGCGCCCCCGCCAAACCCCGGCACGGGATCCTGCGCCAGGCGCAAACCCTGTGGGCGCGGCAGTGGAGCCGCAAGCTCAAAAACAAGCTCAACCTGGGGGTGCTGCTGCTTCCGCCCAGCGTGATCGCCGCCCTGATCGGCTTGATGGACTGGCCCCACCGCGGCGCCGATGGGCGGCGTCTGTTCTCCCCCAACACGCCCATGTCGCTGTTCATGCTGGTGCTGATCGCGCTCTGGTTCGGCTGCTCGGCCACCGTGCGCGAGATCGTGGATGAAGCCGCGGTCTACCGGCGCGAGCGGCAGCGCGACCTGAACCTCTCCAGCTACCTGGCGGCCAAACTGGCGTATTTAGCGGCCTTGGCCGGCATCCAGTCGGGATTGTGCGTGGCGGTGATGCTGGCGCTGCATGTGCTCGCCGGCCATGCGGTGGCGGCCTGGGTCTGGATGTGGGTGCTGACCGTGCAAGGCGGCCTGATCGGGCTGCTCATCTCGGCCTTGGCCCCCTCGGCGGAGGTGGCGCTCTATAGTTTTCCGCTGGTAATGATCGCCGAGCTGCTGTTTGCCGGGCTGTTGGTGCCCACCGCCCCGCTCCAACCGTTCTATGCCGATGTGGGATTCGCGCCCAACGGCCAGGTGACGCGGCTGGCGTTGCATGAGCAGCCGGCTTGGCTGCCCCGTGTGCCGCCCATGTCGCCCCTGCTGCGCGACAGCGGCGCCGCCGTCATGGTCAGCCGTTGGGGGCTCGAGGGCTTGGCCAATCTGTATAGCCAGGACCTGGGCGGGTTGCCCGACTGCATGAGCGCCCAGCAGGAGGCCAATCCCGCCGATAACTGCGGCTATAGCCTGGCCCTCACCGACATGGTGGCCTTCACTTTTCGCCGCGGTGCCGGCGTCCAAGCCCGCGATTATGTGCGGAATTTGGCCGAGCGCTTGCAGGCGCCGGCGGCCGGCGGCAGCCTGCCGGCATGGCCGTCAAGCTCCTCCGGCGAGGAATACGGGGCGATTCAGTTCGGGTTCTGTGTGCTGATGATCGCCGCCCTGGCCGCGGCGATGCGGCGCAAAGAGAGGAGTTCGCATGCGGCTTGAAATGCAACGCACCGACACCAACCAGCGCTGGAGCTTCCATGCCGGCAGCGTGCGCGTCGGCCGCGATCCGCAGAGCACCCTGGTCGTGTCCGAACCGGGCGTGTCGCGCGATCACGCCCTGGTGATCCTCGACAACAGCGGCGCGCGGGTGCGGGACCTGCAGAGCGGCCAGGGTACCTGGCTGAACGGGGCACGCATCACCGAGGCCGATCTGCGGGATGGGGACCGCCTGACTCTGGGCGGCGACGGACCCGAGTTCGTGGTGCGCCTGCCCGGGGCCAGGGCGAGCGCCGGGGGGGCGGACGCCACCGTCGCCTACGGCGGCGGCGATCCCGGCGCCACCATCGCCTACGCCGCCCCCAACTCGAATGCGGGCGCCACCATCGCCTATGGAGCCCACGCCCCCGGCCGCACCGGCCTGGATCGCCCCGCCCCGGGCGCCGCGCGGGCGGCCGCGCCCGCCGTGCCCGAGTGGGAGGAAGATGCCGGTGCCGGGGAGGAGGGCTTCGCCCCCGCCGTCAACGGCATCGATCCGGAGGCATGGGCGCTGCTCGAGGCCCGCGTAAGCTCGCTGCAGCGCCTGGCGCGCGTCAGTCTTGCCGCGGTGGCCGTGCTGATCGCCCTGCTGCTCTACCAGGCCAGCCAAATTAGCGCCAATGCCGCCGCCGTCGAGCGCCTGCGCAGCCAAGCCCAGGGAGCGGTGGCCGCCCTCACCCCGCAGCTCAATCAGCGCCTCAACCAGTTCGACCAGCGCATGGACGGCATGGATGCCAAAATGAAAGCCGAGGAAGACCACTTCGTGGCCCGCATGAACCTCGAGCTGCCCCAGATCATGGACCGCTACGTCAACCAAAAGCTGGCCGCGCTCGGATCCGGGCGGCGTTAAGTAGGCCACTCACTCCGGCGGCCACTGGAGCGCGCGCAGCACGGCGCTGAGGCTGACCCCGGCGCGTTCACTCAGCACCACGCCGGCAATGCCGTCGGCCGCGATCAAGGGAGCGCCCCACGCGCTGGCATCCAACGGCTGCGGCAATGTCAACCGGTCCGCCCCACCCGCCGCCGTGAGAAAAATGAGTTGCGGTGGAGTGCCGGGGTCGCCCAGCCGGAAGCTGGCCAACTCGGCGCCGGCGGCGGGCAGCGCGGTAGAGGACCGCGGGGCCGCGTCCCCAGCCGGAGCTACCGCCCACTGCATCAGCGCGGCGTTGCCCACCGCGGCCGCGTCCTCGAGCTTGACCCGCACCGGCCGTCCGCTCCCGTGAGGCACAAACGCGCTGGTGGTGACCTCGGGGGCGAAGCGCAGCAGCGAGATCTCGCCCCGCGCCTCGCTCCAACCGGGCTGGCCGGCCGGGGCTTGCGCCATCCAGACGGTGACGTTGTAAGCGCCCGGCAGCGGCCGCCAGTGGTCGTGGGCGATCGCCACCGCCAGTCCCGGGTCAAACTTCCACGGCTGCAACGTCTGTTTCGGCACCAGGAAGGTGCGGGCATCCAGCCGCACACCGGCGCCGGAACAGGCGTACGCTTGCGTACCGCCGTGGCCGTCGCCCAGCGTAAACTCGGTGCGCACGCGCAACAACGCCGGAGCGTAGGTTTGCAACAGCTGCCGGCGCCGGCTCGAGGTCCAAGCCAGGGCGGCCCGCCCCCCGGCGGCGGCGGCCTTCCACAAACGATCCGCGGTCTCGAGGCTGGCCAGGCTCGCCGGGCGCAGCCAGGCGGGACCCGGGACCGCGACCGGAACCTGATTCTGGAAGCGGGCCTCCACCCGCACCGTTCCGGAAGCCAGCAGCAGTTTTTCCAGCGGATTGAGCTTGGCTTGGAGCACCACCGCCCCCTCTACCCGCGCTACGCCGTCGCGCAGCAACTGCCGCAGCGGCTCCAGCGTATCGAGATCGCGATAGTACACGTCCACTGGAAGCGGCGCTCCCAGCCCCGCGGGCTGGCCGGACTGGAGGCGCAGCGGACCCGCGGCCCCATCGCTGTACACCGGCAGTCCGTTGACGCGCAACCCAAAGAAGCCGATCTGGCTCACCGTGGCGTCGTGGTCGGCCACCAGCGTCAGCGTCAAGAGCAGCCGCACATGATCGGGGGCGATGCCGCCGAGCGCCAAACTGGTCACCTGTGCGCGCAAGTCCGAACTGGACACGGCGGCGTTGCCCGTCGTTCCCGCCGCCACGCACTGTGCCGCCGCGCCCAGACTTAGGGCCAGCGCCGCCACGGCAACTCGACAGCCTCGCGCCATGACTCAGGGCCGGCGCCACAGCCGGATGCTGTGGTCGCCCGCCGCGGCCGCCAGCCACTGGCTGTCGGGGCTGAAGGCCAGCGAGCGCACTCCCCCGCCGGCGACGTTGAGCGTGGCCAGCAGCGACCAATCGCCGGTGTCCCAAATTTTCACTTGATTGTCGCCGCCGCCGCTGGCCAGCCAGCGCCCGTTGGGGCTGAAGGCCACCGCGGTGGCGATGTCGCGGTGCGCGGGCGCGAGCTGCCGGCTGGTCCCCGTGGCCAGGTTCCACACCCGCACGCTGTGATCGTCGCTGGCCGAGGCCAACCACGCCGCGTCCCGGCTGAAGGCCAGACCGCGGACAGTGGCGCTGTGACCGCTGAGCGTGCGCACCTGCTGGCCGGTCCCTCCATCCCACACCACGATGGTTTGATCCTCGCTGCCCGAGGCAAACTGATTCCCCACCGGGCTCACCGCCAGGGCGCGCACGCTGCCGCTATGGCCGCTGAGCGTGCGGACCGAACCGCCAGCCAGGTTCCATACCCGCACCGTGCGGTCGTCGCTGCCCGAAAGTAGCTCGCGGCCATCGCGGCTGTAGGCCAGGCACTCGACCTCAGCCCCATGGCCGGTCAGGCTGCGGTCCAGCCGGCCGGTCGCGGTGGCGATCAGGTCGATGTTCTTGTTCCAGGTGGCGGCGGCGACCTGCCGGCCATCCGGGCTCACCGCCACCGCCGCCACAAAGTTGTCGTCCAGAGAAACGGCGTGCAGCAGGCGTCCGGTGGCGAAATCCCAGAGGCGCACCGTCTGGTCCTGCCCCCCGCTGGCCAGAATGCGGCCGCGCGGGCTGAACGCCACCCCGAGGACGGCGTCGCTGGGCCCGTTCAGTACGCGGGCAAGGGTGGTCGGCGGCCCCGCCGGAGCCGGCGGCGGCGCGGAGGCGGAGTCAGACCCAGCCGGCGTGGCGCGTGGGGTGGTGGCAGCCGTGATCGGAGCCGGCTGCAGCGCGGGAGCGTGAGTGGCGGCCGTTGCGGGCGGCGAGGAAGGCGGCGAGTCGGTTTGGGCGGCGGTAGCCGCGCTCGGGGCCGCCCCGCCGCGCGGATGGGACCGCCAGACAAAGTAGCCTCCTCCCGCAGCCAGTACGATTACGGCGGCGGCCGCCAGCGGCAACAGGCGGCGCCGCGGAGCGGCAACCGCCGCCACCGCCTGCGCCTCATCGTCCGCTTCACGGTAGCGCGCCGGCACGGCACGCGCGGCGGCGCCGGCTTCGGCCGCGGGGCGGGACGGCGGGCGCTGCGGCGGGCGCGAAGAGGGTCGTTGCAGCGAAGCGGCCGGCTCGGCGGCAGGCCGCGAGGAGGGGCGCGCCGCCGGATGGGATGGCGGGCGCCCCGGCGCCGGGCTGCTCGGACGCCGCGGCTGCGGGGACCGGGGCGCGGGCGTCGTGGAGGGGCGCGCCGGCGCCACCGGAGTCAGCGGACGCGCCCCAAGCGCACCCGCGCTCGGCGGCCGCGCCGCCGGCGGACGCGACAAGGGCGTGGGCACGGTCTGCGCCAGGCCGGGCACGATGGTGGGCGCCGTGGCCAGCATCCCGGTCACCGGGACTTCCAGCCGGTTCAGTTCGCCCAAAAGTTCGGTCGCCCCCGCGAATCGCTCGTCCCGGTCCTTCGCCACCAGCCGCAGCACGATCTCATCCCAGAGCGGCTGGGCCGCCAGCTCGGGATTCACGCTGCTGGGTGGCGCCGGTGTCTGGTGCAGATGGGCGTACATCCACTCCTGATCGCTTTGCGCCGCAAACGGCAGCCGGCCGGTCAACATCTCGTAGGCGGTCATGCCCAAGGCATACAAATCCGTGCGGCCATCGGGGGGCTGGTCGGGTTGCGGGTTCCACTGTTCCGGGGCGGCATACTGCGGGGTGAGCATCGGCGCCCGGCTGAAGGCGGCGGTGCTGTCGCGCAACTTGGCCACCCCGAAGTCGGCCAGCTTGGGGATAAAGCCGCCGGATGGGGTGCGCTCCAACAGGATGTTGTCGGGTTTAATGTCGCGGTGCACGATGCCGAGGGCGTCGGCCGCTTCCAACGCTTCCACTAGGCCGCGTAGCAAACTAAGTACCAGTGCCGGCGCCAGCGGACCTTGGCAGGCGATCAGCATATCCCGCAGCGGCATGCCGTCCACAAACTCCATGCCGATGAACACCTTGCCGTCCTCGGCTTGGTCGATATCATCCACCCGAACCACGTTGCGGTGCTTGAGCCGGCGCTGCTTCTCAGCCTCCAAGTAAAAGCGCCGGACGAACTCACTCTCCTGGCTGAGCCGGGCGTACATTACCTTCAGCGCCCACAGGTCTTTGAAGACCAGATGTTCGGCCTTGTAGACGATCCCCATCCCGCCGCGCCCGATGCGGCTGATGATGCGGTATTTATTGCGCACCACCAGCCCCGGCGCCCACTCTTCCTTGTCCACCAGCTTGGCTCCGTCGGTGGGACAGCGCTCGCGCTCCTGGGCGTAATCGGTGGTGCAAATGGGACAGTATTTCATCGTCCGCGTCCCTGCTCGCTGCCACTATAACTGAGGGCGCCCCGGGCCCGATGATTATATTTGCGCCGTCGGTTGACCCCTCCCCGCGTCCGTGATAGATTCAGCGCTAAAGTTGGAGGCCGAGTCATGCATTTAGTCACTTGCGCGGGGTCCGGGTGGCGCCGCCGCCGGGGGCGAGGAGCGTCCGCGCGGTGCAGGCGTGTTGCGTGCGGCATCCTCTTGGCCGGGGCGCTGGCGTGCGGGCTCGGCAGCCCGGCGGCAGCCCAGGCGGCGCCCACCCCGGCGCAACGCGCGCAGCAAATGCTCCAGGACGCCGCCCAGTTGGAAAACGAGGCCACGGTGGCGGCCGGGCTGCCCGGGGAGATGAGCGCGGCCGCTTTCGCGCGCAGCCGGGCCCGGCAATTGCGCCAGGCCGCGGCGGCGCTCGCCCCCGCTCCGCCGCCCACCCCGGCGGCGCCCGCCGCCCCGGCCGCGCCCAGCCCGCAGCCGGGCGCCGCGGCCCCGGCCCCGGCCTCCACCCCCGCGCCCGCCGGTCCCGACCTGCGCTGGGGCCCCTGGGATCCGGTGGCGAGTTGCAGCGGGGTGGACGTGCACTTATCCCTGGCCGATCTGCCCGACGGGGGTCAGCAGGTGCGCATGCGCTTCTTGAATCACAATGACTACCCGGCGGTGGTCAGTTTCCGCACAGTGTTTCTGGGCCGCAGCGGCCAACACCAACTCTCGCCGGGAGACATCAGCATCACCCTCGATCCCAGCAGCAGTTCGCCCCCCGTGGTGGGCGACCACATCGGCTTCGCCGTGGCGCAGTACGGGCTGGCCGACATGACCGTGCACGCCAACCAGAGCAAGTCGGGGATGGCGAGCATGACCCTGCCCTGCACCGTGCACCCCAAGTACCTGGCCCACACCGAGGACTCGAACGGAGGACCGACCCATGCGGGCACGCGTTGAGCTGGCGTGGGTGCTCGCGCTGTGCGTTGCGGCGGCCTGGGGCCAAGCGGCGGCGCCGGCGTGCCGCGTCAAGGGCGACGCCCTCGCCAGCCGCCGCGCCGCCTTGGGCGCCAACCTGGCGTTGGTGAACGACGGCAATTTGGCCGCCCGCAAGCAGGCCGCCGCCAACGACCCCGACACCATGGTCCTTCTGGGGGATTTTTATTTCGCCCAACACCAGTCCGATCAGGCCACGCAGTGGTGGAACACCGCCGCGCAAAGCGGCGACGCGCTCGGCTACGAAGCTCTGGGCGACCATACCGAGGATATGGGGGCGCGCCGGCGCGCCTACGCCGCCGCCGCGCAATTGGGCGACGCCTACGGCGAGCGCCGCTACGGCGAGATGTTGGTGCGCGGCCAAGGCGGGCCGCGGTTGTCGCTGATCGGGCGGGAATATCTGATTCAAGCGGCGGAAGATGGCTCCCCCGAAGCCCAGGTGGAGGTGGGGGCCGGCTATACCGGCATCCCCGGCACCGAGTTCGTGCCCGAATTCGCGCCCATTGCCGACCCCGGCGTCGGGAATTGCTACCTGACCGCCGCCCAGGACCAGCACGCCGTGGCCGGGGACCGCATGCTGCGCCGCGCCTACGAAGCCGGCATCCTCAAAGACCCGCGGCCGCTGCCCAGTCTCGCCGACGCCGCCGCCTTTCTCGAATACCTCAGCAGCTTTGACCCCGAGCGCCAACCCGAGGTCCTCAGCCAGGCGATCGGGCGGGAACCCAACAGCCCCAACCTGGGCCGCGCGCTCGAGGAGCGGGTCTGGCTCACCCCGCTCCCCAAACCCGGGGTGATGTCTCCCCCGCTGCAGCTCCTGCAAGCCCACGATCCGCAAGACGCCACCGGCCTCTATTTTTCCTTGCTGCAGGATCTGCCCACGCTGCCCGCGCCCCGATTCGGCGAGCCGCGTTTCAATACCCCCGAGCTGGTCCAACGCGGACAGAAGCTGGTGCAGGAGGGCACCGCCGGTCTGGCGGCGCTCGACAATCCGGCCCTTGCCATGGGACTCGATCAAAGCCAGCTGCAGCCTCGGCTGGTGATGGCCAAGAAGGTCTTCGCCCAAGCCGCGGCGCTCGCTCCCGCGGTGGCGGCCGGCCAAACCTGGGTGCAGCCGGAAAATGCCCCGGATGTGCTCGCCGACTACCTCTATGCCCGCGGCGGACTCGCGGCGCTCACCGCCATCCGGTCCGCCCATCTCACCCTGGGCGTCAACCAGTCCCTGCACGGCAAGGATCCCCAGAACTGGCAAATGGAGTATCTGGCCGGCAATAAGGATCAGTTCCCCTACAGCCCCCCCACCGACTCCAGCGCCAAAGACAGTTTCGATCCTCCCAACCTCGATCCCGCCACCCGCGAGCTGGTGGTCACCGACGGCAACGGCTGGCTGATGAAGAACGACGACGGACCGCGCCAGTGGAGCCCCGACGACGCCCCCGCCAAGCGCGATCCCCATATTCCCCTCGAATTTGGCATCCTCAACGCCCCGGCGGCCGGCGATCTGGACGGCCCGCTGGTGGAGTACGCCCGCCTGCAGCAAGCCCATCAGCCCACCCCCCAGCTCATGTTTGCCGGTTCCACCGAGCTGGATGGCCACAAGGTTTTCCACTTGGTGGTGGGCGACCCGCGCAATCTCACCCTCAAGGACAAGTCGAGCGACAATCCTCCGGTGAACTTTGACGCCTACATTGACGCCGCCAACTTCCACCTGCTGCGCCTCACCTGGTCTTGGATCGCGGATAAGGACTCCGAGAGCCTGGATTTCAGCAATTTCGCCCAGGTGGACAACGTGCTGATTCCCCAGCAGACGGTCTATACCTTGCAGCAAGGGAGCAATACCGACAATGCCAGCAGCGAGCAGGACCGCGTCCTGCACCTTGAGCTGAACCCCAAGCTGGACGGCGATATTTTTTCGATGAATCGCGATGAGGCCAAGAAGGTAAAGCAGGCCCTCGAGGACAGCGCCAAAGGCGACAAGAATAACTAATTGATTGGCGCGGGCCCCAGCGCGGCTTCGCCGCGCGCCCCGCTTGTGCTCGCCCCGGCATGGGGACCCCGGAGCCCCATGCCGGGGCTGCGCTCGCGGGGGCCGCGCCTGCATTGCTT
>Ga0134125_10006236_pt1 | contig 13508 bp, 12 predicted proteins | sample KB31751_FD_96464 | JGI IMG/M metagenome (GOLD analysis project Ga0134125, IMG submission 96464) | Terrestrial soil microbial communities with excess Nitrogen fertilizer from Kellogg Biological Station, Michigan, USA - KB3-175-1 | ecosystem: Environmental > Terrestrial > Soil > Unclassified ... | reverse complement strand
GGTGCGGCCGATCAGGGTGGCCTCGCCCATCTGCGCGGCGAGCTGCTGCATGTAGTCCGGCGTAACCACGAAGCCGGCTTGATTCAGAATGTCTGACGCGCCCGCGAGCGCGGCGGGCGTCGTATTCATCGCGAAGTACACGCCGGGATCGAGCGTGCAGGCGGCAATCATCGCCATGACCCCGACGAACGACTCCATGATCATCCCGCCGTAGCCGATCACGCGCGCGTCGGTCTCGCGCGTGATCATCTTGGGCGTCGTGCCCGAAGCCACGAGCGAGTGGAATCCCGAGATCGCGCCGCACGCAATCGTGATGAACGCGAACGGGAACAGCTTCCCGGCGAACACGGGCCCTTCGCCGGCCGTGGCGAACGGCGTCAGCGCCGGCATGCGCAGCGGCGGCAGGATGATCAGGATCGCGATGCCCAGCACCACGACGGTCGTGATCTTGAGGAAGGTGGAGAGATAATCGCGCGGGCACAGCAGCATCCACACCGGCAAGACCGAAGCGATGAAGCCGTACGCGATCATCATCCACGAGATCGTCGTGCCGCTGTGCGTGAACGCCGCGGCCAGTGCCGGATGCGTCGCGACGCTGCCTCCCGCGACGAGGGCCGCGAGCAGCAATACCGCGCCGATGGCCGACGCTTCGCCCACTTTGCCGGGTCGCCAGCGCTTCATCCACCAGCCCATGAGCAGCGCGATCGGAATCGTGCACGCGATCGTGAACAACCCCCACGGCGACGCCCGCAGCGCGTTCACCACGATCAGCGCGAGCACGGCGAGCAGAATGATCATGATCGCGAGTACCGCGACCATCGCAGTGACGCCGGTGAATTTGCTGACTTCCTCCTTCGCCATCTGGCCGAGCGACTTGCCGTCGCGCCGCAGCGAGCAGAACAGAATCGTGAAGTCCTGCACCGCGCCGCCGAGCACGACGCCGATCACGAGCCAGAGTGTGCCGGGCAGGAATCCGAATTGTGCCGCGAGCACCGGGCCGACGAGCGGGCCCGCGCCGGCAATCGCCGCGAAGTGATGACCGAACAGCACCCACTTGTTCGTGGGCACGAAGTCGTGGCCGTTGTTGAACCGCTCCGCCGGTGTGGCGCGGCGGGGATCGAGGCCGAAGACTTTGTTCGCGAGGAACTTCGAGTAGAAGCGGTAACCGATGACGTAGGTACAGACGGCGGCGGTGAGGAGCCAGGCGGCGCTGATCGTCTCGCCGCGGGCCAGCGCCAGGACACCGAAGGCGACGGCCCCCAGCACCGAAATCGCGATCCAAATCAGCGCCCCCCCCCGCACGCGCGTAAGTTGTGGCGCCGCTTGCCGATGTTCAAGTTCAACCATAGGTTCGAAATCCCTTGAGTCCCACCGGTGCATCGGGTCCCTATCCTTGGTCGTCGGGCGGTCGCGCCGCCTCGGCGCCGGCGGTGCAGGAGCGCCCCCAGCCTCAAAAGCTCGGCGAGAGTCTCAAAGGCAGAGTCGCGATGGTCACGGGCGGAGCCACAGGCCTGGGCCGTTCAGTCGCGCTCGAGTTCGCGCAGGCCGGCTGCGGCGTCGCGTTCAACTACGTCGAAATGCCCGGACGAGAAGTCGGGCCTCAGGCGCTCATGACCGAGACGGCGATCAAGGCCTACGGCGTCCCCGTGTACTCGGCGCTGTGCGACGTGCGGGAAATGGATCTGGTCGAGCACTTCGTCGATCAGGTGCGCAGCCAGCTCGGCGGGGTGCACTACCTCGTGAACAATGCCGGCGTCACGCACGACGGCGCGCTGTGGCGTCTGACGCCCGAGGCCTGGGCCGAGGTGATGGACACGAACGTGGGCGGCGCGTTCAACTGTATTCACGCCGTCGCGCCGTTGATGCGTGCGCAACGCTTCGGCAAGATCGTCAACATCGCCAGCCATCAAGCGTTCAAGCCTGGTTTCGGGATCGCGAACTACGCCGCGAGCAAAGCGGCGCTCATCGGGCTCACCCGGGCCGCGGCCGTCGATCTCGGCTCGGCCGGGATCAATGTCAACGCCGTCGCGCCGGGGTTCGTCAAAACCGAGCTGCTGACGCAGCTGCCGCGCGAGGTGCTGGAGCGCGCCGAGCACGAGTCGGTGCTCGGCCGGGTTGCCGAGCCCGAAGACGTTTCACGCGTCATCCTCTTTCTGTGCAGCGAGGCCGCCCGCCACATCACCGGCCAGGTGATCATAGTTGATGGAGGCTTGACCCTCGCTTAGATTGGCCGCGTGACTAAACTCTTGCGAGGCAAGTACTTCCTCCTCCTGTTCGCGGTGCTCAGCTGCGGTGGGAAAAAGAAGGTCGATGACAAACCCACGCCGGAAAACTTGCCTCCGACCGCGCCGCTGCCCACGGCGGGTCTCGCGGGCCAGCGCGTCGCGCTCACGCCGCTGACGCTCGTCGGCGCCGAGGACACGCTGCACCTGGAAGCCCTCATCGCCGACCGCCGCGCTACACTGAACAAGAGTGACAGCATCATCGGCGCCTTGCTCACCACGCGGGCTCCCGAAGTCACGTGGGTGGGTCCGGAAGAGCTGCGCCACACCGCCCGGCGCGCCCCCGGGGTCGCGACCGATCCCGATCAGATGGGGACGGCGTTTCTGCGGGCGCAGAGCTTGATCGACGTGCCCGATCCATTGCGCTACCAATTGCGCACGTTGGTGGGGCTCGCCGGCGGCCGCTTCGCGATGATTCCCGGAGGGCTCGTGTTTCGGCGCCGTCCCGGGCGGACCGATGTGACCGCCGAGCTGTCGCTCGTGATGGTCGATACGCGGGTCGGCAAGATCGGATGGCGGACGGTGGCACGAGGCGAGGCGGAGGATCCCTGGACCGCGCTGACCAAAGCTGTGAAAGCGCTGACTCCGGGCCTTCCTTGACGGGACGTGAAGCCACGCTGATCCCGGGCGACGGGATCGGCCCCGAGATCACGGCAGCCACGCTTCAGGTCCTGGACGCGCTCGGCGTCCAATTCGATTGGGATGAGGAGTACGGCGGGCTGGCGGCGGTCGAGAAGGCCGGCACGCCGTTGCCCAACGCCACGCTCGATTCGATTCGCCGCACGCGTCTCTGCCTCAAGGGGCCGCTCACGACGCCGGTGGGCGGCGGGTATCGCTCGGTCAACGTCGCGATGCGCCAGGAGTTCGATCTCTACGCGAACGTCCGGCCCACGAAGACGATGGTGCCGGGCGGCCGGTACGAAAACATCGATCTCGTCATCATCCGCGAGAACACCGAAGGGCTGTACGTCGGGCTCGATCACACGTTCAAGATCGGCGGCGACCGCCGCGCGATGGCGCAGGCGATGTCGATCGTCACGCGCGAGGGCAGCGAGCGGATCGCGAAATACGCCTTCGAGTATGCCAGGATGCACGGCCGCAAGAAAGTCACGATCGTGCACAAGGCCAACATTTTGAAGGCGACGTCGGGACTGTTTCTCGAGGTGGCGAGGAAAGTGGCGGAGCAGTATGCCGGGCAGATCGCGGTGGAAGACAAGATCGTCGACAACACCGCGATGCAGCTCGTGATCAAGCCCGAGCAGTTCGACGTGATCGTCACCACGAATCTGTTCGGCGACATCCTGTCGGACGAAGCGGCCGGACTCGTGGGCGGTCTGGGCCTCGCGCCCGGCGCCAACATCGGGACGCATGCGGCGATCTTCGAGCCGGTGCACGGCTCGGCGCCCGACATCGCGGGGAAGGGAATCGCCAATCCGTCGGCGCAGCTGCTCGCGGCGGCGATGATGCTCGATCATGTGAAAGAGCTCGACGCGGCGAAGCGGCTGCGGCGCGCGCTCGAAGAGACGATCGTGCAGGACAACGTCCGGACGCCGGACCTGGGGGGACGTGCTTCTACGGCCGAATTCGCCCGCGCCGTGGTCCAGCGAGCTGGGGCCTAAGCACCCGTGCGCGAAGTGCGGTCAGGACACCGCCGGCATCGCGATCGGGGGCCTGTGCCAGAACTGCCTGCGTCTGCTGCATCGTCGCGCGACGCGGACGGCGCGCCTGGTCTCCCTCGGCACGACTCTGCCGCTCGCGGTGTATGTCGCCATGGCGCTGCCGGTGGAGCGGACGGCCCGGCTGGTGGGCGCGGCCTGCATCCTGTTGTGGTACGTGTTGACGTTTCAGATCGCCAAACGCGTGACGCTGGAGTTTCTTAAATGAAGGTATCGGGTATCGGGTATCGGGTATCGGCGACCGCGCTGCTCTTGGCAGCGCCGGTTTCAGCACAGACGTCCCTTTCTATCTATAGAGATGGCCGCGTCGTGGTGCGGCGCACGCTGCCGCAGGCGCTGCAGCAGGGCCGCAACGCGCTGACGCTCCGGCTCGAGGCGCTCGATCCGGCGACGCTGTTTTCGCCCGATACCGCCGTCACCGTGAGCTCGGCGACGGTGCGCTACCCCAGCACCGCGACGGATGCGCTGGCCCGTTCGATCGGACAGACGCTCTCGTTCGTGCGCGCCAAGGGCGACACGATTCGCGCCACCGTGGTGCGCGCGGACCCGCCGCAGTTCCGGCTCTCTGACGGACGGCTGCTGCTCGGCATGCCGGGTGAGCCGCTCTTTCCCGCTGAGCTCGTGAGGTCTGCGCCGGAGGCGCAGGTCGTGCTGGAAGCGGCGCGCGCGCGGCAAAGGACGGAGTTGGCTTATGTGGCGCAGGGCGTGAGCTGGGAAGCGCTGTATCAGGTGGTTCTCACCGGATCTCGTGCGTTGGTATCGGGGACGGCGACGGTGACGTCGCAATCGGTTGGTGCCGACAGCGCTGAAGTGCAGCTCGTCGCGGGCGCGATTCGGCGGACCCGCGCGACGCCACCGGCCGCTGCCTACGAAGGAGCCCTAGCCGCTCGGGCGATGATGGCGCAGGACGCCGAGCAAAAGATGTCCGAAGAAGCCGTCGGCGAGACCCACGTTTACCAGCTCCCCGGCCGGCTCTCCATCGAGCCGAACGTTCCCATTGCGACCGCGCTCTTCCCGCGCAGCTCGGCTCCAGTTACTCAGGAGTTGATCGTTCCCGGTGTGTTGCCGTGGCGCGGCTGGATCGGCCAGAATCCCGAGCCCAACCGTGTGCCGGTGCAGGTCTGGTACACGATCAAGCGCGCGGCCAAGACGCCATTCGGCGACCGCCCGCTGCCGGCCGGAACGGTCCAGCTCTATCAAGCCGATTCCGCTGGTCGCGTTCAGTTGATCGGTGAAGCGGCGAACGATCACACGGCCCCTGGCCGGGATCTCAGGCTGCAGTCGGGTGATGCATTCGACATCACCGCCGAGCGCGTGCAGACCGATTTCAATCAGGAGCAGCTTCCGCCGGCGAAACGTGGATTGCCCGCGCGCCAGCGGATCACCGCCGCCTATCGCGTGACCATCGCGAACGCGAAGAGCCAGGCAGTGACCGTCGACGTGCGCGAGTCCCACTTCGGTGATTGGAAGATCGTCGAGAGCAGCGTGGCCGCCGAGAAACTCTCGTCAACGGAATCACGCTTCCGGCTGCAGGTCCCCGCGCAAGGTGAGGCGACGCTGACCTACACGGTGCAGATCGAGCAATGACCTGCCAGATCGTCCATATCGGTGATCTGCATTTCGGCGGTGTCGCCGACATTCCGGTGGTCGAGGCGCTGGAGCGGATTCTGCCCGACCTGCGGCCCGACACGATCGTGATCGGCGGCGATATGTCGCAGCGCGCGCGCCACGGCGAATTCCAGCGCGGCCGCGCGTTTCTCAATCTCGCGCGCGAAACGGCGCCGGTGCTGGTCATTCCCGGCAATCACGACGTGCAGTGGTGGCGCCGGCCGTTTGTGCCGTTCGGCAAGGACGCCGTCTACGAGAAGTACCGGGCCTACTTCGGCGCCGATCTCACGCCGACGCTGACCATTCCCGGAGGCGCGATCATCGCCTCGGCGCTGACCGCGCACGGGGTTGCCTGGGGATCGCTCACGCCGCGGCTGCGCGATATCGCGGTGAAGGGTCATCTGCCCAAGAGGGAAATCCAGCGCGTCCAGAAGATCTTTGCCGGCGCCGATGCGAATCTGCCGAAGGTGCTGGTGATGCACCACAACGTGCTGCGCGGCGAGCTGTCGAAGCGGATGGGGCTCGCGCGCTGGCGCACCGCGCAGCAGCGCATCGTCGCCGCGGGCACCGACGTAGTGCTGTGCGGGCACGACCATCAGGAAGGCGCCGAGATGCTGGACGGCAAAGTCGTCGTCTCGACCGCGGGCACGCTATCGACGCGCGCGCGGGGAGGGCGGCCGGTTTCCTTCAACTTTGTGACGATCGATCCGGCGGCGGTGCAGGTGACCTTCTTCAGATGGGATGCCGGAAAGCAACGGTTTCAGCCCTCTGATACGGCTGCGTTTGCCAGAAAAGCCGCACGTTTAGAGCCTCAAGCTTCAACCAGCTGACAGTTGCGCAGACGGCGAAGTGGCTGCAAGCTGCGAGCTACTTCGCAACTTTTCTAGGAGCTGAACTACCGATGGCCCCGAAGTTCCAAGGTGTCGACTTCTATCAGGTAGATAGTCTTCTCACTGAAGAAGAGCGCGCAGTCCGTGATACCGTTCGCGACTGGGTCGACGAGCACCTCATGCCGGTGATCGGCGAAGCCTATGTCGCCGGCAAATTTCCCAAGCAGCTCATTCCCGGCATGGCCGAGCTCGGCCTGTTCGGCGCCAATCTGCCGGAAGAGTACGGCTGTGCCGGACTCAACAACGTCGCCTACGGGCTGATCATGCAGGAGCTCGAGCGCGGCGACTCGGGCGTGCGGTCGTTCGCGTCGGTGCAGGGCGCGCTGGTCATGTACCCGATCTACGCCTTCGGCTCCGAAGAACAGAAAAAGAAATGGCTGCCGCAGATGGCGAGCGGCAAAGTGATCGGCTGCTTCGGGCTCACCGAGCCGGATTACGGCTCGAACCCCGCCGGCATGATCACCGTCGCCAAAGAGACGAGCGACGGCTGGGTCCTCAACGGCGCCAAGATGTGGATCACCAACGGCTCGACGGCACAGGTCGCGGTCGTGTGGGCGAAAAACGGAAAACTCGAGGACCCGAACGCGATTCGCGGCTTCATCGTGCCGACCGACACGAAGGGCTTCTCGGCCAAAGACCAGAAAGGCAAGCTGTCGCTGCGCGCGAGCGACACGAGTGAGCTCGTGCTGCAGGACGTGCACCTTCCCAAGGACGCGATCCTCCCGAAGTCCGGCGGGCTCAAGTCTCCGCTGATGTGTCTGACGGCCGCGCGCTACGGCATCTCGTGGGGCGCCGTCGGTGCGGCGATGGCGTGCTACGACGAAGCGGTGAGCTACTCGAAGCAGCGCGTGATGTTCGGAAAACCGATCGGCGGATTCCAGATTCAGCAGGCGCGCCTCGCCGACATGCTGACCGAGATCACGAAGGCGCAGCTGCTCTGCGTGCAGCTGGGGAGACTCAAGGACGCGGGACAGTCGACCCCCCAGCAGGTGAGCCTCGCGAAGCGCAACAACGTGAACATGGCGACCGATATCGCGCGCGAGACCAGACGCCTGCTGGGCGCGAACGGCATTCTCGCCGAATACCAGGCGATGCGTCACCTCGCAAACCTCGAATCGGTGTACACCTATGAAGGGACGCACGACGTCCACACCCTGATCCTGGGGCAGGAAATCACAGGGCTGTCGGCATTTAACTAGAAACCATGCCGTGCCGGACCCCGTTATGACACCACCATGAATCTCGTCTTGTTGCTCCTGCTGGCCCAAACCCAGGCCGTTCCCCCGGCGCCCCAGCCGCTGGTCGAAATACAGAATCTCTCCACGCGCGAACACCGCATGACGGCGTTCCTGCTCACCGCCGCCCAAGAGCTGACGATCACAGCCGTCGGCGCCGAGCCATGGCCGGACCGGCTGCGCAGCCGCGACGAAGAAGGATGGGACGAGGACGAGCAAACGATGTGGCCCGCCGCGGCCTGGATTCTCGACGCGCGCACCCGGGCGGTGGTGTGGGATCTCCGCGCCGCCGACACACGCCGGGAGTCGAATGGCCTGCGGCGCTTCTCCGGCACGCTGCGACTCCCCGCCGGGACGTACGAAGCCCATTACGCCTCCTATCCCAACTATCACGTCTCCTTCGACGGCAACAGCCAGATACAGAATTTTCACGACGTCGTGCGTCTGGGCCGGCGGGCCAAGTACGGCGGTCCGTACGTGGAAAAGAGCTTGTACAAAGAGTTCGGCCTGACGGTCACGGGCATCGGCAAGGAAGCCTCGGCAGAAGAGCTGAAGGCGGCGCAGGCGGCATTCACGTCGTCCGCGATCGCCACCGTCGCCCCCGATCCCAATGAGTCCGCGCGCACCGGGTTCGAGCTGACGAAACCGGCTGAAATCGATATCTACGCGATCGGTGAGCTGTCGAAAGAAAAGGACTTCGACTACGGCTGGATCATGAATGCCGACACGCACAAGCGCGTGTGGGTGATGACCTATGACGACACCGATCCGGCGGGCGGCGCCGCCAAGAACCGTGTCGCGCACGAGACGCTGCGCCTCAAGCCCGGCCGCTACGTCGCCTATTTCGTCAACGATGAATCGCATCATCCCGATGATTGGAATCGTGTGCCCCCGACCGATCCCGAGTTCTGGGGACTGATGGTGCGCGTCCGCGACCCAGTCGCCCGCGCGGCCGTGAAGAAATTCGAGTATGAGCCCGTCCCGGAAGGACAGACGATCGTCTCGATGATCGGCGTCGGGGATGGCGAGACGCGCTCGGAAGGCTTCGTGCTGAAGCGCGCGATGGACGTCCGCATCTACGCGATCGGCGAGGGCACGAGCCGCATGGTGGACTATGCCTGGATCGTGGACGCCGAGCATCACAAACACATCTGGACGATGACGCTGGACAACACCGAGCATGCCGGCGGCGCGCCGAAGAACCGCGTGTTCGACGGAACGATTCGGCTCACGCCCGGCAGCTACCTCGTGTACTTCCGCACCGACGACTCGCATGCCGCCGACGCCTGGAACGCGGCCCCGCCGGCTGAGGAGAAGTACTACGGCGTCAGCGTTTTCCCGGCGAGCGGCCGGCTCAACCCCGCCGATATCGGCCCGTTCGTGCGCCCGGGACGCGGCACCGGCGTCGCCCTCGTGGAGCTGACGCGCATGGGCGACAACGAGAACGCGCGCAAGACATTCCGGCTCGAGGCACAGACCAGGCTCCGCATTTACGCGCTCGGCGAAGGCCGCGACAGCGAGATGTTCGACTACGGGCGCATCGAGGACGGCAACGGCCGCACGGTGTGGCAGATGAAGTACGAGGAGACCGAGCCGGCGGGTGGAGCCGACAAGAACCGGATGTTCGACGGCGTGATCACCCTTCCCGCCGGATCGTACGTGCTCCACTACACATCCGACGGCTCGCACTCGAGCAGTAATTGGAACGACGAAGCCCCCGATGACCCCGACCATTGGGGCATAACCGTGTTCCGCCTGGGGACCCGCTAACGTAGCTTTCGGGCCTTATGAAAATCGCGGTCTGCATCAAGCGCGTCCCCGATTCGGAAACGCGTGTCAAAGTCGCTGCGGACGGAAAAAGCCTCGACGAAGCGGGCGTGAAATTCGTCATGAATCCGTATGACGAGTTCGCCGTCGAAGAGGCGTTGCGCCGCAAGGAGAAAGCCGGCGCCGGTGAAGTCGCGGTGCTGTGTCTCGGTCCCGCGGCCGCGCAGGAGACGATCCGCACCGCGCTCGCGATGGGCGCCGACCGCGGCATCCTGCTCCAGGCCGACAAGATGCCCGCCGATTCCTTCGAAGTCGCCAAGCTCATCGCCGCCGAGCTCAAGTCCACGAGCTGGGACCTGATCCTGTTCGGCCGCATGGCGATCGACGATTACAACCACCAGGTCGGTACGCTGGTCGCGGAGCTGCTCGGCCTGCCGAGCGTGAGCGCGGTGTCGCATCTCGAGATCGAGGGCGCCACAGGCGTCGCCGAGCGTGAGATCGAAGGGGGAATCGAAGTCGTGGAGTTCCCGCTGCCCGCCGTCGTCACGGCCGACAAGGGCCTGAACGAGCCGCGCTATCCGGCACTCAAGGGCATCATGGCGGCGAAGAAGAAGCCGCTCGAAGTGAAGCCGGTGCAGGCCGGCAGCGGAACGCTGGAGGTCGTCGCCCTGACGCCGCCGGCCGAGCGCAAGGAAGGGAGAATCGTTGGTGAAGGCGCCGCCGCGGTCGGTGAGCTCGTGCGGCTGCTGCGCGAGGAAGCGAAAGTCTTGTGAGCAAAGTCCTCGCGGTACTCGAGCAGCGCGACGGCAAACTGCGCAAAGTGTCGTTCGAGGTCATCACGGCCGCGCGCCGGCTCGGCGATGCCGATGCGGTGGTGTGCGACGCGACGGACCGTGAAGCCTGCGCGGCCGCGCTCGCCGCTCGCGCGAAGTCCGGCGGGTATCGCGCCGTCGTGTTCAGCGCGACGGCGACGGGGCGCGATCTCGCGCCGCGTGTGGCGGCCAAGCTGGGCGTCGCTGTGGTCGCCGATCTCACGGATGTCGTCGCAGACGGCAGCGGCTTCCTGGTCACGCGACCGGTGTACGCGGGCAAAGCCCTTCTGAAAGTGAAGGTGACCGCGCAGCCCGCGGTGCTCTCGCTTCGCCCCAACGTCTTCACGCCCGACGCGGCCGCCTCCAGTGTGAAGCCCGAGACGCTGCCGGTCACGGCGGGGGGCCGCGTGAAAGTGCGGGAGGTCAAGGCTGCGCCGGCGGGCACGCTCGACGTGGCCGAGGCGCAGGTGATCATCTCGGGCGGCCGCGGGCTGAAGGAGCCGGCCAACTTCAAGGTGTTGGAAGAGCTCGCGCACGCGTTCGGCGGGCGCGCGGCGGTCGGTGCATCGCGCGCGGTAGTCGACGCGGGCTGGCGGGCGCACGCCGATCAGGTGGGCCAGACCGGCAAGACGGTCAGCCCGTCGCTCTACATTGCGGTCGGCATCTCGGGTGCGATCCAGCACCTGGCGGGGATGCGTACCTCGAAGGTGATCGTCGCGATCAACAAGGACAAAGACGCGCCGATTTTCAAGATCGCCGACTACGGTGTCGTGGGTGATCTCTTCGAAATCGTTCCGAAGCTCACCGAGGAGATCCGCAAGCTGCATGGCTAAGATCGTCCCCGCCCGTTACCAGCTCCCATTGCCACTCGAGAAGATCATCCTGCAGGACGGCGCCGAAGGCGCGGGCGATCGGATGGAGCTCGACGTGCTGATCGTCGGGGCCGGGCCGGCGGGGCTCGCGTGCGCGATCGAGCTGGCGCGGCTGGGGAAGACGGATGGCACGGAGCTCAACATCGCCGTGCTCGAGAAAGCGGAGGCACTCGGCGAGCACTCGCTGTCGGGCGCGGTGGTCAATCCACGGGCGTTCCGGGAGTTGTTTCCCGATCTGAAAGACTCCGATTTCCCGTTCCGTGGGCCGGTTGCGAAGGAAGCGGTCTATCTCCTCACTCCCAATTCCAAGCTCCGCCTCCCAACTCCGCCCACGATGCACAACAGCGGTTTCTACGTCGCATCCCTGTGCGAGATCGTCCGCTGGCTGGGCGCAAAAGCCGAAGCGCTCGGTGTCAACGTCTTCACCGGGTTTCCCGCCGCGCAGCTGCTCGTGAAGGGAGAAGCGGTCGCCGGTGTGCGCACCGCGGCCGCGGGGCTCGACCGCGAGGGCAAAGCCACAGCGGGCGGATCGGCTCCCAACGATCTGGTCGCGAAGGTGACGGCGCTCGCCGAAGGGACGCGCGGGCTGCTGTCGCAGGCGTGGTGCCAGTGGCAGAACGTCGGCTCGGAGAATCCGCAGATTTTCGCGCTCGGCGTGAAGGAATTGTGGGAGACGAAGCAGCCGCTCGACCGCGTGATTCACACGCTGGGATGGCCGCTCCCCAGGGACGCGTTTGGCGGAAGCTTTGTCTATCCGCTCGAGCCGACCCTCGTCGCGCTGGGGCTCGTCGTGGGACTCGATTACGGCGACGCCGCGCTGGATGTGCACGTGCTGCTCCAGCGCTTCAAGCAGCATCCGCTGGTCCGCGATTTACTGGCGGGCGGAGAGATGGTCGAGTGGGGCGCGAAGACGATTCCCGAGGGCGGCTTCTACGCGCTGCCGGCGTCGCGCGCGGGGGAAGGAGTCGTGGTGCTGGGCGACTCGGCGGGGTTCGTCGATGTGCCGTCGCTCAAGGGCATTCATTACGCGATGCAGTCGGGCATCTATGCCGCGCGCGCGATCTTCCAGCACCTCAAGTCGGGCGCCGATCTCGGCGAGTACGACAAGCTGGTGAATCAGTCGTACATCGCGGGCGACCTGCGCCGCACGCGCAACATGCGGCTCGCGTTCCGCGATGGTTTCTACCTCGGCGGGCTCCAGGCGGCTTTGATGACGGTCACGGGCGGGCGGTTTCCGGGCGGGAAGTATCGGATGCATGCCGATGCCGAAGTGGCAAAGAGCTCAGAGGCTCCGGGGTCGGAAAACCGCGTCGGTGTAAGCAAAGTCGATGCTGTTTTCAAATCCGGGAATGCGACCCGCGATACGATTCCCAATCACCTGATCGCGCCACGCATGCAGGACATCCCGGCGGAGGTGGCCGAGTTCTATTCGCACATGTGTCCGGCGGGAGTGTATGAGCGGGGCGATGACGGTCTGCGGATCAACGCGCCCAACTGTGTGGATTGCAAAGCGACCGACGTGCTGGGGCCCCGCTGGACGCCCCGCGAGGGCGGCAGCGGCCCCAAGTACAAACGGATGTAGCTAGCTGCGGTCGGCGCTGTAATAGACGCGGGCGCGCTCGACGAGCTGCGCCGCAGACATCGGCAGATTCCGCGTCACCCACAGCATCGTGCGCTGGCCGCTCGGAAAGCGACGCGTGCCGTCCTGGAGCGCCGCACCGGCCATTTGCGTCAACGAAATTCCGAACAAGTCCCTGCTCGCTCGATCGAGCGCTGTGGCGAACTGCTCATCCTCTCGCGTTCCCAGAATGTCGCTATGCGTGCGGCCCAGCTCCTCGAGCGGCCCGACGTACGCGTGCTCGCAATGCGTATCCATGGTGTAGCCGCAGAACAGCGAGAAGGTGTGGGCGGCCGCCAGGGCGTTCCACAGCTCCTCGAGCCGGATGGCGGCGTCGGTTTCGCCCGCCTCCCACAGGACGTTCGCGATTTCGGCGTAGATCCGCGTCCCGTGGCCCCGCGGCGCGAGGCGCGCGAGGACAGGCCCCAGCCTGCCCCGAAACTGCGCCCACTCCGTCTGGCCGTTCGAGACGAGCTGCTCGACGATCGGCGTGGAATCCATCACGGCGAGCTGGCCCGAGTCCACGAGCGACTTGATATGGATTTTTCCGTCCGCGAGCCGGTCGAACAGCTGCTCCACCCGCCGTGAGGGCGCGATGACGAGCAGGCCTTTGCCGTGCCGCAGGCCTGATTCGAGAAAGACGAAGGCAGCTTCGGTGAGGATGTCAGCGTCGCGATGAAACTGGGCGAAGTGGCGGCCTGCCGGCGCCTCGACCAGGAGAGTCACGAACTATTGCAGTGATTCTTCG
>Ga0134125_10006234_pt1 | contig 13510 bp, 17 predicted proteins | sample KB31751_FD_96464 | JGI IMG/M metagenome (GOLD analysis project Ga0134125, IMG submission 96464) | Terrestrial soil microbial communities with excess Nitrogen fertilizer from Kellogg Biological Station, Michigan, USA - KB3-175-1 | ecosystem: Environmental > Terrestrial > Soil > Unclassified ... | reverse complement strand
CGCTGTCGATCAGGCGGCCCGAGCGCGAGCGGAGACTCCGGCCGAGCGCGCTGACCACGCCGGCGGTCACCGTGGCTTGAAAACCGAAGGGATTGCCGATCGCGACCACGAGCTGGCCGACGCGCAGATTGCGCGAGGAGCCGAGCCGCGCCCAGGCCGGCGCTTCGCCGTTGAGGCGCAGCACGGCGAGGTCGGTGTCGGGATCGTCGCCGACGATGCTGGCGGTCAGCGAATGGCCGTCGGCGAAGGTCGCGATGATGCGCTTGGCGCCGGCGATCACATGGCTGTTGGTCAGCACATAGCCGTCGGGCGTGAAGACGACTCCGGAACCGCTGCCGCCCGGGCCTTTCTGCGCCTCGATCTGGAGATGCAGCACGGCCGGGCCGACCTTGTCGACGGCGCCCATCACCGCGCGCGAATAGGCATCGAAGACCGCGACGTCAGGCGTACTCGTGCTGGCGGAATTGTCGGAATCGCGTTGGAGCTGGTCGAGAGTGTTGATGTTGCTCATGGGTGACATCAGATGGGCACGCCCCAACGCCACGACAAGGCTAGAGCGTGATCGTTTCAGGGTGAAGCATATCCCGAGTTGGCGAGGTAATTGGCGCATTCCTGGGGCGTGAAGTGCTCAAGGAGTGCGCCGACACGCCGCCATGTCGCGGTGATGGATCGCTCGGCGGCTTTGCGGAGGAGGGTCTTGAGCTTGGCGAAGACCTGCTCGATGGGATTGAGGTCGGGCGAATAAGGCGGGAGGAAGAAGAGTTTTGCGCCGACGGCCGTGAGAGCGGCGCGGATGGCCTGGCGTTTGTGGCTGCCGAGATTGTCCATGATGACGATGTCGCCTGGTTTCAAGGTCGGAATGAGGAACTGCACGACATAGGCGAGGAAGCTGCGGCCGTTGATCGGGCCATCAATGACACAAGGCGCATCGATGCGGTCGGAGCGGAGCGCGGCTAGGAAGGTCAGCGTGCGCCAGTGGCCGTGCGGCACCTTGGCGACGAGCCGTTTGCCGCGCGCGCAGCGCCCATGGGTGCGCGTCATATTGGTCTTCACCCAGGTCTCGTCGATGAAGACGAGACGGGTTGGATCAAGCCGGCCCTGATACTGCCGCCAGCGCCTTCGCCGGCGCGCCACGTCGGGTCGATCCTGCTCGGCCGCGTGCAGGCTTTTTTTTGAAGCTGATGCCCTCGTGCTCGAAGAAGTGCCAGACGGCGAAGTAGCTCACCTTCACCCCGCGATCGGCGAGCTCTGCCAGCAAGGACCGCAACGTCAGATCGGGCGCCGCCATGATCCGCGCCAATAGCCAGTCGCGCTCACCGGCCAGCACGTAGGGCCGATACCCGCCCATCCGCTTCGCCGCCGGGCTCCCTGTCGCCCGGTAGCGCTGCGACCACTTCACAACGCTGGCGACGCTCACTTCAAAGCGCTTCGCCACCGAGCGGCAACTCTCGCCCGCCGCTACGGCTCCCACCACCCGCTCACGAAGATCCAAGGAATAGGGTCGTGACATCAATGCTGGCCCCCAACCCCCAGCCAGCATCTTGAATCACACATCGCGTCCCAAGGGAATCCTCTTCCGATTCAGAAAAGGACGATCACGCTCTAATCGGCGGCCATGGGGCGCGGTTCCGGCTCGGTCTCGAGCGCCGCTGCTAGCGGCTCGCGCAGCCGCCAGGCCCAGGCCCAGAGCAGACCGACGATAATGGCGCCGATGGCAACCGGCGTACGCAACCCGGTATGCGCCGCGACGGCACCGATGGTCAGCGTGCCGAGCGAGGGTACGCTCTGGGCAACGATGCCGTAGATGCTCATCACCCGGCCGCGCACGCCCGGCTCGATAGCCGATTGGATCAGCGTCTGGTTGCTGACGCTCTGCACGATGAAGGCGAAGCCGATCAAGGCGTTGATCGGTGCGGCGATCCAGAAATTCGTCGTCTGCGAGAAGAGGAGGATCGTCACCGACATCAGCAGGATATTCGCGAGGGTGATGCGGGTGAGGCCGATCAGGCTGGCGCGCGAAGTCAGCCAGGTCGCGCCGACCAGGGCGCCGATCCCTTCGCAAGAGAGCAGCATGGCGAGGCCGCTGGAGCCGCGATCGAAGACCTGGCCGGCGAAGCCCGGCATCAGGTCGGGCAGGGGCTTGGCCGCAAGCGAGGTCACGATGAGCAGCAGCAATTGCAGCCGGATGCCTTCATGATGAAGGATGTAGCGGATGCCGCCGAGCGTCTCGTGGAGGATCGAGCGATGATGCGCCTGTGCCGGCGGCATGGTCAGGCCGGCGCGCTGGATCTCGCGCAGCGCCAGCGTCATCACGCAATAGAGCACGAACGCGAAGACGAAGCTCCAGCCGGTGCCGGCAAAGGCGATGATGGTGCCGCCGATCGCCGGGCCAAGGAAGCGCGAGCTGTTGAAGATCATCGAATTGAGGGCGAGCGCCGAAGGCAGGAATTCGCGGCCGACCAAGCCATAGATCACGGTCGAGCGCGTCGGCCGGTAGAACGCAATGACGACACCGCGCATCAGCACAAGGGTCGTCAGCATCCAGATATTGATGACGCCAGTGAGGGTGAGGATCGCGAAGGCTGCCGAATAGATCAGCGACCAGAGCTGGGCGAGGCGAAGGAGCCTGAATTGGTCGACGCGGTCAATGACGGCGCCGGCGAACATGCCGATGACGATGCTCGGCCCGGCTTCGCAAATCGCGTTGATGCCCAGCCATGCCGCGGAATGGGTGAGCTCCCAGGTGAGCCAGCCCATGGCGACGCGCTGGGTCCACATGCCGAGATTGGAGGTGACGTTGCCGAAGACATAGAGCCGGTAATAGCGGAGCGTCAGCGTCTGCCGCAAAATCTCGAAGCCGATGGGAATCCTCATCGGCCGCCGGGTTCTTTCATCTCTGATACGTCCTGTGCACGCTATTCTAGAGCGCGCACAAGCCTAGCGCAAAGGCGGAGCGCGAGTCGGTATTGCCACAGCCGCGCTTCGGGACGAGAAAAGGATACAAATGAAACTAATTCTCGGTCGGGTGAAACTAATTCTCGGGGGGGCGCCGTGTATCGACGGTCGAGGGCACACTGCTGGTCGCCATCGCCCAGAATAGCGTTGCGGCATAGGTCAAGAATGCCGCCAATACGATCGCCAGATAGATTTCGCCACCAGTCGTCATGAGAAGCCTCCTGCTTCTCAGGTGGCATGGCGACTCGGGTAGCACAAATTACAGATGGGACAGGCGATGGCGTTTCAGGCTTTTTCTAGGGCTTCACCGGCAAGAAACGCGTCGTCAGAAGCTGGTCGGTGGTTGGCCGCTGGGTGAGCTGGCCCATCTCCATGAAGGAGTCCTTGATCACCTCGATCGCAGCCGGATCGAAGCGGCCGTCATCGAGCAGCATCGAGACTTGTGCATCATAGGTACGGCTCTCGACGGCGAGGCTCGAGCCGAGCACCTTGCTGGCGATCGCGACATCGATGTCCTTATGTGTCTTGATGAAGGCGATGGTCGCGAAATAGGCCTTGAGGAAGCGATTGACGAGATCGGAATTCTTGTCGACCAGCGATTTCTGCGCCTCGATGACATGCGCGATGAAGACCGGCGCGTATTTGTTCATCGTGACGATGATGCGGCCCTGGCCGGTTTCCTCGAAGGCGAAGCCTTGCTCGGTCGAGCTCATCATGCCGTCGACCTGATGCGTCTTGAGCGCGGCGACTTGCGGCGCGCCGCTGCTGACGGCGACCGGCTTGATACCGTTCGGGCCCCAGCCTTCCTGTATCCCGATCCGCTTCACCAGCCATTCGGTCAGCGAGCCCGGGCTCGAGACCGAGAGCGATTTGCCCTTGAGATCGGCGACGGTGTGGATCGGTGAATCCGGCAGCACGATGACCGCGATATTGCGCGGATCGGAGGCATAGGCGGCGACGGCGATGGTCGGCGAGCCTTTGGCATTGAACGCCATGCCCGGGCCGCTGCCGACGCCGACATCGACGGCGCCCGCGGCGAAGCCCTGCATCAGCTTCGCCTCGCCGCCAAAAGGAATGATCTCGGGGTCGATGCCGTATTTCGCGAAGATGCCTTGATCGACCGCGACTTCGCAGATGGTGAAGGTCCAGCCGACCTGCACCGCTTTGCCGATGCGCAGCTTGTCGGCCGCGTGCGCGCCGCTCGCGGCCAGCAGCAGCCCGAAGAGCAGGAGCGCGGTGCGGCCGCTTCGCATGATGCTACTTGGCCGGCGCCAGCTCTTTGATGCGGATGTAGCGGTCGACTGCTTCCTCCATCGTCATCGAAGCCGGTACGGTGAAGCGTTTGGAGCGCACCCGATAGGCTTGCGGGTCCATACCGGGGAGGCGCGTGTTGGCGTTGTGCTCGTGATCATTCACGGTCTGGAGCAGGAGGCGCCGCAGCTTGATGATCGCGGTGTCGCTCACGCCGAGATGCTCGATGGCGCGGTCGGCGATCGGGCCCATCGATTCCTGGATGCTGCAATCCTGCCGGCCGATGCCCCTGATGCCGGTATAGGATTGGCCGCTCTTCTGCAGCGCGCGATCGATCAGATAATTGTTGTCGCGATTGGCGACCGGACGGTCGGTGCCGGGAATGAGCTGCGGATGGATGAAGAAAGCGTCGCGCGAATCCCGCAGATCCTCATCGCTCAGCGGCCGGTCCTCGCGATATTCGATGCAGTAATTCATCGTGTTCTCGTCGTCGATCGGGACCCAGGCATGCGCGCCGGCAGGCTGCGTCGAGATCAGCTTGTGGAACGGCATAAGCATGACGCTGCAGGTCCAGAAATTATTCTCGCCTTGCGCGCGGACGGTGCCCGAGACGAAGCCGAAATCGAACGGCATCACCTCGTAGCGCGCTGGCAGATTCATCTTTACGCCGTCGGCGTTTCCTTCATCGCCACGATGGAGGAAGGTGAGGTGACTGGTGTCGAAGCCGCCTTCGAGCGCTTGCAGCCAATTGCATTCTTGCACATGGCGCGTGACATAGCGATGCGATGCCGGCACCGCGGTCCAGTGGAGATCGGGGAATTCGGGCTTCAGCTCCGGCGGACCCATATAGGCCCAGACGAGACCGCCGCGCTCGATGCAGGGATAAGCGGTGATCTTGATCTTACGCTTGAAATCCTTGTCCCAAGGCTCGCTCGGCAGATCGACGCAATTGCCTTCGACGTCGAATTTCCAGCCGTGATAGACGCAGCGCACCCCGCATTCCTCGTTGCGGCCGAAGAACAGCGACGCGGTGCGATGCGGACAGCGCTCATCGATGAGGCCGACGCGGCCTTGCGTGTCGCGGAAGGCGACGAGCTTCTCGTTGAGGAGCTTCACGCGCACCGGCGGACAATCGGGGTCGGCGAGCTGGTCCGAGAACAGCGCCGGAATCCAATAGCGCCGCATGAGCTTACCCATCGGCGTCCCGGGACTGGTCCGCGTCAGCAGCTCATTGTCTTCGCGCGATAGCATCTCCACCCCCTGGCTCGAAAAGGTGCTGCGGCGATTATCCTGTGGGTGCGCGCAAAAACAAAGCCCCGCGCGGGGCGCGGGGCTTTGCCGATTACCAGTGGTCCCGGATTACCGGAAATTGAAGCCGAAGCTGACCGCCGGAGGGGCGGCGTAGACCGGCGCCGGGGGGTAGTAATAGGCCGGCGGCGGAGCGTAATAGCTGTAGCCGTAAGACGGCGCGTAATAGCTCGGCCCGTAGCTGTAGCTCGGCCCATAGCTGTAATAGGTCGGGCCGCCAACGCCGAACGAGACGTAGCCCCGGGCCGCTGCCGGCAAGGCCGCTGCGCCGAGCACCGCGCCGGCCAGCGCCGTCGCCAAGGCCGCCTTACGCAAGCTGCGCTGTTTGTCGAACGTCATAGGGCTCTCCTGTGACAGTTGTCCCGTCCCATAACGCTCGAGCGGCCGATCGGTTCTACGACCCCAGCTTGGCCGTTACGGCGAAAGCTTGGCCGTTGTTCACGCGGCGCGCGCGAAGGCTTCCTGCACCTCGCGCTCGAAGGCGAGGAGCTTCTGCACCGATGGCCGCTGCTGCATGCGCTCGAAATGCGCCGCGCAATTCTTGAATTGCGACTGGTCGAGCGGGAAGAGCGTGCCGCGGCGGAAGCACCAGTAGAAATGTGCATCGGCGGCGGTGAAATGGTCGAAGAACCATTCGCGCCCGGCGAGCATCTCATCGACGACAGCGAATTTCTCGAAGAGCAGCTGCTGCGCCAGGCGCTTCACCACCGGCTCCGCATCCGGCAGGTCGCAGACGAGCTGCGGGGAGTTGATGCGAAAGAGATAGGGATGGATGCCAGAGGCGCAGAGCGAGAGGATCGAGACTGCCTTCACGAACTGCATCGGGTCTTCGGGCAGGAGCTTCGCCTGCGGGAAATTGCGCGCGATCCATATCTGGATCGCGGGGTTCTCGGTCAAAGGCTGGCCGTCGATCACCAGGGTCGGCACCTGGTGCTTGGGGTTGAGCTTGAGATAGTCGGGCGTCTTATGCTCGCCCTTGCGCAGATTGACCGGCTTCACCTCGAAATCGGCGCCGGCCTCGGTGAGGGTGATATAGGGCGCGAGCGCGCAGGTGATTGGGGCGTAATAGAGCGTGAGCTTCATACCGGTCGTCCTCCCTGTTTCGGCTGAGCTTATCGAAACAGGATCAGCGCCACTAGGCGGCCGCTTTCGGCAGGCGCCGGTATTCGGCGAGGCGCTCCGCGACGCGTGCTCGGAGGGCGCCGCCTGAGTTTTTCATCGCGGTGAAATCAGCGGCCGGCACCTTCTCCGGAACCGACGCGACGAAGCTCGGTCGCGCCTGCACGCGTTCCCACCAGGCGCGGCAGCCTGGCCGCTCGGCGATCCAAATGTCCAGTAGATCGAGATAGGCCATCCGCGCTACGAAGGGCATCATGTTGATGTCGGCTAGGGAGAGCTCGGTGCCCAAAAGCCAGGGGCCGCCGATCTGTAAATCCTTTTCCATTTTCTGAAAGGCCATCTCGAAGGCGCCGATACCCTGGAAGACGTAGGGGCTGTCCACGCCCTCTTCATAGGTCGAGATCAGCCGCGCGCGTTTGATCGGGTCCCCCACATTCTGATAACGGCCCTGGCGCTGCTCTTCGGTCATGTTGCGCATGCGCTCGCGGAACATCGCCGAGAAGCTGAGTTCGCGTGTGGCCTCGAAAAGCTGCTCGTCCACCGCCTTGCTCCATAGTCGCATCCGCGCGCGCAGGAACGGATCCTGCGGCACCAGCCGCGGCGCCGGAAAGCTATCGTCGAGGTATTCGCAGATCAGCGTCGATTCGATGACCACGCGGCCATCGTGGTCGAGCGCCGGTACGACGCCTTTCGGATTGATCTTGAGATAAGCGGGCGAGAACTGCTCGTTGCGGAAAAGATCGACATTCTGTGTCGTGTAGTCGATGCCTTTTTCCGCCAGCGTGATGAAAACTTTCTGCGTGCAGATTGAATTGAAGTAGCTGTAGACCTTCAGCATCGACTGTTCTCCAAAAGTAGGTTCGGCGTGTTAGGGGAGAGCCGCGAGCTCGGCGAGCTTGCGACGTGCGCGCAGCCCGGCGACATCGGCATTGACGCTCCACTCCGGCAGATCGGAACCGTTCTCGTCGTAGATGTCTTGGATCGCCTCGAGCACGACGCGATCTTCATCGAGCACGGAGCGCATCGCTTCAACGAGTCCGGCCGGATGCGTTTCGGGGTAGGACGCGGTCATCGTCAGGAACTGATAGAGCTCGTTGTCGCGCGACGGCGTGATCGGCATCACATTGATCCGCACATGCGGCGGATGACCCGGCCGGTCCGGAAAGGTGAAGGTATTGCGGATGATGTGCAGGTTGGGGAGATAGGCGATCGATTCCAGCCTACGGTCGAATGTCGTGACGCCCTGCAAGCCGTATTGCTTGGTGTTGCTCGGCGTCGGCGTGTCGCCTTTGAGCTCGCGGATGAGGCGGACGGTCTTGCCATCGCTTTCGAGATGGAAAGTGGAGCTCGCCATCCGCCCGCCATCGAGCGCCGTTCCATGCAAGAAGGAGATATGCGACGTATCGAGCAGATTCTCGAAGAGCAGCGAGTAATTCGATTTGATTTCGAGCATCAGATAGGGCTTCGCCGTCCAGTCCGGACGATCGAGGCCGAAAGCATGGCAATCGGGCAGCTTTGCCGGATCGGCGAGTTCGGCAGCTCCGGGCCATAGCCAGATGAAGCCGCCTTTCTCGACGACGGGATAGCTGCGCACCGCAAGCTCAGGGATGATCGTGGCCTGACTCGGCACGCGCACGCAGTGGCCGGTAATCCCGTAACGGAAGCCGTGATAGGGGCATTGCAGCGTGTCCTCGGCGATCTTTCCGAGCGACAGCGGCGAACCGCGATGCGGGCAGCGATCGTAAAGCGCGGCCGGCGCGCCTTCCGGCGTACGGAACAGAACGACGCGATCGCCGCAGCAATAGCGCGACAGAGGCTTCTTATCGTCGACCTCGTGCGAGAAGGCGACGACATACCATTCATCACGCAACACTGGCTGCGTCGCCGGGCAGATCAGATGCGGGCTGTGGTCATCCATCGCGGCCTCCCAAGGCTGATTTTATATTGTAAGATATGTTCTCTATTGTATGACGTCAACGACCGGCCAGGCCGGCCCTGGAACAGACGAGAAAGCACATGCCTGCCGCAAGACAGCGTCTGGGAATTCAATCGGTTGAAATCGCGAGCCGCATCTTGGCGGCCATGGCCGGTGCGCCTCAGCCTTTGCCGCTGAAAGATTTGGCCCGGCGATGCGGTATGCCGGCGGCGAAGGTGCACCGCTATCTGGTAAGCCTCACACGCACGCAATTGGTGGCACAGGACAGCGTCGATGGCCGTTACAGCATCGGCTCGGCGTCTGTCGCGCTTGGCTTGGCCGGGCTCTATTCGCTGGACGCGGTCAGGATCGCGTCGGCCTATCTCGGCGATCTACGCGACGAAAGTGGCGAGACCGCTGTTCTGGCCACCTGGAGCGGCACGGGCCCCGTCATCATCCGCATCGAGGAAAGCAGCCGGCCGGTCTTCATGAATGTGCGCGTCGGCTCGACCCTGCCGCTGCTGCGCAGTGCCGTTGGTCTCGTCTTTTCGGCTTACCGTGCCGAGGAAGAAGTGCGAGGCCTGATCGCGAAGGAGCGCCGGACGCTCGGCCGGGCTCGGCGCGAGGGCGCGATCGAGGAGAGGCTCGCGCGCACGCGGCGTCTCGGTATCGGCGTGGTCGACGGCGATCTCGTTCCGGGCGTGACGGCGCTGGCGGCACCGATCTTCGATCATCGCGCGCGTGTTGTCGCGAGCGTCGCGCTGCTCGGCGGCCCCGAGCATCTCAAGCCGCGCGCGGATTCGCCTGCGGCTCGCTTGCTCAAGAGAGTCGCGGCGGCGATTTCCGAGCGCTTAGGCTATCGCGCGGCGATGTAGCGAATCCCAAGGTTTCAGCGCGATGGCCGGGACAGGTCTGGCCGTGACGTTGAGATAAAATTGTTTACGGCTTATCCCAGCGGCCCCAAGAACGGCTCGCCGGCGTAGCTGTCGGCGTTTGCCTCAAGCGCCTTCGGCCATTTGCCGGGGATGATCTTGCGGCGCGACGCGGCGGGGCGCGGTTTGCCGTCCCAGCCGATCTGCTCCATCGACCAGTAAAGCTGGATCGCATGGCCATCGGGATCGAGCGCGCAGATCGTGTGATCCATGCCGGCTGTCATCTCCGGCGGCAGCTCGCGGAATTCGACACCATAGGCTTTGAGGAAGTCGATCGCATTGACGAGTTGCTGATAGGAGCCGAGCTGCACGCCGAAAGCCGCCATCGTCGTGTCGGCGCGGAGGCCGAGCTTCTGGCGTAGCGCCACCGGGAAGAGGGCGAGCGAATGGTGCTCGGTGTTATTGCGCAGGAAGACGCAGCGCTCGCCTTCGCAATGCGTTTCTTCGGTCACGATGAAGCCGAGCGTGCGCTGATACCAATCCGCCGCGCGCTCGACATTCTCGACGAAGAGATTGACCGGGCCGTGCTTCACGATCTTGAACGGCCGCGCGAGGAGAATGCCCTGCACGTCGTATTTCAGCGGCAGGTTCTCTTTGTCGCGGAAGCCGGAGACGAGATCGCTGCCGCGCGCCGTCGCCTGGTTGACCTCTTCATATTCCGAGATCTGCGGCAGCTCCGCGGCGTGATCGAATTCGCGGTCATGCATGTCCCAGGGCTTGGAGCGGCCGTCCCAGCCGACCTGCTCCATGCCGTAATAGATCTCGTTCTTATGGAGATCGGGATCCATCAGATAGGAGTGCCAGTTCGAACCCGGCATGTCGCGGCCCGAGCGCACGACCTTTTGTCCGTTGCGCCGGAACCACGCATCGCCTTCGACGACTTCGGCGAGGCTGCCGACCTGCCAGGTGATCTGGTTGATCGTCACATCGTCTTTGTGGAAGCCGGTGCGGTCCGTCGCCTTGCGCAGGCGATGGTTATAAAGAACGAAAGCGTGGTGATCGCCGCCGTAGCGGAAGAAATACCCGTTGAGATCGCCGAAATTCTTGAACGCATCGGGCGCCTTGCCGCCCATCGGGCGGACGTCGGTGATGCGGAAGCCGAGCAGGTCATTGTAGAAGCGCAGCGCCTCACTCATGCGATAGGCGTTGATGCCGAAATGGCCAAGGCGCCGGATCTTGAACGGCTGATCGAACAAGACGCCGCCGACGCTGTATTTCGCTTCCGTCTCGATCGCCATCGCAATTATCTCCTTCATGCGTCATTGCGAGAAGGCCGTTTGGCCGACGAAGCAATCCAGAAATCTCACATGAAATGCTGGATTGCTTCACTTCGCTCGCAATGACAACTCAACAGTTAGGGACCGACCTCCGTCACGCCCGGCATCACCAGTTTTTCCGGCGGCAGATCGTCTTTAATCTCGCCCATCTTCTGCAGCACGGCGACCAGGCTCTTCAGTGCCGCGGTCGAGACCTTGGCGTCGTGCGCGAAGAAACCGATCTTGCGATAATAATCGTAGCTCTTGGCATTGTCCTCGGGGCTGCTCTTGCTCGCGCTCGCCATGATCGCGACCGCCTTGTCGCGGTTCTTTTTATCGTAGAACCAGGCGACGCTCTTGAGATAGGCTGCCATGAAGCGCTTGATCAGCTCGCCATGGCTGGCGGCCCAGCCGCGGCCTACATTGATCGTGCCGAAGGGAAAATCCTTCACGTAATCGGCGGCGAGGCCGAGCGTCACGAAGCCGTCGGAGGCGGCCTTGAAGCTCGCTGGCGCCGAGAGCATCGCCGCGTCGACGGCTTTCGATTCCAGCGCGGCGAGACGCGCCGCAGTCGAGTTCGTCGGCAGCGCATCGACATCGCTGTCTTTCATCCCGTTCGCTTCGAGCATGCGGTCGAGATAGACGCGCGCGATATCGGTAACGGCGCCGACCGAGATCGTCTTGCCTTTGAGCCCCTTGATCGACTTGATCTCGGGCTTTGCCAGGAGTGAGAAGGGGCCGGGGCCGGCCTCGATGGTCAGGATCGCGACCGCCGCGCCTTCATTGACGCCGCGCACCGGATCGAAGGCGCCGGTATCGCCCATATCGAGCGCGCCGGCGGCGAGCTGCTGCAGCACCTGCGCGCTCGAGCGGGTGAAGACGACGTCGAGCTTGATGCCGCTCTGATCGAAGAAGCCTTGGTCGAGGCCGATATAAATCGGCCAGACGATCGCCGACGGCGCGCCCACATGGCCGAAGGTGATCGTGTCCGCGGCTCGGCTCGGCGTGCTGGCGAGGCTAAGCGCAGCGGCGATTGCGAAGGCTAGCGCAGCGCGTAGGCGGCTCGTCGGCGCGTCTCGCCTCTGGCTGCGTCTGGTCCAGCGGCCGATCAGCTGTCCATCAGCCGCGTTGTCGTTGAATTGCCCGACGATCTCGTTCATCTGCACTTCCCCCACATGATTTGCGGCCGAGCTTGAAAGGCGCAGCCGCGAAAATCAATCGTTCGGGAAGAGGCGTTGCGAAAGAGAGTGGGCCAGGCGCGCTCAGCGCGCCAGGGTCAATACCTGATGATGGTCGGTGGCGCTCTGATGGGTGAATTCGACCGCTGCTGGGACGATTACGGTAATCATAGCGGCAAGGATGATGACGGCGCTGAACCGCTCCGTCCGGCTCCATTTCCGCCAATCACGGTGCAAGTCGCGGCGCAGGTCGTGCATCTGACGCTCCGGTTCAGGCGTGAGCGAGCGAGGAAATCGGCCTGCCGAATTTGCGGCCGTTGCGGGAGATATCGTCGTTGAAGCCTTCGGCGACCCGGTCATTGCCATCGGAGGCGAGGCAGAGGCTAGCATTGATCGCCGCGAGGATGGCGTCGTCGATGCGCTCTGGCGTGAGGGAGTAGCGCTTGATGGTTTGGAGGCTGCGGCTGACCGAGGTGTTGGTGCTCATGATCATCTCAAGGGCTTTCATGATCCGGGCGGTCGCTTCTGATTGCATGATGTTTCCCCCTTAATGAGCTTTATCGGTATTACGCGGCCCAGGCCGCTTTTGGATGCATCGGCTGTTCGTCGATGCGCAGTTGCGGGATATCGCTCGCCAGAGTCTCGTCCTCGAGATTGAGGCTGGTGGTGATGGCGGCGAGGACAAGCTCGTCGACCTGTTCGGGAACGATGGCGAATTGCCTCAAGGTCTCGAGCTCTCGCGCGATCGAGCGGCGCTGCAGCATCGCGGAAAGGGTTTCGACGATCTGGTCGATACGGTCGGCGTCGAAGGACTTGAAGGAGGTGGTGAGCATGGGCGGGGTCTCCTCAGGCGGCTTGTTTCGGGGCGCGAAGCCAGGCGGTGACGATGAATTGGTGGCCATCGAAATCGAGGTCGGCGGCCCAGCGTCCGTTCTCCCAGCCCGCCGGCATGAAGAGGAAGCCGCGGAGGGTGAGGTAGGCGAAGGCATCTTCGCGGGAGGGGAAAAGGCGTTTGATCCGGGTGGTCAGGGTCATGAAGCGCTCCTCGGGGTGGTCCGCTCGCATGTGCTTGCCGTTGCTTGACACCCGTGACGATGCGCTCCCTGGAAACGGAAAAATAGTTAGGTTCACTGCGTAAGGGCTTGCTCGTACGGGCTTTTGCGTAGCCCGAAGCTGGGCTACTGGGGTCTTTCCATTCGCCCGGAAACTCGCTATTTCTGGCGTAACCGGAAAGGGGACGGCGCGCCGAGACCCGGTCCCGCCAAACCGGCCCCAAGACCCGGTAAGGTCATGAAGATGCAAAAGAAATGGTCGCCCGATAGCTGGCGGAGCATGCCCATCCGCCAAGTGCCGGAGTATCCCGACGCCGCTGCCCTCAACGCCGTGACAGGGACGCTACGCAACTTCCCGCCGCTGGTTTTTGCCGGCGAGGCGCGCAGTCTCAAAGCCAGCCTCGCCAAGGTGGTGGAAGGCAAGGCTTTCCTGCTCCAGGGCGGCGACTGCGCCGAGAGCTTCGAAGAATTCCATCCCAACAACATCCGCGACACCTTCCAGGTGTTCCTGCAGATGGCGGTCGTGCTGACTTTTGGGTCGGCT
>Ga0134125_10006233_pt1 | contig 13511 bp, 11 predicted proteins | sample KB31751_FD_96464 | JGI IMG/M metagenome (GOLD analysis project Ga0134125, IMG submission 96464) | Terrestrial soil microbial communities with excess Nitrogen fertilizer from Kellogg Biological Station, Michigan, USA - KB3-175-1 | ecosystem: Environmental > Terrestrial > Soil > Unclassified ... | reverse complement strand
TGAAGCCGGCGGAGATTGAGGAAGTGACCGGGATGACGAATGGCGCGGTGCGGGTGCATCTGCATCGGGCGGTGATGAAGGTCCGGCAGGTATTAAGAGGATTGTAATGAATTCGCATTTATCGGAAGAGCAGATTGCAGCGTGGATTGCGGGCGAGCGGAGCGGGGAAGTGAAGGGGCATTTAGCCGGGTGCGCGGTTTGCGCGGCTGAGGCGGAACGGACGGCGGGTGCGCTGGCCCTGTTTCGGAAGTCTGGAGAACGTTGCGCGGAGTATTGGGAAGGGCGGCCGGTTCGAAAGAGTTCGCGTGTGTGGTGGCGATGGGCAATGACCGTGCCGGTGATAGCGGCCGTCTTGCTGACCGTCATGTTGACTCATCGAACGCCACCTCCGCCTGTGCAGCCTGCACAGAGCAAGTTCATTCCGATTCCGTATGTTGTCCCGCTTGCGCCCTATGAGCGGCCGGAGATTGTTCATATGAACGTTCCGGTGGCGGCGTTGCTTGCAGTTGGCTTCAGGATGGATGAACCTGCCGGTGCGTCGGTACCGGCGGATGTTCTGGTCGGCCAGGATAACAGGCCGTTGGCAATTCGATTTCTGGAGTAAAGAATTATGAAACGAAGCGTGATCGTTTTGTTTGCGGTGTCTGCAATGGCCGGGGCGCAGAGTTTTCAGCCGCCGTCGTGGGGTCAGGGACAGGGCCAGGGTCATGGCTCGATACAGGATCAGATCAATCAGTTACAGGCGCAGATTCAGAAACTCCGCGAGCAGAAGTATGAGATGTCGAATCCTCCGATCGAGGCGCAGACCGGTCCGGCTTCCGCACATCCCATTTCGGGCAAAGAGACGCGCCGCACTACACAGACCCTTGCGGATGGCACGGAACTGACCCGCGCGGATTCGAGTTACTTTTATCGCGATTCGTCGGGGCGTGTGCGCGCCGAGAGTCCTGACCGCGTCGAGATATTCGACAACGTGGGCCGGGCTGAGTATGATATGAGCCCCGCGAAAAAGACTTACTCACGGTCACAGCTTTCCGGCCGGGAGAACTATATCGCGGTGGCGGTTTTTGGGGGAACCAGTTATACGAGTACATCGAGCGAACCGGATTATGCGGCTCGTCATCAGCCGGCCGGAGTGACTGAAGATCTGGGATCGCAGATGCTCAACGGCGTTTATGCGAAGCACTCGCGCGTGACCATTGCGATTCCGGCGGGCGCGATCGGGAACAATCGGGAGATCAAGGTTGTCAATGAACGCTGGTATTCGGATGAGCTCAAGGTTCTGATCAAGAGCGTCAACACGGATCCCCGCTTCGGCGTCAATACCTATGAATTGACGGACATCAAACAGACGGAGCCGGATCCGGCTCTGTTCCGGCCGCCGGCCGATTACACGCAGGTCACGAGGGAGCATCGATGAAACTGTGGGCCTGTGGTGTGGTAGCGTGCGCGCTGTTCGCACAGGCGGTTTCGTTCGATGCGGCGGCGATCAGGCCGAGCGAGTCGCTGCCAGGCGGTTGGTCGGGCATCCGTGATGACAACGGCCACCTGGACGCAAGGAACGTCACTTTGAAGCGCTGCATTTCGGGAGCGTATGAGATCCCGGAAGGGCAGATCATCGGTGGTCCGAAATGGATGGAGGAGACTCGCTACAACATCACGGCGCGGGGCCCGGGCGATACAAATGACATGCTGAAGACGCTTCTGGCTGACCGTTTTCGGTTGGCGATGCATCCGCAGAAAGAGACGAGGTCCGGGTTTGTGCTGATGGTGGCGAAGGGCGGAATCAAGGCTGCTGTGACCCCGCCCGATACGCGGTCTACCACCAGGACGACTACTGGCTCGCGACCCCAAATCGATGCGAAAGGCTGCCCAATGTCCCGGCTGGTACAGAAGCTGGCGGCATTTCTGGGCGAGCCGGTAGTGGATGAAACGCAGGAATCGCGCAGTTTCGATTTCGTGCTGCAGTGGTCGCCGGATGGGCCTTCGCTGTTCACGGCGGTCCAGGAACAATTAGGTTTGAAGCTGGAAGCGCGCAAGGTTCCGGTGGATGTGCTGGTGATTGACCGCGCGGAATTGCCGTCGGAGAATTAAGCACAGTGAAATTCAAAAGCTCCACCCTGGCTTTCGCGGCGCTCGCGCTTCAGGCGGCTTCGTTCGATGTGGCGTCCGTCAAGCCGGCGAATCCGAATGCGGTGGGGTCGAATACGGATTCCGATCCGGGGCGTATCACCATGCAGAACGTCACGCTGAAGCGTTGCATCATGCGGGCGTATGAAGTGCCGGATATTCAGATTACGGGCGGACCGAAATGGCTGGATACCAGCCGCTATGACATAGAAGCCCGGGCCGGTTATGCCGCGCAGTACGCCGAACTCAATCAGATGCTCCAGACTTTGCTGGCGGAGCGCTTCCATCTGAAGCTGCATCATGAAACGCGTTCGCTGCAGGGCTATGCGATTGTGATCGCGAAGGATGGGTTGAAGATGAAGCCGTCCGCGCCTGGAACGAGGGGGCATACGAATGATAATCCGGGCAGCGTGGTATCGACGGCCACCTCGATTTCGCGGCTCGCGCTGAAGTTGTCGGTTCTGCTCAAAGTTCCGGTGGTGGATGAAACCGGCGTGAGCGGCAGCTTCGATTTCGCGCTGCACTGGATTCCGGATGAAGCGGCGGATCCGACGGCCGGACCGTCGCTTTTCACGGCGATTCAGGAGCAGTTAGGGCTGCGGCTGGAAGGGCGAAAAGTACCGACGGATATGTTGGTTGTGGATAGTGCGGAGCCGCCTTCAGCGAATTGAATCTGCGGGCACATGTTAGCCTATCGGCAGCGGTTTCCGACATCCATTCGATCCTTGTACTCGACCAGTGGTGATGCAAGGTTCTCTCTGAAGCGTGCCTTCACAAGAGTGCGAAACTGAAAGAGCGGAAATGGATGACGATCGACGAAAGGCTCGAAAAGTTAACTGATCGGCATGAGGCCCTTGCGCAGAGCATGGAACTGACTCACCGCGATATTCAGAAACTCCTCGAGACCACCCGACTTCACTCTGAACAACTGAAGATAGACGCAGAGCATATTCGCGCGGTGGTCCGGATCGCCGAGATTCACGAGCATCGCCTCAGTGATTTGGAAGGGCAACAGTAAACATTTGGCTCTCTTTCGATGATCCGAAAGGGAGCCGCTTCAATCATAATTCCCCTCCACGAACCACCGGCCCACCAGACAATCCTGCACGACCCGCGACACGCTCACTCTCTGGATCTCCACATCCCATTCCTGGCGGTCCCATTCTTCGCCGCTCCACCAATCGCCTGAGGTCCGCCAGGGACCTGCGCAGGCCACCACACGGCCGTCCGCGATCGAGGAAACAATCCGCGCCGGCTTGCCTTCGCCGGTGCACCACACCTGGGCAGGGCAGGGAGGACGGAACCGGCGCAGTGCCAGCTTTGGCCGCAGCGGCGCGGGCGTTTCCTCCGCACGAATCGTCAGCACACTCATCCGGTAAGCATCGGTCCGCCAGGTATCGAGCATTTCGGGCGCACCCACATTCTCCGCGCCTACCAGTCCGCGAATGCGTGCCAGGGTCACTTCCAGTTGTTCCGGTTCCGGCGCCGACGGGAGAAACAAACCATGCTGCGTCGTGCGCGGACGAACCGGCATCATCTCCAGATGAACCCGTTCCACCGGGGCCTGCGGCGGCTTCTCCCGCAGTTCCAGTTGCAGCAGTTTCAGAAGAATCTTCTGCTTTAGAATCGGCACTGGCGGACGCAGCACCAGGCAATGCTCGGGCGCGCGCTCCAGCCGCAGACGCAGACGGATCTCATTCGTCGACAGGGCGTGAAATTGCAGCCGCCGGCAGAGCTTTTCGATCATCTGCGCCAGCAAAAACAGCAGCGGCTCCAGGTCTTCGATCGAATCTTCCAGATCCGCCTCTTCGATAAACACGAGCGGCGTATCCAGCAGCCGTAACTGCCGCCGCCCCGCGCCGCGCGCCAGTTGCTGCATGTTGGCGCCCTCTTCGGAAAGCCGCGAAGCCACGCCCAGCACCGGCAGAGCGGCCAGTTCGCCGAACGTGCGGATGCCCCACAGATCCACCGTGCGCGCGAACTCGGGCGATCCGCCCAGCAGATAAACCGGCAGCGGCGCCAGAATCGTGGCCGCGCGCTTCGGAGAAACGATCGTCACGCCGGGAATGCCGCGCGCCGCATGGACTGCAGCATCGGGATTTGCCGCGATCGCCAGATTGGCGTCAATGCCAACCCGCCGCTGCATCTCCTCCGCCAGCTTTTCGGGCGAGCCATACAATGACCGCAGACCGCGGACATCGAACACCACCGTATCCTGCGAAGTCTCCTCGATCAGCGGAGAAAAATACGCCGCGCATTCAAGCAGCAGCGAAGCGTTTCCCGGCGCATGCAAACAGGCAAACATCCGTCACCGCGCAATGCTGAAACCAACCCGCTGCCCGCGATGCTCGCGAATGCATTCCGCCGCCGCTTCGAGACCATCCAGAATGCACCCAGGCAGCCAGCCGCGCCACACCGGACGCGCAGCCGCCATTTCAATCTTCAGCGCCGCGCAGGATTGCGTATGGCTCTGCCGCGCCAGCACAAGCAGCGCGGTCCGCGTATTCTCCACCGCATGGCGAAGCCGGAACCAGGAAGCCATCGGAATCCGGTGAACGGTCTTCACTGGCAGATCGCCCAGATCCATCGCGACCAGCCCGAAGCCGCCGCCCTGCACCAGCAGGTCCACCGCTTTGAGGGCATGCTCGGCGTTGCCGCCGCATCGCACCCACAGCACCTGCGAAAGCCGCACGCCCGCCGCGGCGGCGCTGGCGGGATCGAACCTGTCGCCGGCATCGATCAACGCGCAGAATTCCTGCCGCGCGCATACCTCCGCCATCAGGCAGTGGAGCAGGGAAGTGCGGCCGGAAGAAGCCGAACCGGCTATCTCCGTCAGCGTGCCCCGCGGGATCTCTACTGCAGCGGAAGGAAGCGCCTGGTACGCAGACTTTTTAAGATCAAAGGCGGCATCACACCGATCCCCCAAAGCTGTCTGAATCTGTTCCCGAAGGAGTGCGGAGGACATTGGCATATTCGCCTTATGTTCGCCTATAATGAAAGCCGAAGTCAATGCCATCGGCATATATTGAGTTGCACGCCAGATCGGCCTTCAGCTTCCTGCGAGGCGGCAGCACGCCGGAAGATTATGCCAATGAGTGCAATCAATTGCAGCAATCTTCTATGGCGTTACTTGACGCCGATGGCGTTTATGGGTCGCCTCGGTTTTATAAACAGATGGAAAAGTTCGGCCTCAAATCGCATATCGGCGCGGAGGTCACCTGCACGGATGGATCCCGCTACCCGCTCCTGGCCAAAAACCGGCAGGGTTATCAGAATCTCTGCCGGCTGATTTCGCGGATGAAGCTTCGGACCACCAAGCATCCAAAGTCAGGAAAAGAAGCCGCCGCTACCTGGGATGAGCTGGAGGAGTTTTCGAAAGGTCTGATCTGTCTGAGTGGCGACGAAGACGGTCCGCTGGCGCGCGATCTGAGCAAAGGCACTGTTGACAGGCTGCGGAGGATCTTCGGGAAAGAAAACGTCTATCTGGAATTGCAGCGCCACTTCCATCGCGAGCAGGAGGCGCGAAACCAGGCGGTGATTGAGCTGGCGCGGAGCATGAAGATGCCGCTCGTTGCCACCAACGGCGTCTGCTACGCCACTCCCGCGCATCGCGAACTACTCGATGTCTTCACCTGCCTGCGGCATCACACCACGCTCGCCGCCGCCGGCCGGCTGCTGGAGCGCAATGGCCAGCGCCATCCGAAATCCACCGAAGAGATGATCCGGCTCTTCAGCGACGTGCCGGATGCCATCGCCCGCACTACGGAGATTGCTTCGCGGCTCGAGTTCACGTTGGCGGATCTGGGCTATCAGTTCCCGCACTATCCGGTTCCCGAAAGCCATACTGAAGCAACATACCTGCGGAAGATCACGGAAGAGTTCGCGCGCCGGCGCTACGGCAATCGCTATGAGGAAGCGCGGGCGCAGATCGAGAAAGAGCTGGCGCTGATCGAAAAGCTGGGTTTCGCGGGATACTTTCTCATCGTCTGGGACATTGTTCAGTACTGCAGGCAGCGCGGCATTCTGATTCAGGGGCGCGGCTCAGCTGCGAACAGCGCCGTCTGTTATTCGCTCGAGATCACGGCGGTCGATTCGGTCTATTACAAGCTGCTGTTCGAACGTTTTCTTTCCGAGAACCGCCAGGAATGGCCGGACATCGATCTGGATCTTCCTTCCGGCGATCAGCGTGAACGCGCCATCCAGTACGTCTACGAACGCTACGGACAACTGGGCGCCGCGATGACGGCGAATGTGATTTCTTATCGGGGACGTTCGGCGGCGCGCGAGGCAGGGAAGGTGATGGGGTTCGACGTGGCCACGCTCGACAAGCTGGCGAAGCTCGTTCCGATGTGGGGCTGGACAGACGATTCGGACAAACCCGCGAAACAGTTTCAGGAGGCTGGCTTCGATCTGAAGAATAAGCGGGTGCGCAAGTTTCTGGATCTTGTTACCGGACTCCAGGATTTGCCGCGGCACCTCGGCCAGCATTCCGGCGGCATGGTGATCTGCCAGGGACAGCTCGATTCCGTGGTGCCGCTGGAGCCGGCGTCGATGCCGGGGCGTGTGGTCGTGCAATGGGACAAGGACGATTGCGCCGATATGAAGATCGTGAAAGTGGATCTGCTCGGGCTTGGCATGATGGCGGTGCTCGAAGAATCGGTTCATCTGATCGATCGGCATTACAGCAAAAAGATCGATCTCGGCAACATGCCGCCGGACGATCCGGATGTTTACGCGGCGCTTCAGAAAGCCGATACGATCGGGCTGTTTCAGGTGGAGAGCCGGGCGCAGCAGGCGTCGCTGCCGCGCATGAAGCCGGAACGATTTTACGATCTGGTGGTGCAGGTGGCGATCGTTCGGCCCGGTCCCATTGAGGGCAAGATGGCTCATCCGTATTTAAAACGGAGGCAGGGAAGAGAGCCGGCCGAACCGCTGCATGAATGCCTCCGCGAAATTCTGGACCGGACGCTGGGCGTCCCGCTTTTCCAGGAGCAGCTTCTGCGGGTCGCCATGAAAGCGGCGAGCTTTACCGGCGGCGAAGCGGAAGAACTGCGCCGGGCATTCGGATTCAAACGTTCCGAGAAACGCATGAGGGAACTGGAAGGCAGGCTGCGCGCGGGGATGACGGCGAACGGAATTACCGGGGAGCCCCAGGAGAAGATTCTCAAGGCAATTGCTTCGTTCGCCATGTTCGGATTTCCCGAATCGCACGCCGCCAGTTTCGCACTGCTGGCTTATGCGAGCGCCTGGCTGCAGGTGCATTACCGCGCGCCGTTTACCTGCGCACTGTTGAACAATCAGCCGATGGGTTTTTATGGGCCATCCACGCTGATCAAAGACGCGCAGCGCCACGGGCTTCGCGTGCTGCCGATCGACATCAATCGATCCGGCGCCATCTGTACCGTGGAAGATCCATACATTCGCCTGGGCTTCAATTATGTGCGCGGATTGAATAAGAACGTAGCGGAGGCGATTGCGGCGCGGCAGCCGTTTCTCGATATCGCCGACCTCGCGCGGCGTGTTCAGGAATTATCCAAAGCGGATCTGGAAACGCTGGCGGCGATCGGAGCGCTGAATTCCATCGGCGCCAGACATCGACGCGATGCGCTGTGGCAGGCTTCGTGGCTCTCGAAGCCCGCGGCGGAGCTGCTCGATGAATCGCCTGAGCCTGCGCCTGAAGCGCCGCTTCGGCAAATGACGCTCGACGAGCGGTTGATCAGTGATCACGCCGGCGTCGGCCTCACCGTCGGGCGGCATCCGATGTCATACCGCCGCGCCGAGATGGACAAGCTCCGGGTTATTCCGGCCGCGAAGCTTGCATCGGTGCCGAATGGCCGGATGGTCCGGGTAGCAGGAAACATTATTGTGCGGCAGCGGCCGGGCACGGCGAACGGAATTTTGTTTCTGAGCCTGGAAGACGATACGGGAATTTCGAATGTTGTGATCAAGCCCGAGCTGTTCGCGAGCCGGCGGCTGGAGATCCTGGCGCATCCGTGGGTGATGGTGGAAGGGAAGATGCAGAACGTCGATAACGTCATCCACGTTCTGGCGCGCAAGGTCAGACCGTTGCCGAATCCGCTCGAGATCGGACAGGGTTCGCACGATTTTCACTAGCTGAATCTGATAGCATGGCGCAAGGAATTGTGACCAACTCGTCTTTAGCCTTGCCGTTGCTGTTGCTGGGAACGATCTCGTTGCTCCCGGCGCAGACCAATCAGCGCGATTCGGTGCCGGAAGTTTTGTTGTCGACCGATGTCAGCCGTGTGGAAGTTCCCGTCCGGGTAACAGATAAAGCAGGCAGACCCGTGCGCAATCTGGTCAAAGATGATTTCGTCCTTTTCGACGAGGGGAAACAGCAGGTGATTCTGTCGGCTGATTATCGCGGTAAGTCTCAGCCATCCGCAGCGCCTGCAGTGACGGCGGCGCCGCCCAGCGAAAGCAAAGCGTCTTTGGATGCGGCTTCCGCCCCGGCTTCGCCTCAACAGCTTACGATCATTTGCCTCGACGGAGTTCATACATCCGTGGCCAGTTTCGGACGAACCCACGAGGCATTGAAGAAGTTACTTCGCAACTCCCCTGATGAATTGCCCAACCCGGCCGTACTGATATCGCTCAATCCTAACCTCCGCGTTCTCCAGCCGGCGACGAATCAAACGAAGTTGCTGGTCAGTGCTCTCGACGCTCCCGCGACGTCCGCCGCAATGGCCACGCCCGACCGAACCGACTTTTACGCAACAGTGGATGACCTCAAACAGCGTTTCGAGCGATACTGCAAAACCTGCCCCTGCGGCCGTCACCGCAATTCCATCTCTGGAAACGATTGCGAGATTCAACAGAACATCATCCGGCAGTCCATAGACGCGCAGGCCGAACGAGCGGCGCAATCCTCCACAACGCTTCTCGACTCGTTCGATGCTGTCATCAGAGAGGCAGCCAAACTGCCGGGCGACAAAACAGTGGTGATGATATCGGACGGATTCGCGCTTCGGCCAGGGAGTGACTTCTACTCCATAGCGCTTTCGTATCTTCCCGACAGCCCGATTTTTTCATCGCCGCCGTCGTTGAATATCAACGAAAGAGTGACGCGGATCGGACGCCTGGCCGCTGACAATCGAATTCCCATCAATACGGTGAACCCGCTGGGCGTGTATACTCCGGCTTTCCTGCAGGGAAATGTGAGTGACGTGAGTGGAAGTCAGATGGGTGCTACGGCGGCTTCTAATCGAGGGGGAACTTTGTACATGGAGGCGGAATCCCGGGCGAATTCTCAATTGTGGAGCAACGAAGCCCCTCTTGCCGCGATGGCGTCGCTGTCGGTGGGCGCCTACCTTCACAACGACAATAATCTGCAGGCGATATTGCAGACGGCGATGGATCCTTCTCCGGATTACTATGTTTTGTCGTACGCGCCGCCGGCGTTCAAGGGTCACGAGTACCATCGGCTCAAAGTCCGGATGGTCAATAAGGAGTATCGCGCTGAGCACCGGGAAGGATACAGTGCTCAGTGAAACAGCGGCTTACGCCAGCAGCGCCCCCATCCTGATAACAGCAGCCACGATCGTTCGGACATAATTTGCCCTCCGGGCCCTCATACGTCAGGCTTCGACCCTTGCTATACAACTTCCGATAACACATATTATGTAAACTTTCATTCCCGCCCGGAACCGTACATCGGCTTAACGATTGCTTTCATTCCCCCAGACCGGGGGCTTCCCCGTTATTTCTTCAACAAAGGGGCTTTATAAATGTTCCGTCTCACACTCGGGTTGCTGGCGCTCACCAGTTTGTCGTTCGCAGGACCGAATACGTATACCGTCGGTGGCGTGGGCAGCGGCTACTGGGGATCGCAGGCGTTCACCAATGCGACATTCACATTCACTTTCACCGCCGACACCATGACCTTCGAGCACGGCACGCCATGCTGCGCTCCGGTCTACACGACGCCTTCGGGCACCCCGGCGACGGTGAACGTCAGCGGCTTCCCGACCGCCGCTCTCACCGGCAATCAGGCGATCTTCGTCAACAACTCGACCAGCACGGGCGGTATCTGGCACTACAACGATCCGGAATATCTCACGATCACCAACAGCCGCTTCGCCACCAATGACCTCAGCGTGCCTGTGGAAGGCTACGTCGTGACGGGCACCACATACTCCTACGCTACGCCGATGCCGCTTTCCACCGGCGATTCGCTCTATTTCACTTCCGTGCAGAATGTCTACTTCTACGCGCGGACTGGATCGGCCAATGGACGGACCTCACCGGTATCCGTCAGCCCGAGTTCGAGCACGATCTCCGCGAACTCGCCCCAGACGTTCAGCTTCGTCGCTTCGGATACGGCGGGCGCATCCGATATTGGAGGCCTCAATATCCTCTTTCAGGATTCGCCCGGTTCACCAACTGCCTGCTGGCTTTACTATCAGGTAGCGACCAGCACCATCAGCGCGTATCGCGGTGGCTCCTGGAGCGCTTCCGCGAGCACCCGTGACCCGGGCGCGCTCGCAGGCGATTCCTGCGAGGTCGATCCCAGTGCAATCAAGGTCGCTCTCTCGGGAACGAATCTCACTTTTATCGCACCCATCACGTTCACTTCGGGCGACAACAACATCTGGCCGATCTATCTGAATGTCATCAATAAGGCAAACAACAGCTCCGGATATACGCGGCTGGGCAGCGTGACGGTCGAAGACTCGGGTGCAGCGAATTTCACGCTGGCCATTTCGCCTGCAAACCCGCAGGGGACGCCGCTCGGTCAGAGCGTGAGCTACACGGTGAATGTTCAGGGGTCCGGCGGCTTCGATCAGCCAGTCACCTTTTCTGCCGCTACCTCCGCCCGTCATGACGGAAACACCGCACAGCTATCGGCGACGTTCGATCCCCCGACAGTGACCGGCTCCGGCAGCACGACCATGACGGTCTCAACTTCGACAGCCGATTCGCCGGACGTTTATCGCGCGGCCGTTACCGGAACATCGCAGTCGCTGTCCGCGGCCGCCTCCACCGGGCCGATAGAGGCGTCGAACGTTGCTTCCACGGATTCCATCTCTCCGAATACCGGTGCCGGATCGAGCCAGACGTTCACGATTCAGATGACGGACCGCATCGACATCGCAGGCATGAATCTGCTGATCGCGCCATCGCTCGGCGGCCAGAACGCCTGCTGGATCTTCTTTGATGGAGCCGCGATATATCTCGCCAGCGACGACGGTGCCACCTGGACAAGACTGGGAACTCCGGGCTCCGGTTCGGGCTCGAACAGCCAATGCTCGATCGATCTCGCCGGCGCCAGTTACGATGACGGATCGAGCGCGAAAACCGACAACAGAATACTGCGGCTTCCCGTTACTTTCACGCCCGCGTTCGCAGGAACGAAGACCCTCTTCGTCCGCGCCAGCAATGACGCGGGTTTTGACACGGGGTATCAGGCCCTCGGCGGCTGGACTGTGCAGTGATCACAGCGTACTTGCATTCACGCCGCGCCATAAATTGCTTATAAGGACCCGGCGTCCAATCATAACTTCCAGGGACGCACCCAGGAGTAAACCTATCGATGACTCGCAACGTTTTTCTTTTCACGTTGTTCGTTACCGGCGCGTCCGCAGCGCCAATGACCTATACCATTACCGGCATTGGAAGCGGGTCGTGGAATTCGCAGCCGTTTACAGAAGCCAGTTTCACGTTTACGTTCGACTCCGATACCGCCACGATTGTGCATGGCACTTCCTGCTGCAGTAGCGCAGATTCTTCTCCCGCCGGAACCGCGGCGACGGTCAGCGTGGCCGGCTTCGCACCCGCCGCGTTGACCGGAAATCAGGCCATCTTCCTCAATCGCTCCGAGCAGACTGCGGGCATCTGGCACTTCAATTCACCGGACTACCTGACGGTCGCGACGCCGGCATTCGCCAATGACGATCTAACGTCGACAATTGAACCAACGGCCGGGACGACATTTTCCTACGTGACTCCCCTGCCCCTGAGCACAGGCGGCACTCTCTACTTCACCTCCGTCCACGACGTCAAATATTCGCAGCATCCCGGCAGTTCCGGCGGCCTTGTTACCGCGGTCTCGGTCACACCGAATGACAGCTCCCCGGCTCTGGACGAGACGCAAACGTACAACATCGTCGTGGGAGACACAGCAGGCGCCAGCGATATTGGCGGCGTCGATTTCCAGGTTGTCAAGGACTACATATACCTTCCCTGCTGGCTCTATTTCAACGCCAGCGCGAATACGCTATCGGTCTATAACGGGGTCAATAATGAGTGGGATGGGCCGGTCCCGATCGGTTCTTCGGGTTCCGTGATCGACACGTCTGGCTGCACCCTGGATACGAAGGCGGTCACCGTAAGCACGTCGGGCAACAACCTCACGCTCAACCTGCCGGTCGCACTGAAGGGATACGGCGACGGCAGTCCATCGATCGTCTATGTCGCTGCCCAGAATAAGGAGAACCAGGGCACGAATTACGCCCAAATGGGGACCGTGACCCTGCCCACACCACCTCCGTCAGAGGGCTTCCAGCTTTCCGTCGATCCGCAGTCTCACGCAATTACGCCTGGAGGCAGCGCTGACTATAAAGTGACGGTCACCAAAATCAGCGGTCCGGATCAGCCGATCACATTCAGCGCGAAGGTAATGGGGAGCCAATACAGCACACTTTCCTTCACGTTCGATCCCGCAACGATCACCGGTTCGGGAACCACCACCATGCACGTGACGACCACGCCCGATGCTTCTCCGGGTACCTATTCATTGCAGATCACTGCACAATCGCCGAACGCGTCGCACACTTATGGGGACTACGGTGGCCTCATTTTATACATAGCGAACGCACCGCCGGTGGTCACCCTAAACCCGACTTCCGGCGCCGGATCGAGTGCGCAATTCGTGATTACCTGGCAGGACGGAGACAACCCAACGCCGGTCTCCAACCTCAACATCCTGATCGCGTCGCAGATGGATGGCCGGCACGCCTGCTGGATTTATTGGGACCGGGCCGCAGCGCCGGGACTGTATCTCGCCAGTGACGACGGCGCGTCCTGGACCGGGTTTTCTACGGGAAAGCTCTTTCCCGACGTCCACCCTGTCTCAAACAGCCAGTGCACGATTGACGCGGCCAATGTGATATACAATGACGACCCGCCGGTAGCGGGAGGAAACCATCTGGGACATAAATCCCTGCTCATCCCGATATCATTTGCGCCAGGATTTGCGGGCCCCAAAACTACCTTCGTCCGCGCCGCGAACGTGGTGGGGGTCGATACCGGATATCAGTCACTCGGCACCTGGACGGCACAATAGCTTCAGGCGGAACGCGGCACAAACTGCATGGCCGCGGAGTTGATGCAATAACGCATGCCGCCGGGCGGCGGACCGTCAT
>Ga0134125_10006229_pt1 | contig 13514 bp, 15 predicted proteins | sample KB31751_FD_96464 | JGI IMG/M metagenome (GOLD analysis project Ga0134125, IMG submission 96464) | Terrestrial soil microbial communities with excess Nitrogen fertilizer from Kellogg Biological Station, Michigan, USA - KB3-175-1 | ecosystem: Environmental > Terrestrial > Soil > Unclassified ... | reverse complement strand
CTCCACGCGAAACTTGAGACAGGGCTGATCGATACGTTTCCGGCATCCGATCCGGTTAGCGCCGCGCAGCCCGCGCCGAGCAAGCACGACCCCCATCCGGAGCGAAAGCCGGATAACGACAACGGCCGGCAGTAAACTTCGCTTTGGCGCCGTTCGGCGTCTCATTGAGGCCGGACAGCCGCTGCGGATCACCGGATTATCGGAATCGCGTCGTCATGCTCTGACTTCGCGTTCGCGGCGATCCGCGAGACGCGTGCGGTCGAAATCAATAATGTGGCGGCTTCTCGTTCGTCGGCTTGACCAGGTTTGCTTCCGCCTCCTGCAGCCGCTCGCTCAAGCTCGCGATCCGACGCTTCAGCGTGTCAATCTCCCGCCATTGCGTGGTGACGGTCTCGTTGAGCGTCTCGATCGTTACGTCCTGGAACATCAGGCGAGCCTCAAGCGCCTCGATCCGTTCTTCGAGTGATTCCTCACTCATGCGCAGCCCGTTTCTCGGAACGTTCCGGAAAAGCCGGTTTCCTTCAAATCGTGGCCGAGCGCAACGCGCTCGTCGAAGACGAAGCATTCACCGCGCCAGCGGCTTTCGGCTGCGTTGATCTGCTCAAGGTATTTCAGGATGCCGCCCTTGAGATGATAGACCTCGCGGAAGCCGCGCGCCAGCAGATAGCTCGTCGCCTTCTCGCAGCGGATGCCGCCGGTGCAGAACATCGCGATCTTGCGATGCTTGTCGGGGTTAAGCCTCTGCGCGACGAAATCCTTGAATTGCCCGAAGCTCTCGGTCTGAGGATCGATCGCGCCCTCGAACGTACCCATCGCCACCTCGAACGCATTGCGGGTGTCGATGAGGAGCGTGTCCTCACTTGCAATCAGCGCGTTCCAATCGGCTGGCTCGACATAGATCCCGACCTGACGGGTCGGATCGGCCGCCGCATCGCCGAGCGTGACGATTTCCTTCTTGAGGCGGACTTTGAGCCGTCGGAATGGCATGGCTTGTGCGGTGGAGAATTTCAGCTCGAGGCGGTCGAGCCGGCCGCCGAACAGTACGCCGTACTGCAGCTCGGCGACCAGCGCATCGATGCCGGCTGCCGGACCTGCGAGCGTGCCGTTAATGCCTTCTTCCGCCAGCAGTACGCTGCCTTTCAGTGCAAGTCGTGCGCAGGCCGCGCGCAGTCGTTCGCGCAAGCCACGAAAATCGGGCAGGGATGTGAACTGATAGAGGGCGGCGACCTTGTAAGGCATCTCGTGAAATCTCGTGAGATTTGGGTGCCCTTTAGCAGGGGGCGAAAGGCGGCTCAATTAGCCTGATTTTGTAGCCTGATTTTGCGGCTTGCTCTCGCGTCTGTGCCGCCGCGGCGGCATGGCATCCATTCGCTGGCATACCAGGCGTTGCGAAGGAGTGTGTGAATATGTCATGAAGGCGCAGTTCCGCCGCCAAGTTGCGGGAAACAACGGTAAAACGAGCCAATTCCGATGCGAAATTTCCAACTTCCCGGCCGCTCCACGGTCCATGCCCTCAACGCGATGGTGGCGACCTCGCACCCGCAGGCGGCGCTCGCGGCGGTCGAGGTTCTCAAGGAGGGCGGTACCGCGGCGGACGCTGCCGTTGCGGCCTGTGCGCTGCTCGGCGTCATCGAGCCCCAATCGACCGGCATCGGCGGCGACTGCTTTGCGCTGATCCAGCCGGGCGGCGAGGGCAAGATCACGGCCTATAACGGCTCGGGCCGCGCGCCCATGGCGGCCAACCCCGAGTGGTACCTGGAGCGCGGCATCCGCGCGGTGCCGCTCACCTCGGCGCATGCCGTCAGCATTCCCGGCGCGGTCGATGCCTGGCAAACGATCTTGCGCGAGCACGGCAAGTTCGGTCTCGACCGCCTGCTGCAGCCTGCGATCAAGGCCGCGGAAGAAGGCTACGTCGTTGCGCCGCGCGTCGCCTTCGACTGGAAGAATCAGTTCGAGAAATTGAAGAAGGGCACCAACGCCGAGCGCTATCTGTTGCCCGATGGCAAGCCGGCGGTTGCCGGCGACGTGATCCGCCAGCCCGAGCTCGGCAAGACCCTGCGCGCGATCGCGGCCAAAGGGCGCGACGCCTTCTATACCGGCGAGATCGCCGCCGACATGGTCGAGACCCTGCGCAGTATTGGCGGCCTGCACACGCTGGAGGACTTCGCCGCTCACACGAGCGAGGTGACCTCGCCGATCGGCACCACCTATAAGGGGCTCGACGTCTGGCAGTGCCCGCCGAACGGCCCCGGCATCACCATGTTGGTGATGCTCAACATTCTCTCCCGCTTCGATCTGACCAAATTCGCACCGCTCAGCATCGAACGCTTCCATCTCGAAGCAGAGGCCGCGCGCATCGCCTACATGATACGCGAGGAGCATATTGCAGATCCCGCCCATATGAAGGTGGATGTAGCCAAGATCCTGGCCAAGGAATTCGCGGAAGAATACATCAGCAACATCCGGATGGATCGTCTGCTCGAGCTGCCCAACGTGGCGCCGCCGATGAATCCCTCGACCATCTATGTGACGGTGGTGGACAAGGACCGCAACGTTTGCTCCTTCATCAATTCGATCGCGCATGCGTTCGGCTCGGCTATCGTTTCCAACAAGACCGGCATCCTCTTGCAGAACCGCGCTGGCGGCTTCCGTATCCAGCCGGGCCATCCCAATTGCATCGCGCCCGGCAAGCGGCCGCTGCACACGATCATTCCGAGCCTTGTCACGAAAAATGGCCGCGCCCTGATGCCGTTCGGCGTGATGGGCGGGCAATATCAGCCGGTCGGCCAGACGCATGTGTTGACCAACATGCTCGACTATGGCTGCGACGTGCAGGAGGCGATCGATTTGCCGCGCGGCCTGCATTACGAAGGTGTCTACCAACTCGAGGATGGCGTGCCGGCTGAAGTTGTCGAGGGCCTCAAGAAGCTCGGGCACAAAACCACGAGCGTGGTCTCACCGCTCGGCGGCGGACAAGCGATCTGGATCGATTGGGAGAAGGGCACGCTCACCGGCGGTTCCGACCCGCGCAAGGACGGCTGCGCGCTGGGCTATTGAGGCGGGTTCGCCTTTCACCTCGGTGCACCTCTCCCGGCGGGCAGAGGTTGGATCGCGCCAGCGATCCAAGTGAGGGGCCGCAGCTCTTACGAGAAACCGTAACCTCACCCGGATCGCATCTTTTCGATGCGATCCGACCTGTCCCGATGGGAGAGGTCAACGGACCGCCGCGCCGGTTCGACTTACGTTCCAAATCCTTTCGCGCGTGCTCACGGAACCTTCGTTCGATCAGCTAGAGTTGATCGATCAGCTAGAGTTGAGAATGCGCGCACGATCAATTCGCCGCGCTGCAGCTGCGGTGGGCAGGAACAGGCGTCGCAATCCTTTGTTAGCTCGGCCAGGCGCGCAGGCGTGCGTGCCACATGCTGTTTCCAGCGGCGGAGGCCGTTCATGTCCGACAAATCCTCTTCGAGCGCATCAGGGTTCAATCGCCGCGCCTTCATGACTGCGGCAGTAGGAACTGCCGTGGCGACGCCGCTCACCGCGCGTGCCGCGGGACCGGCGGTCACGGCGGCACCGCCGCAAGATCCCCAGTTGCCCGTCGACGTCACGCTCAAGGTCAATGGCCAGGATAAGCATCTCAGTCTGGACGCGCGCACCACGGTGCTGGATGCGATGCGCGAGCATCTCGGTCTGACCGGCAGCAAGAAGGGCTGCGACCACGGCCAGTGCGGCGCCTGCACGGTACTGATCGATGGCCGTCGCGTGCTGTCCTGCCTGACCCTGGCGTTTGCCGCGCAGGGGCACGACATCGCCACCATTGAAGGACTCGCCGATGGCGATCACCTGCATCCGATGCAGCAGGCCTTCATCGACCAGGACGCCTTCCAGTGCGGCTATTGCACGCCGGGGCAGATCATGTCGGCGGTTGCGTGCGTCAAAGAGGGGCATGCCAACAGCGATGATGAGATCCGCGAATATATGAGCGGCAACATCTGTCGCTGCGCCGCCTATCCCAACATCGTCGCGGCGATCAAGCAGGCCGCGCCCGAAATCCTGAAAGGCTAGGCCGATGCAACCGTTCGTCTTTCAAAGGGCAAATGATCCCTCAGCCGCCCTGCAGGCCTTGGCCGCGCGCGGCGGTACCACGCCCACCGAGGCGCCGGTGCAGGCGCTTGCAGGCGGCACCACGCTGATCGATTTGATGAAGCTCGACGTGATGCGCCCCACGACCGTCGTTGACATCAATCCGCTGTCGAGTGCGTGGTCTCAGATCAATCTCGATGGCGGCAATCTGCGTCTCGGCGCCCTGGCGCGGATGGCGGACGTTGCAGCCCATCCGGAAATCCAGAACGCCTACCCTGTGGTCGCGGACGCACTCAAACTCGCGGCGAGCGCGCAGCTGCGCAACATGGCGAGCCTCGGCGGCAACGTCATGCAGCGCACGCGCTGCACCTATTTCCGCGACATCAGCTACGGCAATTGCAACAAGCGCAATCCGGGCTCGGGCTGTGCCGCGATGGACGGCATCAACCGGATGCATGCGGTGCTCGGCACGTCCGATCAATGCATCGCGACCTATCCGGGCGATTTCGCCCAAAGCCTGATCGCGCTCGACGGCGCGGTGGAGATCACCGGCGGATCCGGTATCCGCAGCATTCCGTTCGCGCAACTGCACAGGCAGCCGGGCAATTCACCACAGATCGAGACGACGCTGGCGCCGGGCGAACTGATTTCCGGCTTCACGATTTCTGGCCGCTGGCCACGCTCGGTGTATCTCAAAGCGCGCGACCGGCAGTCCTACGAGTTCGCGCTCGCCTCGGCGGCGGTCGCGCTCGACATGCAGAACGGCGTGGTCCGCGATGCGCGCCTCGCGCTCGGCGGTGTCGCCACCGTGCCCTGGCGGGCGCGCGAGGCGGAGGGATTGCTGAAGGGGCAGAAATTCGACGACGCGCTGGCAGGACGCGTAGCGGAAGTTGCCTTCTCCGGCGCTGTGCCGCGCAAGCACAATGCCTTCAAGATCGCGCTCGGCAAGCGCGTGGTGGCGCGCGCGCTCCACCAGGCCGCAACGATGGAGGTATGACGATGTCGACCGCCGCTCCCGCGCCGAAAGCGAATATGGGCCAACCGGTGCCGCGCTATGACGGCGTCGCCAAGGTGACAGGACGCGCCCAATATGCCGCGGACGTGCCGCTCGCCCATCCGGCTTACGCCTATCTCGTCACCTCCAGCATCGCCAAGGGCCGCATTGACGGTTTCGATCTTGCCGAAGCCAAGAACATGCGCGGTGTGATCGACGTCTTCACCCATGAGAACGCCGACAAGCTCAGGGAAGTAAAATTCTTCAGCAATGGCGGTTACGCCTCCACCACGATCGTTCCGCTCAATTCGCCCGACGTCGCGCATGAAGGCGAGATCGTCGCCGTGGTGGTCGCCGACACGTTTGAGGCGGCGCGCGACGCCGCGCATCGCGTCAAGGTGAACTACACCGCGCAAACCCCGACCGCGACGTTCGGTTCGCCCGGGACCACGTCGGCCCGCGCCAAGGGCCAGAGCGCGATGTTCAAGGGTGACCCGAAGGTCGGGGACTTCGCCAACGCGTTCGACCGGGCCGAGGTGAAGTTCACCGCTGCTTATGAAACGCCGACGCAGCACCACAACCCCATGGAGCTGTTTGCCACCAGCTGCGTGTGGCACGGCGATGAGCTCACAATTTACGAGCCGAGCCAGTTCGTGCACGGCTTGAAGAACGGTGTGGCCCAGCAGCTCGGCATCGACCCCGACAAGGTGCGGGTGATCAATTCTTACGTCGGCGGCGCCTTCGGCTCGAAGGGCTCGACCACGCCGCGCACCGCGATCATTGCCGCGATCGCGCGGGGGCTGAACCGGCCGGTCAAGCTGGTCGCGAGCCGCGACCAGGGCTTTACGATCGCGACCTATCGCGCCGAGACGCGGCATCAGATTCAGTTGGGGGCAAGCCATGACGGCAAGCTGGTCGCGCTCCGCCATGAAGGGGAGGAGATTTCCTCGCGGCCCGACCCCTATTGCGTCGGCGGCACCAAGACCACGACGCGGCTCTATGCCTGTCCGAATGTGGACAGCCTGGTGTCCATCGTGCGCGCCGACCGCAACACGCCGGGCTTCATGCGCTCGCCGCCCGAGGTGCCCTACGTGTTCGCGCTGGAAAGCGCGATGGATGAGCTCGCTGTTCAGCTGAAGATGGACCCGATCGAGCTGCGTCGTGTCAATGACACCGACAAGGAGCCGATCTCCGGCAAGCCTTACACCTCGCGTTCGCTGCTCGCCTGTTTCGACGCGGGCGCCAAGGCCTTTGGGTGGAACAAGCGTGCGATGACGCCGAAATCGATCGCCGATGGCGATTGGCTGATCGGCTATGGCTGCGCCACCGCCTGCTATCCCACCCAAATGGCGCCGGCCGCCGCACGGGTGCGATGGCAGCGCGATGGCCGCGCGCGGGTCGAGATTGCCGGCCAGGAACTCGGCACCGGCGCCTACACGGTGATCGCGCAGGCCGCCGCCGAACGGCTGGCAATCCCTTACGAGAAGGTCTCAGTGGAGCTCGGCGACAGCAGCCTGCCGCCAGCACCGGTGGCGGGCGGCTCCAACTCGACCGCGAGTACTTGTTCGGCGGTGATGATGGTGTGCGACCAGGTCCGGCAGCGCCTGTTCGCGGCGCTGATGCCGAAGGAGACGCTCGCGGACAAGGCCAAGGAAACCGTGGGGGTCGGGCAACCGCCGTCGGCGCAAGCGGCCCAGAGCGGTCAGCCACTCGATCGCGAGAAAGCGTTCGATGCGCTCGGCGTCAGCGTGGTCGAGGAATATGGCGAGTGGAAGCCACAAGGTGCGCCGAAGGATGCGCTTGAAGCGCTGCACAAGGGCCTTGTGCGCATGGTCGGTGGTCCCGAGCTCGGTGACAAGATCGCCTACGCCTTCGGCGCCGAGTTCGTCGAGGTGAAGGTCAACCGGTTCACCCACGAGATCCGCGTGCCGCGCCTTCTCGGCGCCTTTGCCGCGGGCCGCATCATGAATCCGCGCACAGCCCGCAGCCAGCTGATGGGCGGCCTGATCTGGGGCATGTCGTCGGCGCTGTTCGAGGCCACCGAGATCGACGAGCGCTATGCGCGCTACATCAACGACAATCTCGCCGACTATCTCGTGCCGGTGAATGCGGACACGCCGAGTGTCGACGTGATCCTGCTCTCGGAGACCGACAAGGAGATCGATCCCGCGGGCGTCAAAGGCCTCGGCGAACTCGGCAATGTCGGCACTGCGGCCGCGGTCTGCAACGCGATTTACAATGCGACCGGCCAGCGCATTCGCAAGCTGCCGGTGCGGCTGGAGAAGATCGAGGTGTGACGCATGATCCGGACCAAAGGGCCGCGTTAGCGCAAGATGGGCACCGGCTTTTCCGGTAAATTCATGCTCGAGGAAGACCCCAGAGCGTGAGTTCCAGAGTCTGGTCACGCCGGCTTTCCTGCGCTAAACACGCTGCCGCGTTTTCGAAACCGGGAAGGTGGTCCGCGATGCTGCGTGCAAGATTTATGGTCGCTTCGGTGATGGTGTTCGTTGCCATCCTGTTTGCCCCAGGTGTTGCTTCCGCCCAGAACATAGGAAAAGTCGTGAGCACACCATCGGGCCTGCAGATCATCGATACCAAAATCGGCACTGGACCGTCGCCCAAGCCGGGCCAGATTTGCGTGATGCATTACACCGGCTGGCTTTATGAGAACGGCCAAAAGGGCAAGAAATTCGACTCGTCGGTCGATCGCAACGAACCGTTCGAGTTTCCGATCGGCCAGCACAGGGTGATCGCGGGCTGGGACGAGGGCGTCGCCACCATGAAGGTCGGCGGCAAGCGCACCCTGATCATTCCGCCCGCGCTCGGCTATGGCGCGCGCGGCGCCGGCGGCGTGATTCCGCCGAATGCAACGCTGCTATTCGATGTCGAGTTGCTCGCGGTAAAGTAGCGCAATAAAAAAGACCGGCCTTGCGGCCGGTCTTTTTCACTGAACACGCGTGATGATGAGCGATATCAATCGACGCCGCGCTTGGCGGCGTCGGCCGCGCGATCCATCGCATCCTTGGCGGCGTCCTTGGCATCGCCCATGGCCTTCTGGCCCTTGCCTTTGATCTCCTGCATGGTGCCTTCGCCCTTGAGCTTTTCGGAATCGGTGGCCTCACCGACGCCCTGCTTGGCCTTGCCCATCGCCTCGTTAGCGGTACCTTTCACTTTGTCCGCGGTGCTACCCATGAAAATCTCCTGTGATCACTACGAAAATCAACGTCCCGCTCGCGGAAAAGTTCTTATCCGTTGGCTGGCTCGTAAGGCCGTGTTTTTATAGGGTGTGCCCGCGGAACTTCATCGAAAGCTGTGCCATGACCTCTGAACATCATCATCACGATCACGATCACACGCATTCGCACGATGACGACATGGAACGCTGGAAACATGACGGCGTCCGCATCATTCCCGGCAACCAGCTCGATCCCAATGTACCCTCCACGGCGGGCATGGATCGCAAGGCCGCGATCAATTTCGCCCGCGTCGGCGCGCAAAAGCTGTGGGCAGGCACGGTCAAGATCAAACCCGATGCCAAGACCGGCGCGCACCATCACGGGCATCTCGAAAGCATCATCTATGTGGTGAAGGGCAGGGCGCGGATGCGCTGGGGCGAAAAGTTGCAATTCACCGCGGAAGCCGGCCCCGGCGATTTCATCTTCGTGCCGCCTTATGTGCCGCATCAGGAGATCAATGCCAGCCGCGACGAGGTGCTGGAATGCGTGCTCGTGCGTAGCGACGGCGAGGCGGTAGCGATCAATCTGGACATCGAGCCGGTCGAGAAGCCGGAGACGGTCCTGTGGGTCGACCCCGTGCACCGCGATCCCGCTGAGAAGAAGTAACTTCGTGGCAGTGGAGGTGTCATTCTGGGAAGATGCGGCCGCGTCGATCCGGGAATCTCGCACCACAACGTCTGGATTTCCGAACTCCACGCGCGAAGCGCGTCCTGGAATGACGACACGGCGAACCGCCGCGGGGGGTGTCTTAGCGCAAAAAAATCCAGCCGGCTTGTCGGGAGCCAGATCGGCCATCCGTCCTTGGGGCGTACAACACACGGAGAGCGTGATGACCAAACTGATCTTCGTCAACCTGCCGGTGGCTGACCTTGCCCGCGCTACCGCGTTCTATCAGGCGATCGGCGCCACCAGGAACCCACAGTTCAGCGATGACACCGCGTCCTGCATGGTGTTTTCCGACACTATCCACGTCATGCTGCTGACCCACGACAAGTTCAGGCAATTCACGCCGAAGAAGATCGCCGACGCCAAGGCTGCGAGCGAGGTTCTGATCTGCATCTCCGCCGACAGCCGCTCGGCCGTGGATGATGTCGTGGCCAAGGGAGCGCGCGCGGGCGGCACGGCCGATCCCGCGCCGAAGCAGGATTTCGGTTTCATGTATGGCCGCAGCCTCGAGGATCCCGATGGTCACATCTGGGAAGTGATGTGGATGGATGTCGATGCCGCGCGCAACGCGCAGGCGGGTCAGACGACAGCCTAGCTCTTCGCCTGTTGCAAGGAGGATTGCATGTCCAAGATTTCCCCCTGTCTGTGGTTCGATGGCGAGGCCGAGGAAGCCGCGAGTTTCTATGTTTCGCTGCTGCCGAATTCGAAGATCGAAACGATCCAGAAGAACATGGCCGACAGCCCGGCCGGCAAGGCCGGCACGGTGCTGGTCGTCGAGTTCACCCTGGCCGGTCAGCGTTTCATGGCACTGAACGGCGGCACGCGGTTTGAATACACCCATGCGGTGTCGTTCAAGATCGATTGCGAGGATCAAGCCGAGGTCGATCGTCTCTGGGAGGCGTTGTGCGCCAATGGCGGCCAGGCCGAGCGCTGCGGCTGGCTCAGGGATCGCTACGGTGTTTTCTGGCAGATCGTGCCGACGGCACTGCCGAAATACCTCGGCGGTCCCGACCGCGAAGGCGCCAAGCGCGCGCTCCAGGCCATGCTCGGCATGGTCAAGCTGGATATCGAAGGGCTCCGGCGCGCCTATGAGGGCGGTTAGTTCTGCGCGTCCTTGAGCTTGGTCTTGCCATAGCCGACGATGACGAGGTCGCCGCCGGCGATGCCGAACTTCTCGACCAGGTAACGTTTGATGGTGTCGGCGCGGCGTTCGCCCCGGCGGTCAGACCGCTCGCCGGGACTGGCGAGCGGGCGGCCGCGGGGCCGCCCCCTGTCTCTTTCCCTTTCCGGCCTCAAAGCAGTCGCGGACTTGCCCGGCTTGTGACAACAAATCACCCAGATGCATCCCTACCAAGCCGCCGGGGTCCCGAGACCACGGTCCAAGATCGAACTCCAAGACCCAACCCCAGGACCTAAGGCCGAGAACAAAAAGCGACGCAAGCAGAGGCCGTGTTTTCTCCCAAGCGACCGAGTGATTATCAGGGCTATCGCGCAAGTGCGGACCGGACGGGCTTCGTCAGCTCGATGTCCGTGCTGATCGGCGCCGCCATCATCGCGGTCGCCATCCTGCTGTCCACGCTCGTTACCGCCGTCGGCACCCGCTATGTCGGCATCGAAGGGCCGACCGAAGATAGCGCCTGGCTGGTCGACCGCCTGACCGGCGCTATCTACAAATGCGTAGCGCAGGACCGGGGCCCGGCCTCCTGCGAGTCTGACGTCTCGACGGGAAGCATCGGCAGCCAGCCGAAGCCGTGAACGTGGCTTCCGACCGAGCCGCAAAGCTGCCCTCCAGCCGCCACAAATGTCTTTTTCCGGAAATGTTCCCGTGGAAAATAGTTCCCGTGAGTCGGCATGACGCGGGCTCTATTTAGTGAGGGCAAGATGAGGATTCTACTTACGGCTGCACTCTTTTCGGCGCTGGCGCTGGGGCTGTCGCCCGCTACGGCGAAAACGGCGAAAACGAAGATGGCGGCCTGCACCGCCGGCAACGTCGCCAAGGCCGTCGCCGCGATGAAGGCCAGTCCGACCCCGGCCAACAAGGAACTGGCGGCAGCCAATGCGGCGATGGGCACCGGCAAGATGAAGGACGCCTGCGCACATTACTATAAGGCGCAGAAGCTGAGCATGGCGAAGTAACGCCGCACGAGTTTCTCTTCGATGAAGGCCGCGCAGCCGACAAGGCTACGCGGCTTTTCGCTGGCTCTCGCACCTCTCGACCGAATCCGGCTAGATTGTCGGGTTGTGTCTGGCCAAAAGAAACTCCATCCCCTGAGCCGCCGTGAAGCGAGACGCATCTGGCTGCGCGCGCAGCGACTCGATGCGGCCGCGCCGTTCGGCGTGGGCGCGGAGGCCGTGGCGGAGGCGATCGGCCATCTCGGCTATGTGCAGATCGATACCATCAACGTCATCGAGCGCTGCCATCACCATATCCTCTGGACCCGGATTCCCGATTATCGGCGCGTGCATCTGCGCCAGGCCCAGAGCGTCGACAAGAGCGTGTTCGAGTACTGGACGCATGCGCTGTCCTATATCCCGAGCCGTGACCTGCGTTTCTTTATTCCGCTGATGCGGCTGCACAGGCGCGAGCGGGAGCGCTGGTTCGAGAGCGTCACGCCCGCCGATCTGCGCAAGGTAATGCGCCTGATCCGGCAGGGACCGCTGACCATCCGCGACATCGATGACGACGTGCTGGTCGAAAAGGAGCATCTCTGGGCCAGCCGCAAGCCGTCGAAACGGGCGCTGCAATTCGCCTTCTATATCGGCGCGCTGACCATCAGCGAGCGCAACGGCATGCTGAAGACCTATGAGCTCATGGAGAGGCATTTTGGTTGGGACAGCCTGCCGAAAGCGGCTTCGCGCGTGGAGGTCGCGGCCTATCTGCTCGACCGCGCCCTACGCTCACAGGGCGTGGTATCGCTGGATTCGATCTGCCACCTTGATGCGCCAAGCAAACCGGGAGTCCGCGGCGTCATCGAGGCGCGCGTTCGGCGCGGCGAACTGGTGAGCATCACGCTGGAGGGCGCCGGCAAGCAGGAATACTGGGCCCGGCCCGAAGATTTGCAGACGGGGGACGGTACGCCCGAACTGGTGCACATCCTCTCGCCGTTTGATCCACTGGTCATCCAGCGAAAGCGCACGCATCAGTTTTTCGATTATGAGCACCGGTTCGAAGCCTATGTGCCGAAGGAGAAGCGCAAATTCGGCTATTTCGCGCTGCCGGTACTGGTCGGCGATGACTTCGTCGCGGCCATTGACCTCAAGACCGACCGGCAGGACCGCAAGCTACTGCTGCAGAAGTGGAGCTGGGTCGGCAACGGCGCCAAGCGCACCGCGCGCGGGGAGTTGAAGCCGAAGATCGAGGAAGCGCTCGGGCGATTCGAAAGATTTCAGCTGGGTGATTGATCCCCGTCATTCCGGGGGCACTCGAAGCGTGAACTCTGATGTGCAATTGCACATCTGAGAATCTCGAGATTCCGGGTTCGATGCTTTCGCATCGCCCCGGAATGACGGAGATGACGATGCCGCCGCATGCCCTCACTCCGATGAATCCAATTGACGCCGGCGGCCTAATGCTCAAAATCGGTTAGACAACACAAAAAAATGATCCGGGGAGCAAACATGAGCCAGTCCGCGAGCCTCGCGGCGTCGAGCCTTGCCACAAGGAGCGACATCGAAACGTCCACCATCCGCGCCATCTCCTGGCGCCTGATTCCCTTCCTGATCCTGGCCTACTTCTTCTCCTACCTCGATCGCGTCAATCTCGGTTTCGCCGCGCTCACCATGAACGCGGAGCTGAAGTTCACGCCGCTGATCTTCGCCTGGGGCGCCGGCATCTTCTTCATCGGCTATTTCATTTTCGAGGTGCCGAGCAACCTCGCGCTGGCAAAATTCGGTGCCAGGCGCTGGATCGCGCGCATTATGGTGACCTGGGGCGTGATCTCGGCGCTGATGGCCACCGTCAACAGCGAATGGAGCTTCTATCTGCTGCGCTTTTTGCTCGGCGTGGCGGAGGCCGGCTTCTTCCCCGGCATCATCCTGTATCTGACCTATTGGTATCCGGCCGAATATCGCGCGCGTTTTCTCGCGGCGTTCGCGATTGCCGTGCCGGTCTCGACCGTGATCGGCGCGCCGATATCCGGCCTCCTGCTCGGACTCCACGGCGTCTGGGGCCTGAGGGGCTGGCAATGGCTGTTCATCATCGAGGGTATCCCGGCGGTGCTGCTCGGCGTGGTCACCTGGTTCTACCTGACCGACAAGCCCGAGCATGCCAACTGGCTGACCGGCGAGCAGAAGGCCTGGCTGTCGGCGCGGCTCAACGCCGAGCTCGCCGCCAAGCGGGCCGCCCGACACATCACGCTCGGCGAAGCGCTGTCCTCGCCGAAGGTGATCATGCTGAGCCTGATCTATTTCTGCTTCGTTGCCGCGCTCTACGGCATGCAGTTCTGGCTTCCGCAGATGGTGAAGGCCTTCGGTCTCACCAATGCGCAGACCGGCTTCGTCACCGCGATCCCGTATCTGTTCGGCACCGTGGCGAT
>Ga0134125_10006226_pt1 | contig 13524 bp, 13 predicted proteins | sample KB31751_FD_96464 | JGI IMG/M metagenome (GOLD analysis project Ga0134125, IMG submission 96464) | Terrestrial soil microbial communities with excess Nitrogen fertilizer from Kellogg Biological Station, Michigan, USA - KB3-175-1 | ecosystem: Environmental > Terrestrial > Soil > Unclassified ... | reverse complement strand
GAAAGATCCCTCGCGTAAGACCGGCGATACACGAGCTTCAGCCGGTCGAGCTCCGAGAGGAACGCGACGATCGGCGGGAGGTCCGGCGCCTTCAAATCGCCAGCACCAGCTTGCCGAAATTCTCGCCCTTGAAGAGCCTGAGCAGCGTCTCGGGGAACGTGTCGATGCTGCCCTTCACGACGTCTTCCCTCGCGTGCAGCTTCCCGGCGGCGATCCAGCCGGCCATCTCCTTCGCAGCCTCGCCATAGCGCTCGGCATGGTCGAAGACCACCATGCCGGTCATGCTTGCGCGGTTCACCAGGAGCGACAGGTAGTTGGAAGGCCCCTTCACGGGCGTCGTGTTGTTGTACTGCGAGATCGCGCCGCAGATGATGATGCGCGCGCGAAGCGCGATCCGCGCGAGCGCCGCGTCCAGGATCTCGCCGCCCACGTTGTCGAAGTACACGTGGATGCCGTCGGGGCATTCGGCCTTGAGGGCCGCCTTCAAGTCGCCCGCCTTGTAGTCGATGGCGGCGTCGAAGCCCAGCTCCTTCAGGTACGCGCACTTGTCCGCGCCGCCGGCGATGCCGACCACGCGGCAACCCTTGATCTTCGCGATCTGGCCCACGACCGCGCCCACCGCGCCGGCCGCCCCCGAGACGACCACGGTCTCGCCCGCCTTGGGCTTGCCGATGTCGAGGAGCCCGAAGTACGCCGTCATGCCCGGCATGCCGAGCGCGCCGAGGTAGCGTTCTAGCGGCGCGAACTTCGTGTCCACCTTGCGAACGCCCTTTCCGTCCGAGACGGCGTATTGCTGGACGCCGAAGTTGCCAGCGACCTCTTCGCCCTCCTTGAATGCGGGGTTCTTCGAGGCCGCGACGCGGCCGGCCCCGCCCGCGCGCATCACCTCGTCGATCGCGACCGGGCGGATATAGGACTTGCCCTCGTTCATCCATCCACGCATCGCCGGGTCGAGCGAGATGTGCGTGACCTTCACGAGGAGCTCGCCATCCTTCAGCTCGGGCACCGGCTCGTCGACGAATTTCCAGTCGCTGTGCTTCGGCATTCCGGTGGGGCGCGCGGCGAGGCGCGCCTGGCGGTTCATCGTGGTCATGGCTTGGCTCTCTTCACGCGCGCCGCGTCGACGCGCACGATCAGGTCTTCGGCGATCGCGCTGCGCGCGAACGGATTCAGCGTCATCGGCCGCACGGGGGAGAACACCACCTCGTTGCCGAGCTTGCCGGGGCGGGCGAGGCGCAGTGTGATGCGCGGCGGGTTCACCATCACGCTCGAGTCCACGTTCATGATGTCCGAGAGCGCGATGCGCTCCTCGAGGCGGCCGCGCTTCACCAGGAGGTAATCGCCGCCATCGTACACCTCGTCGGCGAGGTTCCAGATCAGCTTCGGGTAGATCACCGCGAGGACGAACACGATGAGGATGGCGGGGGCGACGGCTCCCGCGTGGAAGCTCCCCGTCTGCGAATACACGAGGAGCAGCGGGGCGAACGCCAGGGCCACGAATGCGACCGGGAAGATCCGCTTCAGGAAGAACGTCTGCTTCGACGAGATGCGCTTCATCGCGCCCTCACTCGACCCACAGGGTTTGCCGCAGCTCCATGGAGCGCCCGCCCTTCGCGTCGCGCAGCTTCGCGACGATGGTGTAGGCGCCCAGGGGATCCTTGGGCTCGATCTTCAGGCGCACCGTGGCGCGGGTGAGCATGACCATGTTGCGCTTGGCGATCTTCCCGTCGAAGGCGGCGACGTTGGGGACGTTGCCGTAGCTCGAGCCGTCGGGCTTCAGCACCTTGAAGTCCACGGCGAGCTCGCAGGGCTTGCCGACGTCCGCGCATCCGGAAAAGAACACCATGGCGGTCACGGACTCGCCGGCGGTCGCGCCGGCCGCCGGATGGAACTGCGGCACCTGCGATTCCCCGGTCCCGGTCCATTGCTTCATGAACGCGTCGTAGTCCTTGGTGAGCACCAGCATGCCGCCCAGCCCTTCGACGGTCTTGCGCCACTCGAGGTCGGGAAGCGGCTTGGAGGTGGCGGGGTCGATCCACTGCGCCCAGGCGCCCGCGGCCTGCGCGGCCAATGCGATCGCAAGGAGGACATTCGGAAGTCTCATCGGGTGGCTCCGGCGGCGGGAATGGGCCGCGATACGTCGGTGGGCAGGCGTTCCTCGAGGATATCGCGCATTCGCGCCTCGATCGCGCCCTTGATCTTGCCGTGCGTAAGGATGTAGAAGCGGTTCGCCTTCACCGCTTCGAGCGCCTCGCGCGCCACGTCCGCCGCCGAAAGGCGCCCGTGCTTGAGTGCCTCGCGCACCGCCTCGCGATACGGGGCGCCGAGCGGGTTCGTGGCCGCGAGGTCCGCGGGGCGGTTGCGGTCGGAATCGCCGATGCCCGTGTTCACGTAGGCCGGGCACAGCACCGAGACGCCGATGGCCGCTTTCGCGACGCGCAGGTCGTGGTACAGGCACTCCGACAGCGCGACCACGCCGTGCTTGCTCACGCAGTACACGGCGCTTCCGGCGATGTCCACGAGCCCCGCGACCGACGCCGTGTTCACCACGTGGCATTCCCCGCCCTGGACGAGCATGCGCGGCACGAACGCCCTCACGCCGTGCACCACGCCCATGAGGTTGATGCCGAGCGTCCACTGCCAGTCCTCGAGCGTCGCGGTCCAGGCGGGACCGCCGACGGCGACGCCCGCATTGTTGAAGACCAGGTGCACGCCGCCGAAACGATCCCAGGCACGCGCGGCGAGGAGATCGACGTCGGAAGCCTTCGAGACGTCGCAGCGGAAGGACTCCGAGCGCATGCCGACCCGGGCCACTTCGAGCGCCGTTTCCTGCATGCCATTCTCGTCGATGTCGGCGAGCGCCACGGACATTCCCTCGCGCGCGCAGGCGATCGCGAGCTCGCGGCCGATGCCGCTCCCTGCGCCCGTGACGACTGCGGTCCTTCCCTTCAGCTCACGCATGTGTGAATCCTATCTGGGTTGCCGGGACATGCGCTTCGCGGCCTCGCGGGCCGCCTCGATCCGCTCGCCGGTTTGCGGATGCGTCGAAAGATAACCGAAGTCGATCCCCCGCTTCTTCGCGCCGATCGCGGCCATCAGGTCTTCCAGCGCCGTGGCGAAGGCCTCGGGCGACGAGCCGGTCCGTTCCAGCAGGTCGAAGGCGAAGGCATCGGCCTCGCGCTCGAAGTCGCGCGAGTAGCCGGAATTCACGAGGACCGTGGGCGCCGTGGCCGCGATGCTCGAGATGGAGGACGCGTCGCCGAACACGGCCATCACGACCAGCGCGTGGAAGGATCCGCTGAGGAGCACGCGCGTGCTGTGGCGGTAGTGCACGTGCCCCAGCTCGTGCGCCAGGATGGCGGCGATCTCCTCGTCGTCCAGGGCCTGCACGAGCTGGTCGGTGACGACGATGAGGTGCCCGGGCAGGGTGAGCGCGTTGGGGCCCACCATCCCGCCGTTGCGAAACACCAACCGGGTATCCGGTGGGACGTCCGCCCTCGCCCGCAGCCGGGCGAACCGCCCTTCGATCCTGGCGCGGCGATCCGGCGCCACCGTGCTTGTCCGGAAGAAAATCCGGTCGACGGTCTCCAGCGTCTGGGCCGAAAGCTGGGCCTCGATGCCCGGCGGGATCCGTTGGGCGAGGCGCTTGGCGGCCCACGGGATGCCGTCGGTGTAGGCGAACCATGCCGCCACGAGGATCACGACGAGGCAGGCGAGCACGAAATGCGTGTGCGACTCCAGGCGGTGGGCGAGCGTGCGCGAGCGCGGGATTCCCAGCGCCGCGTCCACGTCCTCGAAGCTCCGGGTCACGAGGAGCCCGCCTCCCGGCAAGCCGATCCGCAGCGGAACGGAGCCGATCCGCGGATGGATGGCGGCGTCGCGCGCAGGGACCTGGAGCAGGATGTCGCCGCCGTGGATGGTGACCTGCCCGCCCTCGACCTGCACGTTCACCGGCACGCGGCGCGAGGTCAACCCGTCGAAGTAGTCGGCCGCGAATTGCCCGTTCATAGCGAAAGGTCCACGTCGAAGAATTCGCCCAGCTGGTCCCCGGTCGCGCTCACCGGGCGCGCTACGCCCGCGAGGAACCCGTCCAGCTCGTGCTCGCTTTCGATGCGCAGGCACGAGGCCCGGTAATCCGCGACGCGCATCACCGCCCACGGGACCAGCAGCCCGCAGGAGGCGACGATCGCGACGAGGTTCGTGAAGTACAGGGACGCGAGCTTGAGCGCCGCGAGCGTGCTCACGAAGCGCACGTCGCCGCCCAGCGTGGTGGAGTTGAATGTGAGGTTCGCGACGCGGGCCCGGGTATAGGCGAGGAGCAGGGGGACCACGGTGAAGTAGAAGAACACGGCTCCGATCCACGGCGGAGCGCTCATCATGACGAGGACGCCCGTGGCGATCCCGGCGAGGAAAGCGCAGGGAAGGAGGATGAGGAAGCTCTTGATGTAGATCCAGTAGAACTTGCGGATCGTGGAGAGGAAGGCGAAGCCCTTCGTCCCGTAGGCCGAGTTGGCGACCTGGAAGCGCTTGAGCATCCCGATCACGTAGGGATAGAAGATCACGACCGGGAGCGAAGGAAGCACCGCGCCCCAGATCTCCCATGCCGTGGTCGGCAGGTGCCCGGGCTCCACCACGGGAAGGACGAGCGCGAGGACGGGCGAGAGCAGCAGGGGCGCGATCACCGCGAACCCCTCGCCGTAGCGGCCGTGGAAGTGGAACCGGAGGTTGCGGTAGCTGGAGCTCACGGCATTGAACTGCATCGAGCGCACCACGAGCCAGGGCGCCGCGACCATGAGGGCGATCACCACGGCGGTCCCGAGGCGCGGAAGGTAGTGCGACGCGACGTTGTACAGCACGAGCGCGAGGACGGCGATGATCCGGCCGCGCAGGATCGCGACGGGATTGCCGTGGTACTCGAAGTTCGCGCCGGAAACCCAGGTGTTGCCGTAGATGTAGCGCTTCTTCCGGACCTTCGCCCACGGCGAGTAGATGCCGGCCGTCACGATCGTGAGGAACAGGTTCACGACCCAGATGCGGAAGTATTCACGCGCGCTGCCCGTGAAGCTGAAGGGGTAGACCCGGGCCTCAGGCTCCGTGGGTAGCTCGGCCATGCTCCCTTTCGTCCACGGCCGTGGCCATTCCGCCGGGCCGCACCTCGTTGCGCAGCCATTCCAGCGCCTCTCGCCAGAGCTTGTCGCGGCTGCGCTCGTGGAAGAAACCGAAGTGGCCGATGCGCGCTTCGCCCACCTGCGAGGGCACGATGTGGCGCCGGTCCACGCGGGCCCCGCGATAGAACGAATGCAGGCTGTCGGTGGCGCGCTCGTTGATCATCCTGTCGTCGGAGAAGGAGTATCTCAGGATGGGCGCGTTGAAGGCCGCCATCTTCGAGCGCCACGCCTCGCCCTCGGCGAGCAGGTATTCGGGGTGCAGGCACCAGCGGCGCCACTGGCGAGCGACGCCCTTCGGGAGGTCGCCGACCATGCGCAGGCGCTTGCCCGGGAAGTACCCGAAGAGGCGCGTGAAGACGGGGAACATGAAGAACCAGAGCAGCCGCACGCGAAATCTCATGCCGTCGTTGAGGCGATAGTACCCGGAGCCGGCGTTCGCGGTGACCACCGCGCGCACGGCGTCGCTCCCGGGCGTCACGCCGATCACCTGGCCGCCGAGGCTGTGGCCCACGAAGACGAGCGGCAGGTACGGATCGGGATTGCGCGCTTCCACGAGCATCGCGGCGAGGTCCTTCTCGGCCCAGGTGCGAATGTCGGCGTCGAGCGCGGCGAGGCTCCCGCGGCGCGAGCCGCCCATGCCGCGATAGTCGAACGTGAGCACGTGGATGCCGTTCCCGGCGAAGAATCGCGCGATGGGCGCGTAGAAATCGCGCTTCACGCCCATGGCGGCGGCGATGCACATCGTGGCCCAGGCGGCGCCCTGCGCGGGGAAGCGCGTCACCGCGAGCTCGTAACCGTCGGCGGCGCGCGCCGAGCCTTCGATCCCGTCAGATCGCATCCCAGCCCGTGTCCGCCTCGAAGCGCAGCCCGTATTTCGCCTTGAGCTCGGCGGCGATGCGCAGCCATTCCTGCTTGCCGCGCGCGCGGATCGTGTTGATGGGGCCGCCGCGGTGCGGGGCGAATCCCGTGCCGAAGATCACGCCGGCGTCGCAGAGGTCGGCGTCGGCGACGATCTTCTCGCGCACGCACGCGACCGCCTCGTTCAACGCCGGCCAGACCATTCGGTCGGCGAGCGCCTTCAGGTCGAGCGTCCCGGGGCCGCCCGAGGACTTCACGGCCTTGCCCTTCACCCACGTGTAGAAGCCCTTCCCGGTCTTCTTGCCGAACTGCTTGGCCTCGACCAGGGACTGGAGCTTCTTCGGGATGGGCGAGCCGGGCTTCGCGAGCTCCTGGCCCACCGCCCAGCCGATGTCCAGGCCCACCATGTCGGCGAGCTCGATGGGGCCCATGGGCATGCCGAAGTCCCTGGCCGCCGCGTCGATCGTCTCGGGCGGGATGCCCTCGTCCACCATCAGCATCGCCTCCAGCAGGTAGGGCGAGAGCACGCGGTTCACGAGGAAACCCGGTGCGGATTTGCACGGCAGCGGGAGCTTGTCGATCTGGCGCGCGAAGGCCTGCCCCGCCTGCATCACCGCGGCCGAGGTCTGCGGCCCCTCGACGATCTCCACCAGCATCATCTGGGCGACGGGATTGAAGAAGTGCAGGCCCACGAGGCGATCGGGCTTCGCGAGCGCCGAGGAGAGCTGCTGCAGCGGGATGCTGGAGGTGTTGGTGGCGAGGATGGCGCCTTCCTTCATGCGCGGCTCGACCTGCGCGTAGACCTTGCGCTTCACGTCGGCGTTCTCGACGATCGCCTCGATCACGAGGTCGGCCTTCGGCACGCCCGCGCCCGCCACGTCGGGGATCAACCGGTCCATCGCGGCCTGCACGAGGTGCGGCTGCTTGAGGCGCTTGCCGAACAGCTCCGCGGCGCGCTTGATCGCGGGCGCGATTCGCTCGGGCGCGAGATCCTGCAGCGTCACCGTCACCCCGCGCAGCGCCGCCCACGCCGCGATGTCGCCGCCCATGGCGCCCGCGCCAATGACATGCAAATGCGAAACGGGGTCAGACCCCGGTTTCCCGCCGGGCGGAACGGCCGTTCCGGTATCCGGGAAACCGGGGTCTGACCCCAATTTCTTGAGCCTCTCCTGCAGCAGGAAGATGCGGATGAGGTTCTTGGCGGTGGGGTGGAAGAAGAGGCTCGCCGTGGAGGCGGGGTTCTCGCGGGGGACGTTGCGCGGGTCGCCGCCGAAGTCCTTCCAGAGGTCGATGATCGCGTAGGGCGCGGGGTATTGGTCGCGGCGAACGCGCTTCTCGACCTGGCGGCGGGACATCTTCGCGACCAGGTTGCGGATGCCGGGCCAATCGGTGATCGCTTGCGTGAGCGTGGGCGAGTGCACCGGCGGCGGGTTGGAAAGGATCTGCAGCGCGGCATTGGCGAAATGCCGGCGCTGCGTGACGGCATCCACCAGGCCCAGCTTCTTCGCGCGCCGCGCGTCCACCCCGCGCCCGGTGAGCATGAGGTCGAGGGCCGCGGCCGCGCCGATCAGCTTCGGCATGCGCCTCGCGCCACCCCACCCGGGAACGATGCCCAGCATCACTTCGGGCAGCGCCATGCGGGTCTTGGGCCCGTCGTCCATCACGCGGTAACGGCAGGCGAGCGCGAGCTCGGTGCCGCCGCCCATGCAGAAGCCGTGGATCATGGCGAGCGTCGGGAAGGGAAGCTGGGCGACCTTGTCGAACACCTCGTTGCCGAGCGCGGTGAACGCGATCGCTTCATCGGCGTCGCGAAATCGCGTGAACTCCTCGATGTCGGCGCCCGCGGCGAAGCCGTTGTCCTTGGCCGAGTAGATCGCGAGCCCCTTGGGCGGCATCGACACGAGATGGTCGGCGATGCTGCCCAGCTCGCGCAGCGCCTCGCTCGAGAAGGTGTTGGTGGCCGTGCCGGCGCGATCGAACGCAAGCCACGCGAGGTGGCTCGCATCGACTTCGAGCTTCCAGTGCCTGAGGTCCACCGTCAGGCCGCTTCCGTGGGCGGGAGGTGAGCGGGCGCGATCGACTCGAGCCCCATGAGGAACGCCATCATGCCAAAGCCTCCGTCAATGGATGTGCGCCAGGCTGTCCATGTCCTTCTGGCAGCCTTGCATGTTCACCAGGAGAAGCACTACCACCACCGCGTAGAACCCGAAGAACGTCGAGCGCCGCTTCGCGGTGAGCGTGGCGAAGGCAAGGACGATGTAGAGGATCCAGCCCAGGGCCGCGGCGATCATCTTGTCGTCCTGGTCCATTCGCCCGAAAGCCTGCGGCAGCCCCGCCGGAAAGAACGGCAGCGCCACGATCGAGAACGGGGCGAAACGCCCGGTGACGAGCAGCGCCGCGAGCCAGGTGAGGAAGAAGACTGTCTTCTTCCGCGCCGGCGGCTTCTCCGCGGGCGCGGCGCTCACGCGCGCTCCACGAGCATCGCACCGCCCTGCCCCCCGCCGATGCAAAGCGAGGCCACGCCCAGCCGCCCGCCGGTGCGCTCGAGCACCTTGAGCACATGTAGCACCACCCGCGCGCCGGAGGCGCCGATCGGATGGCCGATGGCAATGGCGCCGCCGTCGACGTTCAACCGCGCACGGTCGGGCGCGCCGAGAGCGCGATCGAGCCCGAAATGCTCCCTGCAGTAGTCGTCGCTGTCCCACGCGGCGAGGCACCCGAGCACCTGCGCGGCGAAAGCCTCGTTCACCTCGACCGCGTCGATGTCGCGGAACGTGAGGCCGTTGCGAACCAGCATCGGCGTGATCGCGTGCACGGGACCCAGCCCCATCTCGGCGGGATCGAGCGCGCCCCAGTTCGCGTCCACGACGCGTCCCAGGGGCTTCAGCCCGTATTCCCGGACCGCGTCCTCGGAAGCGAGGATCAGCATCGCGGCGCCGTCGGTCACCTGCGAGGAGTTGCCGGCGGTCACGTTGCCGTAGGTGCGATCGAAGACGGGCTTCAGCTTCGCGAGCTTCTCCACGCTCGAGTCGCGGCGCACGCCGTCGTCCAGCGCGTACACCGTGCCGTCGGGCCCGTACATGGGCTCGACCTCGCCCACGAAGTGGCCGTTGTCCTGCGCGAAGGCCGTGCGCCGATGCGATTCGACGGCGTACTCGTCCATCATCCCGCGCGTGATCATGAAGCGCTGGGCGACGATCTCCGCCGTCGAGCCCATGGAGAGCTTCACGATGGGATCGGTGAGCCCCCGCAGGATCGCAATCACGGGCGCGAGGTAGCCCACGCGAAACTTCGCGGCGAGCGCGGCCTTCGTGCCCACGCTCTTCGCCGCATACCAGGCGGCGAGCCAGTTCACCATCGCCGGCCCGTAGAGCAGCGGCGCGTGACTCATGGCATCCGTGCCGCCGGCGAGCACGAGGCTCGAGCGTCCCGCCACGATGTTGATCGCCGCCGAGTCGAGCGCCTGGAGGCCCGAGGCGCAGTTGCGCATCACCGTCCACGCCGGCACCCGCTCGCCGCAGCCGACCCGAAGCGACACGACGCGCGCGATGTTCGCCTCGTCGGCCGAAGGCATCGCCGCGCCCACGATCACCTCGTCGAAGGCGTCGGGCTCGAACGGCTGGCGCAGCAGGAGCGCCCGCGCCGCGTTCACCGCGAGGTCGGACCCCGTGAAGGGCCCCAGGCCCGTCTTCGCCTTGAGGAACGGGGTGCGGGCTCCGTCTACGACATAGACGCGGCGGGCACCTTTTTCCTGTCCTGCGATTGCCATGACTCGTCCTCCCGTCTCGCGCCCCGCGCGAGGTCGTGCTCGAAGTCGTCCACCTTCACCACGTCGCGGCGCAGCCGGTCCGTGTATTCGAGGTGGTCGTGCTCCTCGCGCGTGATGATGCCCTGCGCGAGCGCGGTGGCGCGGCGCTCCGCGAGCGTGCGCTGCGGCAGGAGCCCGTCCTTGGAGGCCTTGCGCAGCTTCGCCTCGATCGTGTCGGCCTTGATGGTGGCGTGCATCGCATGCTCGAGGCGCCCGATCACGTCGTTCTCGTCGTCGGGGATGTACGCGCCGCGGGTGAGGCGGTCGCGCACCGGGCCGGGCGTGATGAGGAGCGCCGCCACCTTCGCGCCGACCTTGTCGAACGGCGCGTTGAGGGTGAGGCCCTTCGGGAACGCGAGCATGCGCATCCACGCGGCCACGAACCGGTTGGGGAAGTTGTCGAGCACGCCGTCGATCGCGACCTGCAGGCGGAAGAACGTGTCGTACATCGCCCAGTCGAGGAGCGGGCGGTCTTCCTTCTGGTGTCCCTCGTCGTGGTAGCGCTTGATGGTGGCCGAGCCGATGTAGAGCAGCGACAGGATGTCGCCCAGGCGGGCGGAGATCTTCTCGCGGCGCTTCAGGCTCCCGCCGATCACGAACATCGAGATGTCCGAGAGGAGCGCGAAGGCCGACGAGAAGCGCGTCATCATCTGCAGGTAGCGCTTGGTTTCCGGGACGCCCGGCACCGGGATCGTCTCGCCGCCGGTGAGGCCCAGGTAGAGCGAGCGCGCGGCGTTCGAGACCGTGAAGGCCATGTGGCCCCAGAGCGCCGTGTCGAAGGCCCCCAGGTCGTTGGCGCCCGCCGCGGCGATCTCCTTCAGCACGAACGGATGGCAGCGGATCGCGCCCTGCCCGAAGATGATCATCGAGCGCGTGAGGATGTTGGCGCCCTCCACCGTGATCGCGATGGGGATCGTCTCGTAGGCGCGGCCGAGGTAGTTGTTCGGCCCCATCATGATCCCCTTGCCGCCGTGGATGTCCATGGCGTCGTTCAGGATCTGGCGCATGCGCTCGGTCATGTGGTACTTGCAGATCGCGGAGATCACCGAGGGCTTCTCGCCCAGGTCGAGCGCGGACATCGTCATGCGCCGCGTCGCGTCCATCATGTAGGTGTTGCCGCCGATGCGTGCGAGCGGCTCTTCCACGCCCTCGAACTTGCCGATGGGCGTGCGGAACTGCGAGCGCACGCGCGCGTAGGCGCCGGTGGCGCGGGTGCTCAGCTTGCCCGCGGCCATCGACATCGAGGGAAGCGAGATCGAGCGGCCCGCGGCGAGGCATTCGACCAGCATCCGCCAGCCGTGGCCCACCTGCTTCTCGCCGCCGATGATCCACGACATCGGGATGAAGACATCCTTGCCGGAGTTGGGGCCGTTCATGAACGCGCCCGAGAGCGGGATGTGGCGCCGGCCGATGTTCACGCCCTTGTGCGAGGTGGGAATGAGCGCCAGCGTGATGCCGAGGTCTTCCTTGCCGCCCAGCAGCTTCTCCGGATCGAAGAGCTTGAACGCGAGGCCCAGGATCGTCGCCACGGGGCCCAGCGTGATGTAGCGCTTCTCCCACGTGAGGCGCACGCCGAGCACCTCCCTGCCCTCGTGCATGTCCTTGCAGACGATTCCGAAATCGGGAATGGCGCCGGCATCGGACCCCGCCTCCGGGTTGGTGAGCGCGAAGCACGGAATCTCGAGGCCCTTGGCGAGTCGCGGCAGGTAGTGGTTCTTCTGCTCCTCGGTACCGTAGTGGATGAGGAGCTCGGCCGGGCCGAGCGAGTTGGGGACCATCACGGTGACCGCGCACGTGCCGCTGCGCGTGGAGATCTTGGTGACGATCTCGGAATGCGCGAATGCCGAGAAGCCCAGGCCCCCGAACGACTTCGGGATGATGATGCCGAGGAAGCCCTTCTCGCGGATGAACTTCCACACCTCGGGCGGAAGGTCCATCCGGTTGTGGGTGATGTCCCATTCGTCCAGCATCCCGCAGAGCTCCTCCACGGGCCCGTCGATGAATGCCTGCTCCTCGGGCGAGAGGCGCGCCTCGGGATAGGCGAGCATCTTCTTCCAGTCGGGCTTGCCGGTGAAGAGGTCGGCGTCCCACCAGATGCTGCCGGCGTCGAGCGCTTCCTGCTCGGTCTGCGAGATCTGAGGCAGGATCCTCTTGTAGAGGCCGAAGATGGGGCCGGTCACGACGGCGCGGCGCAAGGGCTTCACGATGGAGAGCGCGGCGAAGATGCCGACCGCGACCCACAGCGCCGAGATGACGGCGAGCGGCGTCCCGGTCGCCCATTCGAGCGCGAGCACGCCCGCCGCCATGGCGATGGACCATGCGAGGCCGTTGGCGCGATGGTAGGCGAGCGCCCATGCGACCGCGAGGGCGCCGAGGACCGAAGCGAACGTGAACAAGAGTGCCATGGCGAAGCTCCTTGTCAGCCGCCCGAGACGAGCTCGAGCTTGCGGGAATCGGCGAGCGGCGGCGCCTTGAGCCCCGCCACGAGGAAGGGCGCGAGGCGCTGCAGCAGCAGCTCGTCGTCGTACTTCTCGAACGCCGCCACCTGCGCGAAGAGCTTGAGGGCGTCGGTGCCGGCGAGCGTATAGGAAAGCGCGCCCATCACGAAATGCAGGCGCCACGTGAGCTCCTGGCGCGTGAGCTGCGGGAGCGCCACGTGGAAGGCTTCCTTGTAGCGCGTGATCATGCCCGCGTATTGCGCGGAGAGGAAATGGCGGATGAAGGGAGCGGGGTCCGCGTAGGCCCGGCCCAGCAGGCGCAGGAAGTTCTTGCCCCCGCGCCGCTCGTCGCGCGCGAGGCGCAGCGCCGGTATCAGCATCGCGAAGAGGATTCGCTCGACGCTGGGGGGGCGCTCGCCGGCCTCGCGCTCCATGCGCTCGAGGAGCTCGATGCGCTCCTGGTTCATGGGATCGAGCCGGCGGGTGAGCACCGCCTGGAAGAGCTCTTCCTTGCTGCCGAAGTGGTAGTTGACCGCGGCGAGGTTGACACCCGCGGCGGAGGTGAGGCCCCGCAGGCTCGTCGCCTCGAAGCCGTGCTCCATGAACTGGGCCTCGGCGGCGTCGAGGATGCGGGTCTTGGTGTCCGCGGAGGCCGCGTCCTGCGGGACGCCCTTCCTGGCGGGACGGGATGCGGGCATGGGGCTCCGAATTCAAACGAGCGTTTGAATTCTACCCCACCCCGAACCGCTACGTCATCTAGCGGTTCTCTACGAGGCGCGCGCGCTCTTCCTCGTGGACCCGGGCGACTTCGCGGTCGTGGGCGCGGCGGGCAAGGCGCCGGTTCTCGGCCTCGTTGCGGCGCGCCTGCTGGTCTTCCTTCTTCACGCGCTGCTTGTTGATGAGCACCCCCGCCCCGCAGCCGATGGCCGCGCCGAGCAGGGTGTTGTTGCCGCTCACCGCATGGCCGACGACGCCGCCTGCAGCGCCGCCCACCAGGCAGCCCTTTTCGTTGGTGCCGAGCGCCGAAGCGCCCAGCGGGGCCGCGGCAAGGCCGGCAGCCACGAAGAAAGTGACGACGCGAGCTTTCATTGCGATCTCCTCGAATGTGAGATCGATTTTCCCAAGGCGGCGACGACCCGCCTATAGGCTCAAGCCGCGACGGCTTGTCGGCGCAGTCTTGCGCTACGTGGTCCGCCCCCCCCTGGAGCCTAGGCGCGCGGCTCCACGCTGCCCTGCATGAGGCGCCGACCCT
>Ga0134125_10006225_pt1 | contig 13524 bp, 11 predicted proteins | sample KB31751_FD_96464 | JGI IMG/M metagenome (GOLD analysis project Ga0134125, IMG submission 96464) | Terrestrial soil microbial communities with excess Nitrogen fertilizer from Kellogg Biological Station, Michigan, USA - KB3-175-1 | ecosystem: Environmental > Terrestrial > Soil > Unclassified ... | reverse complement strand
TGCCATCGGGTCCGTCCTGGCTTCCGCCAGAAAATTCGGAGTGTGGGTCCCCGGCGAGCGCGTCTACGACCTGCCGGACGCGTCGTTCCTCTGTGAATATTTCAGCAGTGTCGGAAGGCTGCTGGAGGACGGCCAGCTGGAAGAGGCGAGGCGCGAGGCGCTTTCCTGGAGGCCCTTCCTCGACAGGGCGCAGGCAAAGCCCTCTTAGCTTCGCGTCCCCGGGTGTTTCCTCATCATCGGCCCCTAAGGATAGGGCAGTGTCCGCTTTGCCTGTCTTGACTCGGCAGCGGGAGGCTTCAATGTCGCGGTGAACTGACCGAGTGGAACTCAGCCGATCGATCTTCAAATCGACCACGCAGTCGAAGGAGAGTGTCGTGAAGCGTAGCGATACAAGGCTGCTGAGCCGGCGTGAATTCAATGAACGTTGCGTCGCGCTTGGATCGTTGGTGACCTTGTCAGGCGCGTTGGCCCTCGATGCAGCGACTGCCGTCGCCGCAACGGACACGGCGCGGACCGTCAAGTTTCGCGACGGCACCGTTGTCCCGGCGGTCGGTCAGGGCTCCTGGCATATCGGGCAGGGAAGACGTCGGGCAGCTGACGAAGACGAAGCGCTACGGACCGGCCTTTCGCTCGGGATGACGCTGATTGACACTTCGGGGAATTACGGTGAAGGCCGTTCCGAACAATTGATCAAGCGCGTGATTGCCGGTCAGCGCGACCGCGCCTTCGTCGTGTCCAAGGTGGAGGCCGATGAGGCGACCGGAGATGCCATGGCGCATGCCTGCGAGGCAAGCCTTGCCCGACTCGGCACCGATCATCTCGATCTCTATTTGCTGCACTCGCCAACTCCGAGCTCTGAACTTGCCGAGGTCGTGGCGGGGTTCGAAAGGCTGCGCGCAGCCGACAAGATCCGTGCCTGGGGCGTGTCCAACTTCACCGTCACCCAGATGGAAGATCTGTTCCATGTTCCGCAAGGTGATCGCTGCGTGACCAATCAGGTCTATTACAACCTCGGTGGCCGCGGCATCGAAAGCGACCTGTTGCCATGGTGCGAACGGCACGGCATGCCGGTGATGGCCTATTCGCCGCTTGGCGGCCTCGGCGCCCGCCTGCTGGATGATCCCGACCTCAAGCGTATTGCCGCGGCACACGCTTGCTCCGCAGCCGCGGTTGCACTGGCATGGACCATCCGCGGCGGCAACGTCATTGCAATTCCCGAATCCGGGTCCGTGGCACATGTCAAGGAAAACGCCGTTGCGCTGTCACTGACGCTGACGCCTCAGGAGCTTCAAACGCTGGATACAGCGCATCCGTTATGAGGCCGCTAGTAAGTCGCCCGTCCGCCGGAGATGTCGAATACCGCGCCGGTCGAGAACGAGCAGTCCTCCGACGAGAGCCAAGCCACCATCGCGGCCAGTTCCTCCACCAGCACGAAGCGGTTTTTTGGAATCTTCGACAGCATGAAATCGATATGCTGCTGCGTGAGCTGGTCGAAAATCGCGGTCCTGGCTGCCGCCGGCGTCACCGCATTGACCGTGATGTCATGCGCGGCCAATTCCTTGCCGAGCGATTTGGTCAGCGCAATCAGCCCGGCCTTCGAGGCCGAATAATGCGCGGCGTTCGGGTTACCTTCCTTGCCGGCGATCGAGGCGATGTTGACGATGCGGCCGTATTTCTGACCGATCATGGTCGGCACGATCGCCTTGCTGCAAATGAAGGGGCCGTCGAGATTGATGCGCAACACCCTGCGCCATTCGTCCAGATCAGTCTCCCATACCGTCTTGTTGACGCCGGCGATGCCGGCATTGTTGACGAGGATGTCGATCCTGCCGAACGCCTTCAGCGTGGCATCGCGCGTGGCTTCCACCGCGGCGGCGTCGCTGACATCGACCTTGAACGGCGAGACGGCGTTGCCGATTTGCTTGGCGGTCTTTTCGGCGAGCGCGTGGTCGAAATCCCAGATCGCGACTTTCGCGCCGGATTCGACGAAGCGCTCGGTGATGGCACGGCCAAAGCCCTGCGCGCCGCCGGTGACGACGGCGATGCGGCCGTTGAGATCGATCTTGTTCCTGCCCATGTTCTTGGTCCTGAATTGAATTGCCTATTGTTGTCATTCCGGGATGGTCCAAAGGACCAGACCCGGAATCTCGAGATTCTCAGGTGCGCAATTGCGCACCATAGTTCGATGCTTCGCATCGCCCCGGAATGACGGTCACCTAAAGCGTCCAGCCGCCGTCGATGACATGCGCGACGCCGGTGGTGAAGGCACTTTCATCGCTGGCGAGGTACAGTGCGAGCGCGGCGATCTCCTCCGCCGTGCCGAGCCGGCCCATCGGCTGTCGCGCCACGAACATCTCGCGCCCGCCGGAACCCGCGGCTGCCGCGCGCTGCAACATCGACGGCGTCTCGACGGTGCCGGGACAGATGCAGTTGCAGCGAATGCGCTGGCTGACGAAATCGCAGGCGACCGAGCGGGTCAGCGCCGCGACCGCGGCTTTGGTCGCGCCATAGACATAGCGGTTCGGCGCGGCCTTCACGACGCCCGCGGCGGATGCGATGTTCACGATCGAGCCGCCGCCTTCGAGCATCGAGGGCAGGAAGGCGCGGATCGTGCGGTGCATCGATTTGACGTTGAGGTCGAAGGAAAAGTCGAAGTCCTCGTCGGAGCAGTCGAGGATGGTGCCGTGATGCACGAAACCCGCGGCGTTGAGCAGGACGTCGGCCTTGCCGACGCGTCTGGCGATGGCGGCGACCGCCGCACTGTCGCGCGCATCGAGCTTCGCCACTTCGGCGATGCCTTCGCTCTTGAGCGTGGCGAGGCCTTCCTCGTCGATATCGGTCGCGAACACGCTCGCGCCCTCGCGCGCGAAGGCAACCGCACAGGCGCGGCCGATCCCGGCGGCGGCCGCGGTTACGAAGGCGCGCTTGCCCTTGAGGCGGTCTGACATACAGGTTGTTTCCTTCCGTCTCTTGAGACGTTTTCGGTGTCATACGCGGGCTTGACCCGCGTATCCATCTACTTCTGAAAAGCGATGGATTGCCGGGTCAAGCCCGGCAACGACAACAGGGCGCTAGTGATTATCCCGCGCCACGCCGAACCTGCCGGCGATGTCATGATAGCGCGTCGCGAGCTCCATGCAGGCGCCGGTTGAGTGCTGGCCGACCGTGGTACGATAGAGCTCCTGCCACGGCGTCTGGTGGGCCGGGTGCGGGAAGCCGCCCTTGGCCTTCAGCTCGGCATGGCGCTGCTTGATCTCGGCGTCGCTGATCAGGATGTTGGCGCTGCCCTTGTTGAGGTCGATGCGGACCTTGTCACCGGTCCTGAGGATCGCCAGACCGCCATTGGCCGCCGCTTCCGGCGAGGCATTGAGGATCGAGGGGGAGCCTGAGGTGCCGGACTGCCTTCCATCGCCGATACAGGGCAGCGACAATATCCCGCGTTTGATCAGCGCCGCCGGCGGCTGCATGTTCACGACCTCGGCACCGCCGGGATAGCCGATCGGCCCGGTGCCGCGGATGAAGAGCATGCAATGCTCGTCGATCTTGAGCGAGGGATCGTCGATCCGCTCGTGATAATCCTCCGGGCCTTCGAACACGATGGCGCGGCCCTCGAAGGCGTTCGGGTCTTTCGGATTGCTCAGGTAACGGTCGCGGAACTCCTTCGAGATGACGCTGGTCTTCATGATCGCAGAATCGAACAGATTGCCGCGCAGCACGAGATAGCCCGCTTCCCTCACCAGGGGCTTGTCGTAGCTCCAGATCACGTCGCCGTCGGGCTTGGGCGCGGCGCGGCAGTTCTCGCCCATGGTCTTGCCGTTGATGGTGATGGCGTCCTCATGGATGCGCTTGTGCTTCATCAGTTCGCGCACCACAGCCGGCACGCCGCCGGCGCGGTGATATTCCTCGCCGAGATAGAAGCCGGCCGGCTGCATGTTGACGAGGAGGGGAACGTCGTGGCCGTGCTTTTGCCAGTCGTCGATCGATAGCTCCACGCCGATATGGCGGGCCAGCGCATTGATGTGGATCGGCGCATTGGTCGAGCCGCCGATCGCGGAATTGACCACGATGCAGTTCTCGAACGCCTTGCGCGTCAGTATGTCCGAGGGCTTCAAGTCCTCCCAGACCATCTCGACGATGCGTTTTCCCGTCTCGTAGGCGATCTGGCCGCGCTCGCGATAGGGCGCGGGGATCGCGGCGCAGCCCGGCAGCGACATGCCGAGCGCCTCGGCCAGCGAGTTCATGGTCGAGGCCGTGCCCATGGTGTTGCAATGACCGACCGACGGCGCGGACGAGGCGACGACCTCGATGAATTGTTCGTAGTCGATTTCGCCCGCAGCCAGCCGCTCGCGCATTTTCCAGACTACGGTGCCGGAGCCGGCGCGTTGGCCGTCATGCCAGCCATTGAGCATCGGTCCGCCCGACAGCACGATCGCGGGCAAATTGACGGTGGCGGCCGCCATCAAACAGGCCGGCGTGGTCTTGTCGCAGCCCGTGGTCAGCACCACGCCGTCGAGCGGATAGCCGAACAGGATTTCGACCAGGCCGAGATAGGCGAGGTTGCGGTCAAGGGCCGCGGTCGGCCGTTTTCCGGTTTCCTGGATCGGATGGGTCGGAAACTCCATCGCGATGCCGCCGGCCTCGCGAATGCCTTCGCGAACGCGGTGGGCGAGCTCGAGATGGTGGCGGTTGCACGGCGACAGGTCGCTGCCGGTCTGTGCGATGCCGATGATCGGCTTGCCGGATTGCAGCTCCTGCCGGGTCAGGCCGAAATTGAGGTAGCGCTCGAGATAGAGCGCGGTCATGCCAGGATTGGTGGGGTCGTTGAACCATTCGCTGGAGCGGAGTTTGCGGGTCTTGCTGCTGCGTGCGGCATCGTGTCCGTTGGATTGGGGTTTTTTCATTGGTTTCTCCCGGCGTGCAAAACTCGCTTTTAAGCCCGTCTTTCGGGGCTCTGATGTCTCATCTCGTGTCTACCTTGCGCGCGCCCGCACGCAAACCCGGCGATGCGCGCCCGCCGGGCGATCGGACCTTAGTTGAAGCAGGTTGGTTGCGCTATCATTTGTTCATTTCGCTATCTGGCGATGTCGTGACATGGCATTGGCCTCAACTGCGCCGCGCCGAGCTCTGCCGCTTGATGATGCTGAATCCGAGGTCGACGACCGGCTGCTCGGGCCGCCTGCCGTCAAGTGCTTCCATGACCATGGTCGCGGCGTTCTTGCCCATCTCGTAACGGTTCGTCCGCACGCTGGTGAGCGTGGGAACGCTGGACGACATGAATTCGAGGTCGTTGAAGCCGACGATCGCCACTTGCTCGGGAACCGACATGTGCCGGCGCTTGCATTCGAACAGCGCGCCCAATGCAAGGTCGTCGTTCACGCAAAACACCGCCTCGATATCCGGGGCCTTGGCCAGCAAGTCGGCGCACAGCGTTCCGCCCAGCGTCATCGAGGTCGGCACCGCCGTCGTCACGATCAGCCGCGGATCGAACAGGCCCGCTATGCTCATGACAGCCTGATACCCTTCGAGCCGGCGCTGCACCCTCGGATCCATCCGCGCGCCGAGGAAACCGATCTGCCGGTATCCTTGCTCGAGCAGGTGAGAAATCGCCGCCTTCGCCGCATCAAAGTGTGAAAAGCCGATCATCATGTCGATCGGCGCGGGGCCGATCTCCATGATCTGGACCACCGGGCAATCCACCTGTTCCAGGATTGCGCGCGACTCGGCGGTCTGATTGATGCCCGTCACGATCAGTCCGGCCGGCTTCTGCGCCGAAAAGAGACGCAGCAGCGTTTCTTCGTGCAGAATGCTGTAATGCGTATTGGCGAGCTGGATCGAGTAGCGGCTGCCGTCGAGTGCGTCGTAGATTCCGCGCAGCACGTCGGAGAACACATTGTTGGTCAGAGAGGGAATCAGCACGCCTATCACCTCGGTGCGCTGCGAAGCCAGCGCACGCGCGGCAAGATTGGGCACGTAGCCCAAGTCTTTGGCGGCGCTTTCGACGCGCACGCGCTTTCCCGCCGAAACCGCTTCCGGGTTTCGAAAGAAGCGCGACGCGGTGATCGGGCTGACACCGGCCAGCTTGGCGACCTCGGTGAGCCTGATCTTGCCGGCTTTCGCGCGTTTTCGCCCCATCGGCCGCTGATATCACAGAAAGCCGCGTGGACAAGGCAATATTGACAGCGCTACCAGCTGATTGCTAAGCGAACGATTGCCAAAGCGACATGAACTGCGACAATAACAATCTGTTCGGCTGGGCTTCGCGCGCAAGCGGACGTCCGAAACGGCAGGAACAGTAAACGGCAGGAACAACAACGGGACAACAACAGAGAGCGGTCAAGGCGCTGGGTCCAGCGTCGCCGGGAGATGTTGAGGAGGAAGTGGATGTCGTCGGTCCAGATTCGCGACGTGCGCAAGTCATTCGGTAGTTTTGAAGTTCTGCACGGCGTGACCATACCGATCGAGGACGGCGAATTCGTCGTGCTGGTGGGGCCATCGGGCTGCGGCAAATCGACCTTGCTGAGGATGCTCGCGGGGCTGGAAAACATCACCTCCGGGACGATTTCGATCGGCGAGCGCGTCGTCAACAATGTCCAGCCCAAGGAGCGGGACATTGCGATGGTGTTCCAGAACTATGCGCTCTACCCGCATATGACGGTCGCCGACAACATGGGCTTCTCGCTGAAGCTGCGCGGAGCCAGGAGCGACGAGATCAAGAAGGGCGTGGCGAGCGCAGCCGAGATCCTGGACCTCACTCCGCTGCTCGACCGCTATCCGCGCCAGCTCTCCGGCGGCCAGCGCCAGCGTGTCGCCATGGGACGCGCCATCGTCCGTGATCCCCAGGTGTTTTTGTTCGATGAGCCGCTCTCCAACCTCGATGCCAAGCTGCGCGTCGCCATGCGCACCGAGATCAAGGAGCTGCACCAGCGGCTCAAGACCACGACGGTCTACGTCACCCACGACCAGATCGAGGCCATGACCATGGCCGACAAGATCGTGGTGATGCATGAGGGCATCGTCGAGCAGATCGGCTCGCCGCTTGAGCTTTACGACAAGCCGGACAATCAGTTCGTCGCCGGCTTCATCGGCTCGCCCGCGATGAATTTCCTGAAAGGCAAGGTGGCGTTGAACGGTGCGGCGACCTTCGAGGGCCCGAAAGGCATCAAGCTGCCGCTGAATTCGGCGCCGGCCAATTCCGACGGCAGGCCCGCGGTCTACGGCGTGCGGCCCGAGCACTTCACGATCGCCGACGACGGCGCCGAGGCCGAGATCATCGTGGTCGAGCCGACCGGCTCCGAAACGCAGTTGTTCGCCAATCTCGGCGGCGAGCAGGTCGTTGCCGTGTTCCGCGAGCGTCATTTGTTCAATCCGGGCGACAAGGTCCGGCTGAAGCCGGATCCGGGGCTGGTCCATCTGTTCGACGAAGCGACCGGCAAGCGGCTCAACGCGTAAGAGAGTAAGACCGGAACAAAGAGTCTAACCAAAGCAACTCACGTCAGAGGGAGAGAAAGACAATGCATGAATTCACCCGCCGCACGCTGCTTCAGGGCGGCACCGCGTTGACCGCCGCCGGCATGCTGACCGGCCCGGCCCTGTTCGACTGGGCCAAAGCCTGGGCACAGACTGCGCCGTTCAAGGCCGAGCAGGGCGCCTCGCTCACCTTGATGCGCTGGAAGCGATTCGTGCCTGCGGAAGACGAGGCCTTCATGCAGATCGTGGCGGCCTTCCAGTCAGCCACGGGCACCAAGATGAACGTGTTCTCGGAATCCTTCGAGGACGTGCAGCCAAAGGCTTCGGTTGCGGCCAACACCGGCTCGGGCCTCGACATGGTGTGGGGCCTCTACACGCTGCCGCAACTGTTTCCGACCAAGGTCGTGAAGATGAACGACGTTGCCGACTATCTCGGCAAGAAATACGGCGGTTGGTATGATGCGCCGGCGAGGACCGTCAAGAAGGGCGACGACTGGCTCGGCATCCCGATCGCGACCGTCGGCGGCTACATGACCTACCGCAAGTCGGCGATGGAGAAGGCTGGCTTCAAGGAGTTCCCGAAGGATTTCCCGGGTTTCCTGGAAATGTGCAAGGGACTGAAGAAGAACAACACGCCGGCCGGTTTTGCGCTCGGCCACGCCTCCGGCGACGCCAACGCCTGGCTGTACTGGATCCTGTGGGGTCATGGCGCCTATACGGTCGATGCGCACGACAAGGTCGTCATCAACTCGCCCGAGACTTTCAAGGCGCTCGACTACGCCAAGTCGCTTTCCGACACCTTCATCCCGGGCGTCGCCTCCTGGAACGACTCCTCCAACAACAAGGCGTTCCTGGCCGGCGACCTCTACTGCACGTCCAACGGCATCTCGATCTATGTCGCCGCGCTCGATGCGGCGAAGAAGGATCCGAAGATGAAGGAGCTCGCGGACGACACCTACCATGCGCTGTGGCCGGTCGGCCCGGTCGGCAAGCCGGCCGAACTGCAGCTCGTGGTCCCGATGCTGGCGTTCAACTTCACCAAATACCCGAACGCGGCGAAGGCCTTCATCACCTTCATGCTGGAGAAGGAGCAGTACGACAAATGGCTCACGGCGTCGCGGGGCTATTTGACCCAGCCGCTGAAGGCCTATGCTTCTTCACCGATATGGAAAGCAGATCCGAAAAACGAGGTGTTCTCACACGCTTCGGAGCGCGCGCTGCCGGCTTCCGGCATCGGCACGCCGGATGATCGGGCGGCCACCGCGATCGGCGACTTCATCGTGGTCGACATGTTCGCCAATTACTGCACCGGCTCGAAGGACGCCAAGGGCGCGGTCGCAGACGCCGAGCGGCAGTTGAAGCGGATCTATCGTTCGTAGCAACCAGGCAAGGGCGGGCGGCAGGCGACTGCCGTCCGTTTTGCTCACAGCAATCGGGAACTCGCCATGGCCGATGTTGCTCTCGCTCCCCAGCGTGCCAAGCGGGAAACCCGCGAAGCGACGAGGTGGGATCAGCTCAAGCATAACAAGAACTGGCTCGGCTTCTGGTTCATGCTGCCGGCGATGGGATTTTTGATCTTCTTCCTCGCTTATCCGCTCGGACTCGGCATTTGGCTTTCGTTCACCGACACCAAGATCGGGCAGGTCGGCGAGTTCATCGGTACCGAGAACTACGCGTGGCTGTGGGGCGATGCCATCTTCTGGCTGTCGGTCACCAATACGCTGCTCTACACGGCGGTCGCCAGCGCGCTCAAATTCGCGATCGGCCTCTACCTCGCGCTGCTGCTCAACGAGAACCTGCCTTTCAAGGCGATGCTGCGGGCGCTGGTGCTGATCCCCTTCATCGTACCGACGGTGCTCTCGGCAATCGCATTCTGGTGGATCTTCGATTCGCAATTCTCGATCATCTCCTGGTCGCTGAAGCATCTCGGTCTGATTACCCAGAACATCAACTTCCTCGGCGACGTCACCTGGGCGCGGATCTGCGTGATCTTCGCCAATATCTGGCGCGGCGTGCCGTTCGTTGCGATCACGCTGCTTGCGGGCCTGCAAACGGTGCAGCCCTCGCTCTACGAGGCGGCAACACTGGACGGTGCCACAAGCTGGCAGCGCTTCCGCTACATCACCTATCCCTTGCTGACCCCGATCATCGCGGTCGTGATGACGTTCTCGGTGCTGTTCACCTTCACCGACTTCCAGCTCATCTGGGCGATGACCCGCGGCGGTCCGGTCAACGCCACGCACCTGATGGCGACCCTGTCCTATCAGCGCGCCATCATCGGCGGCCAGCTCGGCGAGGGCGCGGCGATCTCCAGCGCCATGATTCCGTTCCTGCTCGGCGCGATCATGATCTCCTGGTTCGGCCTGCAACGGCGCAAGTGGCAGCAGGGGGAAAACAATGACTGATCCCCGCGAAGTTTTGCCATCTTCTTTGCGCGAACGGGGCAGGCCCCGCGCGCGCTGCCGAAAGTGGCAGCAGGGGGAAAACAATGACTGATCTTCCTGCCAACAAGGTCGATCTCAAGTCGGTCCTGTCGACGCCCGCCCGCGTCGATAACAGCGAGGGCATGAGCTATCTGCAGTCAGTGCCGCGCCGCCTGGTGACGGTCTACCTGCCGCTCTCGATCATCGTCATCATCCTGATATTCCCGTTCTACTGGATGGCGCTGACGTCGGTGAAGCCGGACGAGCAGTTGCTCGACATGCAGACCTACAATCCGTTCTGGACCTGGAGCCCCACGCTCAAGCATTTCCACAAGCTGTTGTTCGAGAGCTACTATCCACACTGGCTGTGGAACACGATGTATGTCGCGGTCTGCGCCACCGTGCTGTCGATCATCGCGAGCGTGCTGGCCGCCTATGCCATCGTGCGCCTGCGCTACAAGGGCGCGAACCTCGTCGGCGGCCTGATCTTCCTCGCCTATCTGGTGCCGCCCTCGATCCTGTTCATTCCGCTGGCGACCGTCGTATTCCAGTACGGCCTGTTCGACTCGCCGTTCGCCCTGATCCTGACCTATCCGACTATCCTGATCCCGTTCTCGACCTGGCTTTTGATGGGCTATTTCAAGACCATTCCCTTCGAGCTCGAGGAATGCGCGCTGATCGACGGCGCGAGCCGCTGGCAGATCCTGATCAAGATCGTGATCCCGCTCGCCATTCCCGGGCTGATCTCGGCCTTCATCTTCTGCTTTACGCTGTGCTGGAACGAGTTCATCTACGCGCTGACCTTCCTGCAATCGACCCAGCACAAGACGGTGCCGGTTGCGATCGTCAACGAGTTCGTCGATGGCGACGTCTACCACTGGGGCGCGCTGATGGCCGGTGCCCTGGCCGGCTCGCTGCCGCTCGTGATCCTTTACGCCTTCTTCGTGGAGCATTATGTGTCTGCGATGACCGGCGCCGTGAAGGAATAGAGCATGATCCGGAAAAGTGGGCAGCGGTTTTCCGAAAAGATCATGCTCAGATCAAAATCTCGAGCGCGATCCAATCGCGCTCGGACGGCGCGCCTCTAACGGAACAACAAGGAGTTTGCCGCTTGCACGTATTGGTTCTGGGCGCGGCCGGCATGGTCGGCCGCAAATTGGTCGAGCGCCTGCTCCGCGACGGAAGGCTCGGTAAGACCGACATCACGAAGATGACGCTGCACGACGTCGTCGCGCCCGCAAAGCCGGAGAAGCCAGGCTTTCCCGTCGAGGTGCAGGCCGGCGATTTCGCTGTTGCCGGCGCGGCCGAAAAGCTGATCGCCGGCCGTCCCGACGTGATCTTCCATCTCGCGGCTATCGTCTCGGGCGAGGCCGAGCTCGATTTCGACAAAGGCTATCGCATCAATCTCGACGGCACGCGGATGCTGCTCGATGCCATCCGGCTCGCAGGGTCCGGCTACAAGCCGCGCGTGGTGTTTACCTCCTCGATCGCCGTGTTCGGCGCGCCGTTCCCCGAGAAAATCGGCGATGAGTTCTTCCACACCCCGCTCCTGAGCTACGGCACGCAGAAGGCAATCGGGGAACTGTTGCTGTCGGACTATTCGCGCCGCGGCTTCATGGACGGCATCAGCATCAGACTTCCCACCATCTGCATCCGCCCCGGCGCGCCGAATAAAGCTGCAAGCGGCTTCTTCTCCAACATCCTGCGTGAGCCGCTCGCCGGCAAGGAGGCGATCCTGCCGGTGTCGGAGGACGTGCGCCACTGGCACGCGACGCCGCGCTCGGCGGTCGGCTTCCTCTTGCATGCCGCGACCATGGATCTCGCCGCCGCAGGTCCCCGGCGCGGCCTCACCATGCCCGGTCTTTCCGCCACTGTCGGCGAGCAGATCGCGGCCTTGAAGCGCGTCGCCGGCGAGAAGGTCGCCGGGCGCATCAAGCGCGAGCCTGATGCCTTCATCATGGGCATCGTCGCCGGCTGGCCCCGCAATTTCGAGGCCACGCGTGCGCGCCAGCTCGGCTTCACCACCGCCGAGAAGAATTTCGACGACATCATCCGCATCCACATCGAGGACGAGCTCGGCGGCAAGTTCGTGGCTTGAAGCTGCATTGAAGCTCGCAACTCGGGTCGTCTTGGCCGGGCTTGTCCCGGCCATCCACGTCTTTGCAGCCAAGACGTGGATGCCCGGCACAAGGCCGGGCATGACGAAAGCGGTTAGGTGCGGATACTGAGGCAATGTCGGACAGATGACGAGCGCAGCCTGCATCGGCGAGTGCATGGTCGAGCTGAAGCAGGCAGGCAACGGCCTTTATTCGCGCGGCTATGGTGGCGACACGCTCAACACCGCGGTCTATCTCGCCCGCCTTGGGGTTGCCGTCGATTACATCACCGCGCTCGGCGAGGATCCCTTAAGCGACGAGATGATCGCGAGCTGGGAGGCCGAGGGAGTGGGCACGAGCAAAGTCGCGCGGCTTTCGGGCAAGCTGCCCGGCCTCTACCTGATCGCGACCGACTGCAAAGGCGAGCGGCGCTTCTTCCACTGGCGCGAAAGCGCCGCGGCGCGAAGCCTGCTCGACCTGCCCGAGAGCGAAAGCCTGCTGCAGTCGCTGTCCGCCTACCATCTCGTCTATTTCTCCGCGATCACGCTTTCGATCTTCAGCGAGGACGCGCGGGCGCGGCTGTTCGCAGGCCTGCGGCAGGCGCGCTCGCGCGGCACCCGCGTCGCCTTCGATACCAATTTCCGCGCCCGAGGCTGGCCCGATCTCGAGATCGCGCGGGCCGCGTTTCGCGAGGCGTTCGAGACGGCCGATATTGCGCTTGCCTCGACCGAGGATCTGCTGCCGCTGTATCCCGGCGCCAGCACAGACGTCCTGCTCGCCAACATTGCGGGCAACGAGGTCGTCTTGAAGCTTGCCGAGCCGGCATGCCTGCTGCGCTTCGAAGGCGGCGTACGGCGGGTCGATGCCGGGCCGCTGGCCGCTGGCGTGGTGGACACCACCGCCGCCGGTGATAGCTTTGCAGCGGCCTATCTCGCCGCGCGGCTTGCGGGCGCGGCGCCGGAGCAAGCCGCACGCGCCGGCCATCGTCTGGCAGGTCGCGTGGTGTGCCATCCCGGCGCGATCATTCCGCGCTCAGCCATGCCGGAAAAGATTTTGTAAGGCGTCCTCATGACATCGAAGCAGGAAACGCTCACCGAGCTGTTCAAGTCCGCCCGCGTCGTGCCGGTGCTGACCATCAACCGCCTGGACGACGCCGTGCCGCTGGCGCGTGCGCTGGTTGCGGGCGGCGTGCGCATGCTGGAGGTGACGTTGCGGACCAAGGTCGCGGTCGACGCTGCGAAAGCCATCATCGCGAGCGTGCCCGACGCCATTGTCGGCATCGGCACCATTCTCAACGCCGACGATCTCGCCCGCGCCGAAGCGCTCGGCGCCAGGTTCGGCATCAGCCCCGGCGCGACGCCGGAGCTCCTGAAGGCCGCCGCGGCGAGCCAACTGCCGTTCGCGCCGGGCGTCGCGACGGCTTCCGAGCTGATGCAGGCGCTGGCCCACGGCTTCGAGGTCGTGAAATTCTTCCCGGCCGAGCAGGCGGGCGGGATCAAGGCGCTTCGCGCGCTCGCCGGCCCGTTCCCACGGGTAGC
>Ga0134125_10006224_pt1 | contig 13528 bp, 16 predicted proteins | sample KB31751_FD_96464 | JGI IMG/M metagenome (GOLD analysis project Ga0134125, IMG submission 96464) | Terrestrial soil microbial communities with excess Nitrogen fertilizer from Kellogg Biological Station, Michigan, USA - KB3-175-1 | ecosystem: Environmental > Terrestrial > Soil > Unclassified ... | reverse complement strand
TTTGGTCTTCCTCATTCTCAATGGAACCAGTCCCATCTGCGTGGCCTGCGGCTACTCAACCCGCGGCAACAGTTCAAATTGATGAAATGGCGGTGGCGAAGACAGCGTCCATTCGAGCGTCGTCGCGCCGGCTCCCCAAGGATTGTCCGCAGCCCTCTCCTTGCGTATGAAAGCATCAATCATGCCCACGAAGAACACGACTAGTCCAACGGCGGAGATATAGGATCCGATCGAGGCAATTTGGTTCAAGCCTGCAAATGCATCCGGATAATCGGCGATGCGTCGTGGCATTCCCGCTAAGCCGAGGAGATGCATCGGGAAGAACGCCAGATTGACGCCGACAAAGGTCAGCCAGAAGTGCAGCTTGCCGAAGCTTTCCGAATACATGTACCCGGTGATTTTCGGAAACCAGTAGTACCAACCCGCGAAGATTGAAAAAATGGCGCCCAAGGACAGCACGTAGTGGAAATGTGCAACCACATAATAAGTGTCCTGTAATGCCCGGTCGACGCCCGGATTGGCGAGCACCACACCGGTGACGCCACCGATTGTGAACACAAAAACAAAACCAATCGCCCACAACATCGGTGTTTTGAATTCTATCGTGCCGCCCCACATGGTGGCGATCCACGAAAAGATTTTGACCCCGGTCAGCACCGCGATCACCATGCTGGACAGAGCAAAGAAAGCCTGGGCGCTGCTCGACATGCCGACCGTGTACATGTGATGAGCCCAGACCACAAAGCCGATGAACCCGATTGCAACCATTGCATAGACCATTCCGAGATAGCCGAAGATTGGCTTGCGGCTGAAAGTTGAAACTACATGACTGACGATGCCGAAGCCCGGCAATATCATGATGTAAACCTCGGGATGGCCAAAGAACCAGAACAGGTGCTGAAACAGCACCGGGTCCCTGCCGCCTTCGGCGCCGAAGAACGTCGTTCCGAAGCTTCGGTCGGTAAGGAGCATGGTGATCGCTCCGGCGAGCACAGGCAGCGATAACAGCAACAGGAATGCCGTCACCAGGACCGACCATGCGAAAAGCGGCATTTTATGCAAGGTCATGCCCGGCGCGCGCATATTGAAAATGGTGGTGATGAAGTTGATCGCGCCCAGGATCGAAGACGCGCCCGCGATGTGTATCGATAGAATCACGAAATCCACCGCAGGGGCCAGGATGTCCGGTCGTGGCGAGCGGCGCGTAGAGCGTCCAGCCGGTGCCGGCGCCATCCGGGGTCCCCTTCGACGAACATCGAGATGACGAGCAGAGCAAACGACGTGGGCAGCAGCCAAAACGAAATGTTGTTCATGCGCGGAAACGCCATATCCGGCGCGCCGATCATGAGCGGCACCATCCAGTTGCCAAATCCACCCATCATCGCCGGCATCAGCGTAAAAAAGATCATGATCAGACCGTGGCCGGTCACAAACACGTTGTAGGTATGCGTATTCGTGAAAATCTGCAGGCCCGGCTGTTGCAATTCCATCTGGATCACGACGGAAAAGATTGCGCCAATCAATCCCGCACATATCGCGAACACGAAGTACATCGTGCCGATGTCCTTGTGGTTGGTTGAATAGAGATAACGTCGCCAGCCGGTAGGGTGACTGTGCGCGTCGAAACGCTCGTCGCATCAGCAGCAGAGGGCATTGGTTGGTTCCTTCACGACTGTTGGGTCGCGTACTTACGGCGCGGGGACTACACCCATGCCGACGTCGCCGACTTTGAGGAATGGCGGGAACTGATGATGGCGAGGAGACGGCATTTAAGACGCTGACCTCTGTGTGACAGGACAGATCAGCCGACTGCAACGGCGGCGGGCTCTGCAGTGTTGACGCCCGTATGTACGTCGACCCGAGTCGGGTTGACTGTGCCGAGGATCGTCTTTGCGCGCGCGATTTCCGCCCCCGGGCCATGTGCCATCACCAGAAAGCTATCGGTTTTCAACGCGGTTTCGTATTGGATCACACTGTCCTTCGGCACACCAATGCTATAGAGCGCCGCGCCGATCGCACTCAGCCCACCGACCACGACGGCATTCTCGATGCCAGCAATCAAGATTGTGGCGAGATATCCGAGCACGACAACATGCCCGACGACGGGAACGGCCATGAACAGCCCACCCAGAAACAAGCCCCAAAAGCCGCCCCAGAACGCACCGCGCGTGCCCCAGAACTTGATCCGGTCCCCGGAGTTGTAGAATCCGACGACCTTTTCGTCGGTGTGATAGCCCTTGCCGACAACACTGAGGTTCTTCATTTCGAAGCCCGCGGCGATCAGTTTCTTAATGGCGGTTTCAGCCGCGGAGTGTTCGGCAAAAACCGCGATAACGGAGTCATTTCGTTCCATTTGATCCTCCTTCAGGACCGCATTTAGCAAGCGTATGTGGTCACCATGCTTGGTGGGGCAAGCTTGGATAGGCCTAAGCTTTGGTAGGCCTACGCGGATACGAGCGACGATAGCCGGGATCGAACTGGCGAAGCAGGCTCGGAAACTACTTAGCATCGCCGCCATCTTGGAAAAGGGTATGTTCCATGGTGATTAGCAGTATGGCTGCTCCCAAACACGTCCTGCCAGTCGACGCGTGACCGCGATTTCGGCCTCGCGGGCACACGGCAATCAGTCGATAATCCGTTCTACGTAATCTCCGAGCCTGCTCTCCGCGGTGTCACGTCAACTATGATCAATTTTGTGGGTCCTGGGCTGATCATAGTTGTATGATCGGATCGAGCACTGGGTGATTGAAGGTGGAGACGGAGGTGAAGCAAACCAATGAAGCGCTACAGATACTCGTGGTGGAAGACTATTCCTTGATAGCCATGCTGCTCGATGAAACGCTCGCAGAAATGGGTGAACGAGTGCGCAGTGGAGGCCACCGAGGCCGGGCGGTGAAAGACGCCCTCGCGCGCAGCGTGTCTTCAGTGAAGGAAGCCATCTCAACCTGGTGGGTGGCATCTGGTTCCTGATTAAGAGATCGACAAGCTAACGTCGGATTGCACACGACTGATACCGAGCCGGCTCTCGGGCATTTCCGAGTCTTCGTTGCAGGCTTGTTTGCGGCGTCTAATCCTCATGAAAGAGATGTGCTGATTGCGATAGCGCTCGCGCGCTCTCTATATGAAGAAGCTGGTCTGTGAGCCACGTTGATCCTGGACTACCAGAACTGGTTCAAGCGATCGATGCCGCAGTCGGATATGCGACTTAAAGAAACTTCTAGGAATGAAATCGTTCGATAGAAGGATGAATGTTTGGTCAAAGGTCACCGTGCAACATGGTATGGAATGTTTCGGGATGTATTGACGGAGGACCGGTCCCCGCGGGTCGGTCAAAATCCCCCGGGTATGGTCAGTTGAAACTCCCCCACCTGATGATCGTCGTCACGGCGCTGAACATCGGTAGTCGGTCAGGCAGGACGTTTATTTTCGGCCCTTTTAGCCAGCAAGGGGACCGAGGAGTTGAACGTCTTGAAGCCACACCTGCAAAGCACGGTATTTACGCTACTCGATCGCAACGCCACCCAGCGCGAGATCCACAGACTGACGGGGGTCGATCGCAAGACGATCCGGCGTTACCGGGCGCTGCGGGCTGGTGCGCAGGCAAATTCCCCCGGGGAAGTGACCACCGGGCCGGTGAGCGTGGACGGCCAAATTCCTCCACCCCGACCACCGGCTTTTGGGGCATCGGAAGCGACCCTCACCAGCAGCCTGGCCCGTTCGGCTTGCGAAGCGCATCGGAGGTGCATCGAAGAACAGGTCCGCCTGAAGCGGAATGCGCAGGCGATTTACCAGGACCTGGTCGATCAATTTGGCTTTCCGTGCAGCTACCAGAGCGTCAAGCGGTTTGTGCGCCGGTTGCGGCACACCGACCCCGAGCAGTTTGATCGCCTTGAGTTCCTCCCCGGCGAGGAGGCCCAGGTCGACTATGGTGAGGGCGCGCCGACGGTTGATCCGAAGAGCGGCCGCTACCGCCGTCCCCGCCTGTTCGTGATGACGCTGCGCTACTCGCGGCGCAGCTTCCGGCGGGTGGTTTGGCAATCCAGCCAGCAAGTCTGGGCGCAGCTTCACGAAGAGGCGTTCCGGTATTTTGGCGGGGTCCCCAGCTATGTCGTGCTCGACAATCTGAAGGAAGGCGTTCTCAAGCCGGATTTGTACGAGCCCGAGCTCAACCCGATTTACAGCGCGATGCTGGCTCATTACGCCGTGGTCGCCGATCCCGCGCGCCTGGCCGATCCCAATCGGAAAGGATGCGTGGAGAATGCGATTCAACATACCCAGGGCACGGCGCTGGCCGGACGGCGCTTCGAGACACTGGAAGCCCAGAACGAGTTCTTGAGGCACTGGGAGGAGAATTGGGCTTCCAAGCGCATCCACGGCAGCACGCGTCGTCAGGTCGAGGCGATGTTCCAGGAGGAGAAGCCGCACCTGCGGCCGTTGCCGGTGGCTGCCTTCCGCATCTTCACCGACGTCGTTCGGACCGTCTGCGACGATACCACCGTGCGTGTTGATAGCAGCTATTACGCCGCTCGGCCTGCGCCCATCGGCAGCCAGGTCGTGGTGCGGATTTATGCCTCGACGATCGAGATCCGCGATCGCCACACCCATGCGCTGCTGCGCCTTCATCCCCGGATGGCGCATCCCGGTTCTGTCGTCCTGCCGACCAACGAGCGGCCGTTCAATCCGTCGCGGCAAACAGCTTTGCTGCTGTCGAACGCCGGCTGCATCGGCCCGCAGACCAAGGCACTGTGCCAGCAGATGTTTGACACCGAAGGGCGTGTTGGACAACGCGCGATGTGGGGCATTGTCGGGCTGAGCCGGAAGTATCCGGCACGGCTGGTCGAACTGGCTTGTGCGCACGCCATCGAGAACCGCATCTACCGTTACAAGCACGTGCGTGCGAGCGTCGAGCGGCTGTTTGAACAGGCATTCGCGCAGATTGAAACGACGCCACCACCGACATCGCAGCTCATCCAGGATCATCCGCTGATCCGCACCTCCGAGGAATACGGCGACCTCTTCAGACGCGCTGTGCGGCGCGAGGCCGACGACAATGGCCGGCAGGGCGAGGCTCACGACGACCGCGCCCCTGCAATCCGCGCTCGTCGCGCCTGCGCAACCCCGGCCAGCTCCGGCGCCACGAGCGCTCCCGCTGCGCCTTCTCACCTCAAACTGGAGACCCAGCCTCATGATGACCATGCCGGAATTGAACGTTGCCTGCGACAGCTGCGCCTGTCAGGCGTCCGAGACACGCTGCAGACGCGCGTGCTGCAGGCGCAGGGCGCCAACCAGCCATTCCTCGAGACCTTCTCCCTGATCCTGCAGGACGAACTGGACCGTCGTCAGTCCCGCCTTATCGAGCGACGATACCGGCAATCCGGACTCGACGAAAAACTGACGCTCGCCGAGTTCGACTGGTCCTTTAATCCCAAATTGCCGCGCCAAACCTGCTTCCAGCTCCACACCCTGGCGTTCATTGCCGCTGGCGAGAACGCCCTGCTTGTCGGCAAACCTGGCACCGGGAAGTCCCACATCGCCAAGGCGATTGCCTATCAGGCGATCCTGCAAAGCCACAAGGTCCAGTATCTTGAGACCGACGACTTCTTCCACCGCTACGCCCTGAACTCCCCGGCGCAACGCGAGGTCCGGCTGCGAACCATCATCGACTGCGATCTCCTCGTGCTGGACGATTTGTTCCTCGCACGCACCATCCCTGACGACGCCGGCGCATTGCTGCAGACCCTGATCCATCAGCGCTATAAACCGCACCGCAGCGTCATCGTCACCTCCAATCGCGTCGTGCAGGATTGGGGGACATACCTGGGAGACAACACCATGAGCACGACGATCCTCGATCGTCTGATGCATCATTGTCATCTGCTTGAGTTCAACGGCCGCAGCTATCGGCTCAAAGAGGCCGCTGAAGCTCTTGCCCGTGAAACAAAGGCAAACTAACAATCAACTTGTCCTGCCTCGCGGGTGGAGGATTTTGACTGACCGCACCCGGAGGAATTTGAAGTGACCCGCGGGGGACCGGTGAAGTGAACGATGAAAATCGTCAGGGAAGCGAGTCAGGGCCCGCGGTTCAGCGACGCAACTGGAGGCGCGTTCATCATTCGCTGCTATTTTGGATCGGTGTTGTCGTATGTTTGACGGCGATCGCAATGTACGTGTTGTCCAACGATTTGTCGTGGCGACCCCGCGCCCAATGATCAGCCGAGCTGCCGGTTTCGAGTGCTGTCCGTATCTTTTTAGGCTGTGCTGATTGGCGCGGCCCACCCGATTCGACGGTGCGGCCAGGTCCTCCGTTTTGCTTTTGCTACCAAGGGCCGATGGCTAATCGGTGTTCAGACGGTCTGCGGCGCTACCCACCGTAGCCACCGCACGGCTGTCTCGCGGAGACCGGTGCTTCGAAGGATTAGGTGAGCAAGTTAATTGGCAAAAACCAGTTACAGCTCGTGCTACGAAGAGCCGTTTTATTGCCGACGGGCGCGCGAATCCGAGCTGGGGTGAACCTCAGTTACTTGAACGCGAATTGAGCCGCTATATCTCCGCCATACAGATTGGTGATCCTAATACCGCGCGCATCGGTCCATCAGCCTCTGCCAATATCGCGTTCCGGAAAACATGTTTTCTCATCGCGTGACCAAGTTTCTGTCGAAGTGACGAAAGCCTAAAGGTCCAAAAGATGTCTTCGATTGGTCCAAATATGATACAACAATGCTTCCTCAAGGAGGCGAGCATGATCCTTGCAAACGGAGCCTCGTAAATGAGGTCGAGGCAGCGAGTCGAGGCTATCCTTCCGCCAAAGGGCCGCGACTATCGTCTCGATCTGCTGCGTGGATTTGCCAACTGGGCGATCTTTCTCGACCACATTCCCAACAACGCGGTCAATTGGATCACCCAGCGCAATTACGGGTTCAGCGACGCAGCCGATCTGTTCGTTTTCATCTCAGGCTACACCGCCTCATTCGTCTACGCGCGTATCATGATCGAGCGGGGGTTCGTGATCGGTGGCACGCGCCTCATCAAGCGTGCCTGGCAGATCTATGTGGCGCACGTGCTGCTGTTCGTGATGTATATCGCCGAGATCGGTTATCTCGCTCAGCGCTACAACGATCCAAACCTGGAGAACGAGTTCAACGTTGCATACTTTATGCGCAACCGGCTGAATGCGCAACCCGGCTGAGACGCTCTACCACGGGCTTATCCTCTCGTTCAAACCTGTCAACATGGACGTGCTGCCACTTTTCATTTTACTGATGTTGGTCTTCCCCCCGGTGCTGTCGGCGATGCTGCGGCAACCCAACCTGACCCTCGCGGCATCCTTCCTGCTCTATTTGGCTGCACGTCACTTCAGCTGGAACTTGCCCGCCTATCCGATCGGTTCGTGGTATTTCAACCCGTTTTGTTGGCAGCTTCTGTTCGTCCTTGGCGGATGGTTCGCGCTCGGCGGTTCAAAGAAATCCAGGCCGCTTATCCGGTCGCGCGCTGCTCGTGCTAGGGAGCATCTATCTTCTGTTCGCACTGGTCATGACGATGGCGGGGCGCTTCCCCGAGTTCGCCCACATGATGCCGCCGTGGCTCGTTGATGCGCTCAACCCCAATGACAAAACCAATCTTGCGCCCTACCGCCTCATGCATTTCATCGTCCTTGCGTTCTTCATCACGCGGGTTCATGCCGCGCGACTGGCGGGGCCTGCAATGGCCGGTATTCCGGCCTCTCATCAAGTGCGACCAACAATCGCTTGAAGTGTTCTGCTTCGGTGTTTTCCTTGCGGTCTCGGCCCACGTCGTGCTCGTCGAAGTCTCGAATGATATCTGGATGCAGATTCCAGTCAGCGCCGTCGGCATCGCACTGATGACAGTGCTTACTACGGCTCCTGGTCCAAGGATGCCGACAAGTCGCATGCGAAGGCTTCCGGAAGCACAGCGCCGGCACAGCCGCCAGCCGGTGCGCACAGCGTCTGAGAGCAAAGCTGCGCGACGTAGCATCACTGGGTTCTGTTGATGGAGTTGTTTTCTTTGACGTCCGTTCGACCGGCGTGGGCTGATCAAGATGCCGGTCTTGCTCTGTTCGGAGGGCTGACGCTCTTCGCTATATGTGGAGAGCTTCCTCAGTCATAATCATCTGCGGCACATTCAGCAGGATGCCCAGTCCGCGATTACGTCGGCACTCCGGAAGGAAGAAAATCCATATGCTAAACTGAGCCTGCCAAACGGTCGCAACTGGACAGTTATGCCGGTGCCGAGGTCTCCGTCGGCTAACCGTAGATCGAGGACGGCAAGAGCGGGCTTGTGATATGGCGCCGGAGCGACTCTGCCATCTTCGGCAATTAAGGCCGTGAGCACAGCAGTCCTCCGGCTGGGGGCCAGACTAAAATCCTAGATTCCAAACGGACAGCACCGAAGAGCCTTCTGCCTTGGCTATTTTGCGAGGTCATTCACTTGTCGCCTTGCAGACGAAAAGGCATCCTTGATCGCGACCTCGACGTGTTCGTGCCGCACATCCTCGGAAGGCGGATGATTGACCAAGACATTTTCGTGAGGCGGAATTGTCAACGAGATGCGGACCTGAAACCCTGTACCGTGTCGCTGTTTGTGGCTCGGTGCGATCACAGCTACGCGGCACCCCGTAATGCGTTGATTGTGCGTCTCTAGCCGCCGGATCTCGCTCAGGATTTGAGCGCGGGCCGCGTCCGACGGCTCCGAACCTTCGAATGTAATTTGCGGTTCAATTTGCATGTCCGTCCTCCGCGCGGTGGCGCCGCTACAACGTCGTGATGTCAGACGGTCGAAAGTGCCGTCGACGACAAATCAATTTTTGGCCGCGTGACACAACTCACGTCCCCATGCGAGGTGAAGGGTAGTTCAAGGCTACTTTTTAGGATTTGGCTTTTCGAAGGCCGCTTCAACTTCGTCCTTCTTAATGCGAGATTTCGGAATCCCCGTTTCACCAAGATTTTGCTCCTCAGTGCCATCCCCCATCATACCGGGATGCGTGACTTCCCGCGCCTTCGAACTCTTCGGTGCATCGTCTTTATTCGTCATATCAGACACTCCAGGCGCTAAATGCGCATTTTTCAACTCGGTCAGCGACAAGCCGTTCCGGTTGAAAGCACGGATCAACATCCGCGAGTGTGATCGGGATCATGGCAGCAACTCTTACTGATCTGCGAGTCAGAAGCGGATACCAAGACTTACTTCCAAGCTGGTTTCGGACCCAATCTTTCGGTGACCGGTTCGCTCGCAACAGCTTCTCTAATCGGCCCGTGTGGGGTCAATCACTTGTTTACTATCACCTCGTCCCCGCACTTTGATGCCGCGCCGGTTCGGTTGGGGGATTAGCCGCGACCAATGCCAGACCTACTTCGGACGGTAGGGAAGCCTTTGAGCTGAGACAGCGTCGGAATTCACCTACGATCGGAACCCGGTAATGACCCTTGCTGATCTTTAGCTGGGTTAACTCAGTAGTTTCCGAGTCTGATGCCGACTGCGCGATGACGGTACCGTTCGCGCGGGCCAGATAGCCGCGATTGGTCGGAGAGCGTAATGGCAATCAGAACGGTCGACGCAGAATGGCGTGGAAATCTAGCTCAAGACTCCGGCCGCATGCAGCTGGGGAGTGGCGCATTTGAGGGTTCATACGACTTCCGTTCGCGCTTGGATGAAGGCGACGGCACGAGCCCGGAGGAACCGCTTGGCGCTGCTCATGCGGGGTGCTTTTCGATGGCGCTTCAGCTGCCAATGCGGGCTTCGCACAATAGCGAATGCGCATTTCCAAAAGCATGCCGGCGGGTGGTCCATCCACAAGATCAATCCCAAAAGTGAAGCGTCGATCTCGAATGTCACAGCGGCGGCCTTCGAGGAATATGCGCAGAATGCCGAGAGGAACTGCCCAGTTTCGCGAGCTCTGTCCGGGTCGACATCCATCTGCGAGCCAAGCTCCTCTGGGTTCATTGCTTCGATATAGCGCGAGTCTACATTTTTCGTTTGAAACGCAAGCTTGGTGGTAACCACAGAATGATCATCAGATCCTCGGATCAAGTCCCGCACACCACACTGCTCAAGCGGTTTCCGATACCGAGGAATTTCGGGGTCACGCGGGAATCGCGCATCGGACGCGGGAAGATCTGGCCAGCGCCGAAAGCAGCGACACGCATTAGGGCGTTGGAGATCTATCGCTACGATCCGGATTCCGGCGAAAATCCACGCCTCGATACTTTCGAAGTCGATCTAGATGATTGCGGACCGATGGTGCTCGATGCGCTGATCTGGATCAAGAACAAGGTCGACTCGACGCTGACCTTCCGCCGCTCGTGCCGCGAGGGGATTTGCGGCTCCTGCGCGATGAACATCGATGGCACGAACTGGCTCGCATGCACGCGGTTCATTTCTGACCTCGCCACGCCGGCGACGATCTATCCGCTGGCGAACTTGCGAATCATCAAGGATCTCGTCCCCGATCTCACGCATCTATTCGCGCAATATGCGGCGATCGAACCTTGGCTCAAATCAAAGACCGCCGAGCCCGAACGGGAGCGGCTCCAATCGCCAGATGAGCGAAGCAAGATCGACGGCTACTACGAATGCATCCTTTGCTTCTGCTGCACCTCGGGCTGCCCAAGCCATTGGTGGAACGGTGATCGCTTTTTCGGCCCCGCGGTGCTCCTGCAGGCGTGGCGCTGGCTGACCGACAGTCGCGACGAAGCGAAGGACGAGCGGCTCGATAACCTTGAAGACCCGTTCCGGCTTTATCGCTGCCACACTATTCTGAACTGCACGCGGACCTGTCCGAAGGGCCTCAATCCGGGCAAGGCGATCGCCGAAATCAAAAAGACGATGATCGAGCGCCGAAGCTGACTAAGAAGGAAGATACGAGGATGCCCAGTTCCATGACAACGCGGCCAAGGCCGCTGTCTCCGAACGTACAGATCTACCGGCCGCAACTCACGTCGGTTCTCTCTATCCTCAATCGGATCACCGGGATACTTCTGAGCGCCTGTGCCGTTGTCCTGGTCGTCTGGTTGGTAGCGGCTGCTTGGGGACCGCAGTCCTATGTTCCGGTGCAGGCAGCCATCGCGTCTTGGATCGGCCGGATATTTCTGTTCGGGGCCACCTTTGCGTATTTTTTGCATCTGTGCGGAGGCATCCGCCATCTGGTCTGGGACACCGTACACGGATTCGACCTCCGCTGGATTTACATTTCCGGGTGGGCAGTCGTGGCGGCGAGCGCGGTGCTCACCGTTGCGGCCTGGGTCGCCAGCGCGTCGATGGGAGGGTAGGGCCGTGGACCCCCAAAACATGCAGAATATGCGCTCGCCACTGGCTCGTGCGATTGGCCTCGGCTCGGCGAAAGAAGGTGTCGGAGTTTGGTGGGCGGAGCGTGTTTCAGCGGTCGCTCTCGTCCCTTTGACGCTGTGGTTCGCCGCCTCCGTCATCGCGCATACCGGCAGCGATTACGCGACGTTCATTGTCTGGCTGAGGACACCGTTCGCCGCCATCCTGATGAGTCTGCTTCTGATCGCGCTCTTTTATCACACCGCGCTTGGCCTGCAGGTCGTGATCGAGGACTACGTCCATTCCGCGACCAGGTTCGCGGCGGTGATCGCGGTGCGTCTTGGCTGCTGTGCGCTCGCGGGCGCAGGTGTCGTGGCAATCCTGCGCATTGCGCTCGGTGGATGAGAGGAACGATGCGCGAGTTCAGAAAACCCTGCAATAATGCTGGCGCAGCCCATCCAGCCGCGATGGATCAAAAGGATTCTTGACCATTCGGGTGGAAATCAAGGTTGGGAGACAATGCGATGTACGTGGAGAGATTGTTGTCCGCGGCGCGTGAAAAGCTCGTCGCAATAGCAGACGATGCCCCCCTGACCGAGGCAGCAGATTTCCTGCGCAAAGGGAATGACCTCGTGATCGTGTGCGGTTCGGCAGGTCTTGTGACTGGTGTCATCACAAAGACGGACGTTGTCGGCCAAATGAGCCGGTGTCAGGGAGCGAGTTGCACAATGGCAGCTTCATTGGCGATGACGCGCGACGTCGTGGTCTGTCGGCCAGGCGAACGGCTTCAGGATGTCTGGAAGCGAATGAAAAAGCACAAATTGAAAAATATTCCGGTCGTGGACGACGATTTGCGACCGATGGGAGTACTTCATGCGCGAGATATTCTTCAAGTTCTCCTGACGGAATCTGAAGACGAGGAGTCGATGTTGCGAGACTATGTTATGGGCATCGGCTACTGAACGAGCTGGCTGCAACGTATTGAAGCTCTGAGGAATCCGCTCATGTCTGATTCGAAGCCAGAGTCGTTAGCCTCTTCGCAACAACGCCAAATGGCCCTATCCAGGTGGGACAACGAGGGCGGGGCGGGGCCCTGTGGCCCGCAAGAGGGACAGATTGCCGCAACGTCGCAATCCGACGTTCTGACAAACGCCGAATTGGTGCAGCTTCGCGTCCGTGTGATCGCATTGGAGAACCTGGTGATCTCGTTGCTGGCGGAAGCATCTGATAGGCAACTCGATCTTGTTCGTGAAATGGCGGCTTTTATCTTACCAAGCTCGGGCTTCACCGATCATCCTCTGACGATCCATGCGGCAGGCCAGATGATCGATCTTGTCGACCGAGCAGGCCATTTTCGGGCCGTGAAACCCATTGACGACTTTGCGCGACACGATGGGGCGTCGCGTTTTCGCTAATCGCATATTTCATCGCGAAAACTCCTGGCGGCCCTCTCGATCGCCAGCAATGGTTGACCATCTTGGACTTGACATACCCAGAGCCAGACTGCCCGGTTGGATCACGGACGCTGCAGGCCGAATGTCATCATCTTTGTTATAAATGATGATAACAAAACGAGCGCGACAGTCCAAAAAGAGATCGACAGTCTTCATGATAGGCCATTCATCGCGTCCGATTGGCGAATTCTTGACTCTGCTCCAGCAGGTAGCCGTCAATCTGCTCGTCGATGTGCGTTCCATCCCGCGCTCGCGGGCAAATCCGCAGTTCAACGCCGAGGCTCTCCCCGAAACGCTCGCCGGTGCTGGAATATCCTACCGACATCTGCCGGCTCTTGGCGGTCTGCGGCACCGGACAAAGGGCGCGGCGCCATCGCTCAATACATTCTGGCAGGTCGCCGCCTTCCGAAACTATGCCGATTACGCGGCAAGTGAAGCATTCCGAGCGGGATTGAATGAGCTGCGAGCGCTGTCCCGTGACAATTGCTGCGCGATCATGTGCGCTGAAGCGGTGTGGTGGCGTTGCCACCGCCGCATCATTGCCGATTACCTGTTGGCGCAAGGCGTTCCGGTGATGCACATCATGGGGCTGAACAAGATCGATGCTGCGAAGCTTACGCCTGGCGCGCGTGTGCTGCCTAACGGGACGCTTGTATATCCGCCCGCGGGGAAAGAAGTCGGTACGACAACAGCTCGATCCGCCAGGTAAATCGCATCGTTCTCGGCGGCCGATCTGCGTAGTTTCCGAGTCTCCCGCGGTTGTCTTCACTCGGTACAATCGGCTGCCTTGACCTACG
>Ga0134125_10006223_pt1 | contig 13528 bp, 11 predicted proteins | sample KB31751_FD_96464 | JGI IMG/M metagenome (GOLD analysis project Ga0134125, IMG submission 96464) | Terrestrial soil microbial communities with excess Nitrogen fertilizer from Kellogg Biological Station, Michigan, USA - KB3-175-1 | ecosystem: Environmental > Terrestrial > Soil > Unclassified ... | reverse complement strand
CAACTGCGTTCACCCACACCCACCGCGGCAATATGCCGAAAGGTGAAGACAAATACATCGCCACGAGCTGGATCCTGTTCAACCGCGCCGAGCAGCTGTATGCAAATCCGAGGTGAAGGTCCGCAGGATGGCCGACGCCGAGATCGACGTACTGCCGCTGCTGCGGCAGCTGCTCGTCTTCGCCCGCAAATGGTCCCATGGCATACCACTTGACTTCGACGCGGTTGCGCAGGTGCGGCGCAGAGTTCTGACTTCGAACCACCGGCATCATGTGCGAGAGATCCCGATCTACGCACAGTTGGCGCGCGAGGGAGACATCACAGATCGAGATCCGTGCGAACTCGCCCGCAATCGTTTGGTGCTCTCCGACGACTGGTTCAAGAGCTATGATCCGGAATGGCTCGACGGTGACTTTGCGTCGTTGAGCGCCTGGCTCGAGACCGTGTCTACCGTACGGTTGCCGAAAATCCCCCATCGCGCGTCCGACCTGTCGTCGTGGCGGTCAGAACTTGCGCAGCACGGAGTGTTCGTCACCCTGTCCAGTGGTACGTCCACCGGGCAGCCGTCTCTGGTCCCGCGCGATGAATCCACGTTGGCCGCGCTACGCAGCAGTTCAGGGGTTCGGTTCCCGTGGTCGATACGCGCGGGTGAATACGATTGCCTGTTGCTGACCGCCCCGGGGATGGATTCCGGGCTCCAGGCGGGCGCCGCCGGACTCGCGTCGAATGCCTGTCGCGTTCACCACCTCCGCACCTCAGGTGTGTACGAGTTCCTGTGCGACGCGGCTGCCCGACGGCAGCGGGTGATCATCTTCGGGCCGCCTTCCGGGCTGTCATCGCTCGTCAATGAGCTGGCCCGGGCGTCCAGGCCGGTCGAACTGCCTGCCGAGAGCTGTGTGGTGACCGGGGGCGGATGGAAAGACGGCCTGGCGCAGGATCTCGATTCGCTCCTCGATGCCGCGTCCACACTGCTGGGCATCGATCGTCGCAGGTGTGTCGACGCGTACTCGACCGCTGAGCTGAATACGGTCTTCGTCTCGTGCGCGAATCATCGCTACCACGTACCACCCGTCGTCGAGGCAGTACTGGTGGACGACCTCCTGCGGCCTATGGGCAAAGATGCGAATGCCGGTCGGCTGGCCGTGTTCGACCCCTTCGCGCGCTCGTATCCGAGCTTGGCGACCTCAGACCATGTGATCCTCCGCGCGGATCCATGCGCCTGTGGGTTGGCGGGCCAAACGCTGCTCGCGCCGATAACCCGTCTCGAGAACGCACCCCCACGAGGATGCGGTGCCCTTGGCGTCGGCGAACCCGATTACCGATGAACGCCCGCGGATTCCGACTCGATCACATCGATGTCCGAAGGCTCGCCGGGGTCGAAGCGGTTCGGCTGCCTGCGGTCATACGCGGTCGATTTCACATGCCCACGTGGCCACGTGTACGCGAGATCGTGGAGGCGGTCGCCCACCGTGCACCGTCGGTCTTCGGCCCGACCACCGACGGCGCCTATCTGGTAGCGCAACCCGTCATCGACCGGCAGGCACTCGAGCCCACCGGCGAGATGCGCGTCCTCATCGTGCCCGCACCCGACCCGCGGGAACTGGTCGAACCCGATCCCGCCGCTGCGATCATGGAGCTCATGCGCATGCCGTTGGACGCCGTCTGCGAGTTCGTCGACGCCATCGGAGAAAGCCTGGCGGCCCACGCGATCGGCCTCTCCGACACCGGGCATGTGCTCTCCGCGACATCGGTCGACGATGAACGGATGCACCGCGCGTTCGTCCGCGGGCTGCCTCGAATGTTCGACGGTGAGGCGCTGAGGACGATGGTGGTGAACGAACTCGGTGATCTAGGCGCACGCAGGATGGATGGCTGGATTGCCGTGGCCGCCCCCGCTGAGCAAGGCATCAGCACACGCATCGCTGCTCAGACACCGGAACTGCGGCCGACGAAACCGTCGACCGGGCCGCCGATGATGCGCGGGGTGCCCACCACACAGCTGCACGTCACCGCGGGCAACATGCCGATCGTGCCGGTGATTTCTTTGCTCTGGGCGTGGGCAACCAAAGGCGCGTGTGTGCTGAAGCCTGCAGCGGACAGCGTTCCGCTGATCGCCGCGCTCGGAACAGCGCTCGCCGAGGTCGATCTCGCCCATCCGTTGGCCAGGCATACGACGCTTGCCTACTGGCGCGGCGGCGATACAGCGATAGAAGCTTCCTTGCTGGCTGACGGTGCGTTCGATCGGCGGGTCATCTGGGGAGGGCGCAACGCCGTCCAGGCGCTCGCACACCGAGGCGGTGCCGCGGACACGATCGTCATGCGACCCCGGTACGGAATCAGCTTCGTTGGGCGAGCGGCGGTGAAGCACGATCTGCAGGCAGTTGTCAGGCTGGCCGCCGCCGACTCCGTCGTCGCCAATCAGCAAGCCTGCATGTCGTCTCTGCTCCATGTGATCGAGGGGACGGACGCAGATGCCGATGCGTACGCCTGCGCGCTCGCCGACGTGCTCGACAAATGGGACAAGAACTATCCTCATCGTGTACCGGACAGCGTGCGGGGCAGGCTGGTGGGTCTGCGCCGCGGCCTTCTTGCGTCCGCGGACTGGCACCTCAACGGTTCGTGGCCCGGTGGGTCCGCCGTTGCTCGGATCAACCGTGATTTCGACCTCAGCAGGCATCCCGGCGGACGTGTTGTTCTGGTGCGGGCTGCAGACGACCTCGAGTCCGCGATAGCCGTTCATGTCGACCGCGATGTTTCGCACGTCGGAGTGGCTCCCGCGTCGTCCTTGAGGCGGCTTCGCGACGTATTGGCCGGATACGGAGCAGATAACGTGCTGCCGCTCGGAGAAGCGGAGCGTGTCTACGCCGGTCGACCTCACGACGGTATGCAGGTGCTGAACCGATTGGTCCGTTGGGTCAACGCATGACGCTCGCCGTCAAGTGTGTCGCGATGAGGGATGCGGCCGAATCCGGCTCTTCGAGCAGGGGCAGGTGACCGCAGCCCTGCATGACCACCATCGAAACGTTGGGATTCGACGAGGCGAGTGAGCGGGCGCATGCTTTGTGGGTCAAGAGATCTTCGTCGCCGACTATGACGGAAATCGGTGCCCGCACGGCTCCCAGGTCGCCCGGCACTTGTGTCCGAGTGACGAGCTGGCGCATGCCATCCGAAGCTAGTTCATGCCACTGGTGCTTGTCGATGACGTGACGCATCCGCTCGCGCGCGTCCGGCCGGTCGTTGATGGCCGCGAAGATCGCCGGGGGACTCGTCATCCACAGCTGCGTCATGTGTGGTCCGGCGCCGTACGTGCGATACATTATGTAGAGATCAAGGTAACGCCGCGTGACAGCCGGTTCGTGTGGCATGCCCGCGAGCGACGGCGCGGCCAACGTCCAGGAATCGCAAGCATCGGGGTGCCGAGCCGCCATCTCGATGGCAAGTATGGTGCCGAACGAGAGGGCGACCACATGCGCGACGGATGCCGAGGCAACATATGCCAGAACGGAATCCGCTAGCATCGCGAGGGTTTCTCCGTCCCGGAGCCCGCGGGAAGCTCCATGCCACGGGAGGTCGAGGCCGATGTGCCGCCAACCTGGCAGCTTTTCCCAGACGGGTTGCCACACATCGGAACACATGGTGTATCCATGTAGCCACAGCACGCCGGGGCCGTCACCGACCTCGATGACCGACATACCGTCCCAGTTCAACGTCATCTCACCTTCACCGGGCAGACTCCCGGAATCGTTCGCAAAACTCGCGGTACTGCCGTACGAACGTGTCGCCCGCGACGTAGTGGGGCATTATGGACGTGTCTAGATGCTCCCAGACGATCGCATCCTGGTCGAACGCGGTCTGGCTCCCGCTGACAAGCCATGACAGTTCGTTGACTGTCGGTGGACCCTGCCTGCGCTCGCGCGGGAACGCTACCGTCACCCGCGCTGTACAACCGCCGTCGGTGGTGGGTGTTGCTGCGGTGATGACGACGTTCGCGGAGTCGGCCCCGCCCAATTCCGACACGACCAAGGTGGGACTGAAAACTTCCGCCGAGAATCGCAGCTGCGGTCGCCAATAAGGAGTCGTGTCGACCATCTCGATGTTCGGGTCCATCGCATCGAATACTCCCTCGATTCCCACGGAACCATTTGATCGCGGTGAGAATTCCAGGGCGGGGCGGCTCTTGAGCGCATGCACGGTGACGAAATGATCAGCATCGAAGACGTTCTCGATGACGTATTCCGGTGGCACCGACAGCTGCCGCTCGAAGGCGGGCCGCACGTGATGGCTCTGGGTCAGGCCGAGCAAGCGTTCGGCGAGCCCGGTGTCGACGGACGGCGAAAACAGAACGAACAATCCGCCAGCCGCGCGCAGGGTTTCGTAAGAGTGAACGTAAAATGGTCCGCGTGCCGATGTGCCGAGCTGGATGCGGTGGCCGTGGAAGGGGCATACCACAGACGAGCCATTGATCTGGCCTCCATATCCGAGGTGCGCACCGCGATGGGGGCACCGTCCGTCGTATACGACGAACGTGGAACCAGTGCGCACCGCGATCAGCGCGCGGCGGCCGCAGTCGACTGGCACCACGTCGTCTGTCAGATCGGACTCGAATGCGACCTGAGTCCATCCGAGGTACATCGTTCACCCCCAGACGCTCTTGACACCGACTCGGAACCGGAATTTCGCGTCACTCGTGGGGACGGATCGCGTTGCGGGCCTCAGAGCCCGTCCGACCGGAGTTCGGCCGCTCATCGGCGCCCGCTCACCCGTGGAGCGGGCTTTGCTTGCAAAGACAGGTGGATCGGCTGGATCAGGCCGACGATCTGTCGCGAGACACAAACGCGGAGCTCGTCGCTGAGGCGCCTTTTGAAGGAGCGGTAGACGCGTACCGCTTCCGCGTGATTTCCATCCGCCAGATGGACCAGGATCAACGCGCGATTCGCGCTTTCGCGCAGTGGATCGATGGTGACAGCCCGCATGGCGGCCTGCAGTGCCCCATCGATGTCGGCGCGGTCAAGCAGGTACGCGGTGAGATCCTCGAGGGCGCGTAGCCGTAGTTGATGCAGCAGCGCCCGCTCATCGACGACCCAGTCGTCGTCCCAGGCGGGGAGCAGCTCGTCGGGACTGATGATCGGTAGCAGCTGCTCGTGGTCGAGCACCTGGGGCGCGTCGGCACCTGCCGTGAGCCGCGCGTCGGCGGTCAGCTGATGCGCGATGGCGCGCAGTCGATGGACGTCGACACAGACGCGAGGGGCCAGGCGCAGTGTGCCCTGCCCCGCCTGGAGCAGCCCGCCGTGGAGGCGCTGGATCCGCCACACGGCGGCACGCAGGTTTCCGTAGGCTCGGCTCTCCTCGCTGTCCGGCCACAGGGTGCGGGCCAGGCTGACGCGGGATCGCTCGCCGCGGAGCGCGAGAAGGCTCAGAACCCGGCGCTCGCGCGCGGTGACGATCGCGACGGCTTCGTCGAGACACAGCTGCCAATCGCCGAGCAGTTGAAGCGTAGGTCGAGCCGCAGGAGAGGACGAAGCATCATCAGCCATATCCGTTTCTTCCGTTCTCGAAGGGATTCCCGTAATGCGCGAAATCCCACGCCGTGCGCTAACCCTCAACGGTTGGCCCTGCACCGATCGGAAATGTCCCACGGAGGAGGTGGCTGCTCACCGGGAGACCAGCCGCGTGAGGAACGGTGTGACCAGGCTCAGCGCGACCGACATGAGCGCGGGCGGACTTGTGTTGAGCGTGTCCCGGCGGTGCAGATCGGCGTAGTCGACAGCGTTTGGTTTCAGGCCCGCGACCTTGAGAACATCGAGTACCGCGCCGGAAAGGAGAGCGTAGCCGCTGGTTGTCGGGTGCACGCCGTCGAGTCCGAAGAGCCCACCTGAGAGTCGCCCGCTGCGGTCGGAGCGGAAGAAGCGCGTGTCCAGGTCCGCGAGTTCGGCTGGCAGCGGATAGGCTTGCCAGCCGTTGCGCCGTGCCGCCTCGTCGTCGTCGATGTAGCGCCGCTGGGCGAGGCCGTCAAGCACACCACTGAGGTCGAGCAGGAACCAATGGCGGCCCTCAGACCGGGCGCTGCGAACGGCTTCAGCGATCGTCGCGTTGTACTGGTCGATGGCGGAGTCGATCGCTCGCGCCTGTTGGTGTGTGATATTGCGGTGTTTGTCAGGACGGAAGTCCTCCTCGGCAATCCACGGGTCGGTGTAGTAGGGGAAGTAGCGCGAGCCGTCTCGCCATTTCTGTCCTGGACGGTCCGGGTTTACTCCGTTCGCGATCGGGGCGATGGTGATGTGCGGCACCGTAGCAAGCACGATTCGCTCCGCGTTGATCGCCCGAATGCGTTCAACTAGCCTGCCGTACTCCAATGCGAAATGGGTCGGCCGCCAGACATTGTACCTGCCTTTCCCGGCGAGTGTTTCGTAGCCGGTGTCTGACCACTTCGGCTGCTTGTCGACCACCGACCGCAGCGCATTGTTCGAGCCGTGTGCCACGATCAGCGTGCCGATGCCACCGTTGTTACCGAACCATTCCGCGGCGTCGATCTGCGCAGCCGATGGCGCGCATCCGGCCAGCACCGAACGCGCGGCGATGTCGCTGTCGTTGGACGGGATCGCACCGAGGAGGTCGTCGTGCGCGGGCGACGTGGCTATGCGGGCCACGGCGAGGCCTACTGTATATGAGAGGCAGTCACGAATGTCCCAGCCGTAAATGCCGAGGTTTTCGTTGCGGACGTCGAGCGGTGGCAGGCTGCCATCACCGCGCTCCCAGTAGTCCTCGTTCGCGTCGGCCAGCTTCTGCAACGTCAGTGGCAGCTTCAGCAGCTCGAACCCATCAAGCCGGTCGCCGAACTCGTCCTGCAGGCCGCGCAAGAGCCCTTCGATGTTGAACGGTAGCCCGCGGAGCGGGCCATCGTAGACCGGCACCGAGAGGTTGACTCCCAGGCAGCGCGCGACGATCGCAGGCCACGACAAGCGGGTGTCGGACACCGCACCGTTCGACATGCCGTGCGTCAGTGAGTCGCCGATCGCCACCAGAGCGTGGCTGGCGACGGCCTCGGCGCCATCGGGCACTTGAACGCCCAACGTCGGGTCCTGAAACCGAGGCCGAACCCGGTCGGTGACATCCACATCCGGGGGTGTTCTGCTGTCCAGATACTCTGGCGGCAGCTGCGGCATGCCTGCTTCCTTTCCATGAACCGAGGGTTTGCACGGAGAGGGGGTTCATGGCGACCGGGGTGAGCCGGGAGCCTGGAGGTCGCGCCGGCCCACGGGCCGCTCCTGGAGGGGATGCAGTCCGCCGGAGACAGCCTTCAGAATGACTTCTGCAGGAGGACCCGCCGACTCGCCTTGCCGACAGCTCACCTGCCCACGGCGTTGGTGTGGAGTCGACACCTCCTCCCGGCCGACCAGATCGGCGAACTCGCGTGCTGGGCTCGCGCCGAGCTCCATGGCGACCTGGTCGGATGGCGAAGAGCCGCCGTCGACAGGTCCGGGCTGAATGATCACGTCGCCCGCCGCGGCGGAATTGACGTTCGCGAGGACATGGTTGTTGCTCAGCATCAGCATTCGGTTGCTGCGCGGCGCGCTGCGCCCTGTAACGAAGCATCCGATCGTTCCCGCGGTGATCCGAACGTGGCCGACCGACACGCCTGCCGGCGCCTGGCGCAGACGGAAGCGGTGTGGCTGGGCCTCGACGATCCCCACCCGCACGACCTTGATAGGCACGTCGGCTGTAAGGGCCTGCGAGGATACGCCTGCTGCTTGCGCGGCCATATCGTGCACCTGCTCGTCAGGTGCCGGTTCGGCCACGTAAACGACGAGACAGGGTGAACCCGGCACCGCAGCGGCGGTAGTGTCGCCGCCGTTCACTCCGATCGCGACAGCCTGCACGTTGGCGATCCCCGTGAACGCACCGGCGTCTTGCGCCGTCGCAGTTGCGGATGTCGCCTGGGACAGCTGCTCTTCGAGTTGTGCCTTGACGTCCAACACGGCCGACGGGACCCAGCCCATGTCGTCGGCAGCCTGACTGACTGCGGGCACCGCGAAGACGCCCGCTGTCGCGCCTGAAGGAGGCGACTCGTAGTGCGTACCGGTGCTTTCCGTCGCTGTGGTGGTAGGGGCTGTAACTGGTCCCTGCGGCGTGGCGGGCCCGTCGGGTGGGGGTTGGAGGCCACTCGGTCCGGGCTTGCTCATCGCACCTCTCCGTCCGTACAAGTCCTTGAAAGTTGCTGACGAATGGCTGACCCGACGTCAGTCCTGGAGCCATCGGAAGATGACTCTTCGATTGCGGTTCGCGTACGAATTAATCGGCAATGACCCGGCGAATGCGCCGAAGCCGGCGAAACCGCCCTTCCAGAGTTCGAACACGCCGTAGCGGGTGAGATCAGGGAGATAGAGAAGCTGTCGTGCCTCATGCACGCGGTCCTTGACCTCGATACGGATCTCCGGGCCTGTTCCCCGCCCGCCCTGCGCGGCCATGAAGTAGCTGCATGATTTCCACCAGCTGATCTGTGGATCGGTCTGCAGCACCATTTCGAGTGCGCTGTCGCTTCCGAACTCCTCGACGGACAGGCTGATCCGGTAGCCGGGCTCGTCTCGGATCATGGTGACCAGCCCGGGGGTCAGGGCCTCGTCTGATGCCGGGTCGGCCGCCAGGACCTCGGCAAACTGTGCTGCGGCTGCCGCGCTGAGCGCCAGGGCGGTGGGTTCACCGCCCGGCTCGGTTGCCGTCACCGGGCCACCCTTAGGCGACTCCCACTCGGGCTGGGCCTTTGTCACGATTGATCCCCTTTCGACAAGACCCCAAATTCCGGGGGCTTTGCCTCCCGCATCCACTCCGCGGGCTGCGTCGCATCTTCTGATGTGGACGTTCGCGCTGCGTCATCAGGACGTCGGCGACCGGTTGTCGGCGAGTGTCGGGAGCCGTCCGGCTGGCTGAAGATCAAGCTTGTGACGTGGGTACCGTGAACCGACATCGGACCCTGGCCAGCGGGATCTTGCACCAACGTGTCGAGTCGCCTGACGTCGGCGCCAGCAAAGCGCGGGGGACAAATCCACAGGGCCGTCCAGCACAGCCACGCATATCCTGGGATCACCGAGCATCGCACTCTGCCCAGGCCCGAGACCAGTGAGCACTGTCCTAGGATCCAACGTTCAGCCCCTCCCCATCCCCTGAAGAGTTGAGGCGCCACTTGTGCTCCATGTGGAGCGGGCGCTGTGTATGAGCATCGTTCTGGGAGAGTCACAGCGGGATGTTCGTACGCGTCCTTATTTCCGTGGACGGGCCGTATCCTCCCGCGCCGATATCGGGATCGGTAGCGTGCTAACTACCTTCGACCTGAGAAGGTCGTAGGGCTGAGTTTGGTCGGGAAGTGCGGCAGGGCATGCGCTGGTGCCCGGCCGGGTCAGCAGGCCAGGGCGCTGATCTTGACCAGGTTGTGGCGAAGTCACGGTGCGCGCACCAGATCGCGGCTCCTCCGCGGCCGTCCAGCCGGGTGCGATCCCAGCCGTTTTGAGGTAGCTGATCCGGCCTTCGGAGCCGGTGTGCCACTTGACGAGCCTGCGGAACCCCCTGCGCGTGTTCGGCGTCCCGGCGGGCGGGCGGAGACCTTGGCTTTGCGCGGGATGGCGCCCGTGCGGACCCCTAGCGCCTCCAGGTCCCGGTCTGTGGCGGGCTCGCCGTAACTTCGGTCGGCGGCGCCCGAACGCGGCACGTGGTCGGCCGCGCCGCCGGATCCGGCTGATAGCCGGCGACTTCAGGGTGGCGGCTCGGCTTCGCCTGAGATAACGGCTCGTAGCCAGGCTTGGACGGCACGGACAACTTCCTCTGGGCCGGGAACAGCACGTGGCGTGGCGGAGCCGGCCATCCAGTCGGAGATCACGGTGATGCGCGCGAGGAACTGGCCATCAGCCTCGATCGAGGCGCGGATGACGAAGATACTGGTCCGGCGGGCAGGCCTCGCGTTTGCAGGCATCTGCTGATCATTGGGCAGCGAGCGTCACTGAGGGGTGTGAGATGTGATCAACGGATGCATGAGTTCATCCATTGCCGTGGTCGGGGCAAGGTTCAGCTCACGCCGGAGCATTCGCTGATAGTCCTGGTAATGCTGCATCGCAGCTCCCCAGTTGCCCTCTGCGAGGTAGACACGGATGATGACCCGGTGGGCGCTTTCGCGGAATAGTTCGGATCGCGCCGCCACAAGGCTCGCCTCTAGCGCGAGCATATGCTGGCCGCGGCAGAGCAGCACCTCAGCGGCCGCCTCGAGCCCATGCAGGCGGAGCTGATCCCAGCGCTCCTGCTCCCAGACAACCCAGTCGTCGTACCAGCCCGGAAGCAGGCGCAGGGACAGTCGCGATACGGTTTCAGCATTCACCGCAGGCGGCTCGGCGTCCTGGCTGACAGAGGCGTCGATGAGCGCCCGGGCCTCCTTGGCGACATGCTGCATGTCGACAGCGACCGTGTCAGCCAGAGCCAGTCGGCCCGGCGCAGTCCAGATAACGTCATCGCAAGCTTGTCCGCGCGCCCGCCACAGGGCCGTACGGAGATTCGCGGCGGCCTGGCACCGACGACTATCCGGCCACAGAATCTCCGCGGCGTAGGCGCGCGTCACCCAAGAGCCTTCGAGCGCCAGATAGGAAATCAGGCGCTGCGCACCTAGCGGAAGCTCCACCACGCGATCATGAAACCGCAACCTAAATCCGCCGATTAGGTCGACTCTGCATCCAGACGTGGCCGCATTGCCCGGACTCCCCACGGCTACCTCCCCCCAGTGAGGCTCTTCGCTTTAGAAGGTAATGAAGAGGGCATCACGCTGATGTCTTCTCATCCGCCGATGAGATAGCCCGAAGCTAGATCTGAGCCTCCCGGGGCCGCCCGTGTGATCTTGGTCGCCGGGTGGTGTCGTGACGCTTAAACCGGCAGGCCCCGTTTTCGATCGGCGGCTTATTTCAACAGACGTATCGAATATGCTCACACATCGACTGTTGGTTGGTCGATCAAGGAAAGCACGTCAAGCACACGAAATCCCTGCCGCTGCGAGCACCGCGGTACGCAGGCCCCGCACTCCGGTACCTAAGACCTAAGCCTTGAAGGCCGGCAGCCGTTCTCCCAAGTCAGACCCCCATTATCCCTTCCAGGAGGCTGCACTTACTAGGTGCAGCCGCCAACAGCGCCAATCAGGGCGCTGACCTGCTTAAACACCGATAAACCCGAAAAAGCGTCGGCGGATCGAGGCTAAGGATGAGGCCTTGTCATGGGAGCCCCCTCCGCCGCTGGATTGACTGACTCACCATCAGAACACGCCAGGAGCCCAGCGTAGGGAAGTCGGCGAAAGGGGAGCATGGTGCGGCTGAAGACAAGCAGTATGGCAGGCGCCGGGCTGGGCGAGCTACGGGTCCTGGATAGGCGAATGGTGGGCGTATGCTCGACGGTCCGCACGGGCAGCGATTTCGGAGTTAATCTCAACTTGAGTTACTTGTAGGCCGTCCTGTTGTCTCTGTCACAGGTGGTGACAGTAATGTACGTGATAGCCGCAGTGCCCCTTACAGCAGTAATCTCCGGCGTGTCGGTCTAAACATGGCGCGACCTCCCCGGCTAGCGTGCTGGCTTGTCCAGTGTCAATTCCCACGGGAGGGCGGCGTGCGGAAGTCCAAGCCCCGGAAGAACCTACCGCACGGCGAGTGCGTGGTGCCCAAGGGCTGGGACATCGAGACCGTACCCCGACTGGACCGGATCGCGGCCGCCTCGATGTCTCGGGTACGGCATGGATCACGGTCCGCGAGCATATTCGACGAGCCTGGCGGCTGGGCATGCGGAGAGGCTCGTGAGGCGCTAGACAAGCTGCACCATTACTCGGCCGATCCGGACGCCGTGGGGAAGCACCATGATCACGGAAAACGACCGGACAGGCCGTCCACCGCTACGGAGGCGTTCTGGTGAACTACGACGTCAATCGGTCTGCAAATCATCGGCTCATCTACTGGCAACAGCGAGCTGGCCTTAACAACACCCGGCTTGCCGTCGCCATACGAGAGCGCGCCGGAGCACGTGGGCATCGACATGTCCAGCCCGATGCTCGTCGTGTCAGGGCATGGCGGCAGGGCGAAAGGCCGCGCGATCCAGTTCCCGAACTGATACTCGAAGTGCTCAGTGAGCGCATTGGGGTAACAATAATGCTATCCGATGTCGGCCTGGACGTGCCCGGAGCGGAGAGAGTCCGGTGGGACGGGCCGTGGTCGCTAGTCCAGACGGTCACTGAAATCATTGCTCTCGCCAGAGGCGATCTGATGCTCGGCGGACGCGCCGGAACGTCGTTGCCTCAGGAGTTTTTGCGCGGTGAGGATCTGCTAAGCATCGTCCAGTCTTGGACGACAACAGCAGCCGAGTCTTCCGGCATGGGGATCAGAACAGGCCGCAAACGGATCGGCGACCTAGAGGTCGTGCAGATCCGTGCGGCGACTGAGGCATTCCGGTCATTGGACAATGCCTATGGCGGCGGGCTTACCCGGGAGGCGGTCATCGGACAGCTCATCTCGGCGGCCTCGTTGGTGGAGGACACGACCTACTCGGAGGAGGTGGGGCGAAAGCTGATTACCGGGATCGGTGACCTGGCTACGGTCGCGGGTTGGATGTGTCATGACGTGTCGATGCATGTCGCCGCTCAGCGTTACTTCTTGCTTGCTCTCCAAGCTTCCAGAGAGGCCGACGCCCCTGACCTTGCAGCACATGTCCTAGGCTGTATGGCCAGGCAAGCCGGCCATCTGGGTCGGCCCAGTGACGCACTGGAGTTGATCCACCTTGCGCGTTATGGCGCCCGTCACACCATGACGCCCAGGATTGGTGCGCTCCTGTACAGCCTAGAGGCTAGGTATAACGCAATGATGGGAAGATTGAAGGACTTTGATCGAGCCGCAGGCCAGGCTGAGGCGGCATTCGCCGATTGTGGCCCGGAGCAGGATCCTTCATGGGTGACGTACTTCGATACCAGTGAGTATTACGCGACACTCGGAATTTGCCACCAGATCATTGCGCGGACCTCGATCCCTGATCACGCAAGGCGCTCGATCGAAATGATCGGCCACGCTCTTGCCCACCGAGACCCGTCCCGCGTGCGTAGCCGTGCCTTCGACTATCTTGGCCTTTCTCGGGCCTATCTTGCTGCGGGGGAACTGGAGTCTGCTGAGGCCGCTGGGACGACGGCGCTGGAACTTACCGGTAAGGTCAGCTCGGAGCGTGTACGTGACCGTCTCAAGGAACTCCTCCGCGAAACCAGCCCGTACGCAGATATACCTGTCATCGCGGACCTTCGGGGTAGAATTCTTGACCGGCTCTCGAACTGAAGTGCCAAAGATGACCCAGCTGCAGTGGCGGGGCACTGTGCGTGCCGAGAACCTCGTCCACGTCATGCGACCAGGCGGTATTCGTTGATCATGACACTGATGCGACCGTGTCTCCGGACGTGGTATCGCTCAATATCAACTGTTCGGGTAGCGGTTTGAGCGGCGCGGCGGAGTTCAAGGAGCGGTGCGGCCGATGCTGGTTAT
>Ga0134125_10006221_pt1 | contig 13533 bp, 13 predicted proteins | sample KB31751_FD_96464 | JGI IMG/M metagenome (GOLD analysis project Ga0134125, IMG submission 96464) | Terrestrial soil microbial communities with excess Nitrogen fertilizer from Kellogg Biological Station, Michigan, USA - KB3-175-1 | ecosystem: Environmental > Terrestrial > Soil > Unclassified ... | reverse complement strand
CCCGTTCTTTCCAACGCCCGCGTGCTTGAATATGCCATCCTGGATGATTCCGTAATCTACTCCGGCCACAGTCTCCTCTATGTCGGCGAGAAGGAAATCGGGCCGGTTCCCTGTCTGGCCATCTGCCAGGAACTCGACCGCAATGACATCCTTCTTCTCCATTCTGATAAACACTGGAATGGCCTCGGTGCGGCTGTATACCAACCATCGAAGCGGCAAAGGCCAAAGCTGAACAAATCTATTCAGGTGTCTCCGAGCGCTGGAAGCCATCCGTCTTCACCGAAACTGAGGCCCGGGACTACTGGACGCAAATGTGGGCAGGTCAAAAGTGCAGCTTCTGCGGCCGCGTCCCGCCCCAGATAGACCGCATGGTGGAGAAGAACGGCGTCCGCATCTGCGATCTTTGCATAGGCGAATTTCAGAAAGAGCTCAACCGCTGATCCAGAGCAAACCGAGGCACGTACCGAAGCTGATCGCTCTGATGACCTCACGACAATGATTTCATCCCTCCGTTGAACTTTTTATTTCCAACGCTGTTCGTTCGTAGTACCTTAGCGCCGATGATTATGCCCCATCACTTCGGCGCAGTTCTCATGCTGGCTACAGATGTCGCGCATGAACCTACGAATCCCCTGGGCCTCGGCGGGATCGTGGCGTGGATCGTCTGCGCCAAGCGCAAAGACCGTTCTATTGGCGGGTGGCTGCTCTTCTATTACTGGCAAATCTTTGCCGGAGCGGCGTTCGCGGCTTTTCTGCTGACCACCGAGGGCTATGCAAGCTACATGCCGGAGATTCACAGGCGGCCGCTGGATTTCTGGTTGTTCTTCATCTCCGCCATGCCGTCTGTCGCTCTGCTGTGGGTGCAGGCCGGGACCGCACTCATGCTGTTGTGCGTGCGCACCTGGGACGCTCTGCAACTTCTTCGCTACATTCTGGTCGCAACGGCGGTGTTCGAGTGGATTGCCCTTACGATCGATATTTACAAGTTTCCGCAGAACGTGACAATCAGCGCCGTCGGCGCAGTCCAAATGACAGCATGGACGATCTACTTCTTCGTTTCCAAGCGCGTGGAACACGTGTTTAAGTACGACTTCTTCGCCAGTCTGATCCTCAGATTGTGATCCTGGTCGTGGGCGAAGGCGCAGATAAACAAAAGCTGGTGCAACTCGTGCAGGATAACCGTCTTGAGAACATAAGGATTTTTCCCGGACAGCCACGGCCAAGGATTCCTGCAATCATCGCCGCTTCAGATATTTGCCTTGTACTGCTGAGAAAGTCGGAGCTGTTCAAGACCGTGATACCGACCAAAATGCTCGAGTTCATGTCATGCGGCCGATCGCTGGTGGCCGGACTCGAAGGCGAATCTGCCGAGCTGATCAGAAACGCCGATGCCGGCATTTGCGTTACGCCCGGCGACGCTCCAGCACTGGCTGAAGCAATACGAAGCCTGTATGCGGACTCGCAGTTGGCTCAGAGATTTGCAGCTCACTCTCGCGCCTATGTTGTTGACAAATTGAGCCGCGAAAGCACGTCTCGCGACTACCTCACCTTGTTGAAGAAGTTTTGTGGTTCTGGTGAAAAGATGGCCAGTCCTCTCCCGGCGGTCGCAGTTCCTGACGGTAAGCGCAGCGCAAGCACTCAGGAATGAAACTGCTCTCACGCAACTGACTTTTTAATTCGCTCTTAGCGCGCAGCCTGCGTCTCAGCCATCATCTGCGGCGAGCGCAAACCTTTCGATGCTCTCCTGGCGCCGCGGCGGCGTTCCCGGTTCACCGTCTTGACATAAGGAGCAAAGTCCACCTGCATGGTGTGTCGCGGAGCATTGCCGTAGCGGCGCCGCATGGATTCTCGTTCCTGCGCGATTGTAGTTTTCATTTGCGCGACATCGGGCAGGCCATATTCTCCCACCAGGTAATCTGCCACCCATTCACTTTGCAGTTCCGCCAACGGCATGATCGCGCCCAGAGGCTGCAGCAATCCAATAAAGAATACGTCCGGGCAATCAGGGTGAAACACGTGGTGAAATAACGGCAGATCGTTATTCGGCGCTGAGATCAACTCCGGACTGAAGAAGGGAAAGTCAACGCGATAGCCAGTGCAGTAGATGATTGCATCCACCGCCTCGCTTGATCCATCCGCGAATCGCACCTCGGTACCGTCCAGCAACTCAATATTAGGCTTGACCGCGATATCACCATGCGACAGCCGCGTCAGCAAATCGGCGCTGACCGTCGGGTGAGCGTGCAGCAGTTCGTGGTCCGGCCTGGGCAGGCCGTATTGCGTCACGTCACCCTGTTGCAAACGTAGGACGAGTTTGAATATCTCGCGCTGCACGCGGAAAGGAAACCACGTTGGGACGATCGACTGGTCCAGAGGGCGGCCAAGAACGTACTTGGGAATCACGTGAAATCCGCGGCGCACGCAGAGCATCGTCCGCCGCGCTATGCGGGAGAGCTCCACCGCGATATCGACGGCAGAATTTCCGAAACCGATCACCAGAACGTTTTTGTCTTCAAAGCCCTCGGGTGTGCGGTAGTCGTGCGAGTGCATCACCTCTCCAATAAATGAGCCTGGGAAGGGCGGATCCGGCCAGCGGCGAGACCAGTGATGTCCGTTCGCCACCAGCAAGGCGCGATAACGTCCGGTCTGCCCGTCGTCGGAGGTAATTTCCCAGCCGCCACCAGCGACAGGCTCGCACTTAAGCACTCGGGTGCGAAAGCGAATGTGCGTCTTGATGCCGAAATGATCAGCATAGCTTTCAAAGTAAGCCGCGATCTGCGAGTGATGCGGAAACTGCGGATACTCGGCCGGCATGGGGAAGTCTGAATACTGCATCTTCGGCCGCGACGTGTTGATGTGCAGCGATTGATACGCGCTGGACAAACCGTTGGAGTTCCCGTAAAGCCAGTTTCCTCCTACGCGGTCACCCGCCTCAAAGCAGTCGAACGCAATGCCATGCTGCTTGAGCACTTTGCAGGCGACAATGCCGGACGATCCGGCCCCGATGATGGCTACTTTGCTGGTGGATGGTGGCATGAGGATCGAACAAGATTACCATTCTTTTGGCGGACTACCCCGCCGGAAACAGCGACCGCAACCCCTCTCTAAACGGCCAAGACTCTCGATTTCCGTTCCGCTGCTTCACCCCATGGGTCTAAGCCACTAAACCAACATAAAGAGGACACCATGCCCAGGGAAACCCATGCCAGACTGTTAGCGGAACTCGCCAAATATGAAAGCGGATTGCGCGAGTGGATGAGCCGCTGTACCGTGAACGCGATCTGGTATGTGGCGGACCCTATTGGCGCTCTTCGCGAAGCTGATCTGGGTATCGCTGAAGACCTGCTGAGAAAATTGGAGCCGGTGCTGAGCCGGGAAGCGCGCGCGGCTCGCTCTGAACCCTGCGCCCGAGAAGCAGCATAATCTTGCCCAGTTAAATCGCTCAGGCACACAGGAAGGGAGTTCCGTCATCTATGAACCCTATGAATAGACTTCCGCGGATTTCGTCGGCGATGGGCTTTCTGGCGATGTGCATTCTTCTGATCTCGCTGTCAACTGCTGCGGGGTGGTCGCAGAACCCGGCAACCAGCCCGAAAACCTTTGTGCTTACAATTCATGTGGAAAATGTAAACAAGGATGCTGGCAACGTCGGTATGCTGGTTTTCAATTCGTCTGTGGGGTGGCCAGAGAGCCGCTTTGTCGCTCTCAAAGATATCGTGGTTCCTGCTCATCCTGGCACGGTGACAATTACGGTGCCTGACCTGCCTCCCGGAGACTACGCCGTGGCGATCCTTCACGACGTGAACAAAAACCACAAAATGGACAAGAACTTCTTTGGCATGCCGAAGGAGCAGTGGGGCATGTCAAACAACCCGCATGCCACCATCAAAGCACCGTCGTTCGATACCGCGAAATTCTCACTCTCTGAAAACATGGAGATTCACGTGAGAATGCAATAGGGATCACCCTTATCGCGACTCGCTGGCCAGGCTTTTGATAAACGCGTAGTAAAAATCCACTCCGTCGTAAAAATCTTTCACTCCGATTCTTTCGTCCCTGCCGTGGGCGCGGTCGTCGTTGACGTCCTCAAACACACCCGGGACTCCGTAGGTGGGAATCCCGCCGAGGCGCAGATATTTCCCATCGGAAGCGCCGGCATCCATGACCGGAACGATGGGAATGCCGCCGTAAAGCTTTGAGCTCAAATCTTCCAGCTTGCGCGTTACAACCGGATTGATCGGCGAGGGTGGCGCTGCTCCCGTATTATTGAGCACCTCTACCGAGATGCGATCATCAGCCAGAACCTTAATAAGTGTTTTCTGGACATTGTCAGCGGCGTCTGTCGGCAGCATGCGGCAATTCACAACGGCGCGTGCCGTCTGCGGAAGAGCATTGTTGGCGTGCCCGCCTTCCAGTCGAGTCGCTACGCACGTGGTGCGCAGGAGCGCGTTGAGGTACGGTGACTGAGAAAGACGGTTCACCGTTGCGATATCGTTCGCATTTGCTGAAATCGCTCGGAAGTCGGCTGCCGTTGGTGCATCCTGCAAAGTTGCAGTCTTGGCGAAGAAGCTGCGGGTGGTCTCGTTGAGTTCCACTGGAAAATCAAAGTTGCTCAGCCTCTCGAGCCCGGCGGCCAGATGATAGATGGCGTTATCTCTTACGGGACGCGAACTGTGCCCGCCTTTGCTCTTCACCTCCAGCGTAAAGTCGATGTAGTTTTTTTCGCTGGTCTCCACTCCAAGCAGGGTGCGTTTACCCTTCTGGGTTTCGAAGTCACCGGCGTCTGTGTTGATGCAATAATCCGCGTCGATCCAGTCGCGATGATTTTTGAGCAGCCACTGAATGCCATTGGAGTCGCCGCCTTCTTCATCAGCGGTCAGAGCCAGAATTAAGTCGCGGTCGGGGACCCATCCTTCTTTTTTCAAACGAATGAAATTCGTGACCAGGATGGTGTCGCCCTGTTTGATATCGCTGGTGCCGCGACCGTAAAAGTAACCGTCAATTTCGTTGAACTTGAAAGGATCCAGGTTCGGTGACCAGTCCTGTTTCAGGGCTTGCACCACATCAAGATGGCCGATGAAGAGAATCGGCTTTGCATTGCCGCGACCGTGGATCCGCGCTACCACGTTGTATTTGTTGGGCAGAGGACCGCCAAGTCGCAGGTCATCGCCGGAGAAACCTGCAGCGCGTAAGTGCGCAGCCACGGCCTCAGCGGCCGTAGTGACATTCCCCGCGGGAGTGTCCGTGGTATTGATTTCAATCAATTGCTTAAAGATGTCATGGGCCATCGCTTGCGCGGGAGTCAGTTGGGCCTGTTGGGCAAACCCGGTCAACAATCCTGCAAATAAAAAAGAGACACACCAGAGCCTTCTCAAATGTTTTCCCCTGTGCACAATTTCAGATTGAAATTACAAAGAGGCATTATACGGGCGGCAAAGCGACGTGAGCGCGTCCTGCATTTTACATCGCGTGAAGCGATGACATAAGGGAAACATCGTTTCCGAGTGGACGCAGATCCTTGGCCTCGTCTTGATGACGAAAAAGCTGTGGAAGCCGGCTCAGAAGAGAGGAGAAATCAGGTGAGTCGCGACCGAAGTCAGCCGAGACGCAGGCTCTGCAGCATTTTTTCATAAACCGGTTTCAGCTTGTTGAATTCGCTTTCAGGCGCGACGAACACCAGGTAGGTGACGCCGCCCCTGGGATTGGGTACCGTGACCAGCCAGTCGCGTTCGGCTGCGGGTTTGCCGTTCTGCTGGATCGGCGAGTTGCCCCGCAGGTACATGCTGCGTCCCTGCACGCCGTTCACCTCAACGTTCGAGGCGCTCCCTTCCGGCTGGAGACCCGGATTATCATCCTGCATGGATTTGAGTATCTGTGCGGTAGTCTGCTCAAGATCTGAACCTTGCTGGTTGCCGATGATTACGCCATAGGCAATACCACCCTGTCCTGTAGCCTGCTGCGGCGCAATCATGGTTGAGTTCTGGTCGCCGCCGGTCTGCCAGTTATCGGGATAGGAGATTGTCAAGCCAGGCTGCTGCAACTGGCGCAAATTCCCGCTGGGCTTAACGTCGTTGTACGAAACATTGATTGCATTTCCGCCGCTCTGCCCTTCAGGCGCTGACGGTGACCCAGGCTGCGCGTTGGACGCGCCCGAAATATGTGCACCGTTCTTTTGATTTTGCTGGGCCCAGACTCCCTGTTTGGCGCCCGCATCGATTTCCTGCGCGGTGTAGCCTTTTATGCCTGAGGCGTCTTTTTTGGCCGTGGCAAATTGGGGGCTGTCACTGATGTAGTTCCTCTGCGGCCAGTTTTGAATCTCCTTCTGGATGGCCTCCTGACGATTACCCGGGTTCGGATGGTCGCTGAGGAATTGTGGGCCGCCGCTTCCGTATTTCTGCTCCAGCTTGGTGAAGAAATCAGCCATTGCTTTCGGGTTATAGCCCGCTTTATGCATGATGACGGCGCCCACGGCATCGGCCTGCGCTTCATCGCCGCGGGAGTACTTCATCAGAATCGTTCCCGCACCGATCTGAATGCCGGCACGAGCCAGGTTCCCGACCGCACTTCCGCCCAGCACCGCACCCGCGAGTCCAGCCACCAGCGAAGTCCATTGCTGCTTTGGCATCGATTTGGCGGAGTGCTGCATGTATACGTGCGACATCTCATGTGCCATCACACCGGCTAGTTCCGCCTCGTTGTCCGCTGCCTGAATTGCTCCCAGGTTGACGAATATTGGTCCACCCGGCAAAGCAAAAGCATTGATGTCTGATGCCGGTATCACGTGGAACTGATAGGGCCATGAGCGGTCCGGAGGAATCACCGTCTCGAGTTTTTTGCCGAGCTGCTGCACATATTGGGTGACCGGATTTGAATCGGGAAGCACCGGCATCTGTTTGTAGACTTCTGCCGCTGCTTGCAGTCCCACTTTTTCCTGTTGCTCTTTGTTCATGCCCGGACTTCCCGGGTCGGGCAAAACTGGCTCAGTCCCCGCGCCCAGCAACTCGAGGGGCTGCACCAGCAGGATGGTGAGCACAATTGCCAGGGCCTTAGCGGAAAAATTGCTTCTCTTCATATAAATCCTTAGATGCTTTTTTGAGAGAGATAGGGCCGCCGTGGGATCAACAGCAACTCACGATTATAGAAGATGCATATATAGCCATTGCGGAGACCTGCAAGAGCTATTTAATTGGCGTAGGACCCAGAGTGGGAAATGGACTTCATAGGTGGTTCCTGGTGCCTGGAGACAGGGCATCGCGAGCGTAGAATTGCCGCATGTCTGTCCGTGTTGAACCACAAGCGCTGCAGACTCTTCGGAAGGCGGGTATCTTTGCTGACTTGACTCCCACGGAACTCCAATTTCTGGCCGAACGCGCCGTCCCCCGCGATTACGCTCCCGGAGAACTTGTCTTCAGCGAAGGTGAAATGTGTGCCGGCCTCTTTGTAATTGAGAAGGGCCATTTGCGTATTTTTAAGAGCTCGCCCAGCGGCCGCGAGCAGGTGCTGGCCGTCGATGGCCCGGGCAGTTCCATTGCTGAGTTGCCGGTGTTCGACGGCGGAAATTATCCGGCTTCCACTTCAGCAGTCGACGACGCGCGCGTTTACTTCATCCGCAAAGAGGATTTTTATTCGCTCTGCCTCGTGCATCCCAAAGTTGCACTCAAAGTGCTGAAAGTGGTCGGGGCCCGGCTACGGCGCCTGGTGGGGATCATCGAGGAGCTCTCGTTTACTTCGGTTCGCTCTCGGCTCATCGCCAATCTGCTGCGGCTCGCCGAGCGGGGAAAGAAGACTCCAGCAGGAGTGGAAGCTCAACTGCCAGCCAGCAATCAGGAGCTGGCTTCCCAGATTGGGACGGTGCGGGAGCTGGTTTCGCGGAATCTGAGCCGGCTGCAGGCAGAAGGCCTGATTCGGGTCGAAGGAAAAACTGTGGTTATTCCCGATCCAAAGCGCCTTGAAGCCGAGCTGAATACGCCCGAATAGCAAAAAACAGCGCACGGTGTGACAAAAGTCATGGAAGCCTCCGTGTGCCTCAACTAGCCTGAACTTAAAAGGCGGAAGCTTTCCCAGCTTCCGCTCGATCCTGATGGAGGCTTTCATCCATGGCTCTCAGCGCGACCCAAACCATTCGCCAACTGGCGACAGAAATCCCCAACGCAACCCGTATTTTTGAAAAGCTTGGTATTGACTATTGCTGCGGCGGAGCTAAGACGCTTGAAGCCGCTTGCACGCAGGCAAAAATCCCTGTGGAAGATGTGCTGCAAAGCCTGAAGCAAGGCGCGGCTCCTGTTGTGTCCGGAGGCGCGGAGCCGGAAATTCAGCAGGCCGGTCTCAGCACCATGGCTTCGCACATTGTTGCTACCCATCACGCGTATGTGAAGCAGGAGATTCCTCGTCTGGAAGAGTTATTGGCCAAGGTGGTCGCGGTGCATGGTCGCAACCATCCTGAACTCGCTGAAGCTCAGCAGGTTTTTGCTGGCCTTGCGGCGGAATTGACCACACACATGATGAAGGAAGAAATGGTGCTGTTTCCGTACGTTACAAAACTTGAACAGGCGTTGCAGGCTGGACAGCGCGCTCCCCGTGCTCCTTTCGGTCCGGTGAGCAATCCCGTGCAGATGATGGAGTTGGAGCACGAGTCGGCGGGCAATGCGTTGAAGCAGTTGCGTTCTCTCACCGGGGACTATACACCCCCGGCAGATGCCTGCTTCAGCTATCGAACACTCTTCACCGCGCTGCAGGAGTTTGAGACAGACATGCACCGCCACGTCCATCTGGAGAACAACATTTTGTTCCCGAGGGCGATTGAGTTAGAGCAGCAAGTAGCATAGGCACTTCCATAAACAATGCGCTGACAAATGGGAGTTACCCTGTCAGCGCATCTTCTACTTTAGCAATAGCCTGCCGAACAGGGTCGCTCGAAAGCCCGTTTACCAGACCAATCCGCAGCGCTTCCTTAGCCGTGATCTTCTCCGCCAGAAGGAACATCTGCAAAGCGCGAGCTTTGCCGATCAGTCGCGGCAGGCGTTGTGTGCCGCCCCAGCCGGTGATCAGGCCCAGAGAGGCGCCGCGATGTCCGAAAATGGCGCCGGGTGCTGCGATTCGATAACCGCAGGCAAGGGCCAGGTCCATGCCTCCTCCCATGCAGTAGCCACGAATGGCGGCGATCACCGGGACAGGAAAGCGATTGAGCAGGTCGGTGAATTTCTGGCCAAGCCGTGCGAACGCAAGTGCCTCCGGACCAGAGAGCCGGGAAATTTCGTTCAGATCAGCTCCAGCGGAAAAGAACCTGTCATTACCCGTAACAATCAGAGAACGGATTGCGCCACGTTCCGCTTCAATTCGGAGCCCGGCAACGCAGGTGGTCAGAGAGGTGATTACTGCAAGTGAAAGTTTATTTGTCTGATCTGGCGAGGTGAGCCGCAGAATCGCGCAATCGCGCTCGCGGGTTAGCGTAAACGGCGCAGTCATTGCCACCGGGATCAATAGAAGTCGCTGCAACTCAGAAAGAAGCCGCAGGTTTTGCATATGAGCTTGCAGCGTGACTCCTGCATCTTCGAGCCGCAGTTGGGACAATGACCTGCAACATCAACCGAGGATTGTTTCTGCTGGTCCGCAGGAGCTTGCGATGATGGGATGCCCTCGTCGGAATTTGGCATTAGCAAACGTAGTGTAACTCGGACTACGTTGTGCAAAAGTTTTATTCCGAATTTGGTCTTCCTTAACCAAAGAGTGACGTAGTCCGCACTCGCCATCCAGAGCACATAGCCAACGGCGTCGGCGTTACTCACATCCTACTTTCCATCCGCAGAACGGCTTCTGCGGATCGACATTCAACCGCGTGAAGATTACTGTTTTTGGTCTTACAATCTCGTCCTCCTGGGGCAACGGCCACGCCACTCCTTACCGGGCGATCCTGCGCTCATTGCACCGGCTCGGCCACCAGGTGCACTTCTATGAGAAGGATGTCCCCTATTACAGGTTGCGACGTGATTTTGATTCCTGTGACTACTGCCGGCTAACGTTCTACGACGAGTGGAACCAGGTTCGTAAAACCGCAATCGCGGACGCCTGCGACTCAGATGTTGTCATTACCGCCAGCTATCTTCCCGAAGGCGCACAGATCAATGATGAAATGCTGGAACTGAGCCGGCCGCTGCGCGTCTTTTACGATCTTGATACACCTGTCACACTGGCCAACATGGAGCGGCATGGAGTTGAATACTTGCGCGCGGACCAGATTGCCGGCTTCGATCTGGCGTTGTCGTTTACGGGCGGAAAAGCCATTGCCGAGTTAGAGCAGCGGTATGGAGCCCGCCTGGTACGTCCACTCTACGGCTGTGTCGATCCTGATGACTATTTGCGTGTGGAACCATCAGCGGTGTTTTCATGCGATCTAAGTTACATGGGAACCTACGCGGCCGATCGCCAGGAGAAGGTGGATGAACTTTTCCTCGGACCGGCGCGCCGCCATCCTGAAACGCAGTTTCTGCTGGCGGGTTCGCTCTATCCCTGGGAGTGGGAATGGCGATGGCCGGCGAACGTTCGTCGCATGGAGCATGTTGCGCCGCATGATCACCCGAAACTGTATTCATCATCGCGGATCACATTGAACATCACGCGTGGAGACATGGCCCGCTGGGGTTGGTGTCCATCGGGGAGATTTTTTGAAGCTGCGGCCTGCGGTACTCCCCTGATCACCGACTGGTGGGAAGGACTCGATCGCTTCTTTGACGTGGAACTCGATCTGCAAGTGGTATCGCGAGGGGAAGAAGTGGGACGAGCGCTGAAGATGAAGGATGGCGATCTGTCGGCGCTTGCCGCCCGCGCCAGGCAGCGTACCCTGGAGGAACACACAGGCAGCGTTCGCGCCCGGCAGATGCTCCAGTATTTCGAGGAAGCTCGGCAGGTTTCTTCCGATGCACGAGCTATCACCACCATGACGACGGAGGCACGACAATGATCGGCATTATTCCAGCAGCGGGAGCAGGGCAGAGGATTCAGCCCCTGGGGTGCTCGAAGGAACTGCTTCCAGTAGGCGCACAGCTGGTGAACGGGGTCGAGCGGCCCAAAGCTGTTTCTGAATACCTTGTCGAACGCATGATTGCCGCCGGGGCCGAGCAGATATGCATGGTCATTTCGGCCGAGAAAGCGGACATCGTCAAGTACTATGCGGAACGCAACTATGCCGCGGAAATCTTTTATGTAGTCCAGCGCAAGCCACAGGGATTATGCGACGCTCTGTTTCGCGCCGAGCCGTTTGCGCGCCGTCACGACCAGGTGCTGATCGGGTTGCCGGACACCATCTGGTTCCCCGAGAATGCCTACCTTCCCGCGCTCGATCTTGAACAGCCTGACGTGAACCTGGTTCTGTTCCCAGTGAAAGATCCCACAGTATTTGACGCGGTGGTGTGCGACGACCTTGGGTTCGTACGCGAGGTGCAGGTCAAACGTAAGGACGCTGCCTCCCATTGGGTCTGGGGAGCAGTTACCGCCAGGGGAGAAAGTTTCCACCGGCTCAAGCTTTTATGGGAATCGCGTCACCGCAGTGACGAATACCTGGGCGACCTGCTGAATGCGTTCATCGCCGCCGGAAACGTGGTGAAAGGCCGCTGCAGCGGTGAACTGTATATGGACGTAGGGACCATGGAAGGGTATTGCAACGCGCAGGACTATCTGCGGGCAAACATGCGCTCGCTCCGGGCTGCCTGAAAGCCCGATGATGGCGTTGATCAGGCGTTAGCGCGCAGAATGTCGCGAATGTCCCGGTTGATCTTGGCGCAATCCCGTGCCGCCTTGTCCACCAGCTCTGACCATTTGCGGGCGTTGTCATCCAGCTTCATCTGAGCCAGCAGGTACGAAGCCTGCATGATCGTCTCAATTGAGTTGCTCAGATCGTGCGCCAGGGACCTTAATTTGGTATTAATTTCAGCGGGAATCTTGGCTGTAGTTTCCATTTTCGGCTGCGCACTCATTTGGTGCTTTCTCCCGATTTTTATTAGACTTTCTAAGCTACACCGGCAGTTTGAGCCCCTAACAGCCCTCATTTAGACGCAAGCGCAAGAAACTTAGTTGTTCGCCATCAGCCTGTGACCAGCTGGACATGGCCTAACTCCTTAGTTATCAGTGCCCGACTAAGCACCTTACTACCGTAAGGTTTTTCCTGCAGCCATGCTAGTGCTTCCCCTGATTCGGCCTAGGGCCCTCAAAAACCTAAAATCCGCCCACTTCAAAAGGGAAAACAAAGCCTGACATCTGGGTGATGTAAGACTCTGACTCCCTTCTTCCGGGCAGTAGCACAGATTTGATTAGCGACTTACCACGTCGTCCCCCAGGCGACGAGAGAAGTTCGGGGGACTTTTGTGCGTAAACTTGCCGCAGTTCACACATTAATTGTTCGGGTTCTTGCGTTAAGCGTTCTTTGCCCGGCACTCACGTTTGCCGGGACCAGATTTCAAACTACTACGACTCTGGCCGCTGAGACCGGCAACAACACCAGCACTGCTGACAGCTTTGTCACTCTGACCAATGGGGACATCGCTGGGACCAACATCAGCAAGGTGCCTACCCGCAGTCTGCTGTACGCGGGGTCAACAAGTAAAATTTACGCACATTTCATGCCCTGGTTCGGCTTCGGCGACCATATGGATATAGGCTACGCGTCCAACGACGCGTTGCAGGTGCAGAAGCAGGTCAATGACATGGTAAGCCGGGGGCTGGACGGCGCCATCATCGACTGGTACGGACCGGGTGAACGAACCAAAGAGTTCGCTGCTTATGATCAGGCTGCGCAGTTCATCATGCAGCAGGCTACGCTGCATCCCGGATTCCAGTTCGCAATCATGTATGACGCCGGCGCACTCAAAGCGTGCGCTGCCGCTGTGGGCTGCGACGTTACGCAAACCATGATCAACGACCTGAATTACGTGAATACCACGTATGAAGGCTCGCCGGCCTACATTACATTCAACGGACGCCCGGTGATCTTCTTCTTCGGCGACTCGGCTTATACCATCGATTGGACACGAGTTCGCAGCTCTGTGGCAGGCAATCCTGAGTTTATCTTCCGCAACTCCGGCGCTTTTACACACACGCAGAGTAATGGCGGATTCTCGTGGGCTGCGCCGCATACCGCGCCCAGCACTGACATTGCGTCTCTTGGATATCTGGACGGCTACTACAAAACTGCGCTAACGCACCCGACCATGTTTTCCACAGGCTCAGCCTACAAGGGCTTTAATGACTCGCTGGCGGCGTGGGGCTCGGGCCGGTTCATTGATCAGCAGTGCGGGCAGACCTGGCTGCAAAGCCTGGCCGAAGCTGGGAAGTACTATTCGGCGACGAAGCAGGCGATCGGCATCCAGCTTGTGACCTGGAATGACTATGAAGAAGCTACCGAAATCGAGACCGGCATTGATAACTGCGTCTCGGTTTCGGCGACTGTTGCCGGCACAGTCGTGAACTGGAGCATTACGGGCCAGCAGAACACCATTGATCACTTTTCGGTCTACGCATCGCAGGACGGCCAGAACTTGATGT
>Ga0134125_10006220_pt1 | contig 13533 bp, 15 predicted proteins | sample KB31751_FD_96464 | JGI IMG/M metagenome (GOLD analysis project Ga0134125, IMG submission 96464) | Terrestrial soil microbial communities with excess Nitrogen fertilizer from Kellogg Biological Station, Michigan, USA - KB3-175-1 | ecosystem: Environmental > Terrestrial > Soil > Unclassified ... | reverse complement strand
GGAAGCTGGACACACTTCGATACCCGCCCGTCTCCGAGGATCTGTGGGTTCACTATCTGGGGAAAAATGAGCAGGAGTCCGTGACTGTTGGACGAGGGGGGATTGAGGAGCGCCGGCTGGAGGACTATATCGTCAGCGGGCTGGTCGACTTCGACGATATCTCGTACGACGATCACGCGGATTTGCTTTACGATCTGGCACAAAAGACGGTGCGGCACTTTCAAACGTATTTGGGCGAGGACGATACGCGGAAAGTGTTGCAATACTACAGCGATGAAATTGCGCGGTTTATTCATGCGCAAATGCAGGATCATTACTGGGAAGAGGCGAGCGGGTATGAGGTCAAGGTAACGAAGGGGTTCACGGAATTGAAGCGGTCGGCGTACACGGCAGGGGCGACGGACGTGTTGCTGAATTTCCGGCAATCGCCGCAGGACAAGAGCAACATGGCGAAATATCTTTTCGGCGGATTCGAGTACTGTCTGTTCGATACCGCGCAGAAATTTCAATCGGATACTGAGCGACGGCTCGCTGTGATTCTGGAGCGGGAGAAGATGAAATGGTTTCGGCCGGCGCGAGGGCAGTTCCAGATTTTCTATAGCGCAAAGGCGGACCAGTTGGAGTATCAGCCTGACTTCGTGGCCGAGGGCGCGGACTGCATCTACATGCTGGAGCCGAAGATGAAAAAGGAGATGGAGGATCCGGATGTGCTGGCGAAGCGCGCTGCCGCGATCAAGTGGTGCAGCCTGGCGAGCGATCACGCTGTCAGTTACGGAGCAAAGCCCTGGAAGTATGTGTTAATCCCGCATGAGGCGGTGGTGGATAACATGACCATCGCGGGGCTGGCGGATCGGTTCGCGTAGCTATCCGGCCGGAGCCATTTTCTGTAGCCAGGCTGCGCGAGAGAGGGTACCCAATGAATGATCTGGCTCCTCTCATTGAGGAAATCAGGCTGCACGCGCACGCGTGATTGTGCGGTTTGCGTGTTCAGAGGGTTTGGCCTGGACCTGACCACTGCAGTCGCAAATGGATACTGAGCCGGCAATTGCAGCGGCCAATCGCGCGAGTTGAAAATTCGATTCGCATCGGGAAAGTTTGCGAGAAGCGTACTGAACGGTCAGAAATAGTCAGCCTGGCGTGGACGAGTAACAGGTTTTTTCGGAAATTTTCGTGCCTGGCAACCCGCGTGTAATGTGTGGGTTGCCGCGATACTCATGCGCCAACCTGGCTTGGTTCTCTCGACGCCTGTGGTATTTCCTGAGCGTGAGGAGATGGGACACGTTCAACGACGTCTACGCGGCAATCGCGCGGAGCGTCGAGCCAAAGGTTGATGTTGATGCTGTCACGTTTGCGCGGACCCGGCTCGGGTTTGAGCCGGATGAGAAGCAGGCGGAGGTGCTGGCGTCGGACGCGAAGCGCGGGATTCTGAATTGTTCGCGGCAGTGGGGGAAGTCGACGGTTACGGCGGCGAAGGCGATTCATCGGGCGTATACGCGGCCGGGGGCTTTGGTGCTGGTAGCCAGTCCTTCGGAGCGGCAGAGCGCGGAGTTTCTTCGGAAAGCTTCGGAACTGGTGCGGCGGCTGGGAGTCAAGCCGCGTGGTGATGGCGATAACGCGATCTCGCTCGCGTTGCCGAATGGTTCGCGGATTGTCGGGCTGCCGGGCAGAGAGGCCACCGTGCGCGGCTTCTCCGCGGTTTCGATGATTCTCATCGATGAGGCTTCGCGCGTGCCGGATGAGCTCTATCGCGCGCTGCGGCCGATGCTTGCCGTTGGTGACGGCGATTTGTGGATGATGTCCACGCCTTGCGGGCAGCGTGGGTTCTTCTATCAGACATGGACTGGTGCATTGGGCAATGGCGAGGAGTGGATGAAGGTCTGCGTCCAGGCGACGGACTGTCCGCGTATTTCGGCATCATTTCTCGATCGCGAGCGCGGCACGATGACGGCTGCGGAATTTGCGCAGGAGTACATGGGTGAATTCCATGGCGACGGGACGGAGTACTTCGACCGGCAGCTCATTGAGGAGGCGATCGATCTGAGCATTCCTGAGCTGAATATTCCGGGGAGGCGATGAGTGTTTTTTGTCGGCCTGGACCTTGGGCAGAAGCGCGACCATACGGCGGTCGTGGTGGTGGAGAGGATCGAGAACCGGCGGGCGTTCATGGGGACGGAGTTCGAGCGGCTGGTGGTGCGGTATGCGGAGCGGCTGGCGCTGGGGATGCCGTATCCGCAGGTGGTGGAGCGGGTGCGGGAGATTGTGCGGTTCGACGATTTGTATCACGGGCATTGCACGATTACGGTGGATGCTTCGGGCGTGGGGGCGCCGGTGGTGGACATGCTGAATGCGGCGCGGCTGGCGTGTCCGGTGAAGGCGGTCACGATTACGGGAGGCGAGCGGGCGTCCGGAGATTGCGTGCCGAAACGCGATCTGATGGCGGAGTTGCTGGTGCTGCTCGAAACCAGGAAGCTGTCGATTGGAAAACTGAAGGAAGGGGCGCGGCTGGTGCGCGAGCTATCGGATGTGCGGATGCGGGTGAGCGCCAGCGGACACGCGCGGCTGGGGGCGGAGGGAAGCTGGGAGCATGACGATCTGGTGATTGCGCTGGCGCTGGCGTGCTGGAGCGCGAAAGGGAGGGAATATGTCCGGGAAGGAACGCGACGAATTCTATAAGCGCGAGCGGTACAGGAATGTGGATGAGTACGATGCCGTGTTGCGGTGGCATTGCCGGCTCGATGAGCCTAAGGCGGCTGATGCGGAGAAGAAAATCGAAGAGTTTGGGCCGCAGATGGACACAGATAAACACGGATAAGTGGGGTGAACCCCGCCGTTGTCGAGGCGGCGAGAGGAATCGCCGGAGTCTGGACATCAGGATTCTTTAGAACAGACGGTGAGCGCGGGCTGGGAGTTGGGACCGGCCGGGGGCCGGTCCGCGGTCCGGAGGACCGCCCTCCTTTATCGGAAGTGGTCGTAGCCCTGGGGTTCGAGAGGGTTGCCTTCCAGGCGGACTTCGCCGGGCTTCCCTGATGCGATGACGCCGATGCGGGTGAGCGGGAGGCCGTCCAGTCTGGCGGGGACGCGGGTGCCGTGGCGGACGCAGAACAAGAGCTCGTATTCTTCGCCTCCGTGAAGCGCCTGCTCCGGGCTTGCTCCGGAGAAGCGTGGTGGCGGCACGATATCGGCGGACATGTTTGACGCCAGGCAGAGGCGGTGGAGGTCGAGCGAGAGGCCGTCGCTGATGTCCATGGCCGCGGTTGCGTGAAGCTTTTCGCGGAGGAAGCGACCGAGGGCCAGGCGCGGCTCGGGGTTCAGATGCCGTTTTTTGGCTTTGCCTTTTTGCGTCGCGAGTCCCAGCGCCGAGCCGCCTAACGTTCCAGAGACGTAGATCTCGTGACCCGGCCGGGCTCCGCTGCGCAGCAGTGCAGTGCCGCGCGGCACCGTGCCACAGACCGTGACATCGCAAGCGAACGTTTCGCCTCTGGACAGATCTCCGCCCGCAAGGGTAGCTTCGCTGGCGGCAAGGACATCGAAAAAGTCCTGAATCCAGCGTTGGGATGCCCATTTCGGCAGACAAACAGACGCCAGGCAGAACGTCGGCGTGCCTCCCATGGCCGCGATATCGCTCAGGCTGCGGGCGAGGGCTTTTCGGGCGACGTCCGCGGCTTTGTGGGTATTGCGGAGGAAATGAACGCCTTCTATAAATAAATCGGTAGTGAAAAGCAGATCGTCGGCGCTGCCGCGCGGGCGGTAGATGGCGCAATCGTCGCCGATGCCGGCTACCAGCGCGGATGAGGGCGGAATCCGGACCAGTTTGCGGAGGCGGCCGGTGATGGCGCTCTCACATTGTTCAGCGTGGGCGGGCAAGCAGCAGTCTAACATTCGGCCGGGGATGGTTGAACCGCTGCCCCGGCTTGTGAGACAATTCGTGACGTTGCACACACGAAGGCCCCTGGGCTTGCCTGGGAGCCTTTTCAGGAGAGGTTTGTGAGAGAAAAAGGCACAGTGAAATGGTTCAACGCTGCGAAGGGCTTCGGCTTCATCCAGCGTGAAAGCGGGGACGATGTATTCGTCCATTTTTCGGCGATCGAGGCCAGTGGCTATCGAAGCCTCGATGAGGGCGCGGCAGTTGAATTCGAGGTGAAACAGGGTCCGAAGGGGCTGCAGGCGGAGAACGTTACCAGGGTCTAGCCCGGCTTGAGCTGAATCACTGGATCGGAAGAGCCCCGGCTTCGGCCGGGGTTTTTTATTGGGCTTCCGCTGTAATGCCGGAATCGAGCCAGAGCTTGACGCGATTGCTCTCCTCGCCGTTCACGACGAGGCGCAGCTCGGTGGCGCCGCGATTGACGATCTCCGGAATCTGGAGTTCGACCAGATAGCTGCCGATCAAAGTCGGCGCCAGCGTCGCGCGAGTGACGTGGACCGGAGTTCCATCGAGGAATGCCGTGACGGGCGCGAGTACGGCGGGCGGCGAATCCACAGGGGCGGGTACGCCCGAGGGCCACTCGGGCGTCACACGTCCCAGGCCGGTGGCAAGCAGTTGAATGGTGGTTCCGGCGCGGATAGGAGTGCCGGAATCGATGACGAGACCGGTCGCCGCATCGAGAACCATGGGAGCGCCGTCGGTATCCACAAAGATCGCAGGAGATGCCTGCTTCACATTGAGAGGCGCTACCCAGACGCCGCCATCGCCGCGCTGTACGGTGAGCTGCAAAGCGCCGGGGGTGACTTCGAACGGCACCTGGAGCTGAGAACTCTGGTCCGTGGAAAGCAAAACTTTATACGCGTTCTGACCGCTGGCAGCCTCCTTCACGCTGGCGCCGAGCACGCTGATCAATGAGCCGGGAGCGGCCGCGCGATCGCTCATATCGGCGCTGTTGACGATACGGGGCGCCTGCGCGAGATGCGGGGCGGGCGCTTCGAAAACGCCATAGCCTTCGAGGAGAACGCTGAGAGTGCCATCCGGATTCAAGCGCGCGTCCCACGCGGAGGCGAAGGGAAGATTGCCCTGCAGGGGAGTCCACGTTGCCGGGATGCGGTCCGCGGCGTTGAGGACCACGCGTCCGGAGTAGACGCCGTTATCGGTGGCGGCGTAAACGACGCCGGCGGTGCTGTCCGCCGCGATGCCGTGGATCGCGCCGCCGTTGAGGTTGCCGGTGATGTTGTCCCAGAATTTTCCGCCGTTCGTGGTGCGGTAGAGCTTGTTACCGGCGACCGCCAATGCTCCCTGTGGATTGGCCGGATCGATCCAGAAGCGGCTGACGATCGCAGCGCCTTCGAGGGTCGCGGGCGCGAGGGTCCCGTCAGCGCCGACGGTGAAGACACGTCCATCCGCGGTACCGGCGTAGATCAGATTTCCACTCTGGGCGGCGGCGGTGGCCGCGAGGCCATACTTCGCGGCGAGCGACGTCCGCAGCTCGGCTTCGGCGGGAACGCCATCAGCCAGGGCCCATTTGCCCGCGGTGACGGAAGCCAGGCGGGGGGCAACGGGGATATCGCCGGGCAGGAGCGCATCGGCCAGAACGACCGTTCGCTGGGCGGCAAGCACGCGGGCGTCGAGGTTGGGAAGATTTTCGTTCAGACTTTGCCAGGAAAGGCCGCCATCGAGCGAGCGCCAGACGCCCGACTGATTGGAAGCGACAATATCGAGCGGATTGACGGGCGAAACCGCGAGGGCGGAAAAGCCGCCGCCGATGATGGACTGGCCGTTGAAGCCGGTCAGATTGGTCCAGGCGCGGCCGTCATCGGAACCGAAAAGACTGTCGCGAGTGACGGAATAGCGGCGGCCGCCGGAGACGAGCTGAACGCCGGCCTCGGGCCGGGCGACTGCCGGGGGGTGCGGGAAGGGGGTTGGAACGACATCCGTCGAATTCAGTTTCCAGTGCTCGAAGTCCGTGGTTTCGAAAATCTTGCCGGATTGCGCCTGGGCTTCGAGCCGCTCGCCGCCCGCGATATACCAGACGGAACGCACTGGTCCGCCGGCAGGGCCTGCCAGGCCTGTGTTGACGCTGTAGCCGGCGATGTGATTCCAGGCAGGCGTGTTCTGCGCGCTCACACCTGTTGCCAGGCAGCCCAGCGCGGCCAGCGTGGAGACCGCTCGAATCCTGAATCGCATTACGCGGTTGTCATGCTCCGGTACGTCTTTTCGGCAACTCGACCGCTCATTCGATAGCAGCGTGAAGGAAACACGCTGTACCGGGGCCGACACACCGCCTGTGTCCCGATTCTACCTTATTCGCAGGCAGGCGATTTTGGAACTCACTGATTTGCCGAAGCTTGCAACTTTCCGGCCAAACAGGCAGGAATCCTGCCTGCACTTTCGGTGGTATCCTATAGGATATTTTGGAAATGTTGCGTCTCACGACAGCGCTGAGGTGTGCTTTGCCGCTGATCCTCTATGGGGGACTCGGCGTGACCGCGTTCGCGCAATCGATGACGCACGTCCCGATGGCGACCGATGGAGCGGCGAAGCTGGTAGCGATGACCGGCCAGGTTTCGGTGCTGCGCGATGGGGATCCGTGGGCGCTGCATGTGAACGACTATGTGCAGCCGATGCAGGTGATCGTGACAGGCGATAGCGGCTCCGGGATGTTCAAGGTCGCGGACGGCAGCACGTTCGAAGTTTTTCCGAACTCCAAGGTGTATTTTCGGGCGAATCGCGGCAACTGGGACGATCTGCTGGAGTTGATTCTCGGCAAGATCAAAGTTCAGATCGAGCATCTGGGCGGGGTGCCGAACGGCAACAAGGTCCACACACCGACGGCGGTGATTTCGGTGCGCGGCACGACCTTCGATGTCGAATACGACCCGGATAAGGAATACACGACGGTCACCGATGAAGATGGGTCGGTCGAAGTGGCGAGGGCCACGCGGCTGAACGAAAAAAAGATTCTGCACGCGAACGAATCGATTGTGGTGTATAAGAACGAGCCGCTCGGCAAGACGGGGATCGACAAGGGCGCGCTCGCGAAGCGGATTATGCGGTCCGCTATGGACGCTCTGACGCAGGAGGCGATCAATTCGCGGACGAGCGGTTCGGCGTCTGGTCCGGCGGGTGGTGGTCCGGTAACTACGCCGCCTCCGACGGGGGCCGGCGATCACGACGGCTCTTCGACAGCAGGAGGGCCTCCTCCTGCTCCCACCGCGCCCCCTCCCCCGCCTCCTCCGCCCGCGCATTAATTGCGGCGTGACCGCGATTTGTTTCCCTCCACGGGTGCTAGCCTGAGTACGAATGCCTCTGCGCTCTGTCTTTCGGGCGGCGGCTCTTGCCGCTACTGTCTCGTGCTGGCTCGGGATTCGGGCTCAGCAGCCACCACCCACGGCCGTGAATCGGCTTTCCATGCAGGCTCTTTCGCTCGATCCGGCTGATGTGACGGCGCTGACCGGCGAGATTTCGCAGCGCTCGGAGCGTCTCAAGCCGCTGTTCGCGCGGGTCACTCCAGATACCTGGGTGCAGAAGGGCGCGCCGCAGGTTTATGTGGCGCAGTGGAAGTCGCTGGGGCAGCAGAATACGTCGATCCAGGTGGATATGGCGGATGCGGGCCAGCATACGGACGCGATGCCCGCGATGATGAGCGCCCTGTTTCGAATTCACCGGTTCGATACCGATCTGGAGGGAATGATTCCGGCGATCCGGCGGTATCAGGATGGGTCGCTGGCGGACCAGATTGAAGCCGCGTTCGCTGGCGATCAGCGTGCAGTGGAGAAGCTGCAGCAGTATGTTCTGGATCTGGCGAATGAGAAAGAGCGGCTGCTCGATCTCGAAAACAGCGAAGCGCAGCGCTGCCGCGCGCAACTGGCCGGGCAACCGGTGGGGCGGCCCGCAACAAAAAAATCGAATGGGAAATCGAAATGACACCGACGACGTTTATCTGCAGCATCTGTGAAGCGGAATCGACGAAGATCTGCACACACTGCACCAAGGACGCGTGCGCGAATCATCTGTGCGAGCGGTGCGGGCGATGCAGCGATTGCTGTAACTGTGAGGTCCGGCTGGACGAGGAGCCGGCCGGCGTGGCGGCGGCGCCGGAAGAATCATAAGGCCGGTCAGACCGGCCAGGCTTCGTCGATTCTGGCGCGGGCGAAGGCCAGGTCCTTCGTGAGCGTGGCGAAGGCGTTGCGGGGCTGGTAGTCCTGCCGGATGGAGATGGGTCCGCGGAAGTTCGCCTCCCGGAGAGCCGCAAAAAATTTCTTCCAGTCGATGATGCCTTCGCCGAGGGGGCAGGGTGCGGGCGTTACGCCGGGCTGATCTTTTGGAGTTCCGGCTGGAATCCCGGCATCCGCAAGCGAGACGGCGCCGAGGCGCGGCAATGCAACGCGCAGTTCGGATTCCCAGCCGTCCGGTGAGCGCGACTCGATGACGGATTGCGCGGGATCGAAGCAGTAGCCGAGCACAGCGCGCCCGGCCGCGGGCATCAGGGCATCGAGCTCCGGCATACTGCGGCCGGGGTAGCTGCCGGCATGATTTGGAATCAGCGAGGTGATGCGGCACTGCAGGCTGCTGGCGGCGAGCTGGTTGAGATCGGCCTTCAGGATCGCGGCGCGAAATGCGGGGTTCTGCCCTGGCACGGTGTTCGGCGGCGGAAAGGCGCCGAGCTTGCAGAAGCGCGCGCCGAACTCGGCGGAGACGTAGAACACCTGATAGGCGAAGGGCTGCGATGCCGATGTGTAGGTGGTCGAGATCATGGGGACTTCGAGCGAGGCGTCCTGAAACATCTGGAAAGCGCGGTCCATCTGGACCATGTACTTTGAGGGATCGACGTGGCCGCCCGGCATAACGGTGAGGTCAACGCCATCGAAGCCCATGCCGGCGACGGTTTCCGGGAGCAGCGCCACCGGTAATTTCGCGAAGCAGCCGGAATAGACGCAGAGCAGCGGGCGCACGCGATCTTTGCGGCGTTTGGCGATTTCTTCCGGGGTGAGCCGCTGGTCGAAGCCGGGCGCTGCTTCCTGGGCCAGTGCATTCCCTGCCGCGAGCGCGGCACCCCCCAGGGCGGCGAGCGCGGTACGTCTGGAGTGCTGAAAAGGCCTCACGCTTTCAGTTTAATTGCGCAGTAACGTCGCTATCGACGCCGCCCGTCAGCTCGTCGCCCGCTTCTGCGGAGGCTCCGTGAAGGAACTCCTCGTCGGCATGGTCGATAACCAGATGATCAGGCCCAACGCATTGCTCCCACGCCGCACCAGCCATCACCCGCCAAACCGATCGACTGGATGCAACTTGTCCTCATCCTCTACGCAACAATCGCCGCCGCGTTGCTCGCGCGACTTCTGATCGGCCTGTGGCTCAGCCGCGCAATTCTGCGGCGAAGCTCGCCCACCGGCCTTCCCGCAAATCGAGCTGCCATTCGCGAATCGTACGAAATCGAATCACCCGTCACCGCGGGCATCATTCGCCCCACCATTCTTCTTCCAAAGGACTGGCGCGCCTGGGACGCAACGCGCCTCAACGCTGTCCTCGCCCACGAAAGCTCGCACGCTCGCCGCCGCGACCCCGCTGTCCAGTTCCTCTCTTCGCTGCATTGCGCTCTGCTCTGGATAGTCCCGCAACCTGGCTCCTCCACCGCGCCATCGTCCGCACCGGCGAAGAGATCAGCGACGAAGACGCCATCGCCGCAACACCTGACCGCACCACCTACGTCGAAATTCTCCTCGATTTCGTGCAGCGCGCCGCCCGCCCGAACCCGGTCGAAGTGGCAATGGCACGGTACGACCAGCCGAAGACGCGCATCCGCCTCATCCTGAACACAACCGCGGGCGCCCACCGCGCGACGCGAGCTGGTATCGTCTCCACCCTCGCGATCATCCTGCCGTTATCTTGTCTGGCCGCGGTCGTGTATCCACGGCATTCTTCCCCGCAGCCTTCCGCCTCCGTTCTTAACGAAGCCATGCCCGCCATTCCCGCAGCCGCTCCGTTACCCGAACTCGCGCAGGTGACCGCGCCGCCTCTGCCCTCGCCGCCGCAGGTTCCTGAGAAACTCCCTCAGTTCGAAGTCGCGACCATAAAGCTCAGTCCGCACGGTCTGACGGGCTTCGAAGTTTTTCCTGGAGGACGGCTCGTTGCCCACAATCTGCCGCTGAAGAGCCTGATCTACGCAGCTTTCCAGGTCCCATATAGCAGGATTCAGGGTGGCGAAGATTGGACTGAGTCGGAGAGATACGTTGTCGAGGCGAAGCCTTCGGAGTCAATCGGCGTTCGCATCGGCGTTCGCATCGGCGTTCGCATCGGCAATCTCAGGTATTCAATAAGGAGTTTCGGCCTGTTCCCTCGGAAGTCCGGCTGGCGAGGGAAACGGAGCACAGGTCCCCGGAGACGTGGTCCAGTATCGGCTGCGCCGGTGGGAAGTGGGATATTTTCCAGACATCGACGGCGCAGTTGGCGACCTTCGCCGGTGACATGATTTTTCACGTTCCCGTTCTGGACCAAACCGGCGTGGCCGGACATTTCGATTACAGGCAGCTCGCACCCGATCTCGAACCGAAATATTCAGGAGATCAGTCCGTTTCGTCCACGGATTTTCTCCAGAGCATTGGCCTCAAAGTGGAGCACTCCAAAGGCCCGGTCGAATACTTCATCATCGACAACGCGGAAAAACCGTCAGCCGACTAACTAACAGCCACCGTGATTCCAACAACCACCGGGCGCGGCCGATCAAAGCCAGGCACAACAGCTTCATGAATCTGTTCACTGCAGAACGTCTTTTATTGTCTTCAGGGTCTTTGATGGAGCCCAGTTCTTGTTGCGGTACAGCTTGATGAGATCGCCGGTGGCGGCCGCAGCCAGTTTTGCCTGCCCGACCGCCTCGCCATTTCCCGCCGACCAGGCGCCCTGCCAAACGGCCTGCAAGGTACGAACCCCGTCCTGAATCACTTTCACGGTGCCGGCGCCGAACTCAGTCCACAGATCTTTCTTAGCCACGAAAGCGTCAACGATGTCCGCCGGGGGAATCGTCTTAAACGTTCGCCGCATCAGTTCCACGACTGCCACGGCCGCCTCCTGTCCATTTTTCGGCGGCGTGACCTTGCCACTCGCGTTGCTGAGCGCTTTTGTCAGCTCGGTGAGGATCTCGGGAGCGTGAGACCGCAGCATCTTATCCTCGTACGCGGAATGCACGCCCGAGCCCTTGCCGCCTGGGTATCCGTCATGCAGGAAAGAGCAGTGCAGAGGCTGGCAGGCGTCGCCGACATAATGCGCACAAGTGCCTGCCGCCGCTACAAATCGTGTGACGTCCTTCTTCTTCGCGGCGTCCTGCATCTCATCGAAGAACTGCCACACACGGAAGGGAAGCAGTCCGCGGCTTGTATCGCCAACGCTTTCGTAATATGCCAGCCAGAAATCCGGATTCACGTTCGCGGGATCCCTGCAAAGCTCGAGCAGCGTCTTTCCGCCGCGCGCGGGATCCTTCTGGTCCATATCGGCAAAGTGGTTCGGCTTATCGGCTCCGCCGCGGATCGTTTCGCCGTGCGCCCAGATTCGATCCGGAACATCGGCAAGCGGAACAAAGCCGTCCGCTCCGCGCTTCTTAATCAACGTGCCGGAAAGAATGGAATCGTGCGGGTACGAAACGTTGAGCTGGTTCGCCTTCATCAGGCTTCCGAGCTTGCCTTTCATTCCGTCGCAGGCGAAGAATCCAATCGTATAGTGCCCGACGTCTCCCCAATATTGAGGCAGGTTCGAAGCGCAGTCGCGCACCACAGTCACGCCGAGTTCACGGCAAATCAGGGAGATCGATGTGGCGAGAGCAAACGTGCCCGTCCGGCCTTTGACTCCCCTTGAATCTGTCCAGACCTGGCCACCCCATTGGATAGCCATTGGCCGCAGTCGAGTCGTTTTGTCGTTCACTTTCTGTTCCCAGAGCCAAAGCGTTCCCGAATCGCCATGAACGGTTGGCCGCGACTTTGGATGTGGCCTGATCAGAAAATCGGTAACATACTCAGTGCCCCCCGCCACGCCATACCGATAGAACAGCGCCGCGATTTCACCATGCAGAAGTCCCGAGGCGGCGCCAAAAGCCCTGACCGGCTGCGTGATCATGTCGAGCGTCAGAGTATCTGTATTCAGGTCAACCCACTCATCCATTGACCCAATGCCGACGACCTGAGATGTCCAGCCGTTCAGATCATCGATGCGGATCAATCCCGCGTCGATTTGCAGCCGCGTATCGTCTCCCGCCCAGCCCGGGTACGCGCGCACGAATGCTTTATCGCCAAGCTGCTTCTCGTCCGATATTCCGAGCAGGACCCGCCGGCCGTGCTGGCTGGTATAAATTTCGCGCCCCGGGCCGCCAGTCACGTGGCGATTCGTGAGCGCGTAAGTGAGGTCGCCATCGGTCACCAGACATCCGATAGAGCCCATGTGTGTACACCCCTGCACGTCGGCAAGAGTCAGGCACCCGCCTCCAACCAGCGTTCGCGGAAAAGAAAGATGGTAATCGGGTCCAGCGGATACCGGCTGCTCCTCGACGAACACAACGCAGGTGGGTACCACGCGGCCATCCGGCAGATATAGCGCACGGGGGACCATACAATCCGGCTCGGACGCAAACGAGCTCCTCTCCCGCCACGCATCGACAAACACCAGCACGCACGGCCATGACCACGGCCGCACCGCCGCATTAAACAGCGTGCGGGGGCTGGTCGGCTGATGGAACCCTTTTGGTACGTCAGAATCGATGCCGGGCTGATGAGTGAACCACCAGTCCCTTTCATGAATGAGGTACCGTCCTACGGCGGTTCCCACGACATGCGGCAAGTGCGCCAGATGAACATGGTAGTGATCCCGCGCGTCGAGCAGATCCTTCAGGTTCAAAAGACTGTAATTCCGGCTGGGAGGAAACGGCGTTGGTGGGTGAGACTCGGCGGGCCTGGGCATGGTTCCGATCCAGTATACGGCGGAATGACCGGAACGCACTCGTTGTCAACGATAAGCGGGCCCCGGTCGCCGCGGCCTGGTTACCGTCTGAGCCGGCGCAAAGCCCGAATCACTGGCCATTTGTCTGGAACCAGTAAAAGCGTCAGTAATCAGCCAGCCGATTCTTCGGCTTCGTTTTCGGCTGGAAACTCTTCTTCGCCGCCCGCGGCTTCCGCCTGCGCGGCCAGCTCTTCATCAGACAGGGGAACGGTCAGCAGCAGGAGCGCCTGTTCGGCCATATCCGGCGGCACCATTAAACGCACCATACTCGCATCGCGATCGATGATCGCGGGAATCTCCGCCCCGGCGAGCAGCCCTTTCGCCAGGTCGGCTTCATCGACGTAATCGTATTCGGCAACGCAAACCATCTCCTCGTCGCCGGGCGGACCGGTGTCAGATTCGGACGGGACCGCAGGCTCCTCTTCCCCGGACTCCAGGGTGAGGCCTCGTTTCGAAAACTCCTCGTCGTAGCAGGCGCGTGCAACCGGAGTCAACTCGTCCGGATCGAGATCGAGCAGCGCGAGATCGGAAAGGTCGGCGTAGTAGCGCCGAAGTTCGTCAGCGGAGATAGCCACCAGTGACCAGTATGCACGACGTCACTTCTTGTGGATCGTCAGGTTGCCGCGATC
>Ga0134125_10006219_pt1 | contig 13534 bp, 9 predicted proteins | sample KB31751_FD_96464 | JGI IMG/M metagenome (GOLD analysis project Ga0134125, IMG submission 96464) | Terrestrial soil microbial communities with excess Nitrogen fertilizer from Kellogg Biological Station, Michigan, USA - KB3-175-1 | ecosystem: Environmental > Terrestrial > Soil > Unclassified ... | reverse complement strand
GTAAAACGCGACGGCCCCGGTGCCGAGCCCGACCACGCCGACGCGGCGAACCCGCTCCGCCGGCAGCGATCGGAACAGGCTGCCCATTGGGCCGCGCTCGTGATAGTAAGTCATCGGTCGCGGCGGCCCCGATTCGTCGGCCCGTTGCTGGCCGTGGATTGTGTTGCCGTGCACCAGGCTGATGAACCGGCCGTTCGGCGACCGGGTGACGCGGACGACGCCGAAGAAGTTGCGTTCGCTGTGCAGGGTTTCCCCCAGTTCGCCGGCATCGAAGGAACCGACAATCAACAAGCTGGCCAGGGCGATCGCGAAGCGGATCGGCTTGCGGACCAGGGCGAAGGCGATGGCGGTGGGAATGCCGAACATGAGCCCGCCGCGAATGAGCCGGGCGATCATGGCGTCGGCGGTATCGGCCTCAAGGGGCGTCGAGTACCAGAGTGGAACGTAACGGACGAGGCCGACGGCCAGGCCGAGTAAGCCGAGCAAGAGCGCTCCGTCGATGAGGCCGAGCGGCGAACCGCTTTCCGCGCTCCGCGGCCGCACGAGCGCCGCCAACGCCAGTGCGAGCGGATATTCGACCATCCCGTGGAAGACGAGCGGCGCGACCAGCGCATTGAAGAGCCCGCCGAGCACGCCGCCGACGGACATCCACAGGTAAAATGCCGTCAGTTGTTCGGGCGGCGGGCGGTCCTTGGCCAGTTCGCCGTGGCAGACGAGGCAGACGCCGAAGAGGGCCGCGAAGTGCAGCCCGGCAATTAACCCCAGTGGTTCGGCCGCCCCGGTCAACAAAGAGAGCACCACGAACACCAGTAGCATCGGCGTGATGCGGCCGACGACGCGGTGCACCGAATCGGGCCAGCGGGCGAACACGAGAATGAAGCACACCAGGTAAAGGGCGAGCGGCGCGACCCACAAGAGCGGCACCGGCGCCAGATCCGTTGAGACGTGGGCCGTGGAACCGAGCAATAAGCTCGAAGGGAGTGCGGCCAGGCCGATCCAGCGAAGGATGCGCCGGGTCGCGATGGGCGCGTGAGCGGGTGCTTCACTTACTGCTACGGAAGGCGTGGTATCCCTTCGCCACACCACGGTGAACGCACATAAAAGAACGAGGATGAGATATGCGCCGACGCCGATCGACCACATCCACTGTTGTTCGTCGAGAGTCAGCCGCGGTTCGATCAGAAAGGGATAGGCGAGCAAGCCGAGCAAGCTGCCGGCATTGCTGGCGGCATAGAGGAAGTACGGATCCTTGGATGCGGGATGTCCGGTAGCGGCGAACCAGCGCTGCAAGAGCGGCGCCGTGGTCGAGAGCACGAAGAACGGCACGCCCACCGCGGCCGCCAGGAGTTCCACGACGCCGACGATCGGGTAATCCTGATCGGCCGGCACGAGCGAACCGACGATTGGCACCGGCGACCCGGTGCAACTGGCCGCGACCTTGAACGCCACGAGCACGCCGATCAACAGGCCGACATGCACGGCCGCTTGTCGCCGCACCCCAAGCCGCGTGATCGAGCCGTGCGCGTAGAAGTAGCCGGCCAGGAGCACCGCCTGGAAGAAGACGAGGCACGCGTTCCAGACGCCGGGCGTTCCGCCGACGAGGGGAAGCAGCCGCTTCCCGACGTGCGGTTCGACCAGGAATAAGAGCGTGGCGCCGACGAAGAGCGTGGCGGCATACAGGCCGGGGAGCAACGCGACCTCCAAAACCGCAGGCGAGCCCCCACCGTCAATCCTTCAACTTGGCGGGAAATCCACTCTATCCGTTCAAATCAGGATGGGGAAGGGTTGCCCCGCGGGCAAGGGGCCGAAAAAAGCGGCCGCCCCGCCAATTCCTATAATTCCCGCATGGCCAACGACGTGAAGCCGCTCTCCCTCAAGCGCGAAGGGGACGGTCTGAAAATCGACTGGAGCGACGGGGCCACCACATTCGTATCGTGGCGGAAGCTGCGATCGAGCTGCCCGTGCGCGTCGTGCATCGAAGAACGCGCGAAGCCCGCCGACCCGTTCCGTGTGCTCACCCCACAAGAGGCAGCCGCCGGCCCCCCCGAACCGACCGCCATGAAGCCGGTCGGTCACTACGCCTATCAGATTACCTGGAACGACGGCCACTCCACCGGCATCTACCCCGTGGATGCATTGCGAAAACTCTCGGATTAGGTGGCACAGGCATTCCTGCCTGTGCGAGCAAGGCGCACAGGCAGGAATGCCTGTGCCGCCAAGAAAACAGGAACCTCATGAATCCCGCACAACCGCAGAAGATGGCTCTCCCCGGCGTCAAGAACCTCCTCGCCGTCGCCAGCGGCAAAGGGGGCGTCGGCAAATCGACCGTCGCCGCCAACCTCGCCCTCGCCCTCCATGCCGCCGGCCAAAAAGTCGGCCTCATGGATGCCGACATTTACGGCCCGTCCGTTCCGATCATGTTCGGCCTCGGTCAGGTCAATCCGCAAACCACGCCGTTCCCGCTCCACAAACACGGCATCGCTCTGATGTCGATGGGCTTCATGGTCGATCCTAATCAAGCCGTGATCTGGCGCGGGCCGAAAGTCGCCCAGGCCGTGCAGGCGTTCCTCGGCCAAATCCCCTGGGGCGAACTCGATACCCTGGTCATCGACCTTCCGCCCGGCACCGGCGACGCCCAACTCACGCTCTCGCAAACCGCCCCGCTCACCGGCGCCGTCATTGTCACCACGCCGCAAGACGTGAGCCTCATCGATGCCCGCAAGGGAGTGCGGATGTTCCAGGAGGTGCGCGTGCCGGTGCTCGGCGTCGTCGAGAATATGAGCTATTTCATGGGCGACGACGGCAAGCGTTACGAGATCTTCCGCTCGGGCGGCGGGAAGAAGCTGGCCGCGGAAGCGGGCGTGCCGTTCCTCGGCGAATTGCCGATCGATCCGCGGGTGGCCGAGTGCGGCGACAACGGAGAACCGATCGTTCGCAAGTATCCCGATTCGCCGATTGCCAAGGCTTATTTGCAACTGGCGGCCGCCGTGATTGCCGAATCGAGCCGCCCGGGCGCTGCTCCACTTCCCGAAGTGCAACTGTGAGCGGAAACTCGCTTACAATCGCGCTCGTTTCGGGGAACCCATTCGCAAGAAGCGGATAAAGGCCTCGGCGGCCGGGCCGGGTTTCTCGCCCCGGCGCTGCAGGATGCCCGAGTGGATCGGTCGAATCTGACCGGCCAAGTTCCGAGCGCCGACCCGCGCGCCGCGCGTCACGGCGCCGTTGGGCATGAGCGGCACCAGCGAGACGCCAAGCCCTGCCTCCACCATCTTCACCACCACCCCAGTCGTGGTCGCTTCCATATCGATGCGCGGCGTCAGGCCGAGGCCGCGGAACGCATCGAGCACGTGCTGCCGCCCCGTCGAGCCTTGCTCGAACAGGACTAACGGCATGCCAACGAGATGAGCCAGCGTTAAGCCGCGCTTTTTGAGCAGCGGATGCCCGGGCGGCGCGATCAATCCCCAGTCCAGCGAAAACAGGTGCTCGTAATCGAGTTCGGAACCGGCTTCGTACGGCGCCGCCAAACCGAGCGAGACATCCGGATCGCGCAGCAATGCCTCCTCGATGTCGCGTTCGGCGCGCGTACTGAGGCGAATGCGGATCGACGGAAACGCCTTGTGGAAGGCCCGGATCGCGTCGAGTAGCACATACAGCGTGAGGTATTGCGTGGCGGCGACGTGGACCTCGCTGGGGCGCTGCGTTTCGCTGAAGAGGTCGCCGAGGCGGCGAGCGCGTTCGAGGAATGCCAGGGCGTGCGGAAGGAACAGTTCGCCCTGGCGGGTGAGGGCGCCGCGCCGCCGCGGACCGCGCTGCTTGTGGTACAGTTCCGCCTTGAGCCGGGCTTCGAGTGCGACCAGCCGGTTGCGCACGCCCTGTTCGGTGAGGTGCAGGCTCTCGGCGGCGCCGCGCAGGCTGCCGGCCTTCGCTACCGCCACGAAGGCTGCCACCTGATCCGTCGATAGTGAAACGACTGATTCCGCCATACAATTTTCCCCTGTTTACTTTTGATCGAATACAACATTTAATTGCCTTCCTTCCAGGATAACCTGCAACCGGGCGAATCACCACGAACGTTCTGGGAGAAGATCATGAAAGTGCGAACCCTTCAACGCTGGCTGCTGTCGGGCCTTGCCGTCGCGGCCCTAGGCGCCTTACTCGGAATCGGCCACGCCGCCGAACCGATGCCCGCTCAGGATCGCCTCGAACCGCTCGTCGTCCACGAATGGGGAACCTTCACCAGCTTCTCGGGTTCGGATGGCGTGCCGGCCCACTTCATCCCGAATTACACCGATCTGCCCGACTTCATCTACTCGCAATCCGGCCGGGATTCCAAGCTGAGACGACTGGAACGCGACTGCACCATCAGCATGGAGACGCCGGTGCTCTACTTTTACACCGAGCGCAGCCTGAAGGCGTCGGTGAAGGTGGAGTTCCCACGCGGCTGGATCACGGAGTGGTATCCGTTCGCGAGCACCGCTCCCGTGGCCGGCGCCCGCCAGCCGGGACAATCGATTCAGTGGGACGTGCGGCTCGCCGCCGGGGAAGATGTACGCTTGCCGAGCGTCCGCAGCCAGGATCATTACGGCCATGCTCGCGAAACCGATTCGGTGCCGCTACAAGTCGCGGTCAACGGCTCGGCAACCCGGCAAGCCGAGAAGTTCCTCTTCTATCGCGGCGCCGCAACGTTCCCATTGCCGGTTTCCATTCGGGCCATCGAAGGGGGCTGGGTGCGCGTCGCCAACGATAGCAACGGCACGGTGAAAGGTCTGTTGCTGGTGAATGTGGAAGGGGGCAAGGTCGGCTTCAAGGTGCTGGGGCCACTCGATGCCGCCGAATCGGTGCGGACGTCGTTGCCGGCCGCCGATGGCAAGAGCGCCGACGCCGCCGCGGCCATGACCAAGTTGCTCGTCGCCGCCGGCCTTTACGAGAAGGAAGCGAAGGCGATGGTGAAAACGTGGGAATCGGCCTGGTTCGGGGAAACCGGAGCGCGAGTGCTATCGTTGGTGCCCCGGTCGCGGACGGATCAACTGTTGCCGCTCTCGATCGTTCCGAAGCCGACCGAGGTGGCGCGGGTGCTGGTGGGGAGGCACGATTTCCTGCTTCCGGCGCAAGAGGCGCGGGTGGAACAACTGGTGAAGCGCGTTCGCGCCAACCAGGATCGGGCCGGGGCGCAGGCGGAACTGCAGAAGATCGGCCGGTTCTCCTTGCAAGCCATCAAGCAGGCCGAACGGCGGATCGATGGCATTGCGCCGTGACGAGAAACCGGCCTAGCACTCGGGCGGCGATTCCGCATACGATTCCACCTCGTTTTTTAGCCGCGAGGCGGAGTCAGTGGAGCCGAGCGCGATGCGCGTGGCATCGGTAATGCCAGGCCGGTTGGTTGGCGCGAAAGCGCCCGAGCGGCGGCGCGGCCGCAAAGTCGTAGTCATCGGCGCCGGCCCCGGCGGACTCGCCGCGGCACTGCTCCTCACCCACGCCGGAGTGCAGGTACACGTCGTGGAGCGGTTGCCGCGCGTCGGCGGCCGCTGCAGCGCCCTCGAAGCCGATGGCTTCCGCTTCGATCTCGGCCCCACGTTCTTCCTTTACCCGCAGGTGCTGGAACGCATCTTCCAGGCGATCGGCCGCGACCTGCATTCCGAGATACCGCTCGTTCGCCTCGACCCGCAGTATCGCCTTGTGTTCGGCGGCGGCGGACAACTCGATTGCACGCCGGACCTCGCCCGCATGGAGCGGCAACTCGCCACACTCTGCCCCGCCGATGCCCAGAACTTGACCCGCTTCCTGAGCGAAAATCGCACGAAGCTGAACGGCTTCCGCCCCATTCTCGAACGCCCATTCCTCGGCTGGCGCGATCTCTTCAGGTGGGATCTGATCAAGATGCTGCCGCTCTTGCGGCCGTGGCGGTCCGTCGATTCTGAACTGTCTCGCTTCTTTACCGATTCGCGCATCCGCCTCGCCTTCTCGTTCCAGTCCAAGTACCTCGGCATGTCGCCGTTCAACTGCCCGAGCCTCTTTTCGATCCTGTCGTTCCTGGAATACGAATACGGCGTGTGGCATCCGATCGGCGGCTGCGCGGCGGTATCGGAAGCGATGGCCCGCATCGCCCGCGAAATGGGCGTGACCTTCTCCCTGGGCGAAGAAGTACGGCAGATACTGTTCGAAGGGCGCCGCGCCGTCGGCATCAGAACAGACGACTATGAGCTTCACGCCGATGCGGTCGTGATGAATGCCGACTTTGCCCACGCCATGACGCATCTGGTGCCCGACCGCCTGCGGTCGCGGTGGACCGATCGCAAGATCGCCGGCAAGAAGTTCTCCTGCTCCACCTTCATGATGTATCTGGGAATCGACGGGCTTTGCGAAGAGTTGCCGCATCATACGATCTACACGGCGGCGGATTACGAGCGGAACCTGCGCGAGATCGAACGCGACCACATGCTTTCCGAAGATCCATCGATTTACGTGCAGAACGCGGGCGTCACCGACCCGACGCTGGCGCCGCGCGGGGCCAGCACGCTGTACGTTCTCGCGCCCGTCTCGCACCGGCACCCGAACATCGACTGGAAGCGCCAGACGCCGAGATTCCGCACGCGCGTGCTGCAGCAACTTGGCAAGCTCGGCCTCCGCGACATCGAGCGACGGATTCGCTTCGAGAAAATCGTGACGCCCGACGACTGGGAATCGCGCTATGCGGTTTATCGCGGGGCGACATTCAACCTGGCCCACACCTTGAGACAGATGCTGCACCTGCGGCCGCGCAACCGCTTCGAAGATGTGGACGGGCTCTACCTCGTGGGCGGCGGCACCCACCCCGGCAGCGGCCTCCCGGTGATCTACGAATCGGCGCGCATCACCACGCGGCTTTTGCTCGACGAATGGGGATGTTTAGCCGCGACCCAACGGGGAGCGCGGCGTTCGACGACCACGGAGCCTCGAACGTGAACCGCATCAACGATCGGAACCGCGTCGGCGTGATTGGCGGCGGGTTGGGCGGGCTGGCCGCGGCGTGCGTGCTGGCGGCGCGCGGCCACAAGGTCGTCCTCTGCGAAGCCAGCGGCTGGCTCGGCGGCAAGGCCACGGAACTCCACCGCGGCGGCTTCCGCTTCGATATGGGGCCGACCATTCTCACCGTGCCGTCCGTGCTGCGCCGCATCTTCCAGGAAGCCGACCGCGATCTCGACGATTATCTCGACCTGATCCGCCTCGATCCGCAGTGGCGTTGTTTCTTCGCCGATGGCAGCGTGCTCGATCTGGAAGAGAGCGTCGACCGCATGACCGAGCAGGTCGGCAGCGGCTACCGCGATTTCATCGCCCTGTCGCAGCGACTTCACCGCGTCTCCGAGCAGCATTACTTCTGGAAATCGATCGGCGGCATCGGCGACATGATCGACGTAAAAGGCGGCTTTTCCCCGCAAATCCTCGGCGACGTGCTGGCGATGCGGCTCGGCCGCTCCGTCGCCGGCACCGTTCGCAAATACGCCGCCGATCCGCGCGTCGCCCAGATGCTCGACCACTTCACGCAATACGTCGGCTCCTGTCCGTCCCAATCGCCGGCGGTACTGTGCGGCATCGCCCACATGCAGACGAGTGAAGGAGTCTGGTACCCGCGCGGCGGCACTCGCGCCGTTCCCGAAGCGTTGATGCGCCTCGCCGATGAACTTGGCGTCGAACTGCGGACCGATTGCAAGGTTCGCCGCATTCTTGTCAACGACGCGAACGCCGTGACGGGAATCGAAACCGACGATGGCGAGGTGATCGACGTTGCCGGGGTGGTTTCCAATGCCGACAGCGTCCGCACGCATCGGGAACTATTAAACGAAACTGCGCCGCGGGCCGTGCGGCGTTTCGACCGCCGCCGCACATACGAACCGGCCTGTTCCGGCGTCGTGCTGTATCTCGGCTTGAGCCGCCGTTACCCGCACCTGCTGCACCACGACTTCGTGTTCTCGCGCGACCCCGAGGAAGAATTCGATTTCATTTACAAGAAGGGCGAACCGGCCCCGGACCCGACTTGCTACCTCGCGGCGACGAGCCGCACCGACCCGGCCACGGCGCCCCCCGGCGGCGAAGCCCTCTACGTGCTCGTTCACACGCCGTACCTGCGGCCGCATCACGACTGGAAAGCGATGCTCCCGAGCTATCGCCGCATCATTTTGGAAAAGCTCAAGACCACCGGCGGGATGCCGGACATCGAGGAGCGAATCGTTTTCGAAGCTGCGTTGACGCCGCAGGACATCCACGATCGGTACCGCGTCCTGAACGGAGCGATTTACGGGCTGGCCAGCCACGGCAAATGGTTCGGGGCGTTCAAGCCGGCGAATCGCTCGCGGGACGTGAAGGGACTTTACTTCGCGGGCGGCTCGGCCCACCCGGGGCCGGGCATGCCCATGGTGCTCATGTCCGGCTGGATCGCCGCCGACGCGTTAGATCAGGATAGCTTGGGCGAACCAGCAACCGGAGTATCCAGCGTCGGCATGCTGCGGAATATCACACATAGATAAGCCGACAGGACCGCCGCGAAGAAGCACCAGACCGAGACGAAGGCATATTCGAACGCGACGGCGGCCACGATCGTGGCGGCGAGGAACATCAAGGCCGGCAAGCGGCCGAAGTTCCGTGGACCGCTCGCCATCGGCACGATCGCGCACAGCAGATACAGCAACCGCAAGACTACTCGCGGCACGTAGTCGTAGACGGCAAGGCGCGAATACGAGTAGTGAATCGAGTGGTGGACGACTTCCGTGTCGAGTAGGGAATCCGGCCCGACGGCGAGCGGGAAGAAGAGCACCCAAAACCAACCGGTGGCCAGCAGTGTAATGGCGAGGAAGAATCGCCGGAAGCCCGGCCGGGGGTCCATGACCGCGGCAACGCACGGCCACCAGAACGGCCAGAACGCCAACGCGAAGAAAAGGAACACCAGCGATGCCGCCCGCGTCTGTCCCGCGTCGCCGCTAGTCAAACCGAGCCAGACGAACCCTTCCGCGATTTGCTGAATTCCCAGTGCGATCGGCACGAATGCCAGCGGCAGGAAGAGCCGGTTCCTTCGGAGCGCGGCCGCGATGCAGTACCCCCCGGCCGGGAGCAATGCCCCACCGACGACGAAACTTGCTTCCGGCGAAAAACACATGGCACGATCCGGGATTGCCGCGTAGCCGCGATCCAACGGGGAGCGCGGTTAGATTCCCAGGAGTCGAGTATACAAGCGGAAATAAGCTTCGACGGTGCGATCCAAACGATAGTGCTCTTCGACGCGCTGCCGGGCGGCGGCGCCGAGGCGCTTGGCCAAAACGGGATCGCCAAAAAGGCGACGAAAGGCCGCGGCGCAAGCGGCGGCGTCGCCGCGCGGCACGAGCAACCCCTCGCCCTCATGGCGAACGATCTCGCCGTTCCCTCCGACATCCGTGACCACGGAAGGCAGGCCGCTGGCCATCGCTTCCAACAGCGTGAGGGAAGCCGCCTCGCTCAGGGACGTGAGCGCGAAGGCATCGGCCCCTTGCATCAGGTCCGGAATATCCGTGCGGATTCCGAGGAAGCGGACGCGCTTGGCGACGTTCAGACTGCCGGCCAGCGCCTCGAGTTCGCCGCGCAGCGGGCCGTCGCCGACCATCAGCAAGTCGACTTCGGGCAAGTCCGGCGCGGCCAGGGCGAAGCCGCGGAGCAGCGTTGCTTGATCCTTGACCGGGTGGTGTCGCGCGACGTGGATAATCGAGCGGCGCGACGGCTTTTTAATTACCCCGGATGCCGGGCCATAGCGGTCGATGGCGATGCCGTTCGGAATAATCTCGATGCGGCCGCCGGCGAAGCCATCGTTGCGGGAGAGCCCGCGGGCGCTGAAGTGACAGCACGCTGTCACCGCGTCCGCCAGCTTGTCGAGCGTGAGCCGATTCACGGCCCGGCGGAGCGGCGAAACCAAGTCCGGGTAATGCCGGCCATGTTCCGTGAGAATGAGCTTGGGCGGCCGCGGACAAAGCAGCTTCGCCAGGGCCGCATAGAAGAACGGCGAATACTGGTGGGCGTGAACGATGTCGAACTTCCGCTCGCGGATCGCCCTGGCCATCCGTCGGCTAACGCCCCAGTCGCGGCCCGGCTTCCGATCGAAGCAGACGAGATCGATCCCTTCGGCCCGAAGTTCCTCGCCGATCCGGCCGACCGCATCGAGGCAAAAGATGGTCGGCTTAATGCGGCCGCCGAGCTGATGAATCATCTCCCGAATCAGCACTTCGGCCCCGGCCACCTGCATGACGTGCACGACGAAGCCAACGCGAATCGGCGATCGCGAGCGGCCGTTCAATTGACGGGCATCGGGGTTGGAGGTTGTGGTTGCTGGAAGGCTGCCGTCTGCGCGGCCACCACCGCTCGCGTGATCGCATGCAGCTGCACGCCAATCAGCACCAGAATGTACGGCATCTCGAAGTGTTCGACGGAGAGCGCAAGCGCGCCGATGCAAAAGGACACAATGGCGCATTCCACCCCGGAAGCGATCGACTTGACGCGCAGCGATTCCGGGTCGCCGTATCGACGAAGCACCTGGCGCACGTCGCGCAGGCCGAACCACAGCGATGCGAACACCCCGACGTACAGGCCCATGCCGATCCAGCCGCTGTCGGCGGCCGTTTGCAGGTACTGGCTATGGATGGAGCGGCCCGGCATGTCCGCCCCGTAGCTGTAGGTGTATTTGTTGGAATTGCGGATGCCGAAGCCGAATATCGGCCGCTCGTTGGCCATCCGCACCGCGATCTTCCACGTCGTCCATCGCGATTGGGCGCTCTCGTCCACATCGGCCTTGCCGATCGACAGGAAGCGCTCGCGGATTTCCTTGCCGGCCATCACCGGGATGCAAGCGATGATGCACGCGTAGACCAGGCCGACCATCCGCTTGTGCCGCGTGCGGACGAACACCAAGAGCGCGCCGCAACCGAGCGATAGCATCGCCCCGCGCGAGTACGAGAGCAACAAAGCGTGCAACAGCACCGGAATGATGAGCAGGAAACCCCAGCGAATCCAGGAGCGGACGGCTTCCCAGGCGAAGAAGCACATCGGGATCGCCATGGCGAGCATGAGGCCGCCGCCATTGTTATCCAAGCCGCCGTACCCTTGCTTGTCGAAGAGCATGTAGCCGTTGTGGAAGAAGTAATACTGATTGCATTCGATGCCGGTGTAGACGGCGCCGGTCAGGACGGCGAAATAGATCAACCACAGATCGCGGACCGTGCGGAGCACGAAGGTCGCGCAGATGAACATGGTGAAGATTTTGACGTATTCGATGAAGTATGGCTCGGCGCGGGCCATGTCCTTGGCCGTCACGTAACTGGCGCAAATCCAGGCCGTGAAGGCGAGGAAGAGGTAGTGAGTGCGGGTGAAGCGCGGGTTACCGTACCACGGCTCGGCGGCCACTTTCATCGGGGCGAAGATGCCGGCTCGCCACACCACCGTGGCAATCAGCGTGGCCGACGCGACGTAGAACGACCACTGAAAGTCCTGGATGCGGACCCCCATCACTTCCGGCGAAAACTTCCACAGGGCCGGCGGCTGCAGCACCGCGAACAGGTAGTAGACGGCGATGCCGTATGCCGGCGACAGCGCCAGCGACCCCGCCGTGCCGATGAAGGTCATCCCGAGCATAAACGCCAGTTGCTTCATCTTCGCTTCGCAATCTTAGCACCGATCGCATCCGTTGTCGCGGCGACAGGTCACGCTTCCGTCCGGCGATGCATCCTCCCGAGTAGCGCTCGGCCAGGTGGATTCGAATTGGGGCTCGGCGCCGAGATCGGCACCAGCACGGACAAGTTCCAAGACCGCCGTCCCTGCGGCCTGCGCGAACTGACAACTCTATGCTCAAACTCAAGTTACAAGCATCAATAGCCTACGGCGGCGCCGTCCTTGCGGGCTTCGCTGCCGCCGTGGAGTATGCCGGTTTTCGGATCGATCAGGATGCCCTGGTAGCCGCCGCCGTTGACGCGGACGCGCTGGACCCGATGCCCGCGGCTCGCCAGTTCCTTCACGACATACTCCGGGATGCCGGGTTCCACCTGCACGGTGCCGCCGCCGGGCGCGGTGGGGCGGCCGGTCGGCGTCGCCGAGCCGACGTGTTCCATCCGCGGAGCCTCGCCCGCAGCTTGCACGTTCATGCCGAAATCGATCAGGTTCACCAGCACCTGCACGTGTCCTTGCGGCTGCATGTCGCCGCCCATCACCCCGAACGTCAGCCACGGCTTGCCGTCCTTGAGGGCCATCGCGGGAATGATCGTGTGGAACGGCCGCTTGCCGGGTTTCAGTACATTGGCGTGCGATTCATCCAGGGCGAAGAGAGTGCCGCGATTCTGGATGGCGAAGCCCAGGTCTGCCGGGGCGAGGCGCGAGCCGAAGCCGAAGTAATTGCTCTGGATCAGCGACACGCAGTTGCGGTCCTTATCGACGACGCAGAGATAAATGGTGTCGGCGAGGCCGAGCTTGGCGTCGCCGGCGGGGATCTCGGTGCGAGCGCTTTGCATGTCGATAAGCTTGCCGCGGCCGGCGGCGTAGCCCTTGGAAATGAGCCGCTGCACCGGCACCTTGGCGAACGCCGGGTCGGTGTAGTATTTGGCGCGATCGGCGTAGGCCAATTTCTTGGCCTCGACGAACAGGTGCCAGTAATCGGGCGAAAGCGGGCCCATCTTCTTCAAGTCATACGGTTCGAGCAAGTTTAACATTTGTAAGGCCGCGATTCCCTGACCCGGCGGCGGCAGTTCATAAACGTCGTGGCCGCGATAGGTCGTTTTCACCGGATCGACCCATTCCGATGTATGCTTGGCAAAATCATCCATCGAGAAAAGGCCGCCCTTGCGCTCCGAGAACGCCACGAGCCGGCGAGCGATTTCGCCCTTGTAATAAGCGTCGCGGCCGCCTTCGGCGATCATCTTGAACGTATTCGCTAACGCCGGGTTCTTGAACAGTTCGCCGACGCGCGGCGCCCGGCCGCTCGGGATATAAACCTTGGCCGTGTCGGGGTCGGTGCTGCGCATGCGGGTCGGTTCGATGCCGCGCCAGTAGCCGGCAATCACCTCGGGAACAGGCACGCCTCCTTCCGCATAGCGAATGCTCGGGGCCAGCAGTTCCTGGAAGGAACGCGTGCCGAACTTGCGGCGCAGTTCGTCCCAGCCGTCCACGCAGCCGGGAACGGACCAACTCAGCGGCCCGAGCGTGGGAATCTCCTTGAGTCCCTTTTCCTTGAAGAAGGCGACGCTGGATTTTCCCGGGGCTCGGCCGCAGGCGTTCAGGCCGTAGAGCTTCTGCGTCTTGGCATCCCAGACGATGGCGAAGAGGTCGCCGCCCATGCCGCACGACATCGGTTCCATGAGCCCCATCGCGGCGCTGGTGGCGATGGCGGCATCGACGGCGTTGCCGCCATTCTTGAGAACGTCGAGGCCAAGCTGGGCGGCAAGCGGATGGCTCGTCGCGACGATGCCGTGCGGTGCGATGGTGACGGAGCGGCCGGCCTTGCCCGGCACGGCCGTCGGCCGCTCGGCGGAGTACGAGACCGTGGGGAAGAGCATGG
>Ga0134125_10006218_pt1 | contig 13534 bp, 9 predicted proteins | sample KB31751_FD_96464 | JGI IMG/M metagenome (GOLD analysis project Ga0134125, IMG submission 96464) | Terrestrial soil microbial communities with excess Nitrogen fertilizer from Kellogg Biological Station, Michigan, USA - KB3-175-1 | ecosystem: Environmental > Terrestrial > Soil > Unclassified ... | reverse complement strand
GACCGGCTGGAGGTCGTCCTTGAGCTGCTGGTAGGAGCGCGCGTCGGCGTCGGCGAACGGCGTCCCCATCACGATCACCTGGCTGTGACGTGGACCTGAGGGCTTGATCAGGACCGGGTTCATCGCCGCCTCCGGCTCCAGCCCGCACGCCGCCGCCTGCACCGCCTGCGCGCGCCCGACCTCGCCGCCGTCCGGCGTGACGACCGAGTTGAGCGACATGTTCTGCGCCTTGAACGGCGCGACCCGCACGCCGGCGCGGCGCAGCCAGCGGCAGATGCCGGCGGTGACGACGGACTTGCCGGCGTCGGAGTGGGTCCCGCACACGAGCAGCGCGCCTCTCATGCGAGCGCCTCCGCGGACGAGCGGCGGGCGAGCGGGCCGCGCGCGCGTGCGCGGCGGGCGGGCGAGCGGCCGGCGGAGCGGCGCCAGGCGAGCGTCTCGCGCAGCGCGGCGCAGGCCATCGCCGCGGCCGCGCCGACGGCGAGCGAGAGGCGCGCGGCGCGCTGCACGTCGCGCGGCGCCGGGGGACGGCCGGGCGCGTTGAGCGCCGGCCGCGTCTCGACGCGCCCGCCATACGCGAGCGGGCCGCCGAGCCGCACGCCGAGCGCGCCCGCGAACGCCGCCTCCATCCGCCCGGCGTTCGGCGACGGGTGCGCAGCGCCGTCGCGGCGCAGCGCGCGCCACGCGGCGCGCGGCGAGCCGCCGGCGAGCGGCGCGCAGGCGGCGGTGAGCGCGGCGCCGAGCCGCGCGGCCGGCCAGCCCATCGCGTCGTCGAGCCGCGCCGCCGCCCAGCCGAACCGCGCGTGGCGCTCGCTGCGGTGACCGACCATCGCGTCGAGCGTGTTCGCCGCGCGGAAGGCGGCGACGCCCGCCGGCCCGGCGACGGCCCCCCACAGCAGCGCACCGACCACCGCGTCGCTCGTGTTCTCGGCGAGCGACTCGACCGTCGCGCGGCACAGCTCCGGGCCGTCGAGCGCGGCCGGGTCGCGGCCGCACAGCGCCGGCAGCGCCGCGCGCGCCTCTTCGAGGTCGTCCTGCTCGACGCGCTCGGCGACGGCGCGCCCGGCGCGCGCGAGCGAGCGACCGCCGAGGGCAGCCCACGTCAGCGCCGCGAGCGCGGCGCCGCGTCCGAGCCGCCGCGCCGCCAGCTCCGCGAGCAGCGCCGCGCCGCCCACCAAGAGACCGGCGAACGCGACGCCCCGCACGCGCGACGGCGCCCACAGGGCCCGCTCCAGCGCCAGCGCGATCCGCCCGAAGCCGGCGACGGGATGGCCGCGGCGCGGGTCGCCGAGCAGCAGGTCGGCCGCCCACCCACCGGCAAGCGCGATCCCGCTCACGCCGCCGCCCGCCAGTTCACGCGCGTCACCGTCCAGCGGCCGTCGTGCGCGTGCAGCTCGGTGATCCCGAGCGGAGCGACGTCGATCCGCCAGAACGCCTCCAGCGGCGCGCCGAGCGCGCGCACCACCGCCGCCTTCACGACGCCGCCGTGGGTGATCGCGACCGCGCAGCCGTCTGCGGCGGCCTGCCGCTCCAGCCAGCCGGCGACCCGCTCGGCGAACGCGGCGAGCGCCTCGCCGCCGTGCGGGCGCGCGTCGGGGTCGAGCATCCACGCGCGCGCCGCGTCCGGGTCCGTCGCGTGCACGTCGGCGAACGTGCGGCCTGCCCACGCGCCGAAGTCGCACTCGCGCAGCGCCGGCTCCAGCGTCGGGTCATCCAAGCCGGCCGCGTCCGCCGTCTCGCGACAGCGCAGCGCCGGGCTCGACAGCGCGACGCGGCGCGCGGGCAGCGCGGCGCCGAGCCGGGCGGCGTCGGCGCGGCCGCGCTCGTCGAGCGGCTCGTCGGTCGGGAACCCCGCGGCGCGCGTCGCGGCGGTCGCCGCGTGGCGCACGAGCAGCAGGCGCCTCACCAGCGGGTCCGCTCGGAAGGCGAACCGGAGACGAGGACGGTGGACAATGCGCGACACCTCCGCGGGATCGTGCGTCCCGCACTCGGAAGGGCTCCGCGGCGGTCGACTTCCTGACTTCCCGGACGCCTCGCCCGGGTCACAGTGGCGCGACCGTCCCGGACTTCCACCGGGTTCCTCGCACCGCCACGCTTGACGGCTGTGGATCCTACCGGCCTGCCCGCACACCTGCCGCCGAGCGCTACGGTTCCCGCCCATGCCCGGCTCCGAGCGCATCGTCCGCCCCGCCACGCCGGCGGGCTTCGACGCCTCGCGCGCCGCCGAGCGCGCGGGCGATCCGCGCGGCTGGCGCTACGACGACGACGCGCTCGCCGCGGTCCACCGCGTGATCGCGGAGCGGCGCGACATCCGCCGCTTCCGCCCGGACGCCGTCCCCGAGGACGCGCTGCGACGCGTGCTCGAAGCCGCCCACCGCGCGCCGTCGGTCGGCCTCATGCAGCCCTGGCGGCTGATCGTCGTGCGCGACCTCGCCACCCGCTCGGCGATGCGCCGGCTCGCGCAGCGGGAGCGAATCCGCCAGGCCGACCGCTTCGACGCGCGCGCCCGTCACTTCCTCGATCAGAAGATCGAGGGCGTTGTCGAGGCGCCGCTCGGGATCTGCGTCGGCTGCGACCACGGCGACCCCGAGGTGGAGGTGCTCGGCCGCGGCACGATCCCCGAGACCGACGTCTACAGCACCGCGTGCGCGATCGAGAACCTGTGGCTCGCCGCGCGCGCCGAGGGGCTCGGCGTCGGCTGGGTCAGCTTCTACCGCCCGGAGGACCTGCGCGCGCTGCTCGGGATGCCGGCGCGCGTGGACCCGATCGCCTGGCTGTGCCTCGGCTGGCCTGACGAGCGGCCCGTGCGGCCGGGGCTCGAAGCGGCCGGCTGGTCGGCGCGCGCGCCGCTCGACGCGGTCGTGATGGAGGAGCGCTGGCGAGAGGCGGCGCCCGAGGATGCCGGCGCACGGCCTGCGGTCGACCGCGCCGCCGCGATCGCCGCCCGCGACCGGCTCGACCGCCTTGTCAAGCCGGCCGGCAGCCTCGGCGCGCTCGAATCGCTGATCGAGCGCTGGGCTGCGATCGCCGGCGCGCCGCCGCCGGCGCAGCCGCGCGCCGGCGTGCTCGTGTGCGCGGCCGACCACGGCCACGCCCGCCGCGGCACCAGTCTGTTCGACGCGCAGGTCTCGGCGCAGGTGACCGCGGCGGCGGCGCGCGGCGAGACCGCGGTCGGCGTGCTCGCGCGCCGCGGCGGCCACGAGCTGCTCGTCGCCGACGTCGGCCTCGCCGGACCGACGCCCGCCGGCGTGTGCGACGAGAAGGTCGCGGCCGGGACCGCCGACATGCTCGACGGCCCGGCGCTGACCGACGCGCAGCTCGACGCGGCGCTCGCAGCCGGCGCGCGACTCGCCGGCGAGCTGGCCGAGCGCGGCGTCGACTGCCTCGTGCTCGGCGAGATCGGCATCGGCAACACCACCACGACGGCTGCGCTCGTCAGCGCGCTCACGGGCGCAGCCGCCGCGCTGACGGTCGGCCGCGGCACCGGCGTCGACGCTGCGGGACTGGAGCGCAAGTGCGCCGTCATCGCGGCCGCGATCGAGCGCCACGGCGCGCCGCTGCCCGCGCGCGCGGCGCTGCTCGCGGTCGGCGGGCTGGAGCTGGCCGCGCTCGCCGGCGCAACGATCGAGGCGGCGCGGCGCGGGCTGCCAGTGCTGCTCGACGGCTACGCCGTCGGCGCCGCCGCACTCGCCGCCGCCGGGCTCGACCCCGGCGTCGCGGAGGCGCTGATCGCCGGCCACCGCTCCGCCGAGCCGGGCCACGCGCTCGTGCTCGCCGAGCTGGGACTCGAGCCGCTGCTCGACCTGCGCCTGCGCCTCGGCGAGGCGTCGGGAGCGCTGCTTGCGCTGCCGCTCGTCGGCGCCGCCGGCGCACTGCACCGCGAGATGGGGACGTTCGAGGAGAGCGGTGTCGAGCGGCGGTCCTGAGCCGCGCCCGCGCGCGCGTGCCCGCCCGCTCGCGCATCCCCCGGCCGGCGACCGGCCGAGCGCCCGCACGGCGAGCGGTCTGCCGCGACGCGTCGCCGCCGACGCCGCGCTCGCGCTCGGCTTCCTGACGATCGTCCCCGTCCCCGCCGTCGATCCCGGGCCCGGCGGGATCGGCCGCGCGGCCGCCTGGTTCCCGCTCGTCGGCGCGGTCGTCGGCGCGCTCGCGGCCGGCGTGCGCGCGGCGCTCCAGCCGGCGCTCGGCGCGCTGCCCGCCACCGTGCTCGCGGTCGGCGCGCTCGTCGCCGTCACCGGAGCGCTGCACCAGGACGGGCTCGCCGACACCGCCGACGGTCTCGGCGCGCGCGGCGGCGGCCCGGAGCGGCGCCTCGCCGCGATGCGCGACTCGGCGATCGGCGCCTACGGCGTCCTGGCGCTGGTCGGGTGGGCGCTGCTGCTCGTCAGCACGCTCGCCGAGCTGTCGACCGCGCACGCCGTCGCGGCGCTCGTCACCGCGGCCGCCGTCGGGCGCTGGGCCGCCCTCCTGCACGCCGTCGCGGCACCGCCGGCGCGACCCGACGGACTCGGCGCGAGCTTCGACGTCGGACGCTGGCGGCTCGGCTTCGCCACCGCCGCCGCGGCCGCACTGGCGCTGATCCTCTGCGGGATCGCTGCCGGTCTGGCCAGCCTCGCCGGCGGTGTGGCGACGCCGGCGCTCATGACCCTCTTCGCGCGCCGCACGCTCAGCGGCCGCACGGGCGACACGCTCGGCGCGACGGTCGCGCTGACCGAGCTGGCGATCTGCGTCGCGCTGGCCGCGGCGTGGCAGCCGAGCTGACACCCCAAGCGCCGCGCCGAACGGCGCCTCACGCCCGCGCCGCGCGCGCGTCGCGCAGCGTCTCCCGCCGGCGCTCCGCGAGGATCCGCTCGACCTGCACGCGGCAGCCGCCGCAGCCGGTCGTCGCGCCCGTGGTCTGCGCGACGGCCGCGACGCGCTCGAGCCCGCCGGCGACGATCGCCTGCTCGATCTGCTCGCGCGTGACCGCCGCGCACGAGCACACGATCCCGCTCGCGACGGGCGCCTCCGCCCCGCCCACGACGGTCGGTTCGAGCAGCTCCGGCGGTGCCGGGCGGCCGTCCTCGATCAGCCGCCGCAGCTGCACCGCCTCGCCGAGATCGCCGAGCAGCACGGCGCCAACGAGCCGGTCCTCCGCCACGACGAGCTTGCGGTAGCGCCCGCGACGCGTGTCGAGGCTCAGCAGCTCCTCCTCGCCCTCGCGCGCCTGCGCGCGCCCGGCGCAGAAGAGGTCGACGCCCATCACCTTGAGCGTCGTCGCCGGCACCGCGCCGTGGAAAGCGGCCGGGCGGCGCGACATGACCGCGGCGGCGACCTTCGTCTGGCGCAACAGCGGCGCCCACAGCCCGTAGACGACGCCGCGGTGCTCGGCGCACTCGCCGACCGCCCACGCGCGCGCGTCGCTCGTGCGCAGCTCGTCGTCCACCACGATTCCCCGCCCAACCTCGATCCCGGCCCGGCGCGCGACCTCGACGTCCGGGACGATCCCGGTGGCGACGATCACCAGCTCGGCGTCGAGCGCGCGCCCGTCGTCGAGCCGGACCGCTTCGACCGCGCCATTGCCGGCCAACTCGCTGGTACGCGCGGCGAGCAGCACCTCGATCCCCAGCTCGCGCACCCGCCGCGCGAGCAGGCCGGCGCCGAGCGGGTCGAGCTGCTGCTCCATCAGGTGCTCGGCGAGGTGGACCACGGTCACGTGCAGGCCGCGCGCCTGCAGACCGCGCGCGGCCTCCAGCCCGAGCAGGCCGCCGCCGATCACGACCGCGCGGCGGCGGCGGTCGTCGAGCGCGGCGAGGATGCGCGCGACGTCGCGCAGCGAGCGGAACGGGTGCACGCCGGCCCGGTCGAGGCCGGGGATCGGGGGCAGCGCAGGCCGCGAGCCGGTCGCGAGCACGACGCGGTCGTACGCGACGAAGCTGCCGTCCGACAGCTCCGCGCAGCCGTCGGTCAGGCCGAGATCCGTCACCTGGACGGCGCTGCGCAGCTCGACCCCGCGCGCAGCGAACCACGTCGCGTCGCGCAGCACGAGATCGGCCGCACGCGCCTCGCCGGCGAGCGCCGCCGAGAGACGGATACGGTCGTACGGCAAGCTCGGCTCGGCGCCAACGATCGTCACCGTCCCGCTGGCCGCGCCGTGCGCCAGCAGCTCCTCCACGACGGCCAGGCCGGCCATGCCGCCGCCGACGACGAGCGTGCGCGGCTGCGGCGCAACGCGCCGTGAGGACGTGCGCGCCCGCTCCACCCGCACCGCGGTCGCCTTCAGCTCCGCCTGGCGGGAGACCGGGTCGAGCGCCGGGCTCGTCACCTCGTTGAGCGGCGTCTCACCCGCGGCGAGGTGCAGCGCGCCCCAGTGGAACGGCGCAAACGCGACGCCCTCCGGGAGCGTCTCGACGACCCGCGCGGTCGCGCTCGCGCTCCCGCGGCGCGAGACGAGCCGGACCGGCTCGCCGTCGCGCACGCCCGCGCGCGCCGCGTCGCCGGGGTGCAGCTCGACGAACGGGCGCGTGTCGCGGCCGAGCAGCTCGGGCGACTTGGCCGTGCGCGTCATCGTGTGCCACTGGCCGGGCAGCCGACCGCTCGTCAGCAGCAAGGGGAACGAGGAGTCGACGCGATCCGCCGGCGCGGCGTGCGGCGTCGGCGCCAGCCGCGCCCGGCCGCTCGGCGTCGGCAGCGGGCCGGAGGCGTAGAGCCGCACGGTCCCGGGGTGCGCCTCGCGGCCCTCCGCGCGCGCCGGGCACGGCCACTGCACGACCCCCTCGCGCCGCAGCCGCGCGTGGCTGAGGCCGCTCATGTCGCACGGCCGCCCCGCGGTGGTGGCGACGAACTCGTCGAACACCTCCGCCGCCGATCTCCACGCGAACGCGTCGGGGAAGCCCCACGCGCGCCCGAGCCGCGCAAACACCTCCCAATCCGCCAGCGCCAGCCCGGGCGGCGGCAGCGCGCGCTCGACGAGCGAGACGCCGCGCTCGGAGTTCGTCATCGTGCCGTCCTTCTCGGGCCACTGCGCTGCCGGCAGCAGCACGTGCGCGAGCGCGCTCGTCTCGGTCGGGTGGTAGGCGTCCTGCGCGACGACCAGCTCGGCGCGGCGCAGGCCGGCGGCGAAGCGCTCCGCGTCCGGCTGGGAGACGACCGGGTTCGTCGCGACGATCCACACCGCCTTCACGCGGCCGTCGTGGAGCGCGTCGACCAGCTCGGTGGCGGCGAGGCCCGGCTGCGGCGAGACGCCGGGAAGCTCGGGCGGCACGTTCCACAGCCGGCGCATCTCGGCGCGGTCCTCGGGGACGCGAACCGAGCGGTAGCCGGGCAGCAGGTCGGCGAGGCCGCCGCTCTCGCGCCCGCCCATCGCGTTCGGCTGGCCGGTCATCGACAACGGCCCCGTGCCCGGCCGGCCGAGGTTCCCGGTCAGCAGGCAGAGGTTGTGCAGCGCGCGGTTCTTGAGCGTGCCGACGGTCGACTGGTTCGCGCCCATCGACCACAGCGCGAGCGCCCGCGGCGCCGTCGCGAACGTGCGCGCCGCCTCCACGATCAGCCCGGCCGGCACGCCGCTCTCCCGCTCCGCGCGCTCCGGCGTCCACTCGGCCGCCGCCGCGAGCGCCTGCTCGGCGCCCTCGGTGCGCGTCGCGATGAACGGCCGGTCGAGCAGCTCCTCGCGGGCGATCACCTCGATCATCGCGTTGAGCACGGCGAGGTCGCTGCCGGGCCGCAGCGGCAGGTGCAGGTCGGCGGCCGCGGCCGTCGGCGTGCGGCGCGGGTCGAGCACGATCACGCGCGCGCCCTCCTGCTGGCGGCGGCGGATCCGGCCCCAGACGATCGGGTGGCACGCGGCCGTGTTCGACCCCAGCAGCAGCATGCAGTCGGCGCGGTCGAGGTCCGCGTAGCTCGCCGGCGGGCCGTCGGCGCCGAACGTCGCGCGGTAGGCGGCGACCGCGCTCGACATGCACAGGCGCGAGTTCGAGTCGACGTTGTTCGTGCCGAGGAAGCCCTTCACGAGCTTGTTGACGACGTAGTAGTCCTCCGTCAGCAGCTGGCCGGAGACGTAGAAGGCGATCGCGTCGGGACCGTGCTCGTCGGCGAGCGCGCGCAGGCGCCTGGCCAGCAGCGGGATCGCGCGGCGCCACGTCGCCGGCCGCCAGCGCTCGTCGGCGCGCTCGCGCAGCAGCGGCGTCGTCGCGCGGTCGGCCGCGTGGACCGCGTCCGGCAGGTGCAGCGGCTTGCGGCAGGTCGCGCCGCGGTTGACGCGGTGCAGGCGGTCGCCCTCGACCGACGCAAGGCGACCGTTGCGGACGTTGGCGACGAGGCCGCAGCCCACCCCGCAGTACGGGCATGTGGTCCGCACGCCCGGCATTGCGCTACGCGGCGAGCGGGAGCGTGTCCGGCGCAAGGCGCAGCCACAGCTCGCCGTCGCGCACGACCACCTCGTGGACCGTGACGCCGGGGTGGCCGCCCAGCTCCGCGCCGGTGCGCAGGTCGAAGCGCCGGCCGTGGAGCGGACAGGTCACGCAGGCGTCGGCGACGATGCCGTCGGCGAGCGGACCGCCCGCGTGCGGGCAGGCGGCGTCGATCGCGTGGAAGCCGTCCGGCGTGCGCAGCACGGCGACGCGGCGGCCGGCGAGGGTGACGCTGCGACCCTCGAACAGGGGGACGTCGCTCACGCGCCCGATGCGGTGCAGCTCGGGCGTCATCTGCCCCCTCCCGCGCCGGCGAGCACGATGTCGATCGGCGTGAGCGGCTCCGGCTCGCTGTCGAGCTCGGCGAACTGCTTCGGGTGGACCGGGTCGTGGCGCTCCAGCCACGGGTCCGGGTCGGCGGCGGCCTTCGCGATCGCGTAGCGCTCGAGCAGCTCGGCCTGCCCCGCCGGGTCGAGCACGACCTCGCGCACCGCCGCGATCCCCACCCGCTCGACCCACGCGTACGTGCGCTCGAGGTACTCCCCCTGCTCGCGGTAGTGCTGCAGGAACGCGAGCGCGAGCCGGATCGCCGCCTCGCCGTCGGCGACCGTGTCGAGCAGGTCGCCTCTGCGCACGGTCGCGCCGGCGGCGCCGCCGACGTAGATCTCCCAGCCGCCCTCGACGGCGACGAGCCCGATGTCCTTCACGTAGGCCTCGGCGCAGTTGCGCGGGCAGCCGGTGACCGCCGACTTGACCTTGTGCGGCGTGTAGAGCCCCTCCATCCGCCGCTCCAGCTCGATGCCGACGCCGATCGCGTCGCCGAGCCCGAAGCGGCAGAAGTCGGTCCCGACGCACGTCTTGACCGTGCGCACCGCCTTCGCATACGCGTGGCCGGAGGGCATCCCCAGCTCCTCCCACACGGCCGGGAGCTGCTCCTTGCGCAGGCCGAGCAGGTCGATCCGCTGGCCGCCGGTGATCTTCACCATGCGCACCGCGTGGCGCTCGGCGACGTCGGCGATGCGGCGCAGCTCGGCGGGCGTCGTGACGCCGCCGCGGATGCGGGGGATCACGGAGAACGTGCCGTCGTTCTGGATGTTCGCGTGGACGCGGTCGTTGATGAAGCGCGCGTGGCGCTCCTCGCGGTGGCGGTTCTCGCGCACCTGCGAGACGAGGTAGGCGAGGCCCGGCTTGCACGCGCCGCAGTCGCGCCCGGCGCCGCAGGTCTCCATCAGCTCGCTCACCGACTCCAGGCCGCGCTCGCGCACGAGCGCGCCGAGGTCCTCCCGCGTGCGCTTGCGGCACGGGCACAGATAGGCCGGCTCCTCGCCTGCGCCGCCGCGCTCGATCGCGAGCAGCTCCCGCACGAGCGGCTTGCACGACCCGCAGCCGGCGCCGGCGCGCGTGACCGCGACGACCTCCTGGGTCGAGCCGAGACCGCGCGCGCGGATCGCCTCGACGATCGCGCCCTTGCAGACGCCGTTGCAGTTGCAGACCTGCGCGCCGTCGGGGAGGTCGGCGGCGCCGGCCTCGCTCGCGCGCCGCAGCAGGTCGAGCGGGTCCGCGACCGACTCGCCGCGGCGGACGTGGTCGAGCAGCAGCTCGTGGCCGCGCGTGTCGCCGAGCAGGACCGCCCCCGCCGCGCGGCCGTCGGCGTCGAGTACGAGCTTGCGATACGTGCGCGCGGCGGCGTCGGCGGCGAGCACCTCGCGCGCGCCGGTCGCGTCGCCCACCGCGACGAGGTCGACGCCCATCACCTTCAGCTTGGCGGCCTGCACGGAGCCGGCGTACGCGCCCGTGCCCGAGGTCAGCGTCGCGGCGGCGACCGCAGCCTGCTCGTGGATCGGGGCGACGAGCCCGTAGACGACGCCGCGGTGCTGCGCGCACTCGCCGACGGCGAGGATCCGCGGATGGCTCGTGACCATGCGGTCGTCGACGACGATCGCGCGCTCGACCGCGAGGCCGGCGGCCCGCGCGAGCGCGACCTGCGGCCGGATCCCGATCGAGATCACGACGAGGTTGGCGGCGAGCACGCTGCCGTCCGCCAGCAGCAGCCCGCTCACCGCCCCCTCGCCGACGAGCGCGGCCGTCTGCGTGTCCAGCCGCACTGCGACGTCAAGCTCGCGCATCGCCTCCAGCAGCAGCGCCGCGGCGCCCTCGTCGAGCTGGCGCTCCATCAGCCGGTCGACGAGGTGGACGACCGTCGCGGGGCAGCCGAGTCCTGCGATCCCGCGCGCGGCCTCCAGGCCGAGCAGGCCGCCGCCGATCACGATCGCGTGGCGCGCGCTGCGGGCGCGCGCGGCGATCGCGTCGCAGTCGGCCGGGTCGCGGAAGGCGAAGACGCCGGGCAGGTCGATCCCGGGCAACGGCGGCAGCAGCGGGTCCGAGCCGGTGCACAGCACGGCGCGCTCGAACGCCAGCGCGCTCCCGTCCGCGAGCGCGCAGAGGCCCGCGTCGGGATCGAGCCGCTCGACGGCGGCGCCGAGGCGCAGGTCCACATCATGGTCGGCGTACCACTCGAGCGGGCGCAGCTGAAGCTCGTCGCGCGACGTCTCGCCCGCGAGCAGGTGCGAGAGCGCGACGCGGTCGTATGGCGGCACGGTCTCCTTGCACAGCAGCGCGATCGGCACGTCGGGATCGCGCTCGCGCAGGCGCTCGCAGACCGCCTGCCCAGCAATTCCGCCACCGATGACGAGGACGCGATTCATGGCCTCGGACGCTACGAGCGGCGTGCCGAGCCCCCTAGCGCCGAGTGTCGAAAGCGGCGCGCCGAATCTTCCGCGCATGTCGCAATCGCAACGGCCTGGTTCAATAACAGACGCCCATGCCCCGCCCGCGCAAGCAGCTCGACTTCCGCGCCGCCGCCGAGGCGCTGACCGAGCCCGGCGCCGAGCGCGCCACGATGGAGGCGATCGCGCGGCGGCTCGCGATCGCGAAGCCGACGCTCTACCGCATGGCCGGCAGCCGCGAGGAGCTGATCGGCGTCTGCGTCGACGCCGAGGCCGAGCGGCTGCTGGAGCAGCTCCACCGCGGCTTCGGCGAGCCCGCCGCCGCGCCGGCGGAGCGGCTGGCCGCGGGCTTGCACGCCTTCTTCCGCTTCGCCGAGGACTCGCCCGCCGGCTTCCTGCTGCTGTTCGGTGGGCGCTATCCCGAGGCGCGCCAGGCCGTCCGGCGCGTGGAGAACCGGCTGCGCGACGCGCTCCAGCGCGAGACGCGGCGCAGCCGCAGAAGCGCGCGCCACGCGGAGCTGCTCGCGGCGGGACTGCTCGGCTTGGCGGCCGCGGTCGCGCGGCGCGCGATCGAGGACGGCGTCGCGCTCGACGCGGCGCGCCTGCCGAGCGCGCTCGGCCGCGCGCTCGCCGAAGGATTCTGAACCGGCCGGTTCAACCTTCGCCCGCTGGCGAAAGCACGCGGGTGAATTTCGGACTCGCGCCATGGAGCGCCGCGGCCGCCCGCCCCAAGCTTGGCGAGACGATCAGCCAAGACGAGGAGGCCCGATGAGCGCGACAGTCACACGCCCCGCGAGCGCCGCATCTCCAGCGCCCGCCATGCCACGCGGCCGCTGGATCGACGACTGGCGCCCGGACGACGAGCAGTTCTGGGAGGCCACCGGCAAGCGCATCGCGCGCAAGAACCTCGCGCTGTCGATCTTCGCCGAGCACTTCGGCTTCGGCATCTGGGTGCTGTGGACGATCGTCGTGATCAACCTCGCGAACGTCGGCGTCGAGCTGTCGCTGGCCGAGGCGTTCTGGCTCACGGCCGTGCCGAACCTGATCGGCGCGGCGCTGCGGATCCCCTACACGTTCGCGGTGCCGCGCTTCGGCGGGCGCGCCTGGACCGCGTTCAGCGCGGCGCTGCTGCTGATCCCGACGCTGCTCGTCGCGCTCGTCGTGCCGAGCCACTGGCTCGCCCACCAGCCGCACGCGACGCAGTTCTGGATCCTGCTGGCGTGCGCTGCCACCGCGGGCGTGGGAGGCGGCAACTTCTCCTCCTCGATGGCGAACATCTCGTTCTTCTATCCGGAGCGCAGGAAGGGCCTCGCGCTCGGGCTCAATGCGGCGGGCGGCAACCTCGGCGTCGCGGTCACGCAGCTGCTGATCCCGCTCGTGGTCGTCGTCGGCGTGCCGGCGGCGGCCGTGAAGCTGCCCGTCCACCACGTCCACCTCGCCTACGCCGGGCTCGTGTGGCTGCCGTTCGTCGTCGCCGCCGCGCTCGGCGCGTGGCTGTGGATGGACAGCCTCACGCAGGCGAGATCGGATCGCAGCTTCTACGCGCAGGCGGTCAAGCAGCCGCAGACGTGGATCGTCTCGCTGCTCTACATCGGCACGTTCGGCTCGTTCATCGGCTACTCGTTCGCGCTGCCGCTCGTGATCAAGAACACCTTCCCCGAGTTCCTCGCGGGCCACCCGTTCATCGCGACCTACCTCGCGGGGCTCGCGTTCGTCGGCGCGCTCGTCGGCTCGCTCGCGCGCCCGTTCGGCGGCTGGCTGTCGGACCGCGTCGGCGGCGCGCGCGTGACGCTCGGCGCGTTCGTCGGCATGAGCGCGTTCACGGCGACCGCGATCGCCGGCGTGAACGCGCACAGCTTCGGGGTCTTCTTCGGATCCTTCATGGCGATCTTCCTGCTCGCCGGGATGGGCAACGGGTCGACCTACCGGATGATTCCGAGCGTGTTCGCGGCGCTCGGGCGCAGGGCGGCCGCCGAGCGCGGGCTCGACCCGGCCGCGACGGCGCTCGCGTTCAAGCGCCAGGCAGCGGCGGCGATCGGCGTCGCCGGCGCGGTCGGCGCGTTCGGCGGCTTCCTGATCCAGGTCGCCTTCCGGCAGGCCAGCCTCGGCGTCTCGGCGCTCGTGAGAGCCGCCGCCACGCCGGCCGAGAAGCTCGCGGTCGCCCACGCGCACGCCGACTGGTCGACGCCGGCGCTGCGGGTCTTCCTCGCCGCCTACGTGCTGCTCGCCGCCCTGACTTGGCTCGTCTACCTGGGCAGGTCAGGCGCCGACGTACGCCGCGAGGTGCTCGCCGGTGAGCGATGAGCGGGCGGCGACGAGGTCGGCGGGCGTGCCCTCGAAGACGATCCGGCCGCCGTCGTGGCCGGCGCCGGGGCCGAGGTCGACGATCCAGTCGGCGTGCGCCATCACCGCCTGGTGGTG
>Ga0134125_10006217_pt1 | contig 13537 bp, 17 predicted proteins | sample KB31751_FD_96464 | JGI IMG/M metagenome (GOLD analysis project Ga0134125, IMG submission 96464) | Terrestrial soil microbial communities with excess Nitrogen fertilizer from Kellogg Biological Station, Michigan, USA - KB3-175-1 | ecosystem: Environmental > Terrestrial > Soil > Unclassified ... | reverse complement strand
CCAACAATCATTGGCTACTGGCAAGGTCCTCAAAGCATCACCCTCTGCCCCTCCTCACCTCGCAGGTCCGGCGCGCGATCGAGGCGCCGCCACGGGCACCCGGAACTCCCCGAGCGCCGGCGGCACGACCGCCTCTTCCGTCGGATGCGCGAGCTGCGGAATCCAGGAATACGGCACACGATACGCGCGATAGACCGCATTCGACGAGCGCGGACCGCTGAAAAGCGGATAGATGTACTCCCAAACAATCTTACCGTCCCGCGCCACCTCGAAGACCCGCCCGTCGGTTCCCTCCGTGATCAGCGTATCGCCGTTCGCGAGCCGCTGCGCACCCCCGATGAACGAGCTGTAGAACGTGCTCGGCGCCTCAAACGACCAGACGAGCTGAAGCGTCGTCGGATTGATCTCGAGCACCCGCGAGCTTGCGCGAACCAGAGCCCCCACACCCTTCGGCGCGATCGGGCTCGCGTAGCCGTAGCCGCTCGCCCCACCGTTGTCGAACACCAGCAAGTCTCCAGCGCCCGGCAGACCCTTCGGGATCAAATGCGCGTTGTGCTGCCCGATGATCTGGCCGATCTCACCCAGCGCCTTCGACCCGCTGAAATCTGGCCCCAGTTTCCACGCGATCGATCCGTCTCGCGCCACGATCGCAACGAAGCTCGCCTGCCGGCTGCTGATCAGCACGCTCTCCGGCGCAAACCGCCGGTCGCCCGCATCGAACCAGCGATTCGGCCCCACATAGGTCGCCGAATTCATGTGCAGCCAGTCGAAGCCGCTCCGCGCAGCATTCGGTCCCCCGCCCGTCTTGATCGCCGCGCGCGCCTCCGCCGTGAATCCCAGCTCATCGATGTGATCGCCCGCCGTCCACGACCATACGATCTTTCCATCCGGCGCCAGCTCGATCAGACGGTCGTCCTCGAGACTCACGTCAGCCACCTGCGGCAGCCGATGAGTGACATGCGTGAGAATCAGCGTCTTGACGCCCCCCGCAGTCGCGCCCCCGGCCGCAGGCGCCTCCCCAGCCGCAGCCGCCTCCCCAGCCGCAGCCGCCTCCCCGGCCGCTGCCGCACTCGCGGCCGGCATTGCCGCCGGCGTCACACCCGGGGAGTAATAGCCCGCAGGAAACTCCTCCCGCGCCCAGTCATGATGCTGACGCAGCGCCCAGACCGTCGCGCCGTCTCCCGTCTGCACCTGCACGTTGTGCGCGAACTGCCACAGGACTCTCCCACCGAAATCGCGCTCCACGAGCTCGAGCGACTCCTGATGCGGCGGATGCGCCCCGGCCGCTGCAATCACCACCCCGCCCGGCAATACGCGCGCCGGCCCACCCGCCGAATCGTTGTAGCCGTCCCACCGCTTGACGATGTTGCCGTTCATGTCGATGACGATCACCGCCTGCGTCCCGAGCGGCGAAAGCACCGTGTACCCGCTCCACGCGCGCGCCGGATCGTAAATCGTCGTACCCGTCGGATAGACCGTGGGTCCGGCCAACGCCGACCCGATCGCTAATCCCAGCACGAGCGCTCCAAACCCGATCGATCGCCCCACGCGCGCCATCCCCATCCGCCGAACCGCACTCACTCGACTCACGTCTTCCCCCGGGAATTGCCCCAACCCCCATATCGCCCACACAGTACCACCCGCGCTCTGCCGCCAGAAATGGAGCAAAAGGCCGCGCAATCCTGGCGCCGCAGCCGGTCGGCGAATAGCCTGCCAGTGCCAGACTGGTTTCCGCATTGACAGCGCGGCGGTCCGCGCGTACATTCTATCTGTACAGGTGACTGTACAGATAAGATGTACATCTCATGGCTGACGTCAACGTAACGGACCTGCGGCAGAACCTCCCCGCCTATCTCGAGCGCGCGAATCGCGGCGAGCGCATCCGGGTGACCTCGAGAGGCAAGGTGATCGCGGAGATTTCGAATCCCAAGACGGTAGAAGGTGAAGCCGAGCTCATTCGCAAGCAGCTGCACGGCTCCGTGCTCCATTACGACTCACCGACCGAGCCGGCGCATGCTCAGGAGGAGTGGACGGTCGATCAATGATCGTCTTGGATACCCATGTCCTCGTGTGGCGCGTGAATGGGGAAGCACGGAAGCTCGGGCGCCGAGCCCGCCAGGCACTCGAACGTCACGGCAAGCGCAACGAATTATTGATCGCGAGCGTCACGATTTTCGAGATCGCAACGCTCGAGCGTCGAGGCCGTCTGCGCTTCAACGTCCCTGCGTCAGAATGGCTCGCCCAGGTGCGACGGCTGCCGGAATATCGCATCGAGCCGCTCACTGCTGAGATCGCCGAGCGGGCCGGTCAGCTCGGGGATGAGTTTCCCGGAGACCCAGCCGACCGAATGATTGCGGCGACCGCACTCCTTCGCGGTGTTCCGCTCGTAACGTATGATCAGAACCTGCGCGACGTCGATTATCTGGAAACGATCTGGTAGAGGCGCGCCAGACTGAATGATTCGCATGAACTCTCCTGCGAGTTCGAATATGCACGGCGATCACTTTACCGCCTCGAGATAGTGATTCTTCCCCTCGTCATCATATTCGTCGACTACGGCGAGTCCGCTGCTCGAAATCAGACGCCGGTACTCCGGAGCGCCGAGCGATCGCGAAGACTGACCGGTCATCACATCGTTCCACGTGACCGCCTCCGCCGGAGACGTGAACAGCAGGAGCCCCCCAGCTTTCAGAGCCTCACTGGTTCGCCCGATGAGCTTGCGTTGGTCGGAAGCCGACAACAGGAACATCAATCCCCAGGCGAGGACCGCATCGAACGTCCGCCCAAAAAATGCAGACTCCTCCACCGCTTCACATTTGATTGGCGTATGAGGCCATCGCCTCTGGAAGGCAGACACGAGCGATGGGGAGGCGTCGACTCCGTACACGGCAAGACCTATTATAGTTCGATCAGGACCTCGGTGATCGGGACACCGGATCCGCACCCGAGGTCCAGGACGGTCGATCCCTCTGGCAGCCGGCGAGCCCACCGCCGTACCGCTTCCGCACCGATTCGACTCGCCCCTGGACCGCCGCGCCACGCCAGAAACTCGGCCGCGACTCCTTCGTATCCGTTCGATCGATCGACCATGCCTCTCCCTATTCACAGTCTAGAAACCATACGCCGCCCAAGCGTCGCGACCAGTGTAGGTCGCCATACACGCCCCTGGGAAACGCAGCCGAGTGGCCGATCGCCGCCTGTGGGATACTAACTTCATGCCCTCAAACTCACTCCGCTGGAACCGCCGCGCGGTGATTGCCGCAGGCATTGCAGCAACGCTCATTGGGCCGGCGAGCGCCGAAGAATTCCCATGGCGGCTGCCGAGGCTTCGCCGAGCCCGTGTGCACGGCCATCAGATAGCCTACTACGAGGCAGGCTCGGGACCGTCGCTTGTCCTGATACACGGCGGCAGTGGCTCGCCAGCGCTCGAATGGGGTCGAGTGATCGTGCCGCTCTCGAGGAAGTTCCGAGTCATCGCGCCCTATTTGATCGGCTTCACGCCGTCCGACCAGCCGACACTGCCCTACGACGCCACAACCTTCGTGGACTATCTCGGCGGATTCTTGAACGCGCGCGCCGCGCACGGCGCGACCCTTGTCGGTGAGTCCCTCGGTGGCTGGATCGTTGGCCACTACGCGCTGCGCCAGGGCCAGAAATCCTCCTCGGGACAGACCCTGCCGCGCATTTCACGTCTCGTGTTTGTCGATGGCGCAGTGCAGGTACATCCGGGTGATGGCGGCGGAGCACAGGACAGCATCAACAGCCCTGCCGCCGCCAAGCTGTCCCACGACTTCTATGCGTCACAGCCGAAGGTCGACGACAGCATCGTGCTGAGGTCGCTCGGCCCGCATATGCTCGCCCAGCAGGTCTCGGACAAGCAGCTCGAGAGCATCACGACCCCGACACTGGTCATCTGGGGTCGCGAAGATAAAATCCTGCCGCTCAAGGACGGGCAGCACCTCGCCGCCCAAATCCCCGGTGCACGCATGGTCATTATCGACGACAGCGGCCACATCCCCTCAGTCGAGCAGCCCCGCGCCTTCCTTGCGGCTCTGAACGCCTTCTCCGGGAGGTTGCGCTGACAGTTGAAGGGTCAGCTGAAAGTCATCCGCCACCGATTGCAATTCTTATTGCGATGACCCCAGCGCTGCGCATCTCGACCGACCCCGCCGAGCTCGACATCGAGATGATCCACCGCTATCTCTCGCAAGAGAGCTACTGGGCGAAAGGGATCACCCGCGAGGTCCTCGAGCGCGCGCTCACCCACTCCCTGTGCTTCGGCGGCTACCTCGAGCAGCGCCAAGTCGCCTTCGCCCGCGTCGTCACCGATTGCGCGACTTCCGCGCATCTGAAGGACGTCTTCGTCCTTCCCCAATACCGCGGAAGAGGATATGGCCTCGCGATCGTCGAGGCCGCCGTCTCGCACCCCGATGTTCGCTCGACCACCATGACGCTCAGCACCGCAGACGCGCACGACCTCTACCGCCGATTCGGCTTCACCGCACCGACTCAAATCGAGCGCTTAATGATCCGACGCGGCCGGCTTTGACTTGCGAGCGCCTCGGGGACCTTCGCACTTCGTGGCTGGACGGCGCGGCTCGGGATCGATTCGGTCATTCGCACGTATCGTGCTTAATCGTCGAGCAGTTGATCAAAAGCTGAAATCAGGGTCATCGACACTGTCGGAGGTCAGCCTCTATGCGACGCGTGAACCTTGTCCCGGCTCTCCTCAGCCTATTGTGCTGCGTGGGTTGTTCTCAGCCTCGATTCGATGCGACAGCAGAGAGTTCGAGGCTCCTGCAGCGAGATGTCGAATGGGCTAAAGCGGCCTCGGACGGCAGAGACATCGACAAGATCGTTTCGTATTGGAGTGACGATGCGCAGGTCATCGAACCAGGCCAGCCGGTGTACAGAGGCAAGATGGCAATCCGCGCCTACGTCGCCGAGAGCCTGAAGACGCCGGGCTTTAAGATCCACTGGGTATCGGAGAAGCCGGTGTTCTCGCCCGACGGCAACATGGCTTATATGCCGGGTGTTGACGAGATGACTGTGCCCGGCCCCAACGGAGCGCTTATGACGCTCCACACACGCGGCGTGTCGATCTGGCGTCGCGATCCGGACGGCGTTTGGCGCTGCGTAGTGGACATTGCGACGGAATCGCCACCGCTCTGAGGAGATCGGGTGCACCTGGCCGATCTCGATGAGGTGCCGCCTTGCGTGTAAAGAACCCCACGTGAACGTGTGAGCTCTGGCCGCGGCTCGTGCCGCCCCTTCGAGCCCCTCCTTCGGCACGGACCTACTCGCCCGTGTCGGTATGACCCCGTCGGTAAGGTCCCGTCACTTGGTCGGAACGTCGAGGTCAGCCGTGCCCGCGGTTCGGAACTGCGAATTGGAACGCTTCGGTGTACGGCGGCTTCTCGCCCTTCGTTCGCTCGACCATCACGCTGCCGTCGAGCTCCGCCAGCGCCGAGACATTGTCCACCGGGACTCGGAGTCGATGAACTGCTCGAGGTCAAGCGCGAGGCCGTCGGCTCCTTCGGCTCGCCCTAGGTCTCGGTCAAGCGCTCTGCGGATTCGCCGATCGTGCCCCCGGGACGCAGCCGAGCGCTGCTGCCCCTACGGCCCCGCGCTATAGTCGATCGACACACTGTCGCTGCGCGTGATACCCGAGTTATTCACGTACGAGAATCCGAGCGTGAGCGTGCCGCTCGCCGGCACCGCCGGCGCATAGCTCAGATCGAGCTCGCACGCGCTCGAAGCATCGACGATCGCGCAGGTGAACGTGCCCGAATTGTTGCTCCATCCAGCCGGCAGCGGAGCGAGCCCGGAGGTGATCGCAAAGCCCGTCGCAGGATTGCCGTCGTCGGTCGTGAAGAGGATCGTGACGGGCGTGACGCTCCCGCTCGCCACCGCCAACGGACTCTGGCTCGGCGCGCCATCGACCTGGTTGTCCGTCGTCGCCCTGAAGGGAATGTCGACGGTCCCGGTCTTCGCCTCTCCCGCATTGTTGAGATAGGAGTATTTGAGGGCGACCGTGCCTGTATCCGCAAACGCGGGTGTATAGCTCAACCCAAGCTGACACCCGCTCCCACTGCTGACTCCCGGACAGCTGAAGGCCGCGCCCTGCGCGCTGCTCCAGCCCGAAGGCAGCACCGAGAGTCCACCCGTCACCTCGAGCGCGGTCGCGGGTCGGCCGTCATCGGTCGTGAACGTCACGACGATAGAGGGAGAAGCCCGACCCACGATAGCGCTTACCTGTCCGGAAGGTGTCGCAGTTCCCACGACGTTGTCCTCGGTCGTGGCGGCATACGGAACAACGACGGTCCCAATGCGGAACGTGCCGGCCGCATCGGCGTAGTAATAATCGAGACTGAGCGTGCCGCGGGCCACGGCCGAAGGCGCGTACGTGAGCCCAAGCTGACAACCGTTCCCCGTGCTCACGTCCGCGCAGGTGAACTTCGCCGACTGGCTGGTCCATCCGGCCGGCAGGGCCCCGAGATTGGAGAGTACGATCAAGTCGCTCGCCGGCCTGCCATCCGCTGTCGTGAAATTGATGCTGACCGGTTGCACTCCGCCACCCTGCACCGCCGTGACTTGCCCGCTCGGAGCGACCGTCGCGACGATGTTTCCGTTGCTCGTCGCCGCATAAGGAATGTTGAGCGTACCGGTGCGTGAAGCGCCTGTGTCATCCACGTAGCTGTAGTCGAGGGCGAACACGCCGTTCGTCCGCGATGCCGGCCCGAAGGCGAGTAGCAGCTGACAGCCGCTTCCGGTACTGACGATGGCGCACGAGAAGGCGGGGGCGCCGCTGGTCCAACCGGCGGGCAGATTGGCGAGACCGTTCGTGACCGTGAGCTGAGTGGCCGCATTGCCGTCGTCGGTCGTGAAGTTGACAGCGACCGTCTGCTTGCCGCCCCCGACCGCTGCGTCGACTTCACCCGTGAGCGATGCAGAAGCCACGACGTTGTTGTTCGGCGTCGCGAGGTAAGGGATCACGAGCGAACCGGTCAACTGCATTTCGGCGTTGTCGATGAAGACGTAGTTGAGTGCCAAACTGCCGCTGCCGACGCTCGTCGGCGCGTAGGTGAGCGTCGCGACGCAGCTGTCGCCCGCACCGACGGGTCTGCAGCCGCTATCCTCTAATCCGCTCCAGCCCGCAGGCAGCGTCGTACCCGAAATGGCGAGCCCCCGGATCGGCAGTCCGTCGCTGGATACGAAAGTAACGGTGAGTGTCTGATTCGCGCCGACCGCAACGGAAAGCGTTCCCGGCACCGACGGGATGGCAATGACGGTGTCCCGGCTCCCGGCCGGCGCAGCCTCCGTCATCTCAAAGGGCGGCGGCTGCTCGCCGCTCGCACCGCCGCTGCCGCTCGGTCCCGCCGGTGCACTTCCCGGATCGCCGGCGCCATTGTCGGTGCTCGTCGATCCGTAGAAATCGCACGCGCTGACGAGCGCCAGCAACGCGAGACCGAGCGCAAGTGCCTTGAATGCTCGCATGTTCGCAGGCCCCCAGACGGCGAGCGTCCGCATCGCACCGAAGGCCGAGCGTACAGCCCTGTCCGCCGGCCCTACTCCGATTCTTGTGTGAGCAGCGTCACGAATGGACGCCCGGTACGAAAAATGTCAAATCCCGCAAGCAATCTGCCCGCAAACGGGGCTCGCCGGCTCAGGGCTCGCTGGCGCGTTATTAACGATTCCCGGTGACCACGATGATCGCGTTGATGAGCGCGTTCGCGGGCCGTTCGATGAGATGAGTAAACAGGTCTACTCGGTATCCCGCCTGCGCAGCGATCAGCGGTACGAGGAAGAGTAGCCCGATGATGATCGACATGCCGTAGCGCTCGAGGCGTGCGAGCTGCATTGCGAGGAAATTAGGCAGCAATCCGACCGCCACCCTCCCGCCATCGAGCGGCGGTATCGGAATCAGGTTGAACAACGCGAGGATCACGTTGAGGTCGATCGAATTCGCGAGATTGGCCAAAAACCAGCGCCCGAATACTGGCGGGAGAAGGACAACCAGATGAACCAGCAGCGCGGCTGCCGTTGCGAGCGCGAGGTTCATGGCAGGACCCGCCGCCGCGACCGAGACCATATCGCGACGCGGATTCCTCAGACGATCGAATCGGACCGGCACCGGCTTGGCATACCCGAACAGAAACGGAGCACGTATCAGCAGCAAAAGCGCAGGCAGCACGATCGTGCCGAACGGGTCCACGTGCTTCAGAGGATTGAAGGAGACACGGCCGAGCTGCCATGCCGTATCGTCGCCCCGCAGCTTCGCCACGTAACCGTGCGCCGCCTCATGCAGCGTGATGGCAAGCAGCGCCGGGATCACCCACGTCGAGGCCAAATAAAGCGTGCTGTCGATGAAGCTCTCCTAAGCTTGGGATGGGCACACGCCCGCGCCGTGCCCCTTTCCATCGTCGTGTCTCCTGCCCCGTATATTATCTCTCCTGCATCAAGCGCCCTTCGACGCCGCGGCGCATTGTCGCGCACCACGAGCTTCTGGCGCGACGTTAAGCACGCACTCAAGCCGCCTTCCTAGGCTTGCCCCAGCGTACTCGCCGCCGTATATACTTTCGCTGTCGAGGATGTCCTGTCACGAATTATCCTGAAATGGGGGCAATAGCAAAGTGCCCAAGTTCTCGCATCGAGCGTGACAGTGAGCGTACTTCATCGCGCGCTACTCGCGTCCCCTGCTTCGCCCTGGCACTCCTTGTCTCGGCACGCCCCCGCCGGCGCGGCACCGTTACCGATGCCCACGGGCAAGCAACTCACGGCGCCCATCACGAAGCTCGACGCCGGCCTCTTTGCCGCCTACAACGACTGCGATCTCACGTCGTTCGCCCGCTACATCGCACCGGACATCCACTTCTATCATGATAAAACCGGCCTGATGGTCGGACGCTCGAAGCTGGTCTCAGCCCGATCGCGAGCGGAATCTCAAGTAACGAACGGATGCGGCGCCCTCCCGAACCGGCGTACGGAGTACCCGATCGCCCGCGCCCCGGTTCACGTTCAGCCTCGTCGATCGGACTCGTTCCAAACGGAGCAACGCCTATAATCGCCCTCAACTGCAGGAAGCGTACGGAGACACACAATGGCCAAAAACGTAGTTTGTCTTTGGTATGACGGCACCGCCGAGGATGCGGCCAGGTTTTATGCTCGGACCTTTCCGGACAGCGCCGTGAAAGCGGTCCACCCTGCCCCTGGAGACTTCCCGAGCGGCAAACAGGGCCAGGCGCTGATGGTCGAGTTTACGGTGCTTGGAATCCCCTGCCTCGGCTTAAATGGCGGCCCGGCGTTCAAACACTCCGAAGCCTTTTCGTTTCAGGTCCTGACTGACACCCAGGCCGAAACGGACCGTTACTGGAACGCGATCGTCAACAATGGCGGCGTCGAAAGCGCCTGCGGCTGGTGCAAGGACAAATGGGGCTTGTCCTGGCAAATCACCCCACGAGCGCTGATGGAGGCGACAACGGACCCGGACCGTGCGGCCGCCAAGCGCGCGTTCGAAGCAATGATGAACATGAAAAAGATCGACATCGCGGCCATCGAAGCAGCCCGGCGTGGAGCCGGCGCCTGATCGTGCCTACTCACCGGCTGCCTACAGGCGCATCGCCGCGGAGATCGCATCGTAGGACGCCGATACACGGCCGTCCTCGCGCTGCAGGAGACCGGTCGCCGCCAACGTCTCCACGCCCTCATAGACACGCTTGTAGTCGCGCCCGAGCCGCTCTCGCACCCTCTCCCCGCGCTCGAGCCGATGCCACGCGCTCACAAAGCGCTGTCCCATGTCCTGAAGCTTGCCGACGTGAACCTTGACCCGCTTGCTCATCGCTCACCTCGCAGCCGTCAGCCCTCGGCATCTGCTGCGTTGTACTCCAAACCCGGAGCCGCGTACATGAACCACAACACGCACGCAACCGCCCGACGGATTTCCCTCCAGCCGCTCATGACGACGCTAGCTCTCGCGACGCTCGGCGCACTCGGGTCCCTGGCACAAGGCGCTAGCACTCCTCCCGCCGCCGCTCAGAACCCCGCGTGGACGACTCCGATCGCCCCTTTTCACATTGCGGGTAATCTCTATTACGTCGGCAGCCAGGATCTCGCCTCCTATCTCATCGTGACCCCACAGGGCGACATCCTGATTAATTCCAATCTTCAGAGCTCGGTCCCACAGATACGGCACAGCGTTGAACAGCTTGGATTCCATTTCAAAGACATCAAGGTCCTGCTCATCAGCCATGCTCACTTCGACCACGACTCCGGCAGCGCCGAGATCTTGCGCGAGACACATGCGAAATACATGGTGATGGACGGCGACGTGTCCGTCGTGGAAAGCGGTGGCCGCACCGACTTTGCCTACGGCAACTCCCCGTATCCGGCCGCGAAGGTGAACCGCGTGCTCCACGACGGTGACACCGTGCGTCTCGGCGGTACGGTTCTCGTCGCGCACAAGACACCCGGCCACACGCGCGGGTGTACGACCTGGACGATGCGCGTCGACGAGCACGGACGGATGCTCGATGTCGTCATCGTCGGCAGCTGGAATGTGAATCCCGGATACCGCCTCGTCGACCGCCCTAACCGTCCCGCCTCCTATCCCGGCATCGCCCAAGACTTCAAGCACACCTTCGCACTGCTCAAATCACTGCACTGCGACGTGTTCCTGGGCGCGCACGGGGCCTATTTCAACATGCTGGCCAAGCTGGACCGCCTCCGGAGTGGTGCGAGCCGTAACGTGTGGATCGACCCCCAAGGCTATCGCGCGGCCGTGCAGGAGCGCGAGCACGCCTTCGAAGCGGAGCTCGCGCGGCAAACATCGCTCCGCTGATGCTGTTCGCAGGCATCGGCGCCATCCTGGGAACGGCGATCGATTGGTTATGGCTCAACGAGTATCCTCCGATGGCCGCGTACGGGGGCTTTCGGACCCGCGTCACCCCACACCTGCTCGGGGTCGCTTTGGGTTGGGCTCTCGTGACCGCACTCGTCGGCGCCATCGTACCCGCAGTGCAAGAAGCTCGGCTCGAGGTCGTCGATGCGCTCGGCAGGCTGTAAGTTATTCAGGGGTCATGCTCGAGCCAGCCCCCTCCCCCAAACGTATTCCACGAAGCGGTTTCCACCCCGACTGTAAGAAATCCTCCCCTCGGGTGACTATCCATACTTGCAGGTGGTCACCAGCGCGCGGGAATGCCGGGAAAGAGCCAATCCATTCCATCCTCCGGGCAGGATGAGACATATCGGGAGGCCTCTGCCGCATATGGCGCGGCGCTCGGCCGCCTTGCCCGCGCCTACGAGGCGGACCCGGAGAAGCGAGCGGACCTCCTTCAAGAGATCCATATCGCGCTCTGGAGAAGTCTCCGGCGGTTCAACGGCAAGTGCTCGCTTCGCACCTGGGCGTTCCGGATCGCCCATAACGTCGCCGCATCGCACGTGCTGCGCGAACGGCGGAGGAACCGAGTCACGCAGATCGGCCTTGAAGAATTGGACGACGTGTTCGGCGCGCCCGACAGCCTGCAAGCGGTGACCGAGCACCAGGCACTCGCGCGGCTCACGGAGCTGATCCGGCAACTGCTCCCCATCGATCGCCAGGTGATCCTGTCGTATTTGGAGGGCATGGATGCCGATGCGATCAGCGAGCTCACGGGCCTCTCGGCACCGAACGTCGCGACCAAGGTGCATCGGATCAAGGAAATCCTACGCAAACGTTTTGCAGCGAGAGACAGCGATGATCACTGAGCACGAGCATCCCGACTTGAGGCGCCTCTGGCAGAGTCAAGCGGATGAGAGCACATCCATGTCCATAGACGACCTTCGGAGCCGGGTTTCGCATATGAACAGAAACCTCCTCTTCCGCGGGTTCATCGCCGGACTGGCTTTCTTGCTCTTCATCGGATTTTTCGGCGCGACGCTCACCTGGAGAGTCTCCACTCTCGTCACTCCAACAGACATTGAGATCACGCGAGGCATTTTCCTCATTGGCGCGGGATACGGTATGTGGCAACTCATCGCACTTCTTGGACGCGCGCGAGGCAAATCGCTGACCGCGGGAGAGCCGAATGCCTGCGCCGCGTTCTATCGATCGGAGCTCGAGCGGCAACGCAACTCTTCACGCCGTTCCGCCTTGTGGATTCCGCTCGCTTTCTCCGCGTTCTGGCTCTGGGGCCTGCTCGCGATGCCGCCCTTAAGAGTAGTCATGATCGTCATTTGGATACTGTTCGTTCCATTCTGGATTTACCGCAACACGGAAGTCGCGAGGGCATCTCAACGCGAGCTCGATCGACTGAACGCGAGCTCCGGCCAATCGTTCAGCTGAGGCATCGCGTGTTCGCAATGATCGGGCTATGGACTCGCGGTGCACAGGAGCGAAGGGCAGCCCCGCTACGGCCTCAACTCGCCGATGGTGATACCCCCGCCCGATGTGCGCAGCACGACCCGCTCGCCGCCGCCGTTGAGGTCACCGCGCAAATGCTGGCGCTCGGCAATCTCGATCCGGCTCAACGGCAACTCCGATCGCACCCGTCCCCCACTAGTCGAGGCATCGAGTGACGCGTGCACGCCCGCAGGTAGCCAGAGCGACACGCGACCCCCCGAGGTACCGAGATAGATTCCATGGTTGGCGCGCGCCACCGCGCGGATGCTGCCGCCCGAGGTCGTGGCTCGTATCTTGGCATCGACGTTCTCCAGGCGAATACCGCCGCCTGAGGTGTGCGCGTCGAGTTCCCCCGTCGCATTGAGGACTGAAACGCGGCCGCCGGAGGTATCAAGCACGACGGGTCCCGCCAAATTCTCCGCGTCGATCTCACCGCCGGAGGTGTGCATCTCAACGTTTCCGACGATATCGGCCACGGAAATACGTCCACCGGATGTCGAGCCGTGGACCGAGGCGCTCAGGCCTCTGACATCGAGATAACCCCCCGAAGTGCCGAGCTGCACCGAGCAGTCACGCGGCACTTCGATGGTCAATCGCACCCGTTCGCCCGTTGCACCGAATCCCCAGAACCAGCCGAACCAGTCTCGCCGGTGCCCGTTCGTTCGCACCTTTACGGATACACCCGAAGCATTCTGTCCGGCGGAGAGATCGAGATGCGCAATCAACTCCTGGGAGCCCTGCGCCTCGATGTGCACCGTGACTTCGTGCCCATCGCGCCCCTGCACGCCGATGGACCCGGTGTCGGCAACGACGATCAGATGCGCACTTGCCCCGACCTCGAATTGCCGGTCGAGCGTTCTTTCAGCCGGCCATGCCAGCGAGCTCGCCAGCGTGCCGCAGAGCATGACGAGCCATCCGGCGCGCGTTAATCGATGTAGTCGAGGTCTCATCGGCGACTCTCCGCAAATAGACACGCGATGACGTAATGGAAGGTGTCCCGCAGTTCCACGGTAAGATCGTGCCGGCAAGCCGTATCGCCGACCAGGCGAAGTACGCTCGCCGCAAGACACAGTGCCCCCGTCAGTCCTCTCATCCGAGACGAGAGCTCCCGAACGTCCTTCGACCAGGACCATCTGAATCGGCCGATCGACACGATCAGCT
>Ga0134125_10006215_pt1 | contig 13543 bp, 8 predicted proteins | sample KB31751_FD_96464 | JGI IMG/M metagenome (GOLD analysis project Ga0134125, IMG submission 96464) | Terrestrial soil microbial communities with excess Nitrogen fertilizer from Kellogg Biological Station, Michigan, USA - KB3-175-1 | ecosystem: Environmental > Terrestrial > Soil > Unclassified ... | reverse complement strand
CGGACTTTCCTGCCGAGATTCACGCAAACCTCGACGAGCAGGCAGGGCTGGGAATTAGCCTGCCCCAAGCAGAGATCGCGCTGGTTCGCGACTTCCTTTCATCTTATATCAAGCCGCCTGACCGGAGCCTGTTGTATGTGAGTGCTGACCGCCTTACGGCGGTCTCGGCAGAACAGCGTAGTCGCTTTCAACAGCAAGTTGCTGCCGTCGTGCAGGAACAAATCAATCCTCAATGGCAGCTGCTTATTAACGCGCTCGGCGGAAACTATCTTGCGCGCGCCCCAGATACAGTGGGCCTCTGGCAATATCCCGGGGGTAAACGCTTTTACGAATACCTGGTGAAATTCCACACCACCCTAGATATGTCGCCGGCCGAGGTACATCGCATTGGACTCGCGGTTGTTGCCGATACCGAAGCCAAGATGGAAAAGGTCCGCGCACGACTCGGCTATGCGAACCGCAGGGAAGAATTCGCCCACTTTATCAAGACGGATCCTCGTTTTTTCCCGCAAACTCCGCAACAAATGGCTGACAAAATGGCGGCTGCCATTGCGCGTATTGAGCCGAAGTTAAGCTCAATGTTTTCTCATTTGCCGTCGGCCCCCTATGGGATCGAGAGATTGCCGGCCTCCCTGGAAGGAGCCCAGACCTTCGGGATCTACCATCAGCCTTCCGCTACGGAACCCCGAGGAATCTATTATTTTAACGGCTCCGATCTGAAGCATCGAACGCTTATCAACGCTGACGCCCTCATCTACCACGAACTCTTGCCTGGTCATCACCTGCAGTTTGGCCTGCAGCGGGAAGATCAATCCCTTCCCGAATTTCGGCGGTATGGCTACTACGCCGCCTACAGCGAAGGATGGGGATGTTATGCAACGACCCTCGCCGACCAACTAGGTCTTTATAAGGATGTCTACGATTATTACGGCTATCTTGCGATGAACCAGTTTTATTCGGTGCGCCTGGTGGTGGATACGGGAATGAACTATTTCGGGTGGTCGCGCGCCCGAGCAAGCCGGTTCATGCGCGATCACCTGATCGAAACCGACGCCCAGATCAGCACTGAGACTCTCCGGTACAGCGTCGACTATCCGGGGCAGGCGCTTTCCTATCGAATCGGCGAACAGGAATTTGAGCGGCTACGCGACCGAGCACGTAAAGCCATGGGAGCCCATTTCGATATTCGCCAGTTTCACAACTGGGTGCTTGCGCCGGCCTCCGTTCCCCTGTCCGTCCTCGAGAACTATGTTGACGGGCAAATAAGGCGAACGTCAGGCGCGCATTAGCATGGCACGGCTGTCTCTGCGAGTCACCCATTGGGAGCGTGGGATGCGAAGGCTGTTTACATTTTTCTTCCTGTTCATTTCTGTTGCAGCTGTGGCGATTGAGAAACGTGCCGTCAGTCCCGATGACTTTTATGAATTTCGTGCGGTTACCGATCCGAACATCTCGCCGAACGGGAACCTGATCGCATATGTGGTAACCCGCGCTGAGCAGAAGGAAAACAAGCGATACGGTGAGATCTGGATTGTTTCCTCGGACGGCAAACACGAACCCAGGAGGCTGAGCAATCCGGCGCTTTCGTCGACTTCTCCAAAATGGTCGCCCGACGAGCGGTCAATCGCCTTTCTCTCATCGCGTCCAGCCGCGCACGAACCCGGCGAGGCAGCTCCAGGCGCCCCTAAGGCGCAGGTGTACGTCCTTTCACTCGAAGGCGGCGAGGCGCAGGAGGTCACCAAGTTCAAGGGCGGCGTCCGCAGCTTTGCTTGGTCGCCGGACAGCAAAAGACTCATCTGCGTGAGTACGGGCGAGTTCAGCGATCTTCCGAAAGAACCTGGTCAAAGCGATACCCGACACTACATCCATCCCACTTACAAGATCGACGGACGAGGATTTCTGGATCAACATCGGCAGCACCTATGGGTGGTTGATGTTAGTTCCGGCGATGTAAAGCAAATTACCGCCGACAATGACTGGGACGACAGCGACCCGCAGTGGTCTCCAGATGGGACACAAATCGCATTTTCATCGGAAAGCAGCGGGAACTATTGGGAAGATGTCGAAGACGCGATGAATGAAATCTGGGTCGTCTCCTCCGAAGGGGGGACACCGGTTCGGGTCGGCAGTCACGCGGTAGGTGCGCCACAGTGGTCGCCCGATGGAAAAACAATCGCTTACTTTATCGCCGACCACTGGTACGACTCGCGCAGATTGGAGCTCGTACCTTCTACTGGAAAGGGAGATGCCAGATATCTCGTAGACGATCTAGACCTGAGCGTCCGAGACCTAAAATGGGCAGACCACGGGGAGGATCTCTATTTCGTGAGCGGGAGCCGTGGAGAGCAGCGCTTGTTTCGAACTGGTGTTGCCTCCGGTGGAGTTTCCAAGGTTTCTTCCAGCGCCGCATTCGTACGCAGCCTGGACGTTAATGACCGGTCTGGGCTGATGGCGTATTGCGGAAGCGACTTTCAGCATCCCTCCGAGGTATTTGTCGCTCGCTTGAACGGAACAGAAGAAAGACAACTCAGTCACGCTAATACCCAATTTCTCGATCGTTTAAAGGTAGCGAGCGTCGAACGATTGACGTACAAGTCTGACGATGGCCTCAGTGTTGAAGGCTTCTTCGTTCACCCAATCGACTTTGATCCGAGTAAGCGCTATCCCATGATCCTGTACATTCATGGCGGTCCGCAAGGCATGTTCGGCACCGACTGGATGATGCAGGCTCAAGTCTTTGCCGCGAAAGGATGGTCTGTGCTGTACGCCAATCCGCGTGGTTCAACCGGATATGGAACCCGGTATGTCGATGCGGTGGTAAAGGAGTGGGGCGGGAAGGTGTACAGCGATCTGATGGGTATCGTGGACGTGGCCCTGGCGAAGAATCACTGGGTCGATCCGGCTCGGCTCGGCGTCACGGGTTGCAGCTTTGGTGGTTTTATGACCAACTGGATTATTTCGCACACTACACGTTTTGCCGCGGCAGTACCAATGTGTTCAATTTCAAATTACATCAGCGTTGAGGGTACTCGAGACGGATACTATGGCCACAGCCATGACTTTGGAGGCGATCTCTATCAAAACTTCGATCTTTACTGGAAGTTTTCTCCAGTGCGCTACGCCGCGAATGTGAAGACGCCGACTCTCATCCTGCACGGCGAGCTGGACCAGCGGGTGCCGATCGGACAAGCGGAACAGTGGTTCCGCGCACTGAGGCATTTTCATGTTCCGGCGGAGCTCGTGATCTTTCCACACGAATATCACACCGGATTCTCCAACGGAGAGCCCAAACACATCGTTGAAGCCATGAAGTGGCAGGTGTACTGGTTCCGGAAGTATCTGGACAGGAATGCAGGAGCCGCTGCGCCGGACGTGCCGCAGACGTCAAAGGAAAGCGCAGGTGCGGTAAGACAAGCGACGGCCTCTCCACATTAACGCTGCAGGATGCGCTAGGTGGATATCTTGGTTTAGATAGATAAGCGCCGCATTTAAGGAACCTGGATCCGGATGGAGGCATAAGGGTATTGTTTCCCATTATGGTTCAAGCCGGCGCTCCAGATGCAAGGCTCATAGTCGACTGCACGTTTGGGCAGCAGCACTGGCGCTGGGAACGATCATGGGAGGAGAGCCTAGCTCTTCTTGCGCGCTTAATCATGTCTTGGGATTTCGCTTATTCAGTGGGATAGCCTTTTCACGAATTGAGGAGACGAGCGCTAATGAGCCGCGTCTGGACAGAAGAGTTAAGTGCCCGTTTTTCTTTAGATGAAGCAGCCCGTTTCGCTTACGTGCGGGATGGATATGTCAAGCTGCACCAGGTGTTTTCTCGAGAGCTTCTCGCACATTATCGCAAGACAATCAGCGCAGCCGTGTCTGCATTGAGTACGGATATCCTTCCCCTCGATCGACGTACGACGTATGGCAAAGCCTTCCTTCAGATCACGAATCTCTGGTTGAGGAATCCCGAGATATGCGATTTCGTCTTCAGTAAGCGCTTGGCGCGGATCGCCACAGAACTGATGGGCTGCCGGGGCGTTCGTCTTTACCATGACCAGGCGCTCTTCAAGGAACCAGGAGGCGGCATTACGCCTTGGCATGCCGATCAGTACTACTTTCCGGTGTCGAACGACAACGTTGTGACCGCTTGGGTTCCGCTGCAGGACACGCCGATCGAAATGGGACCGCTCGCCTTTTGCAAGCAAAGCCACCAATTTAGTTATGGGCGTGACCTTGAAATAAGCGATGAAAGCGAAATGACTCTGAAGGAAGCGTTGCGAGCGTTTGAGCGAGACGAAACACCTTACGCAATCGGCGATGTTAGCTTTCATGCTGGCTGGACATTCCATCGCGCCGGAGCAAATTCCACGCAGAAGTCCCGCGAAGTAATGACCGTGATTTACATCGATGAGGACATGCGGGTGGCTGAACCAAGAAACAAAAATCAGGCAGCGGATAAAGATAAATTTTGCCCTTCCCGGGCCGCTGGAGAGCTCATGGATTCTTGCATGACTCCGCTGATCTACAGCCAGGAAAAAACAGCTCGTATTTCATAATGGCGTGACCAGCTCTTATGGTGAAGATTTACTCCGCGCCTTCAATCGTTCCTTAGCGCAAAAGATCCCAAGGCAGCGGCGATGAAGTTGCAGCGAGAAACGGACATACATTCTCCTGAAGTCAGCAAACTTTAGTGAGGTTCAGCACGCCGACGGTCAGCAAATTGAGACAAAGTCCGATGAACCCGGCATTCAGCCCAAGGAAGGGGTCGTGCTTGCCGAGGATCAGCGTTGCGGCCGTGGCGACGCCCACCACCAATCCGCTGAGAACCGTCATTGACGAGACCCGGCGGGAGAACAAGCCAAACACAACCCCGGGGAAGAGCTGGGTAATGCCCGCATATCCCATGAGCAGCAGTGCCACCAGGGTGCTTGAGCTGTAAATGGCAAAGTACAGGGCGATCACAGCGATGACCAGCACCATGGCGCGCGCCAGTCTTGCCACCTGCCGGTCCGATATGTCGGGCGCGCACAGCGGACGATAGACATTTTTTGCAAACAGCGTGGCAGCCGTGAGAATCAGGAGGGCGGCGGGCACCATCGCAGTCAGGGCACCGGCCCCGCCGACGATTCCCAAGAACAGCGGCGAAAAAGTCTTGCGGACAATCGTCAATAACGACAGGTCTCCGTTTTTCAATCCGGGTGCGATCAGGATGCCGGCAAACCCCACCATAAAAATGAGCGGCAGAGTGACGCCGTAGAGCGGCATGATTACGGCGTTCCGTCGCAGTGTATCGCTGCTCTTAGCGGTGAAACTGCTCCCCATGGTGTGCGGCCAGATGTAGCCGCCGAGCGATGTGAGCAGCACCGTCGAAATGAACCACGCATGGCCGTGGTCAACTGTCGCTCCCGGCATCGTCAGGTGAGAAGGTCGGGCGCGCAGTAACGCAGTAAACGTCGGTCCCACGCCCCCAAAATAGATCCTCGATACGGCGGTGCCGACAGTTAAGACGACAAACAACAGCAACAAATCTTTGAGTACGCTGATCCATGCCACGGCGCGCACGCCGCTCATGAACACGAACGACGCCACCAGAACAAAGGCGATGAGCATCGCGGGCGTCCGGCCGATAGCCTCAAAACTCGCCACCTCCACGATGATCCCCAAACCATTTAGCTGAAGTTGCAGATAGGGGATGATGAAAACGATGCCGACCAGCGCGACCGCGACTGCTAGGCTGGTGCTGTTATAGCGCTGCTGAAAAAAGTCAGCCTGGGTTTGAAGCGAATACCGGCGAGCGATTTCCCAGATCGGTGGAAGTATGTAGAACGACACCACGAACAGCAGCAGCATGTACGCCAAGATGTACAGTGCGGGGCCGCCCTGCGAGTAGGCCCAGCCGCTTGCGCCGAGCAAAGAGAAGGTGGTATACGATTCGCCCGCCATCAATAGCCAAACGAATACCAAGCCGAAACCACGACCGGCGACCGTCCACTGCTCCAGGTCCATCTTGTGGCGGGCGCCGGCGTAGAACCCAAGCGCCGAACCGAGGACGACAATCGCAAAAATCACGGAGAGCGCAATGGCGCTGGGAGTCATGCGCGGTTCCTGCTGCGGTGGTCGCGCTTCGAGCGCGTCTGTTCCTGCCGGTAGGCACCCCACATACATAGCGGAGTCAGCAGCATCCATAGGATCAGCCAAAACAGATTGAAGGGAAGCCCCAACACGACGGGGTACAGCCGGTCCCACCAAGCTACCGAGAAGCAGACGGAAACAAACGGAATTAGCCCGAACAGGAGCGCGCCTGGCGAAGGGCGCGCAACCGGATCTCGAATCGAAATCTTCATCTTTACTAGTCCTGTGGATCTGAAAAGCAGAAAATCAAAATGCCGGTAAAGTGCTGGTGCAACGCTAAGCGTGATCGCCGATGACCCTGTCCGGGATGCGCAAATAGAGCTGCCGACGACTGTCTGTCCTGTCGGTGAAGCGATCCCCGACCGTGATGGTGAGTAGCACAGTCGGTCTCCTGAGTCTGAATTGCTGGCAGCTGTACAGCAGCGCGATGCGACCTGCGCGGTCGCATCGCGCCTGCCTGGTCTAACGTGGGCGACGGCGATAGTTCAGTACAGTCCCACATCAGATCGGCGAAACTAATCTCGTGCAAATGGTCTCTAAACAACGAGATCAGGTCAAATTCATAAGTCACAGTGACAACTATCGATTAATCCGATGGGTGGAGATCTCTTCCAGGTATCTCTGGATAGAGATAGTCTGCTGTTCACAAATCAGGGTCGCCTAGTCGATGCACGGCGAAGAGCTAGACCAAGATGAGTTCAACACCGCTGTCCCGCAACTCTGTTTGGAGCGATTCACGAAGATTCGTGTCCGTAATTACCGTCTGCACATTGGCCAGCGGGATGATTCGACAGAGAGTTCGCTTCTCAAATTTGCTCGAATCCGCCACGAGAATTCGCTGCCGCGCGATGCGAGCCATGGCTTGATTGACTCGAGCCTCTTCAATGGTAGGTGTACTGGGGCCAAAGCTCGGATCGCACCCGGCTGCTCCGAAAAAGAGCTTATCTGCTGCGAACTCGGTCAGCATTTCTTCTGCGACATGCCCGACAATCGAAAACGAATCTTCGCGCAGCACGCCTCCTAGCATAATGATCTGAATCCCGCGCACACCTGCAAGCTCGATGGCGATGTTGACGCCGTTAGTGACGACACGCAGTCCCTGCCGGGTTCTAATGTTGCGGGCGATCTCCTGAGTGGTAGTCCCGGAGTCCAACACAATGGTTTCGCCGTCTTTGATCATCGCGGCAGCAGCGATGCCGATGCGCTGCTTCTCTTCGCGGCAAATCTTTGATCGTTCCAAAATCGGCGATTCGACCGCAACCTCGACAACGGGCAGCGCGCCGCCATGTGCTCTGCGAATGAGCCCGAGCGCCTTGAGATCGTTCAAATCCTGACGAATCGTTACCTCAGATTTACTGAAGCGATGACTTAGGTCCTTTACGCTGACGCTGCCTTCGCTTCGGATCACTTCCAAAATCGCGTTTCGCCGCTTTTCCGTAAGCATGTCTTCCGATCCTTCTCTGGAGTTATGAATCAACCCATCGCAAATCAACATTGTGACAATGATCGAATGGTTGGAGGCACGGGATCACTAGGTTCGACCAGCTTCGGCGAAGCGGCAATCGGCCCACGATGACATCAATCATTGATCATTGCCGATGAATCCTGACGCCCGAAACCACTCGACTGATGGCCCCATTCGGGCTCGGATTATCGGGCTCCAATCCAAACTCGAGAGATAAAAAGAGTCCGAGCAATTGTCCGAACATAACGTCGATGGGCGCGCGATATTCGTCACGGCAATTCTGTATTTCAAGATGGACAACGTGGTCGACGAGGGCATCCACGGCTGCGCAATCCATGGGCGCGATCGCGACAGTTGTGCCGGCCAGGTGCTTTGACCCTATTTCGCCAAGGAGATCTGTTTCGTAATTGCGACGCTGGCGGTCAGACGACAGGAAACTGATCACCAGAGTTTCCTGGTTTAGGGCAGATAGAGGTCCATGGCGGATGCCCAGCGACGACTGCGAAATGGTGTGCACTTTACCGGCGGTGAGCTCGAGAACCTTAAGCGCGCACTCCTGTGCGACCGCGTTCAGGGTACCGGTCCCAAGAAAGCAAATCTGAGAATATCCTTCGTGCGCAAGCGAGGCGCAGAGATCGGCTGCCCGCGTGCGAAACGATGCAGCTACAAGAGCGATCTCGTCGAAGATCGCATCATAGGTGTGCGGCGCCTCGATGTGAGCCAGGACGTGAGCTGCGATGACCATATTAGAAAACGAACTCGTCATCGCGAGCCCGCGATCGTTGACGGCTTCGTCGAGAATGATGGGCAGCACTTGCTGATGATCGCGGCCTGCAGAAGCTAACTGCCCGTCCCGGTTGCAGGTGATCACGATGTGCTGAATCGATGGGCGGTCGATAATCGTGCGTTCCAGAATGGCAATTGATTCCGGGCTGTTGCCGGATCTTGAGAACCAAACATAAAGATACCGCGTTCCGTCGACAATCCACTCCGGTTCATTCGTCAGCAACTCGGTGCTGGGTAGCGCGCTAACCTCGCACCGCCACTCCTCGGCAAGAACTGTCCTCACCGAGCGAGCGACGTAATCGGAAGTGCCCGCTCCGATGAGCCTGACGGTCGCACGAAGCCGTCCATCGGATCCAAAGCCAAGTTTTCGGAGCGCATTCCGAAGTTCGCTTCCTTTATTTCTCACCTTATCCCGTGTGGATCGCCACGTAGCCGGCTGTTGATAAATTTCAGCCGCGGTGAACGATAAGCCGCGTAGGGAACGCTGATCGGTTGTCAGGTCTAAGAGTGCGGAAAGCGCGTCCATGGGTTAGCCATTTACAGGACCGATTTGTTTCCATCGGTTTCTTTCATTTGTTACCACAAGAGGTTACGAATAGCCCAGAAAAATCTATCACATTTGTTGAAATTTACGATTGACAGTGTACTTGAAGTAGTTATAGAGTCTCGGCGGAAGAAATCGAAATAATTCGTAACTAAAATGATCAAGAGGCGCAACTCCAGCCGGGCTAGGGTTCGGGCTCCGCGCGGTAACGCAATGATCAGGTAATACCGTTCATCGAGGAGAGCTTCCAGTGATTCTGCGACGGCTGGCAAAATACATCAAGTATGCGATCTGCTCGGGAATGTTGCTTGTTATCAGCACGATACCTGTAGTCGGGCAGACTGAGAGCGCCGCCCTATCGGGCACGATTTCCGATCAACTTGGCGCGGTGATTCAGAACGCCACGGTATATCTCACCAATGTTGAGACTGGGGTAACTATCAATACTACTTCCAGCAGCGCAGGGTTATACGTATTTCCGAATGTGCATCCGGGCCGCTACCACGTCAGGGTGGAGAAGTCTGGCTTTAAGCAAACCATGCTGACCGATCTCACCTTGAACGTGCAGGACACTCTGAGTCGAAACTTTCAGCTACAAGTGGGCTCGACCGGGGAATCCGTAACCGTCAACGGCGACATGATCAGCTTGAACACGCAAACCGCAACCGTGTCCACTGTAATCGACCGCCAGTTTGTCGAAAACATGCCGCTCAATGGTCGCACTTTTCAGACCTTGATCGAATTAACGCCGGGAGTCGCGGTTACGACCGGCAGCAACTTCAATGGCACTTTCAGCGTGAACGGGCAGCGACAGGATGCTAACAGCTTCACCGTCGATGGTGTCAGTGCGAACGTGGGATTCACGCCGAGTCCTGGCAGTGCATTTACCATCGGGGGCTCACAACCCGGAGGAAACCTTCCGAATTTGACCTCCCTGGGCACCACGCAGAGCTTAGTCTCTGTCGATGCGATGCAGGAATTCAGGGTTCAAACCTCTACGTACTCGGCCCAGTATGGAAGGCAGCCTGGCGGTCAGGTTTCGATCATGACGCGTTCCGGCACAAATAGCTGGCACGGCACGGTTTCGGAGTATCTTCGCAATACTGTCTTCGATGCCAATAACTGGTTTGCGAACAACACCGGAAGGCCGCGCCCGCCGGAGCAGCAAAACGATTTCGGTGGAACCTTCGGCGGACCGCTGAAAATTCCTCATGTGTACAACGGAAAAGACCGTACCTTTTTCTTCTTTTCCTACGAAGGACTGCGCTTGCGGCAGCCGACCTTTGCCTTTACCAATGTTCCTACGGTGGCTCTGCGGCAGGCCGCGCCTGTATCTCTGCAGCCGATTCTGAATGCTTTCCCGATTCCGAATTGTGCTGCAGGCGCCAGTCCCGCATCCTGCTCCAACAATCTCGGCAATGGGCTGGGAGATTTTGCCGCCTCTTATTCAAACCCAGCCACCCTCAATGCCACCAGCCTGCGCCTCGATCACGTCTTCAATGATCACTGGACCGGGTTTGGACGATATAGTTATGCGCCTTCAAGTTTCGCGTCGAGGATCGGTGCGAATCTCGCCATTATTAGTGGCAGCAAGTCAATGACCCAAACCGCCACATTAGGGCTAAGCGGACTCTTGACTTCACGGCTGACCAATGATTTTCGAGTAAATTACACTTCTGCGCCAGCCTCCCAAAATGTGATCAACGATGACTTTGGGGGTGCCGTGCCGGCCGGCGTCAATGCTATTGTTCCCGCGCAGTTTCTAAGGAATTCCACGCAGGGGGTGGTCTCACTCATATTCCCAGGAGCAACTGCGGGAAACGCATCATGGGACGTGGTCGGCGGACTTACTGAGAATGAGAAGCAATTCAACGTCGTTGACACCGTCGCATATCAGCTAGGGTCGCATCAATTTACCTTCGGAACGGACTGGCGCAGGTTGGAGCCATTCCAGCAGGAGAACCAGTATCTCCTGCAGGCGAACTTTACCAACCAGCAACAGATTCTAAATGGCCTCGCCCCGACCGCCTCTCTGCGCGCTCAGAATGTAGCCAATCCTGTGTATCTGAACTTCTCCGCTTTTGCTCAGGACAACTGGAAGCTTTCGCAGCGGCTGACGCTGGATTTGGGGTTGCGCTGGGATGTAAATCCCGCCCCTGGGGCAGCGGACGGAGTCATTCCACCCGCAGTGAACCAGTCGAAGAACTTCGCAACCATGGCTCTGGACGCGCCGGGAACGCCGAACTGGAAAACCACATATAACAATTTCGCTCCCCGCCTCGGGGTCGCATTTGCAGTAAGTCAAAAGCCGGGCCATGAGCTTGTCGTGCGTTCTGGTTTTGGCGTCTTTTACGATAGCGGGAACAATCTAGGATCGGCGGCATTTAATAGCTACCCTTTTAATATCATCAAATCACTAACGAACCTAGCCTTCCCGATAAATCCTACGCAGGTTGCGCCTCCTCCCATCCCGCCATTATCAAATCTTACTCCACCCTACGGGACGCTTTTTCTCTTCGATCCAGATCTCAAGCTTCCTTATACGTTGGAGTGGAGTCTTGCTCTAGAGCAAGCATTGAGCCATAACGACACTGTAAGCGTGTCTTATGTTGGAAACAGCGGAGAGCGGCTGTTACAGAATCAGCAATATGTGATCTCAAGCATCAATCCTAATTTCACGACGATCAACCTCACTACTAACCAATCTACATCCAGCTACAATGCTCTGCAGGCGCAATATCGGAGACATCTTTCGCAGGGATTGCAGGCACTGCTTTCTTACACGTGGTCGCACTCCATCGACACGGCATCGACAGACGCGGCCAGCGTATTCCCGCCTATAAAGGGCAATTCGGCATATGACGTCCCTCAGCTACTCGCTGGAGCATTGACATATAATCTTCCGTCCCCCGGCGACAATCGATGGCTCGACGCCATGGTCGGCCATTGGTCCGCATCCAGCAATATTCACGCTCAATCAGGGATCCCGGTCAATGTAATCGCCAGCCAGACGCTGAATCCGGCTACCGGGACATTCACGATTGCATTTCCCAACGTGGTTCCAGGCACGCCGTATTACCTGAACGGATCGGCGTGTACCGCGAGCAATGGAGGGCATCCCTGTCCGGGAGGGCAGCGGATTAATCCTGCGGCATTCAAAGCGCCATCGGCCGGGCAGAATGGAGATCTCGGACGGGACGTATTGCGGGGACTGCCTTCCTGGCAAGTAGATTTCGCTCTGCAGCGAGAATTTGGGATTACTGAGAAGTTGAAATTGGAATTTCGCGCCGAAGCCTTCAACGTTCTCAATCATCCGAACTTCGGTTTGCCAAACGTAACGTTAGGTGCGCTCAACTTTGGCCAGCCCACCAATACTCTGAATGCAGCCTTACCCGGCGTTAACCCTCTTTATCAGATGGGCGGTCCACGCTCGCTTCAATTTGCACTAAGACTGACTTTTTAATGTGATCGCAATGCGATATCCAACAACACGGGCTGCAGGATCCATTCGGCTGTTTTTCAGCCGTGCACCATCCTCACGATCCGCTGGCGGAGGTGGAAAAATACCTGTCGCGCTGTACTCCGACATAACCTAGCCATGTCATTTCACAATATTTTAGTCAAACTGCACCTCTGGACAGGTCTGGCAGCAGCGGTCGTTCTTTTGGTTCTCGGTACTAGCGGCAGCATTCTCGAATGGGCGCCCGAACTGGACAGGGTCATAGCCGTAGGACCTCAGGACCATGTCCTTCCCATTTCGACCCTGATCGAATCTGTGCACAGAGCCGCACCGGGAGCGAGGATTCAGCAATTACTTTTTGCAAAGCGGGCCTGGGAACCGTACATTTTCATTGTCTCCGACCCGGTAAGTAACTCGAGCAGACATATCTTCGCGGTCAATCCCTACACAGGTACCGCCTTTCAGACCGAAGGTGCGGACGGTAGATCCTCATTCATGTTCAATGTCCGGCGCCTGCACACATCATTGATGGCGGGAAAGCCCGGTGCTCTGGTCATCAACTGTGCCAATCTTTTCGCAATTTTTCTGGCCCTCACGGGGATCCTTCTGTGGTGGCCACGCAAGATCTGGAAGTTTACCCGCGGAGCATCCTGGTGGCGCATAAATTTCGATCTGCACAATATCGCCGGTTTGTATTCCATGCTCTTCGTTCTGGTGATCGCCGGTACCGGCGCGATGATTCACTGGCGGCAGGTGGGCAACTTCCTTGTGAAGCTTGCGCACCAGCAGGGCTCGCGGCCAGGATCCATCCGGTCCAAGCCTGCGCCGCCACTTGCCGAAGCGTTGACGCTGGAACAGGTTTTGGCTCGTGCAGACCAGATCCTGCCAGGCCGCAGGACTTCGGCTGTCGCGATGGGCAGCCGACCGTCTGATTCTGTACTGGTTGTGCGAGCCCGCTCCGCCGATTCAGCGTCGACGCTGAAGCCCCAGATCTTTTGCAGCATCGACCAGTACACTGGGGAGTTACTAGCAGTCGACGATCCATCAACTCGGCCATGGGCGCTTCGGCTCACCTCCAGCGTGGGCAGCATACACGAAGGCTTCTACTTCGGCTTGCCGGGACGGATCATCGCGTCTTTCAGCAGCACGGCCATTCCGGTGT
>Ga0134125_10006214_pt1 | contig 13544 bp, 9 predicted proteins | sample KB31751_FD_96464 | JGI IMG/M metagenome (GOLD analysis project Ga0134125, IMG submission 96464) | Terrestrial soil microbial communities with excess Nitrogen fertilizer from Kellogg Biological Station, Michigan, USA - KB3-175-1 | ecosystem: Environmental > Terrestrial > Soil > Unclassified ... | reverse complement strand
CCTGTGCGTGGCGCTCCTGGTGCTGCTGTTGCTGGTGGGGCTGCTCACCGGGCCGCGGCAGCTGCCGGTGTGGCGCGTGGTGATGCTCGGGTTGCCGCTGCTGCTGCTGCTCGGCACACCGCTATTCATGGTGCGTGGCTACCAGCTCACCGACACCGATATCCGGGTGCTGCGCCTCGGATGGGTCACGGTCCTGCCGCTGGCGGGCCTCACCTCGATAACGGGCGAGCCGGAAGGGCTGCGCGGCTCGGTACGCCTGTTCGGCGTGGGGGGACTGTTCGCCATCTGTGGCTGGTTCTGGAACCGGCGCTTCGGCCGCTATCGCGCCTACGCCACCGATCCCGGCCGCGCCGTGCTGCTGCGCTACCGCGACGGCCGCAACGTCGTGCTGACTCCGGGCGACGTGCAGCACTTCATCGTGCGTGCGCGCACGCTGGCACACCTCGCGTCCGCCGGCGCGTAGCGGCGCGGACCCGGCGGCCCCTAGAAGGCCGTGACGGGTGCATCGACCTGCAGCGTACCGTGAGCCCTTTCGAGCACGAGGTGCCGCATTTCGCCCGGCTGTCCGTGCAGCGCGGCGAGAACGACGCTCGAGCTGGCCCCGGCGGCGGCCAGCGCGTCGATCCGCAGCAGCTGGTCGCCACTCTGCACGCCCTCCACCGTCGGCCTGCCAGCGCGCGTGACCACCGCGGCCACGAAGTACCGCCCGTGCTCCCTGGCGAGTGTCAGCCCGACCTGCTCAAGTGCGCGCGCTTCGGCGCGGCTCTGGCGCTGCCAGTAGGTCATGCGGTTCGGGTAGTCGATCGTAAGGCGGAACGCCTGCAGGACGTTGCCTCCGAGCCAGCCGATCACCGGGCGCGCGTTCTTCTTCGAGTACCAGTCCATGAAGTCGCCGATCTCCCTGCTCGCTCCGACTGCGAGGGCGCCCATGTCGCGCAGGGTCAGCGACCCGAGGCGGACTTCCGGAATGCGCAGCAGGAGGCCCGCCGACTCGATCCCGTCGTCCGCCATGCGCATGTTACTGGCGCCAACCGCACCGATGCCGCGCTGCCAGTCGGGGTGAGCCGCGAGCCAGCCGTCGGCGCTCGAGCGTGAGAGCCAGGTGTATGCGGATCCGGCATCGAGCGTGACCGCGTAACGGTGGCCGTCGATACTCACAGCGACTGCGGCAAGGCCCGTGGCCGTATCGACCGTCGCGGGAATCGCCACGCCTGTCAGCCTGAGGGTGCCGGGCTGCGCGACCGTCAGCGTACGCTGCCGGTAGTCGATCACGATCTGGAAGCTCTGCAGCACGGCGGCCGGCAGAACCGCTTCGACCTTGCGGTGTGCGCCGACGAAGTATGGCAGCCCCGGGTCGCCGGAGATGGCCCGCGGCTCGACCTGCACCGGCATGCCGACCTCGAGTGTCACAGGCCGCCGATCCAGCTGCAGCTCACTCATGAGTTCCGCGGACACGTCCAGCGACGGCCCACCCAGGTCGACGAACGCCAGGGTCTCGTGCCGCGTTCCGTCAGGGCGCACGAAGGAAACCTGCGCGTAGATGCGCTCGCCATCGAGCAGCAGCGGCACCGTGCCCGAGGCAGGCGCGGCAGCCACGGTGCCCGGCGCAGCGCACATGCACAACGCCAGCGCGGCCAAGCCGTGTTCGAGGAGGCGCGCACGCAAGTGCCGGGCGGCAGTTGAGCCACGCTGACAACTATTGGTCTGCACAGCGGGATGTTACGCCGCCGACACCGCCCGGGCGGCGAAGGGAACGGCGCCTGCGGCAAGCCGACTGCCCGATGACTGCCTGACCGGTTCCGCAGGCGCTAGCATCGTCCCGAGCACGGTGATTATCACAAATGACGGCCGTTCCCACCCTGACAACCTTCGTCTTCGTGCTGCACATCACCGCTGGCACCGTGGGTCTTGTCTCCGGCGTTGTCGCGGTGTCGGTGCGCAAGGGCGCGCATGTACACCGCGTCGCGGGCACCGCCTTCTTCATATCCATGCTGGTGATGGCGGCCTGTGCCGACTATCTTGCCGTGGCGATGCCCGGCCAGATCCCGAATCTGTTCATCGGGACCTTCACGCTTTATCTGCTGGTCACGGCGTGGATCACGGTGCGTCGTCCGGAGCGCACCATCGGCGGCATCGAAAAGGGCGCACTGCTGGTGGCCCTGGCGCTGTGCCTGCCGTTCGCGATCCTGAGCACGCAGCTCGCCCTCGGCCTGCCGCCGTCCTTCAAGAGCAGCGTGCCGCTCGAGGGGCCGGTGCGCATTGCGATCTACAGCTTCACGCTCTTGGTTGCGCTCGCAGCGATCGGTGACGCGCGCGTGGTGCTGGCCGGCGGCATCGGCGGCGCGCGCCGGATTGCACGACACCTGTGGCGCATGTGCCTGGGCCTGGCACTCGCGGCCGGATCGGCCTTCACCAACGGCCTGCCGCGCCTGCTGCCCCACGGCGTGCACGTGCCGCTCCTCCTGCTGTTCCTGCCGCAGCTGGCGGTGCTCGCACTCTTGATCTTCTGGCTGATCCGGGTGCGATTCACGGACTGGTACCGGGCCCCGGAACTCGCCCGCATCCGGCTGGGCGTCAGCCCTCCCTAGCGCCCCGCGACCGGCGGGCGGCAGTCGCTGAGCCGCGCCTGCGCCGTCTGCGGGTTGCCGCTCGGGTACTGGTCCGGGCTGAAGAGCGCAGGCTCGGTGATCTGGCCCCAGGTGCGGGCACTGTCGGCGTAGTAGCCACACGCCCGGGAGAGGTACTGCGCGCGTGTGCCCGCATCCTTGAGCTCCCCGGCCTGCGCCATCAGCACATCGCCGATGCCGGACTGTGCACCCGCCACGGCGTACAGCGCCGCCTCATCGCCGCGTGCCACGGCGTCCTGCGCATTGGCCGAGCCGAGCACGGCGTCGTAGGCGGCGCGGGCGGCCGCGTAGTCGCGCCGCCTCAGCTGCGCGTCACCGATCATCCTCTGGTCCTCGGCCAGTCCACTACGCCCGTCAGCATACGAGGGCCCGCCCTGCAGACCCTTGATCGACTCGTGCAGTGCCTGCAACGCCTCGGCATAGCGGCCAGCGCGAAAGTGGCCCTGTGCCAGCCACGCCTGCAGCGCCCCGACGCCGGGTCCGCTGTCGTCCTCCGTGTCGCGCGCATACTGGTCGAGTACGGGCTGAAAGTCGGCCGCTGCCCCAGCGACGCGTCCTGCCACGGTCTGCATCCGGCCGCGCTCGAACGACAGCGAGATCACGTCCCAGGTCAGCATCGAGTTGCCGGGATCAAGCCTCAGCAGGCGTGCCGCCCCGTCGGCGGCGGCGGCGAAGTTCGCGGCGGCATCGGTGACGTGGCCACGCATGAGGCTCACGCGGCCGAGGAGCATCTGCGCATGCGCCGCGTTGCGCGTCAGCTGCAGGTTATCGCTGTGCTCGCGCAGGGTCGCGTACTGCCGCACTCCATCCTGCAGCGTGCTCTCAGCCTCACGCAGCGAGCCGCTGCGGCTGAGCTGGTCGCCCAGGTGCACGGTGGTCTGTGCCACGGTCTGGGCGATGCCCTTCAGGTCCGGCTGCTTATGCTGCAGGGCCTGCACGAGTGCCAGCGCCCGGCGGACCGACGCCACCGACTGCAGGCGCTCGCCGCGGATGTCCTGCGAGTACCCGAGCATGTCGTAGACGCGCGCACGCTCCTGCTCGATGCGGTCGTTGCCGGGATGCAGGGCGGACAGCTGGTCGATGATCACCACGGCGCGCTCGATCTCCGGCCGGCCGTTCGGGTAGTAGACGTCCGAGGCGCCCATCAGGCGGTGGCTCATGGCGAGGTTCAGACCGTCCTCGACGCTGCCGGGATTGGCGGCGTACACGGACTCAAACAGCGCGATGGCCTTGTGCAGGCTGACGTCGGCAGCGCTGATCTCACCCACGTTCGACTCCGTGGTGTTGCCTTGCACGGCTGCCAGTTTCTGGTAGCCCCAGGCGAGCTCGCGCTGCAGATTGCTGTCGCCCGCGGCGTCCTGCGACAGCTTGTCGAGATAGGCCACGGCGCGGTCCAGCAGCAGCTTGCGCGCCGCGGTGTTGCCGGGCGTGTCTGCCATGGCATTGTTCACGTCGAAGACGAGTGCGTTGGCCAGCTTGCGCACGTCGTCGAAGCGCATGTCGGCACGCAGGCGTGCCGCACGTGCGATATGTGCCTGGTATGTGGTGGCCGTCAGCCCGGCTGCCAGCGCGGTCACGGTGACAACGCCGGCCGCGACCGCGACCTTGTTGCGACTGACGAACCTGCCCAGGCGGTACCGCCACGAGCCCCGGTGCGCGACCACCGCCTCGCCGTGCAGGTGGCGCTCGATATCCTCGGCCAGCTGCTGCACCGAGGCATAGCGGCGCTCCGGCTCGCTGCGCAGCGCCTTCATCACAATGGCGTCGAGGTCGCCGCTCAGCTGGCGGCGCAGCCGCTTGGGCGTGGTGCGGCGCTGCGCGCTGATCTGCTCGAGGCCAGCCGGCGGCAAGGCGGTGCTCGGGCGGCGCGGCTCGTGGGCCGCGGCGGCGTCCGCCGCGCCGGGTAACGCCGTGCGCGCACGGAAGGGCGAATGGCCGCTCAGCAGCTCGTACAGGACGACGCCGAGAGAATAGACGTCGCTCGCCGTCGTCAGCGGCTCGCCACGCAGCTGCTCCGGGCTTGCGTAGGCTGGCGTGAGCGGGTTCAGCAGCGTGTGCTCGGTCGCGGCGTCGGCCGCCTTCAGCAGCTTGGCGACACCGAAGTCGAGCAGCTTGGCAACCCCGTCGGCCGTCACCAGCATGTTGCCGGTCTTGAGGTCACGGTGGATGACCAGTCGTTGGTGCGCGAATTGCACCGCCTCGCACACGCGCAGGAACAGGGACAGACGCCCGTCCACGGTCAGCTGCTGGCGGTCGCAGTACCTGTCGATGGGCTCGCCCTCGACCAGTTCCATGACCAGGTACGGCAGGCCCTCCGCGGTGGCGCCACCGTCGAGCAGCCGCGCAATGTTCGGATGATCGAGGTTTGCCAGTATCTGGCGTTCGGCGCGGAACCGCTCGAGCACGTAGCGTGTGTCGTAGCCGGCCCTGACGAGCTTGATCGCGACTTCCTTCTCGTACTGCGCATCGGCGCGGCGTGCCCGGTACACCTCCCCCATGCCACCGCGCCCGAGCAGGGCCGTGATGACGTAGGCCCCGATGCGCCGGCCGACCCAGCGCTCCTCGGGCTCTGCAAAGGATTCGGGCGCGGCGTAGTCGGCGGCCATGCCATCGAGCACTGCGTTGGACTGCGCATGCGCCGCGAGCAGCGATGCCACTTCGCGCCACAGATCCGGATCCTCAGCCTTGAGCCGCTCGAGCCACGCCTCACGGTCGTGCGCGTCCCGCTCGGTGGCCTCGAGGAACTTGTCTTTGATCTGCTGCCAGCGATCGGCGCCGCCTTGCATATGTAACCAATTATGTGCTCAGTGCGCACGCGCCTAGAAGGGCGGCGAGAATTGTCGGTCCAGCCCTTGTAGAAAGCCGACATGCAGCCGCCCGCTGCGAGCCTGTACGATGCGCGCCCGACGAGCACGAATCACCGCCGAGGAAGCACGATGAATCGAGCCCCCTTCTGCCGGGCACTGCTCGGGCTGACCCTGCTCGCGGCGAGTTCGGCTTACGCGGAGATCGACCCGGCCTGGACTACCGCGATTGCGCCGTTTCGCATCGCCGGCAATCTCTACTACGTCGGCAGCAAGGAGCTGGCCTCCTACCTGATCGTCACCCCCAAGGGTGACATCCTCATCGACTCGAATCTCGAGACCTCCGTCCCGCAGATCAGGCAGGCCGTGGAACAGCTCGGCCAGCGATTCACCGACATCCGCATTCTCCTCATCAGCCACGCCCACTGGGACCACGCCTCCGGCAGCGCGGCGATCAAGCGCGCAACGGGTGCCAAGTACATGGTCATGGATGGCGACGTCGCGGTGGTCGAATCGGGTGGCAAGACCGACTTCTACTATCCCGATACTCACTACCCCCCGGCCCGCGTCGACCGCACCCTGCACGACGGCGACCAGGTGCGCCTCGGCGATACCGTACTGGTGGCACACAAGACCCCGGGCCATACCCGCGGCTGCACCACCTGGACGCTGCAGGTTTCCGATCACGGGCGGGTGCTGAACGTCGTGATAGTGGGGGGCTGGAACGTCAACGCGGGGTATCGGCTGGTCGACCGACCTGGACAGCCGGCGGCGTACCGCGGCATTGCCGCGGACTACCGGCACACGTTTGCGGTGCTGAAGCAGCTGCCGTGCGACGTGTTCCTTGGAGCGCACGCCTCCTACTTCAGCATGCTCGATAAGCTGCAGCAGATTACTCCCGAGACTGCCGTCACGACCTGGATCGACCCGCAGGGCTACCGCGAACAGGTGGACGACCGTGAGCAGGCCTTCCTGGCCGAACTGGCACGACAGAGCAAGTAACGCCGCGCCGGCAGGCGCTCCTTCAGAACCTCGCGCCCGGCCTCACGCGCAACTCGCTGCACGCCAAAGATGTTGCCCTTGGGGTTGTAGGCCGCCGCGGTGTTGTCAGTACGCCGTTGGAGCCGAAGAGCGCCGCAACCACGGTGTTCGCCACCTCGATACCCAAGCCCCAGCTCGAGACGAGATGCGCCGATTACTTACCTGGCTTCACGAACTTCAGCGTCATCCGGTCCGACTCCCCGATCTCCAGGTACTTGGCGCGATCCTTGTCGCCCAGTGTGAGTGTCGGAGGCAGCGTCCATACCCCCTTGGGATAGTCCTTGGTGTCCTTGGGGTTATTGTTGATCGGGGATTCGGCCTCCAGGCGAAAGCCGGCGTTGGCGGCCAGTTTCTTGAGATAGGCCTCGTCCATATAGCCGGACTTGCTCATCTGCTCGAGGCTGATGCCCGGTGCGCCGCGGTGCTCCACCACGCCCAGCACGCCGCCGGGCTTCAGGGCCTTGAAGAAGGCGTCGAACTGCGCCTGCTGGGTTCCGGACTCAATCCAGTTGTGGACGTTGCGGAACGTCAGGACGACATCGGCGGTGCCGGGCGGGCAGATCTGCGTGAGCTGCGGTGGGTGCAGCTCGGTGACGATCACCTTGCCAAAATCGGCCGGGTCATCCGCGATGCGCTTGCGCAGGAAGGCTGCGTTGTCCTTCGCCTCCTTGGGCGCACCGGCGACGTCAGAGGCCTCGATGGCTGCGTAGTAGCGGCCATGGTCGCGCAGGTACGGGGCGAGGATCTCCATGTACCAGCCGCGACCCGGCCAGATCTCGACCACGGTCTGATCCGGCCGCAGGCCGAAGAATTTGAGGGTTTCAAGCGGATGACGGTACTTGTCGCGGAGCGTGTTTTTCGCCGTGCGTGCGGGGCCGGCGATCGCGGCGGCGAGCGGATCTGCAGCGCTCTCCGCGGCGGCCGCGGTGGTTGCGATGACCGTCGCGATAGCCAGTAACAGCACTTTCACCGTTTGCATTCGCATTCCTGAGGACACGGTCACTCCTTAACTATGTGCGGTCGGGGATTCTCACTCACCGAATCTATACTACGCCGCGCGTGGTACGGCGGCTTGTCTGCCGGGTCATGAGATCCGCTCGCAGCCGGTGTCCGACGACCGGGTCATGCCCCGAACCGTACTGGCGGCATGTCGGAAGTGCCTGCGACGCGATATATGATGCCTGCCATCCGCTGACATACCCCGCAAGAAGCCACCGCTCGTGAATCCGCTCCGTGCAACATGGCCGCTACTGCTCGGCATGGGCATCCTCATGCTCGGCGCCGGGCTGCAGAGCACGCTGCTCGGCGTGCGCGCGACGATCGAGGCATTCCCGACGATCGTCATCGGCATCATCATGTCGTGCTACTACGTGGGTTATCTCATCGGCACGCGCCTGGCGCCGCAGTTCCTGCGGCGCGTGGGGCCGGTGCGGGTCTTCGCCACCCTCGCCGCCCTCGCCTCAGTGGCCGTGCTGGTGCATGGCTTGTGGGTGCATCCCGGTCCGTGGGCGTTGATGCGCATGCTCTCGGGCGTCTGTTTCGCGGGCATCTATGTCGTTGCGGAGAGCTGGCTCAACCATCGGGCCTCGAGCGCCAATCGCGGCCAGCTGCTCGCCATCTACATGCTTGTCCTGTACGTCGGGCTGGGCAGCGCGCAGTTTCTTCTGGTGCTCTCGGGCCCGCAGTCCACCACCCCGTTCATGCTGGTCTCGGCGCTGATTTCAGCGGCGATGGTGCCGATCGTTGCCTCGGCCCAGGAAGTCGCCGGACCCGCCGTGCCGCAGCGGGTGCGCTTCCGCGATCTATACCGCAACTCCCCGCTCGGGGTGGTAGCAGTGGCCATTTCGGGCATGATCTCTTCGATCATCTTCTCCATGGGACCGGTCTATGCGCGGCTGTCCGACTTCGGCACCCGTGGCGTCGCCGAATTCATGGCGATCAGCATCTTTGCCGCGGTAGTCACACAGTACCCGGTCGGCCGGCTGTCCGATCGCATGGACCGGCGAACCGTGATCGCCAGCGTGTGTCTGCTGGCCACCGCGGTGGCTGTTGCGATCGAGGTGCTGGGTCCGCTGCCGCGCATCGCATTCCTGGCGCTGGCGGCGCTGTTCTCGGGATCGGCGCTGACGCTCTATTCGCTCTCGGTCTCGCACGTCAACGACAAGCTGGACCCTTCGCAGATGGTCGCGGCGAGCAGCGCACTGCTGCTCATCAACGGTACCGCAGCGGCCTTCGGCCCGGCGCTCGCCGGCGCACTGATGGCGGCATTCGGCACGCGCGCCTATTTTGGGGTCCTCGGCGCGCTCACCGGGGCACTCACCCTCTTCGACCTGTGGCGGAAATTGCGGCGTGGGCCGGTGCCGCAGAGCCAGAAGGGTCCCTTCATCAATACACGTGAGTTCGTCGCTTCCTCGGGCCTGGATCCGTCGGCTACCCCTGCCGTCGAGTCACTCGAAGCCCGCCCGCGCGAGGCGCGGCGCTAGGCGTAGCGCATCAGTTCGTCGGTGCGCCTACCTCAATGTGGAGGACGCACGGCCAGGGACGCCCCCGCGAGCCGGCCGATCGCACCGAGCGTGGTCTGCGCGGCATTGAGGCCCAGGCGGAAGTCCGCATCACTGAAAGTTGCGTAAACATCCGTAGGTTGGTGCCAGTGGGGATCCCACCCGGCCCCGATCTGGGTGCCACGCTCGTTTTCGCGCACGCTGATGGCCGGGATCAGGTCCATGAAGGGCGTGCTGTCGGTATTGGTCATGTGCGGTCCGACGCTGGCCGGATAGTCCGTTGCGTACGCCTCGTTGGCCGCGTAGAAGTCCCACGCCAGCTTCTGCGCCCCCTCCGCCTGCTTCGCCTGTGATTGGAACTCGATGTTGACGTCAGCCTCGGGTCGCTGTGTGGGGCTCAGCGTGCCATCCGGCCGTGGCATGCCATGATCGAACAACACCATGTCGTGCTGCACCATACCCAGCCAGCGTGGTTCCGGATAGCGACGAGAACCGGGCGGCGACTCGACCCCCTGCAGGCGCGCCCGTTGCTCGACATAGGCGTACGCGCCGTTTAGACCGGTCTCTTCGTTGTTCCACAGGACGAAACGGATGGAGCGCTCGGTCTGCACGTCGGAGCTGGCGAAGATCCGCGCCAGCTCCATGACCAGCGCCGTGCCCGAGCCGTCGTCGTTAGCTGCCTCCCCCCACCCGATGCCATCCATGTGGGCGCCGACGATGTACATCTCATCGGGATGCGTGCTGCCTACCTTGGTGCAGTACACCTCTTCCCGTTCCCCGGGTGCGCTGGCCTGCGAATCCAGGGCTCGCAGCTTGGTATCCGGCTGGCGCTGCGGGTCGTCGTTCACCCCGGTCGGGGCCCGCGGCCCGCGGAAACGACCGCCTCCCTGCGGCGCGCCGCGTGCCACCTGTGGTCCGCTGCGACTGCGCTTTTGTTCCGGCGAGTAGGTGTAGTGCAGTCTCGTTACGTCGGCGCAGCCGTAAGCGCGCAGCTGTGCCTCGATCCACTCGATGGCGTCCCGATTGCGGTCGGTACCCTGACGTCGGTCACCAAAGCGCGTGAGCCCCTTGATGGTTGCCTTGTAGCGCTCGAGGTCCAGGCGCGCGACGAGCTGAGATGTGGGGTCGTCCAGACCGGGGTCGGCTGCGGCTGGCTCAGCCGCCGCCACCGAAGACAGTCTCAGCATGGCGCTCAGTGCACACCCAAGCAAAACTCTCGACAGTACCTTTGAGCTCACGGAATGCTCCTGTCTGCTTCTGCGCCGCCGCCCATTGGCCACCCGGGCGAAATTCGAACTCCAGAGTAGCAAACATCCGGGTGGGCCTCTTGCGCCAGGCCGTTCGCATCTGCAGTCTCAGGCAACAGACCTCGCAATCTGCAACATCAGCGGTCGGCCTGACGGAACGCGCTGGCGTCCGGACAATGACCGGTGCGTGCCCGATGCAGCTTGGTGTCGTGGCAGGCTGAGGCGCCTCGATGCTATAGTTTTCCGTGACAACAACAAGGCACCGAGCAAGGTACTGTATGCGGCCACAAGTCATCCTGGCCTTGAGCCTGCTCAGCGTCGCCCCTGATGTTCCCGCGGCCCCGGCACCTGCAAGCCCGCCCGCGGCGGCACAAAGCCCGCTGCAGAATCTGCCCTACACGCCGAGCCTCGACGTGACGGCAATGGATCGTTCCGCGAATGCCTGCGCCGACTTCTACCAGTACTCCTGTGGGGGCTGGCTGGCGCGCAACCCGATTCCCGCCGATCAGGCAAGTTGGAGCGTCTACGGCAAGCTCTACCAGGACAATCAGCGCTTCCTGTGGGGCATTCTGGACAGCCTGGCACGCAATAGCGCCGGCCGTTCCGCTAATCAGCAGAAGATCGGTGATTATTTCGCCTCGTGTATGGATGAGACCGCGATCGAGCAGCGCGGCCGCACGCCGCTCGCCCCGACGCTCGCCGCGATTGACGCCATGACGAGCGCGCGGGAGCTCCCGGCGCTGCTGGCCCGGCTGCAGCTCGACAACGGCGGTGACGAGTTCCTGTTTGGTTTCACCTCTGCACAGGACTTTGCCGACTCGAAGGCGGTGATTGCCTTCGCCAATGCCGGCGGCCTCGGCATGCCGGATCGCGACTATTACACCGACAGCGACAAACGCGCGCTTACACTGCGGCAGGAGTATCGCCGGCATGTCGCGCGCAGCTTCGCACTGCTGGGTGACTCCGCGGCCGCGGCGGCGCAGCACGCCGACACCGTCCTGCGCCTCGAAACGCAACTCGCGCAGGCCTCGCTCACGCGAGTGGAGTTGCGCGACCCGTATAACTTGTTTCACAGGATGGACCGCGCCGGGCTCGAGCACCTGACGCCGCACTTCGTGTGGGACCCGTTCCTCAATGCCCTGGGGCTGTCCGGCGTCAATACGCTGAACGTGTCGCAACCGAAGTTCTACGCCGCACTCGATCAGCTACTCGCGTCCGCCACACTCGACGATCTGAAGACCTACCTGCGCTGGCATGCCGTTCACGCGGCCTCCCCGTTCCTGGCGCGCCGCTTCGAGGCCGAGCGCTTCGCGTTCTTCGACCGCACACTGCGGGGCGTGCCGCAGCAGCAGCCGCGCTGGAAGCGCTGCGTGCGGCAGGTCGACGCGCTGCTCGGCGAAGCCCTGGGTCAGGAATTCGTCGCTCGCACCTTCGGACCAAAACTCAAGGACGCGACTCTGCTGATGACCCGACAGATCGAACAGGCGATGCACGACGATATCGAGGCGCTTCCGTGGATGAGCGCCGCAACCAAGCAGCAGGCGCTCGCAAAACTGGCCGCGGTGGTCAACAAGATTGGCTATCCGGATCGCTGGCGCGACTACGGCAGCGTCGCGATTGCGCGCGGCGACTATTTCCAGAATGCAGTGCATGCCATCGTCTTTGAATCGCACCGGCAGCTCAACAAGATCGGCAAGCCGCTCGACAGAGCCGAGTGGCAGATGACGCCGCAGACGGTGAACGCCTACTACGACCCGCAGATGAATGACATCAACTTTCCAGCCGGAGTGCTGCAGCCGCCGCTGTATGACCCGCGCATGGACGATGCCCCGAACTACGGCAATACCGGCGGCACCATCGGTCATGAGCTGACGCACGGCTTTGACGATCAGGGGCGCAAGTTCGATGCGGCAGGGAATCTGAAAGACTGGTGGAGCGATAAGGACGCCAAGCAGTTCAACGAACGCACCCAGTGCATCGTCGACCAGTACGCGAAATACGTGGTCGTTGACGACGTCCACATCAACAGCCGTCTCACCCTGGGTGAGGACGTCGCCGATCTCGGCGGCCTGATCCTGGCTCACATGGCCTGGCGTGTGCAGACCGCGCACGAGACGCTAACCGGGCGCGACGGCCTCACGCCCGAGCAGCGCTTCTTCGTGGGCTATGCGCAATGGGCCTGCGAGAACCAGCGCCCGGAGAACCTGCGCCTGCATGCCAAGACCGACGAGCACTCGCCGGGCCGTTACCGGGTCAACGGCCTGGTCGTCAACATGCCCGAGTTCGCCAAGGCGTTTTCGTGTCCAGTCAACGCGCCCCTGGCAAAGAAGAATCCCTGTCGCGTTTGGTAGGTGCTTGCCGCCCGTCAGATACCCGAGGGGTTCACTTGCAACAACCGCCATACCTCGGCCGCTGCGCGACGAGCCGGTGCGGGACGAAGAACGTGGTCGTGACCGGCTCCGGCACGCATTGCTATGTACCGAAGTTTGCCGATCCGGTCTCAATTAAGGCAGTCGCCTGCGGAGAAGTGGAATGGCGCCTCGATAATCGGCGCTATCTGGTCCGGCCGGACACACTGCTTCTGCTTCCCGACGGCGATGAATACTCCCTGACGATCGACTCGGTTCAGCCGAGCCGTGGCTTCTGCGTCCTGTTCCGTCGGGGCCTGGTTGAAGAATGCTGGCGCGCCGCGGTGAGCAAGGACGAAACGCTCCTGGACGCGCCGGACGATACTCGTCCTCTGCCCTTCCAACGACGTCTGGAATCCAGGAGCGGACCTGTAGGACGAGCACTCGATGCGCTTGCCGCGGCGGTTGCGGCCAGGCCGTCGCCGGACACGGTCAGCTGGCTGTTCGAGGCGCTCGGTGAGCGAGCGGCCGAGTCCGTGTGCGAGCAACGGCGCGAGCGTCGTCGGCTGACTGCCGTGCGACCCGCGACCCGTCTGGAGATCCACCGACGGCTTGATCGGGCACGCGCAGCCGTCGAGGACGACCTGGCGTTGCCCTGGACGCTGGTGACGATGGCGCAGGTGGCCCTGATGGCACCGCACCACTTTCATCGCTGTTTTCGCATGGCCTTCCGCGAAACGCCCCGTGGCTGGCTCGCCCGCCGCCGGGCGGAGCGGGCCATGGCGCTGCTACGCAGCTCCCGCCGTTCAGTCCTCGAGATATGTGTCGCAGTCGGTTACGCGAGCGCCAGCTCGTTCAGCGCATCGTTTGCCGCGCGCTATGGCATTCCGCCGTCGCAGATTGCGCGACCGACCCGAGTCCTGGAATGACTGCCCGGGAGCAGAAGCTACAGGCTCCCGGACCGCTGTGGCTGTGG
>Ga0134125_10006212_pt1 | contig 13545 bp, 15 predicted proteins | sample KB31751_FD_96464 | JGI IMG/M metagenome (GOLD analysis project Ga0134125, IMG submission 96464) | Terrestrial soil microbial communities with excess Nitrogen fertilizer from Kellogg Biological Station, Michigan, USA - KB3-175-1 | ecosystem: Environmental > Terrestrial > Soil > Unclassified ... | reverse complement strand
GGGGTCGTACCTTCCCGACCGGCGTTGGCGCGCCGGCCATGCTTGAGGGACCTGTTCAGGATGCGCGGGAGGGTACGACCCCTCCCGTTGATCTTGCTCATCCACAGGTTTCAAGCATTGCTCTGGTTTGGCCGCGCCCACTGTGTGTGATGTTTGCATGACGCACGGTGCACACTACTAAGGAGATCACCATTGACTCAGGACCTTCCGTCGGCCACCCAAAACCTCGCCTTGACGATCTACTCACCACGATGGGGATTACTCGGGAGCAGCTGATGGGGATGACCGCCGATGACCTATTCGCTGCCGCGACACGGTGGCAGGAAGCGGTCACTGTCGCCACCGAGGCTCAGAGTTCTGCGTCTCTCGTCGATCGCGTCCTCGACAGCCTGCAAGGGCAATCGATGGGTGCGACGAAACTGAATTGATCACTGGTTGCCCACCAGGTTGGGCGGCTTGCGACAGTCCCGGACTCGGGTTGCGGCGTGAGGAGCTATCCCTCCGTTAATCAGGCGTTCTGCGCAAGCCATCTCGCTCGAGCCGGACAGCGATGTATCCAGACTCACGTCCCTGCACCAGCAGAGGCAACGGTGTGGCAGGCGGCTCGTGAAGCGGAGCATACGAAACCTCGACCGGCAACGACGAAAAGTTAGTCCCTAGGCCGGCCACCGGCCGGCCGAGCTAGCGGCTCGGGCACAGTCCACCGCTTCTGCGACCGCGCCAATCGTCCTTCCCGATAGGGAGCCGATTCCCGCCGGACGGGGCCCGCGGACCACCAGGTGTCTGATCATGCCGATGAGCGTGCGGTGGCGCAGACCGGGTCGGCCGCGACGAGCGCGTGTGCGACGCTCGTTGGAGAACCCACCGAGGTGAGCCGGTCGACGGGTCTATGGAGTGATATGGAGTTTGTGGGCGAGTTGGCGGTTGTCCAGCAACGCCTGGCGGCCTGCCGGGACCTGGTTGCCCGACGCAGCGATCGGTTCGCCCGCCCTGGTCCACTGCTCACCCAGAAGCCACGCAGCAGGCCTTCGGATGTTCGGTTTATTACGGTTCTCCAAGGTGCCTGAGGGACCTGCCTCCCCACTTCGGTAGGCGGCGAAGACGCCTTCGCCTTAATGCAACTGCCCACCGGTGCGCCCAACAGGCGAACTGCTCACGGACGCGCACGGTGCGGTCGCCGATGCGCTGCTTCCTCATTGCAGGACTTTACGGTCGCACGTTTGTACGAACTGCTTAATCGTTTCGATGAGTTTTGGCTCGGGGTCTCGGATGAGCGACGCGTGGTTGGACAAGCGGGCAGCGAAGAGCTGAGCTGAGGGACAAGCCCGGAATTGTGCATCGCGGGTTTCGTTGGTCAACCAGGGCTGCCCACCGATCCAGGGCTTGTCGGCGCGCACGATGAGAACTGGGCACTTTACCCGGGCCAGAGTCCCAAGCGTATCGACCTCTATCACTGATTCGAATTCGGCGTGCAGGCTGTCCCGCAGTGCCCGTCGCCGGAGGGTGCCATCTGGAAGCGGGGCCAGCTCGAATCGAGCGAATCGATCGATCCACCTCTCAGCCTCGTCGCTGTATCGGGGGTTTTCTGCGCGCCAGCGCCGCAGGTACTCATCCACGCTGTTGAACCGAAGATTCAAAGTTTCCCCGGTCGGGACGACGGTCTGCGTATCGCGTTGCTGGAGAAATGCCCGGGTGCCGATGGCCCCCTCTAAAAGGATGAGCCCGCGAAGGTCGCAGTTGGTGGCCACTGCGGCGGCCACTGGACCTCCCAGCGAGAAACCAAGGACCACCGGCCGCTGTGTTTTGTACTCGTCTGCTGCTGTTTCTGCGCTGTATCGGCAACAACAGGGAACTCACGAACACGGCGGCTGTTGCTTACTGGTGTAGCGGCAGGCGACCACCGTGGGTTGTTCGACCGGGTGGCCGGCGTCGATTGACCAGGCCAGGCGGATGTACTGGGCGTGGGTCCATGCCAGCGGCGTGGCTGAGGTGGTGGCGGTGCCGGGATGCGCGTGGTCTGGGGCGGGAGGTCGGTCGTCCCACACCTGTTCGGGGAGCATGCCCGCGCTGCCTGCGGTCGCGGCGATGGCGTTCAACGCTTGGGTGGCCGAGAACCGGTCGCCGGCCAGTAGGTTGTATTCGCCACGTTCGCCGGTGAGGAGTGGCCAGAGGCGGCCGAAGGTGCGCTGGGGGGTGGGCTGGTTGATGTTCCACGGTCCGCCGTCGGCGCGTTCGCCGTAGCCGTCGTGGGTGAATCGGTGCCAGAACCGCCCGGCTGGGGTGGTGGTGGCCAGCTGCTGGTCGATGGCTGCGAGGGTGTTGCGGATGACGGGATCGGTCGCGGGTTTGACGCCGAGGCGTACCAGCTCCAGGAAGCTGGGGTCGACGACGGCGCGTTGGTCGATCGGGCCGGGGTTGTTGTCACCGAGGTTGTAGGTGGTGGCGTGGTCGGGCTGGCCGTCTTTGGTGAGTCGCAGGTAGTAGGGCCGGTCGGACAGCGGTCCGGTGTTGGTGACCGTCCAGTTGTCTATTGTGGACTGCCAGTGATCGGCGATGGTGAGGTAGCGCGCGGCGCTTGCGGTGTCCCCGGTGCGGGTGAGGAGATCGGCAAGGCAGACCAGGCCGGCGATCGCGGAGGCGATGGTGGCGGGGGAGTAGCCGCTGTGGTTTTCCCAGCGTTCCTGTTCGCTGAATGGCGCGGTGTTGCCATCTTTGCGGTAGTTGACCAGGAACTCCGCTGCGCGGCGCAGATGGCCCAGAGTGGGGGTGTCGGTGCGGCCGAGTAGCCCGGCGAGCAGCATCGGGGCGGCGGTCTCATCGAGTTGCACGCTGGTCCAGTACGGGGTCCCGTCCACGCGGGTGTTCTGCGGCAGATGCCCGTCGGGGCGTTGTTGGACTCGCAGCATGTAGTCCAGCGCGCGATCGGCTGCCGCGCGGTCTCCGGCGGCGAGCATCGCGCTGGCTATCTGGTACAGGTCCCGGGGCCACACTAGGGCGTAGGAGCCGAACTCCTTGGCCAGGGTGCGATTGAAGCCGAAGGCCCACGGCATGGAGGGCGAAGCGATGAAGGCGCCGGGGTGGTGCTTGTCCTCGGTGGCGGCCAGCACCATCAGTGAGGTGGTGTAGAGGCGCGGGTCGTCGTGGACGGCGGCGGGCAAGCGGAGCCCTTGGAGGTAGTTGCGCCACCCGTCGGCATAGGACGTTGCGGTGGGGGAGAACCCTTGGCGCAGGGTGGCTCGCGCGGTGGCCAGCGCCTCGTGGCGGTGGGCGCCGAAGCCGAGCGCGAGGGTGGCGTGTTGGCCGGCGAGCCCGTCGATGGGGAGTTGGCCGGTTTGCACGACGTTACCGGGTCCGGCTTGGGGATAGTGCCAGTCGAGCGTGCCGTCCGCAGCGAGGTCGGTCCAGCCGTCGCTGGTGGCGAGGTAACCGTTGGAGGTCGCGGTGAAGCTGGGATCAGCGACCAGTGCGCTGGCGGCCGATCCATCGGAGGCGACGAGGGCGTCGCCGACTGTCGCTGCGGTGTCGTCGTTGCCTTCCCGGGTCAGCGACGGGTCGTAGTAGGTGAAGGCCCGCAGTGGCCGGCCGGTCAGGGAGCGGAGGTTCACCTCGGCGAGGACCGTGGCGCGTTGGGGGTCGGTGACGTAGGTCAGCGTCGCACTCCAGCCCCTGCCTGTGGCGCTCTGGCGCAGCGTGAGGCTGCGCTGGTCGGACTGCTCGGTGCGGACCTCGACGTCCTGGAGCCGTTGGGGTGTACCGGTTCCGTCACTGACGATCAGTTGCAGTTCCCGGACCGCGGGGGTGCTCAGGTCGGGGTAGAAGACCTCCGTCATGCCGGTGCGGCCCAGCGTGAACCACACCGGGCTGCGCTCAGACCGTGCGGTGCCGAAACCCTGTTTGTCCGCAGGAGTAAACACCGCTGCAGACCCTGGCGCGCCAGGAGTCGACGTGGTACAGGCCGTGAGGGGCGAGGCGAGTGTCACGCTGAGACCGACCGCTAGCAGCGCGGAGAGCAGCGTCCGCATGATTTGTCCTCCTTTAGTCGGTCTCGAGGCGTCCCCAGCCCGGCGGGGAACTAGGATTCCCGATTTCGGTCAAGTGGTAGGCATTTGCAGGCAGTGGCGCAGTGCGGGGGTTTGGTGATTTCGTCGGCGGTGACCACGGATAGTGGGGTGGCGACCGGCTTGTTCTCTGCGTCGACGGCTAGCACGTGGGCTACCAGGCCACCGGTGCGCAACGCGATGCTCTCCAGCGGCTGGGCGTTGATCGGTCACGGATTTACGTTGACCATGGGCTGAGCGGCACCAACCGGCAGCGGCCTGAGTTGCGCGAGGCGATGGCGGCCTGCCGCGCCGGCGACACGCTGGTTGTGACCAAGCTTGACCGGCTCGCCCGTTCACTGCCCGATGCCCGGGCGATCCTGGAAGAGCTCACCGCTGGGCACGTCAAGCTCAACCTCGGCGGTTCGGTCCACGATCCGACCGACCCGGTCGGCTGGCTGCGGTTTAACGTGCAAGCCATGGTCGCCGAGTTCGAGGCCGACCTGATCCGCCTGCGGACCCGCGAGGGCATGAAGATCGCCAAGGCCAAGGGCCGGCTCCGCGGGAAGCAACCTAAGCTCAATCCCCGGCAGCAAGCCCACCTGGTTCAGCTGTATCACGTTGGTGAGCACAGCACCGCCGAGCTCGCTGATCTATTTTCCGTGGCCCGTTCCACGGTCTACCGCGCCATTGAGCGCGATCACAGACGAGTACCAAGCTGAAGCCGATCGCAGATCGCAAGCGGTTGGGCTGTTGTTTGGCAGAAGGGGATCGGCATCTGGACATTTTGATCACGACAGGAGTGGTTAAGCGAGTGGCGTGTTATCAGCCGGTACCGACGTCGTCATGCCGGCTACCCTGGGGCGCGAGAGGATCGTGAGGGCGCGGAGGGCGATGGCCATTGAGCCTCGTTTCGAGTACCAGAAGGCCGACCCGGCTTCTGTCAGGGCGCTGTTGGGTCTACAGGAGTACGTCGGGAAAAGCGGTCTTGACCCTGCCTTGGTGCGGCTTGTGGAGATTCGGGCCTCGCAGATCAACGGGTGCGGTTTTTGACTTGACATGCACACCAAGGACGCCCGTGCGGCGTCTGAGACTGAGGAGCGCATCTATCTGCTCGACGCCTGGCGGGAGGCACCTTTCTACACCGAGGAGGAACGCCTGGCCTTGGAGCTAACCGAGGCAGTCACGCTCATCTCGCAGGCTGGGGTATCCGATGAGCTCTACCAGCGGGTGAGGGCCCGGTTCGACGAGCAACGGTATGTGGCCCTGGTCATGGCCATCAGCACCATCAACTGCTGGAATCGGCTCAACATCGCCGTTGGCAATGTGGCCGGCCGCTACCGGTCATCGGCGAAGCATTAGGCCAGGCCAACGAGAGCTGGGGCCGCAGCCGTGGGCCGGCCCGACCCCTGGCTGCGCCATTTGAGATCACCACCCATCTCGATGACCAGGTCAGCTAACTGCTGAAGCGGCTCGCTTACGTTATGGATCGCAGGCTGAACGATCGACGCCCAGTCCGTCACCGCGTTGGGGGTCGCTGCCGGGCGAGAGTTGCCGCCTGGGGAGCCATCGCAAGCAGTCACCCGGCGATCCAAACGGTCAACATGAGCATCATTAGGTGCCGCTTCATGGCTTTGCCTTCTTTCCCCTGAACACGAACCGGGTTTAGCCAAGCAGCTGGTCGCGGATGCGAGCCTCGCCCAGCGGCTATGACCTTGTCCGTCATGCCGAAGACCTCCAGCAGCTGATCGAGGTCCTGGAACTAGAGTCTTCTCGCGTACTCCGTCAAGGCGATGCGTTGGAGAGAAGTCGCCGCCACCAGATCAAAGCAGTGCCGTTCGGGATCGTCTCCAGACCATGCAGAGCCCGAGCGTCGAGATCGACGATGTTCACTCTGGTGAAGGACAAGAATCTGCGAACGGGTATTGGAACCAGCTGCTCGGTCAGGCGATGCGGATGCGGTTGACGGTGTCGATCAACCTTTTCGGTTCGGCGACGCTGACCAGCAACGTCGCTAACCGCACGGGGATACCCATGACGCTGCCTCGGGCAGCCGGGTCGATCTCGATCCGAACAACTCCCTTTCCCGACCCGTTGACCAACCACCGGCCAGCCCAACCATGCACTCCATACCCCAGAATGATGGGACGGGCAGACCGCTCGGCAAGCCGGACGTCGCGTATCGGGATGTTGACACGAAATGCCCACCCCATCCGGACACGCACTTCGTCGGAGGTGACCTCAATCCCAGACTGGTCCGGGCCCATGCCCATGGCCATCAATAGCGGCTTTAGGGGCGCGGCGTAGCGGATTTCGAACGACGATGACGTCACGGTGGCCTCCCTTCCCGGCACCATGATCGCGTCAGGACCCGCGCGATCGTCGTGAAAACGATGAACGCAATCAAGGATCCGCGAAGGTAAGCACACCCACCAGGGCAGCCGGCCCCTGCCGCAGCCCGCGAACCGCTTACGGTGCTGGTGCACCCCGGGCACGGCAAGATTATGTGCATGCCGCAAGCGGATCCGCAACTGGGACACGGCGTTCGGCATCCGAGACGTCAGCGGGCTGCCGCTGGCGTCATCCGGCACTGATGCATTGCATTGAGGCGGAGAGTGTCCTATGAAGGCTTCTCGAATGCCCTCTGGGCGAGCGACTGGAGCAACTCGGGTGGGGCGATCGCTCATGCAACAGTGCCCCGTAGAAGCTCAAGCAAGGTTCAGGTCAACCGTGATCCTTCGCGCCCCGCACGTGCCGATTCGCCCGCGACCCGCAGCCGCACCTGCTCCACCGCGCTCGTCCGCAACAGCGGGCAAAAGCGCCGTGGATCGATGGCCCGCTGGCACCGCAGCCGCCGTTAACCACGTGCTCAACCGCCAGACCTGACCACGACCGGGCCCTGGACAGCACAGCAGGGTCATCTCATCGCACAAGCCATGATGTCCTGGGGGCCCGTACGGAAGGCCAGCCTGCTGAGCAATGGACTTTGATTCGCGCGGGCGCGCAACGCGCTCGCATGCCGCGAGGGGTGTGACCCGCAAGCCTGAACTTGAATCGTGTGCTGGGTCGGTTCGGGTGATCAGTTACCCCGCAAGCCCAGCAGCGGCGGCGCCTGGGGGTCGGGCCGGGCCAGCGTGGTCGCCGCCGGTGATCTTCGAGGAATGGCCCCGGCATGTGTAGCCAGCCAGCCCGCGCCGTAGACGATGCTGCTCAGCTCCATCGACCTCAACCAGCACGGTGTGGTTCGTATGCTGATGCGTTAGGTCCACTTTCGGCGTTGACCTGCGGTGCTGGGTTGGCCGATGTGTCATTGTGCGAACCGCTTGGTTCTTCGGGCAGTGGGGGCAGGCAGCGGAGGAGAATCGCGGGGCTGTCGCGGTAGCCAATGCGTTGCCAACGGTGTGCGTGGTTAGCGTCCGGCTACTCTCTGCGCCGTGAAGTCATCGAGTAGCACGGATATTGACGCCATGGTCGCGGCGGCGACGCTCGATTGTTATAACGACAGCGAGTGCGTGACGGGCTTCTACACCATGATCGACGAGCACCTCGAAGTGCCGTTCGAGACCGAGGTGCTGGGGGTCGATGTCACCGTCACGGGCATCGACTTAGGCGACGACGATCAGATCGTGGCGATCTGCGCACGTGAGCGATGGCGACAGCGCGTTCCGATCCTCGATGTGCCGTTGCCGACGCCTGCGCCAGGCGGTGCGGAGTGGATCGAGGCATACCGTCACTGGTTGATATAGCGGAGGGCATGGGCGTGAACGCCAGCGACACCGGCTCGTTGGGCGCGGTCGGGGAGCACCGGATTCGGCTGACGGAGCCGGATGCCCAGCTCAATTTGCGTACCGTGCTGGAGCTGTGCGCGGGGGGCGAATTACGGTGTAGCGAGAAGACTCATCGCCCCTCGGCGGCGACCGTCTACGCGGTGGGGTCGCTTCTCACGCACGGCGACTTCTACCGTGACGAGCCGATCGCGTCGTTTGCGTGGCCGCTGCTGGTCCAGGCCGGTGGGCTGGCCAAGATTGAAGGCGGGCGGCTTCGCCTGACCGCGAAGGGTCGCAACGCGCTGCGCAAACCATCGGCGGAGGTGATCTGCCAGCTATGGCAGCGCTGGCTGACCTGTGCGCTCATCGACGAGTTCAGCCGGATCGAGCAGATCAAGGGTCAGCGCGCCCGCAATGTGCTCAGCTCGGCCAAGACCCGCCGTCAGATGGTTGCCGCCGCCCTGGCGAGCTGCCCAGCCGATGAGTGGGTCAGCGTGGAGGCCCTGTTCGCCATCATGCGACGGGGCAACATGAGCCCCACGATCGCCCGCAATGAGATGGCGCTGTGGAAGCTCTATCTCGTCGATGCCCACTACGGCAGCCTGGGCTACGACGGCTTTCACCGGTGGGAGATCCTCGAGGGCCGATACACCCTGGCGGTACTGTTCGAGTACGCCGGCACGCTGGGCTTGCTCGACCTTGACTACGTCCACCCCAGTGGCGCGCGAGCGGACTTCCAGGAAAACTGGGGCGGAGACGATCTGGACGCGCTGAGCCGATACGACGGTCTGCAGGCGATCCGGCTCACCGCCCTGGGCCGCTACGCCCTTGGCCTGACCGACAATTACCAGCCGCCCACCGGTGACGCTAATACCGAGCAATTGAAGGTTCTCTCCAATCTCGACATCGTTGCCACTGGCGCCCTGTCCGCAGGTGATGAGCTGGTGCTGTCCGGCTACGCCGAGCACACCGCCGACCGGGTCTGGACCATCTCCGCGGCGAGCCTGCTGACCGCGATCAGCACCGGACGCCACCCCACGGACTTCGTCAGCTTCCTGGCCCAGCACACCGACCACGAACTACCCGAGGCGCTGGAGACTCTCATCAGCGATGTCAGCCGCCGCTGCGCGCAGCTCACCGACCTCGGACATGCCCGCGTGATCGAATGCGCCGACCGGGCATTGGCCGAGCTCATCACCCACAACCGTGCGTTGCGTACCCTGTGCCATCCGATTGGCGAGCGCCATCTCGCCGTGCCACTCGCTCACGAACTGAAATTTCGCACGGCCCTGCTGAAACTCGGCTACGCGTTGCCAGAGCAGCGCACGTCCTGAGCGAGTTGATCATGACCGTGATGCCGTTGTGCGGGGGTCGGGGAAGCCGAGGCTGAGGTAACCCGGCGCGCGCTTGGCCAGCGACGAGGCGAGGACGCCGGTCTCGATGTCGTGATAGTCGTAGACCTCGGCGGTGCTCTTTCCTGGATGCGGGCGCAGGATGCGTCCCACGTACTGCACGAGACGACCCTTGAAGGCGATGGGTGCGGCGAGGAACAAGGCATCCAGCATCGGGCAGTCGAACCCCTCACCGATGAACGGGCCGGTGGCCACCACCAGCAGCGGTGAGCTGTCCGTGGGCGCTTGCAGGCGGGCCAGAGCGAGGCGCCGGGTGTTGGTGCTCATCCCGCCGCGCAGGATGACGGGATCGTGTCCGCGTCGCTGGAGTTCCTCAGCGAGTTGCGCAAGGTGCCCTATCCACTGGGTGAGCACGAGACAGTGCCTGCCGCGACCTAGCGCGGCCGTCACATCGTTGATCACCTGAGTGGTGCGGGCATTGTCCGAGATGAGATCCCGGTAGATGGCGGCCATCCCCCCGGGCGCTGTGGGATCGGCCTCGCCGGTGTACCGGAATCGGGTGTCGCGCACGTGCAGCACAGGCCGCGGCCGCGACGCAGGGCCTGGCTGTGGGAGATCCAGCTGTGGTGATTGGTCATCGGCTGCGGTTGTGTCCGGTGGGGAGTGGGTGATGGTATGTCGGATCGGGCCGAGTTGGAGTGTGATCAGATCGTCGAGTTTGTCCCGGCGGTAGGGCGTGGCGGTCAGTCCGAGCCAGCGCCGTGCCGGGATCTGTTTGACGGCGTGTTCGAACGCCGCAGCGGGGATGTGGTGGCACTCATCCGCAACCACGAGCCCGTAGCCACTGGTCAGGGAGGCAACGTCGTCCTTGCGGGCCAGGGTCTGCAGCATCGCGATATCTACTACGCCGCCGGTTTTCCTGCGGCCGCCACCGAGTTGCCCAGCCTTGACGCCCAGCAGCTCGCTGATCTGTGTCCGCCACTGGTCGGCGAGGGCTTTGCGGTCGACGAGCACGAGCGTCGATGTCGCATGCTCGGCGATCAACGCGCAGGCGATCACGGTCTTGCCCGCTGCTGGTGGAGCGACCAGTACGCCTAGGTCATGACCGCGCAAACCCACCACCGCCTCGCGCTGTGGTCCGGTCAGGGTGGCGGTGAACACAAACTCCTGTGCCTCGCCGGGCGTCCGTTCATCGGTGATCTCCAGGCGGCTACCGGCCTGCTCGGCTAGCGAGGCGACCGTGTCGGCTAGGCCGCGCGGCAGGATGAGCCCGCCATCGAGGGTTTCGTCGTAGCTGCGCAGGAACCGTGGCGTGTCCCAGGTGGACATGCGCAGCCGCTGGCGTTCGTAGAAGATCGGGTTCGGCATGGACGCCGCGTGTTTCAAGGTTGCGTGCAGCGCCGGGGTCAACTCGCTCGACTCCAACCGGATCCCGGCCGCGCGATGGGCATGCAGGATCGGCGTTGGCGTGACGCGGATTCGGGTGGAGACCGGTGTGCCGAGCCGGTCCAACTGTGGCCCCACGACCACCCGTCCGGCCTTGCGTGCGATCCGGCTAACTTCCCCGGGGCTCATCCGCCCTAGCGAGGACAGGAACGCCCACTGGTCGTCGTGGGGTTCCATCGTGGCCAGGTCGAGGAACACGGTCACCCCGTCCTGGCGGGCTTTGCCGTGTAGCGGCGCGGCGATCAGATTCCCCACCCCGCCGGATGGCAGTACATCCTGTGCCGGGAACAGCCGATCGTAGCTGGCCAGGCTCATATGCCCGCGCAGCGCTATCGCCTCTCGCAGCAACGCGGTGCCGAGCCGCCGGGCGGTCTCCGCCGGCACGGGCGCGGTAAAGAACATCCACGCGTGCGCGCCGACACCCGACCGTGACACTTCCAGCGCCGCGGGGACTGACCACATCCGGGCGGCCTTCAGGTAGGCCAGCGCGTCCAGCATGGCCGCCTGCCCGTCGAAGTCGGCCGCCAGCCAGCTGCACAAATCACCGTCCAACAACGGATACAACCCGATGTGCGTCTCACCGGACAGATGGGCGCGAATCACCTCCCTGGTCAGCGGCAGGTAATCCCGCTCCTTGTGCCGTACGCCCTTACGCCACCCGTTCCGCACCGCAGGCAGCCAACCAGCCTTGCCGGTGCGCGCGTTCTCCCACCGGAGGGCGTAGATGTCCCTGCGGGCAGCGAACAACTGCCCGAAGAAGTCGACCTTCACGTCCGGCGGTGAGCGCCGATCGACCGGGCCGGGATGAGTCTCGAAGACACCCGTCTGAACCGGGCCGGGCGGGGCCGCCTGCTCTGGTGTCAACTCCAGTAGGCGCAACAAGCGCGTGTTCTCCGCCTGCAACCGTGCTGCGAGCGTCCGAAGGCTCGCCAACTCCTCGGCAAGCTCCGCCGTCGTCACCGAACGAAGATCGTGCTCCACCCCCACACCGTAGAACGCGACACGTAAGCGAGCATGCCTCACCGGACAACGCCATCGAGACCCGCACTCCGTGCGCTGAGGCTCCTCTCATGATGATCGCTGCATCCGCCGGGAAGCACCACGTTCGACACCCCAGGTAACCACGCTGACCAGCCCATCCGGTGGCCCTCACCGATATCGACAACCGAGGCGTGAACCGTAACTCATCACCCGCGCCGTTTCACCACTCGCCGCGTACCGACCCGACCGATCGTGATCTCAGGGCCTTCAACCAGCACGGTGTGGTTCGTATGCTGATGCGTTAGGTCCACCGACTGACGGATTCCCGCTGGTCTGGGCATCCGTGGTTTAGGTGTGTGCGAGTAGGTGTCGTCAGGTGCTAGGTCGCCACGTGGGTCTGTTGCTGGTGCTTCAGTAGTGGTATCTGGCTTGCACGATGATCAGTTCTTCGTCGCGGAGCTGGTAGACGAGGCGGTGTTCGTCGGTGATGCGGCGTGACCAGTAGCCGGACAGGTTGTGGGACAGGCGCTCGGGCTTGCCGATGCCGGTTGCGGGGTCGCGGGCCGCTTCTCCGATCATGCGGTTGATGCGCTTGAGGATTGTCCGTTCGTTGGTCCAGGAGGTGTAGTCTTCGCATCCGTCGCGGGTGAAGCTGATCTTCACGCGACGTCGTGCTGAGGGTCGATCAGCTCTTGGACTTCGGTGCGACCGGCTTCGGCGTCGGCGATGCTGCGCAGGAGGCGCTCTGCGTTGGCGGGGGACCGCAGAAGGTGGGCGGTCTCCATGAGGGAGCGCCACTGGTCAGCGGAGACCAGGTAGGCGGTGCCAGCCTTGGAGACGATCTCCACGGGCTCTTGGTCGTCGTTGACCTGTTCGATCAGCGGGAACAGGCGCTTGCGGGCTTCGCTTGCTGACATCGCCATCGAATTCACCTCTCGGTCGTACCGGGTGATGGTACCAGTATGGCCCTGTCGGGAGTGAAGATGTCCGTTCTTGGCGTGAAGCGCTGGCTATTTCCGCCGGTCAGCGCCGTACATGGGTGAGCGCCGGGCTGACCTGTCCTCTGTAGGAGACTGCGGGCGGCGCACCGATCCTGCTTAAAGGTGCATTTCACACGTCTCCGGCGGTTACTGACAGGGTCGACCTTGACTACATACAACTAATTGATTGTATGTTTGTTGGGTGACCGCGAAGGACGAGGACCAGGCGGACGCCCTGTTCCACGCGCTTGCCGACCGGACCCGGCGCGACATCGTGCGCCGCGTGCTGGCTGGGGAGCACTCGGTCTCCGCCCTCGCGGCGAAGTACGACATGAGCTTTGCCGCGGTGCAAAAGCACGTTGCCGTGCTGGAGAAGGCCGGTCTGCTCACCAAGCGACGCAGCGGTCGCGAGCAGCTGGCCAGCGGTGACGTGGCGGCGGTGCGGTCAGTGGCGGGCATGCTCACCGAGCTGGAGCAGGTCTGGCGTGGCCGCATCGCGCGCATCGACGAACTCCTCGCATCCGACACCGACCAGCAGGGCTGAACCATGCCGGTGACCGACGTCCAGCAGGATTTCGACAACCTGACTCTGACCATCACCGCGGAGTTCGCCGTGCCGGTGGAGCGGATCTGGCAGATCTACGCCGACCCGCGCCAGCTGGAGAAGGTGTGGGGTCCGCCGACCTACCCGGCGACCGTGGTTGACCACGACCTCACGCCCGGCGGCCGCATGACCTATTTCATGACCGGCCCGGAGGGCGACAAGCACGCCGGATACTGGCAGATCACCGCCGTCGACGAGCCGACGAGTTTCTCCTTCGAGGACGGATTTGCCGATCTGGACTTCAACCCGACGCCAGGAATGCCGGTCTCCAAGAACGTCTTCACCTTCACCGAGCACGACGGCGGCACTCGCGCGACCTATGTGAGCACCTATGAGTCCGCCGAGGCACTGCAGCAGGTGCTGGACATGGGCGTGGTC
>Ga0134125_10006211_pt1 | contig 13545 bp, 13 predicted proteins | sample KB31751_FD_96464 | JGI IMG/M metagenome (GOLD analysis project Ga0134125, IMG submission 96464) | Terrestrial soil microbial communities with excess Nitrogen fertilizer from Kellogg Biological Station, Michigan, USA - KB3-175-1 | ecosystem: Environmental > Terrestrial > Soil > Unclassified ... | reverse complement strand
CTTCAGGTGGAGCTGTGGCTCCGACTTTCCGTTCACTCGTAGCTGCGGATATTCCAACAGCTGGTGGTGATGTCAGTGGTTCTCATTCAGCTCTGAGTGTTGATAAAATCAAAGGCACTGCTGTGTCTGCAACAGCTCCAACTTCTGGACAAATTCTAACTTTCAACGGCACCAACTGGGCACCGACGACTTCGACAAGTTTGTCTTCAGCTTTGACAAACAATCACATCTTTGTTGGAAATTCTTCGAACGTTGCGACAGATGTTGCAATGAGTGGTGATGCAACAATTGCTGCTAATGGAACTTTGACTCTGAACACAGTGCCGGTCTCTAAAGGTGGTACTGGTCTCACAAGTTATGCAACAGGATCAGTGCCAGTATCAAATGGTGCTGGAGCTTTAACAGCGACAGTCTGTCCAGCAGGACAAACTCTGGTATCTGCTGGAGGCTCTGGTTTTGGCTGCGGATTGCAATCAGCTTCTGGTTCAAGCTTAGCAAATGGAAATATTTGGATCGGGAATGCTTCTGGCATTGCGGTGGCAGTGGCACCCGCAGGCGATGTTTCAATTTCAAATGCTGGAGCAACGCTCGTTAATAAAATTCAAGGAACAACTGTTTCTGCGACAGCACCAACTTCGAATCAAGTTTTGCAATTTAACGGCACGAACTGGGCTCCTTCAACATTAGCTGCGACATTGCCAGCCCTTGCTGACACAAAACTTTGGGTGGGAAATGGTTCAAGCGTTGCAATGCCTGTCAGTGCTGGTGGTGATGTCACCATGGCCGATACAGGAAGTTTCACGGTTGCAAAACTGCAAGGCACTGCAGTTTCAGCGACAGCTCCAACTTCAGGACAAGTCCTTCAGTACAATGGCACGAACTGGGCTCCAACTACGAACAGCTATCAAACAACAACTTTAAATTCAGCTTTGATGTGGATTGGTAATGCTTCAAACATAGCAGCACCAGTAGCGATGTCAGGTGATGCGACAATGGCAAACACTGGTGCTCTGACTTTGGCTTCTTCAGGAGTCACTGCTGGGACTTACACACAAGTCACCGTGAATGCGAAGGGCTTAGTAACTTCAGCAACGTCGCCAACAACTCTTGCGGGTTACGGGATTACAGACGCGGTTAAAAATGCGGGCGGTGCTCCGAGTGTGCAAGAAGGACTTGCCGCTTCGATCCCTGCGGCAGGAACTGCGGGACGAGTTTACTTAGCAACGGATACTAAAATTATTTATCGCGATAATGGCGCCACTTGGGATGGTATGGGTGCTGCTGGAGCTGTGTCTTCAGTCAGTGCATCAGCTCCGCTGCAATCTTCAGGTGGAGCAACGCCGACAATTAGTTTTGTGAATCAATCAGCCAACACGGTTTTAGCAGGACCTACTTAAGGTGGAGCTGTGGCTCCAACTTTTAGATCTTTAGTTGCTGCGGATATTCCAACAGCTGGTGGCGATGTTAGTGGCTCTCACTCAGCTCTGAGTGTTGATAAAATCAAAGGGACTGCTGTGTCTGCGACAGCTCCAACCTCTGGACAAATTCTGATTTACAACGGCACGAACTGGGCGCCGACCACTTCGACTTTTCAATCTTCGACTCTCAATAATGGTCAGTTGTGGATAGGGAATGCTTCGAACATCGCAACTGCAGTGACTCCCGCAGGCGATGTTTCGATTTCAAGTGCTGGTGCGACTTCAATCGCAAAATTGCAAGGCACCACTGTCACAACGGCTTCTTTGGCAACCAATCAGGTTTTGCAATACAATGGTTCGGCTTGGGTGAATGCGGCACTGTCAACAGCGTCTCTGCCATCACTGACTGCTGGACAAGTTTGGGTCGGGAACGCCTCGAACGTGGCAACTGGAGTGGCACTCAGTGGTGATGTTGCCTCTGTCAGTAACGCTGGAGCAGTCACACTGAATACAGTACAGGTCACCAAAGGCGGCACCGGAGTGACAAGTTACTCCGTTGGACAAATTCCTGTGTATGATGGAACAAAACTCACCGGCCTTGGCTGCTCCGCAGGACAAATTCTGCAATCACAATCAGGCACTTCTTTTGGTTGCACGTCTGTGACTGGCGACGTTTCATTGGCCAGCGCCGGCGCGACCACTGTCACGGCTCTGCAAGGAAGATCCGTTGCCTCGACAGCTCCATCGACAGGGCAAGTGCTTCAATACAATGGCTCAGCCTGGGTCCCCGCTGCAGGAGCTACGGGAAGCGGAACAACGAATTATCATGCGAAGTGGTCGTCGTCTTCGACACTCACGTCGTCACTGATTTACGACGACGGAACGAACATAGGTATCGGAACTTCCAACCCTGGAGCAAATCTCGATGTGAATGGAAATGCCGCCTGGGAAAATAACACAGTCACTTCAAGCGGCCCGACATTCAGCTTTTGGAAAACAAGAAATTACACCGCTCTTTCCAACAATGATGAGTTAGGTTTCATTTCTTTCTATGGACATGACGGAACTGGAATTTATCGTTCGGCTTACATCGCGTCTCATGTAGATGCCACTCCAGCCAGCGGAACTCACACCGTGCAAGGGCGTCTTGAATTCTACACCACTCCAGCTGGAGCCAGTGACTCTTCAGAAAGAATGCGCATCACTTCTTCGGGCACCGTGGGAATTGGGACAGGAATTCCTCAAGCAGGACTTGATATCGCAACCACGGGCACTGCCGGAAGTGCTGTGCTGATTCCTCGAGACACGACGGCCAATCGTCCGTCGTCTCCTGTCAGCGGAATGATTCGTTACAATAACTCGAACAATCTTTTTGAAGTTTATGAAAATGGAGCATGGACAAATATGATCCGTGGCTACATCGGAAGTCTGACCTTGGTGGCAAAAGCCAGTTGCAATTGGACGCCTACCACTTCTTGGGGAGTCATGTCCGCAAACACCAACTGCAATACTGCCACCGCAGATGGATCAGCCACTTCACCGGGAAAATATCCCGCGATTTCTTTTGCGAATTTAGCACCGGGAAAATACAAAGTGACTTTCAATATCCCCGTCGAGAACGGCACCAACGTTTGCGTTCTTCGTCTGACAGACGGCACAAACTATGCGGGATTTGCGCATACGTCTTCCACTCAGATCGATAACATTATCGGAATTTTTAATTATACGACGGCGCAAACCAATGTGACTTTTTCTTTGCAAGCAAAAGCAGGACTTGCCGGCGACTGCACGATCTACGGTGACGGCGCCAACACAGGCCTCACTCCAATCACCGATTATGTTTACTCTTATTACGTTGAGAAGATTCAGTAAGGGGCTGGAATAATGGAAGTCAAAGAACACGACACTGAATTTCAAAACCAGGTGAGAAAGAAAATTGAAGATCTTTTAAACGCGATTCTCTCCCAACTTTTGCAAGATTCAAATTCAACGAAGGTCAAAGTCATCGTCCACGAGCACACGACTATTTTTTTTATCGATACAGATCAAAAAAACATCGGACAAATTATTGGAACTCGAGGCAAAAACATCACAAGCCTCAGAACTATCGTGAACTCCATTGCCGGGCGCAATAACATCCGCGCCATCGTAGAAATTCCGTTTTTCACCAAAGCTTCTGGAAAAAACGGGAAAGACTAAAAATTTGTTGTTGGTTAGTGGCGGAGCCTGCGAGATTCGAACTCGCGTAGCCTTTTAAGGGGCTAACTCGCTTTCCAAGCGAGCGGATTCAACCACTCTCCCAAAGCTCCGTTGTTAGAAAAAGTAATCTCGTTCAGACGGCGCTATTTTGTCAAGCGAGCGGCTTCATCCAGCAAAACCTTTCGGTATTTGCCATCCTCAATCCAGAACAAATCACCATGATGGCCTTGAGGCACTCCGATAAAAGCTTTGGGATCTTTGGCGTCAGCAAAGACCTTCTGTCCTGCTCGGTAAGGAATCACCGGATCTAATTCTCCATGCATAACGATCAACGGAATTGGTGATAGCTGAGCAATATCATTCGGCGCCCAACGATCACTGAGTAAAACATACGCCAGTGGCTGAAAAATCCAAGTGATCCAACTGTCGGCCAATTTCATTCGCGCGACACTTTCGTAAGAATCAAAAGTTCCGTCGGCGATCACAATTTTGATGGGAACTTTATCTTTCATTTCTAAAGCCGAGCGCATCGCAACGGCGCCGCCTAAGCTTTGCCCGTAAATCCAGAGAGGACTTGAGTCTTTGTTATCATGCACCCATTGAATTGCCGCCATTCCGGCTTTGACGGTATTCTCTGGAGTCGGCTTGCCAGACGATTCTCCATAACCAGGATAATCCAAAATTAAATAATTATAACCGATCTTGGGAAGCCAACTCATCGCCAGAAAATGGCTCGAAAGATTTTCAGCATTGCCGTGAAAATAAGCAAAGGTGCCTTTGGGTTTTTGAGGAGCTCCATCCAAACCATTCGGAAGCGCAGAAAACCACCACGCATGGATATTATCTCCGAGAGAATCTTTGAAATGAATGTCTTCTGCCGTCAGACTGACTTGCTCTGGTTTAAAATATTTTTTGTTGTTGGGATAATAAATCAATGATGAGCACGACGTTAAAAAAATCATCGTCATGATTCCCAAAAAATATCGAAATGGTTTCACACGAAAATCCTTTTTAGTAATAAAAGTAAAAATCCATTTTTGCATGTCGATCAAACTCTTGATCCACACCTGACAAACGCACTCCCCAATTTTTGTTGGGACTCCATTGTGTGCTTAATGAATACTCTTGATATGTTTTTATAGCGACGTCAGCATCTTCACGATACCAACCTTCCGCGAGCATGATCCAATGATCCGTCAGGCGCAAACGCGCACGGGCTGCTGGCCCCATTCCGGGAACAAACCGCGCCGGAGTTGATCCATACGGAGTATAATAAATTTGTCCTTTGAGGCCTCCAAAAAAAGTGAGCAGGGGTGCATCGGCCAATTGAAAAGTATATCCAGCCCCCCCGCTGATCAAACCAGCATGACAGTCATAGCAGTTCTGATCTTTGATTTTTTCAAGGCCCACTTTTATTTGCCAAGAAATCACTTTAGAAAATTGACTGTACGGCGAATGAGAAACAATTTCGAAAAATTTAAAGCTTTCAAGATCAACCTTGCGATCATTCACTTGCGGGCTTGGAGTATAGCTAAGATTCAAATCGCCAAAACTGAGCTCAGCATATTCAGGGTACCCCGTCGGAAAATCCAATTGATCATGAAGTGCAAATTTAACTTCCAAATTAAAATAATCTGCATCTTTGTCATCATCAATGTAACTGAGACCCACTCGGCGAGATCCGTGGCTCAGGTGAGGACGCTCGGTCTCTTTGGGTTCAATCACTAATTTTTCTGAAACAAGATTGATTTGGCTTCGGGCATTTAAAAGAACATTTTTAAAATCCGTCTGTGGCCCTGGCAACTGAGTTTCATGTGCATATTGATAGTCCATGTAATCCATGGCGGTATCGAGAATTTCTTTTCGCTGTTTGTTTGGCAATCGTTTAAACTCTTCAGAAAATTGGCGTTGCTGAACCAACTCTAAGAGTAAACGTCGCTCATTTTGATCAAGTGCTTTCACCCGAGCAAATAATTCTGTACGCACCGACGGACGAAAATAATATCCTTTGACTAATCCTGGCGTATTCCAAACCACTTGAATTGTATCAGAAGGAATCACCCATTTTTTCAGTTGGCCCGTTAGATTCAATCGCGGAGCGGCAGCTTCTAAAATGGTGAACATATGATAAGAGCAATTTTCCGTCAGATACCAGTAATTGATCCACGACGGCCCCAGTTCCCAGAGATGCGCCACCAACATATCCACTTCAGCTGGAGTGATATTAAGCTCGTACTCCCAAAGATCACGAGACTCGGCATTATTATACTCACGCACTTTGTAGTAATAAGGAACGCTAGTAAAAGTTCCTGGGAACATCCCAAACATTCCCTTGATGGCATAAAACAAAGCATTCGATGTATCAACGTTCGCCGCATAGTTGATTCCATAATCTAAAAGTTCATAACGATTTCCGTCTTGAGCCGGCGCCTTATTGATGCGAAGAAACGTGTGCCCAAAGGCGCTGGATGGATTATTCAAAAAATAACTCGAAAATACGAGTGACACCGAAACACCGCGAAGAGCATCGAAGTATTTTTCAAAACGCGGACAGGGTCCGTCAGGCCATTGATGAATTTCTGATTTCAGACTTTGCTTGATAAACATATAGCGCGCCGGAAATCGACAGCGCGCGCGATCTGGTTCTGCCGCATCAGCTGTCGACCAAAAAGCGCGAATGTCGGCGGCCATCTCTGACTGCATATTATCAGAACCATTCGGCGCCAAAAAAAAGTTGGGACTATCCACTTGGCTTGAAAGATGGCCGAAAAGCCCCTGCGGCTCAAAATGCAAAAGCTTCCGCCATTGAAGCGTTTCATAAAGCTTTGTCTGAAATGCTTTTTGAACAACCTCTTCGCCGGTTTCAGCGTGAACGCGAAAAGAGCAGAGCAACAAGAGATGAAAGATCAGAAGCTTGAAAAACATTTCAAATTTCTATCACTGAGAGTGAAGCTTAGAAACAAAAAAGGCTGACGGATGTCAGCCTTTTTTAATCGCGACTCGCCGTTGCCAGCAAGTTTTGATCTCGACTCATTTACTGAGCAGCAACGTTACTGATACCACAAGCATGTGCTTTGTTTGAAGTGATCATATTATTGATCCCTGCTTCAATCGCCGCTGGCTTCATGTTGGTATCGACAAAAAGCTGTTTGTAATGGGCTTGCATTGCTGGGCCCAAGTTCTTAGCATTGCAACCCATCAATTGAGCAAGACCTGCAACGGTCTCACCCTGACCGCGAGCTGCATCTTTTGCCAAGCTCAGTTTGTTCACTTCGATGAACATAGGAACTTGCATCGCTGAACGAAGATGTCCGCCCTCAGTACAGTTCGAAGTTCCAGAAGAGATCCCAAAAGTTTGGTTCCCAGAAGTACCGTTGGTTGTTGCACCCAAGACTTGAGAAGTCATGTCGTTTTTCCCTTGGAAAACCATAGACCCAAGACCGCAACCAGCATCACCATAAGCTTTGGCCATCGAAAGAGAAGCCGTCAAAGAAATCAAAGCAATAATTAATGTTTTCATATTTATATAACCTTTCTAAAAATTAGATACCGCAAGATTTTGCTGCAACAGCAGAAAGTTGCTCAGCCGATGCGCCACCAGTTGGGAACATCTGACGATAATTGTTTTTCAAATCGCCTGAAAAGTTCGCATTTGAACACTCCATCACTTGTGACAATGCCGTAAGTGACTCACCTTGACCACGAGCCATATCATTTTCAATCGCAACTTTGTTGATTTGAATAAATTGCTCTGCCTTCGCCGAATGTGAAGACTCACCACAGTTCAAAGTTCCAGAAGAGATCCCAAAAGTTTGGTTCCCAGAAGTGCCATTGGTTGTTGCAGCAAAAATCTGCACCATTCCGCCTTGATCACCGAACACGATAGAGCCTAGTCCACAACCAGCCATTCCATAACCTTGGCCAGAAAATTCTTGGCTCAAAGATTTTCTTTTATCGGCGTGGGCTGCATTTGTTCCGACAAACAATGCTAGCGCAATGAAAGCACTTACTAACTTCATGTATCCTCCTCTAGGATGTTTTTGTTTTTGCATTTCAAATTCTGAGGGGCTCGAACAGAAAAATCAATTGAGGAGTCTGAAACTCGACCTCAATTTTTGCTAAAGACTTGCTGCGATATGCGGCCAAAAATATTTTCGCCTTGTTGATTTTCCATCCAAATTTCGACGGTGTCGCCGACTTTCATGAATGGCGTTTTGGGAGCGCCAGTTTCAATTTGCTCGATAGTTCTTTTTTCCGCCAAACAGCTTGAGCCCATCGCTGGGTCTTCATTGGAAACCGTTCCACTGCCAATCAACGAAGCCGCCACAAGATTTCTGGTCTGCGCCGCATGGGCAATCAATTGACCAAAATGAAAGTGCATGGCGCCGGCATTGGCCTTGCCAAAAAATTTGCCGTTGTATTTCACATGCAGCGGTAAATGAATGCGGCCTTCACTCCATGCTGACCCCAACTCGTCGGGAGTCACCGCAAACGGTGACAAAGCTTTTGCTGGCTTACTGACAAAAAATCCAAAGCCTTGAGCAAGTTCTCCGGGAATCAATCCGCGCAGAGAAACATCGTTGATCAAAACCAAAAGGCGAACTTTCTTCAAAGCCTCATCCACAGAAATTCCCATCGGCACATCACCAAGGAGAACCCCCACTTCAGCTTCGAAATCAGTGCCATGAGAAAAATCGCGTTGCGGAATGCCTTCTGTCGGAGCTAAAAATTCACCACACTCTGCTTGATACATCAAAGGCACCGTCAGCAGAGTCTCAGGCGGAGTCGCATTGCGCGCTTTTCGAACGAGCTTAATATGATGAATAAAAGCCGAGCCATCCGCAAACAGCCATGTGCGCGGCAAGCACGAATGAAAATCAGATTCTTTCACCGCAAAGCTATTTGCCGCTGTTCCTTTTTTCAAAGCCTCAGATAATTTTTCAAGCTCGATGACGACATCATTCCACTTCTCTAAGGCCTCACGAAGATTGGGAACAATGTGAGTCGCTTTGACTGCCGTTTTTAAATCACGGCTGACGATGCACAATTCGCCATCACGACTGGTCTTTGATTTCAAACTTCCAAGCTTCATGAGATTCCTTTAATCAAAGTAAAAAAGAATATTTCCACCGACGGTGGTGAAATTAGAAACATTATCAGCAGCATCACCAAATACTTTTTCATAAAAAATTTCGCCGCCAAGCTGACCAAAAAAGCGCGCTTGAACACCAACAGTCCATGGCACAATCACTGATTTCACATTGGTCGCTCCACAAGAAGCCAGACCGCCAGTGCAATCCTTGATCACGTTCATGGCGATCACGGGGCCCGCAAAAATTCCAGCTTCGTTGGTGAACAAAAACATCGGTGTTAACGGAACATCGACATAAACAAAGTTAATATCGACAGTTCCTTGCGGCGCGACCGGCCCTAATTCCACATATCTTTGATTGATAAGAAATCCGGAGCGAAAAGCAAAGTTTCCGTTGATCGGAGCCACTCCCAAAAGACCGCCACCAAAACTGACTTTGTTAGCCACGGTGGCATTGGGTAAATCCGTGGTTGCCGTGTTCGAGCGAACACTGCCAACCAGAATCAAAGCAATGTCAGCAGCATGAGCCACTGACACCCATGTCATCGTCGACAGCATCAAACTTAAAAAGAGAACAATTCTGGATATTAACAATTGCACTGGTGATTACTCGAAAGTGATCAGCAAGTTGGCGCCAACAGTTTTGGCACTTTCCAAATAAGGATCAGCAAATGTTCCCGGCACGATTTCATAGTAAATTTCAGCGCCCATTTGCGGAGCAAATTTACAGCTCACACCCAATTGCCATCCAAGCAAAGTCGACGATGGATTTTTTAACCAAGGTCCACTTTTATCTTTTGAAGCCAAAAGTCCCAACACCGGGCCAACAAAAGCACCTGCATAGTCAGCAAATTTGTACTCTGCCGTGATCGGAATATCGATATATGACAAAGTCATGTCGCTGGCAGTCCCACCGCTCGACGTGAACGAATATTTTCTTTGATTGTAGATAAAGCCCGAACGAATCGTAAATTTCGGCGCCACTTCAAAAAATCCTTCGACACCAACACCAAACGAGGTTGCCGAACTGACGGAATCTCCGGAAGTCACCGCATCAGCACTGTTCGAACGCACGCCAAGCACAACACCGAAATCATTATAGGCATATGCCGATGAACCAATAAAAAATGCGACGACGACTGACAACAAAGCTTTCATAGATCGACCTTTCGTTTTAAGTTTAACAATCACTCTAAATTAAGACGGATCTCTGGGAGGTTCTATGTCTGACTTGGTGCTATATAACTATTATCGAAGTTCCACTTCCTACCGCGCCCGAATTGCTCTGCATTTAAAGAGTCTCCCCTTCGAATATCGAGCCGTTTCCTTAATTAAGGATGGCGGAGAGCAGCACAAGCCCGAGTATCAAAGCCTGAATCCCGCCGGCGAAGTCCCGACTTTGATCCACGGCAAGCGAGTGATCGCGCAGTCCATGGCCGTGATCGAATATCTCGATGACGTTTTTCCGACGACTCCCCTGTTTCCGAAAGATCCTTATGCTCGCGCGCAAGTGAAGCAAATTTGCGAGGGCATCAATTGCGGCCATTCATTGACCAACTTGAAAGTGCAAAATTATTTAGAAAAAGAAATAGGCGTGAGTCCTGAAAAAAAATCACAATGGGTGAAACATTGGATTTCCAAACTTTGCGACAGCAGCGAAAAGTTGATTGCCAGGACGGCTGGCAAATATGGATTTGGTGATACCGTCACTGCTGTCGATGCGTTTTTGATTCCTCATCTTTTTTCCGCGAATCGTTTTGGTGTCGACATCTCTCTTTATCCGACATTAGCGCGAGTGAATGACGAATGTCTGAAGCTGGAAGCTTTTAAAAAAGCTCATCCTTCGCAGCAAATCGATATGCCAAAGTCCTAGCCCGAAATACTTTTTAACTACCGCGCAGATATCGTTCAGTTTTCAAAACATTTTCCTGTCTGCTTGGTGAATTCCGAATTGCTAGCAATTCGGAATTGCCGTTTCGAGCCACCAGACGACAAAAAGAGAAGTTCTTAACGAGAACGGAGGAAACAGATCTCCGCTCGAGTATTCCTGAATTCTAATTATGGTGAATCAGCAGAAAAGCCCATTTGTCGAGCACAGGAACAAAAAGAAAAACCAACATGCTGAGATTGGTCCACATAAAAAAGGCCAACCAGCGCTTTTCTCCGTTGGAGCTATAAAAACGCCAGAACTCTTGAATAATTTTGAAAGCAAATGGAAATACCAAAAGCAGATACATCCAGCTTGCTTGCACAAACCAAGGTGAAGCCACGGCCACGGCGACATACAAAAATGTCCAAAGACCCATATGATAAAATGTGCGATTCAGTCCCAAAGCCACTGGCAAAGTTGGCACTCCGCCCTTGGCATAATCTTCTTTGTATTTGATCGCCAAAGTCCAAAAGTGCGGCATCTGCCACAAAAACATAATTAGAAAAAGATAAACTGAATCACTGCTCCAAATATTTTCATTGTTCGCAGCAAAGCCGATCGATACAGGCAAAGCTCCAGGAATGGCTCCGGGAATCGCTGCAAAGATCCATTTCTTCTTCCACCAGAGAGTATAAAATCCATTGTATAAAACAACAGTGGCCCAACCCAAGAGCCCCGCCGTCACCGAAGTTTTAAAAAGCAAATCAGATCCAATCACTAAAAAGGCAACCGATAAAATCCCTGCTGCTACTGGTGTGATTTTACCCGTGACGAGCGGACGACGAGACGTTCTCGTCATCAACTGATCCATTTTATGATCTTGCACTTGGTTGAGCGCCAAAGACCCTGAAGATAAAAAATAAAGCCCACCAATGAGATTGAGAAAATGCTCCCAGCTAAAAGCCGCTTCGGGAGCAAAGCTTGTGGCATAGCCAGCAAGACCCGAGAGAACGACAAAAATCACAATTCCAAATTTGGTGAGGTCCGAATAAATTTTAAACACGAGTTAGCTCTATCATCCAATCAAGAGGAACGAAAGTTCGTTCCCTTGATAAGCTTGAATATAATTATTTTTTAGAGCGTGCTGAACTCAGCAATGCGAGTCCAAATATCCAAAATGGTGAAGAAAGCAAAAATGCCGATGAACAAATAAGCTGATCCGAGGATAATTCGGTTGGAATTGGACTCGTACTTCATACCCATGAAGTAGCAGATCACCAGCATCGCTTTGGCGATGGCGATGATGATTGCCACCGGAGCCTCAAGAGCGCCGAGATGAATTCGACCACAAATCACAGTCAAAACGGTCAAAATGACCAAAGCGACAAAGACCTTCGTTAACACAGCAAACGGAATAATATGATGATGGTGATGGTTACCTTGACTCACAACAGGCCTCCTAGCCGATAAGATAAAGGACCGGGAAAAGAAAAATCCACACAAGATCGACGATGTGCCAAAAAATTCCAACACCTTCCACAGGAGTGAAATAATCAGCATTAAAATCACCGCGCAAATGGCGGATCAAAATCCAAGTGATCAAGCACATTCCGACCAAAACGTGAATTCCATGAAGACCCGTCATGCCGAAATAAAATCCAAAATACATTCCGATATTGTGCGCGACAGCTTCAGTATTGCTGAAATGATGGCCAGGAAATAGGCCTTCGTGGAATTTATGCATGTACTCGGTGTACTTAATGTACATAAAAATTCCGCCGCAAATGATCGTCGTGATCAAACACATCGTCGCTTTGTTGCGGAGTCCTTTTTGAATAAAATGAATGCTAAGAGCCATCGTCCACGAGCTAAAGATCAGAACCAATGTATTAATCGAGCCTGCGCGCCAATCGAGATGACTGGCACCTTCAGCAAACATCGCTGGATATTGCGCATGCATGATGAAGTAACCCAGAAATAACCCACCGAACATCATGATCTCCGACACCATGAAAAGCCAAATGCCTTCTTTGGTGCTGAGGAATTCATGAAACGCATCTTTGAAGTGATGCGCGTAATGATGTTCATGCTCTGTTGTTGCTGTATTATCTGTACTCATAAGGCCCCGCTGTGACGACTGGATCGACATCAAAGTTATTGTGAGGAGGAGGAGACGAAGTTGTCCACTCTAAAGTTTTTGCTCCCCAAGGATTCGCTGGCGCAGTTTCACCTTTGAACAAAGAGTGAAGGATCGTCCACAGAGCAATCAAAAATCCAGTGGCAATCAACCATGAACCCATGGTTGAAATTCTGTTGAGTGATTCAAACGGCGGCAAATAAGTGTAATAACGTCGCGGCATTCCCATCGCCCCAAGCACGAATTGGGGGAAGAAGGTCACGTTGAAGCCGACAAAAATAAAAACGAAAGACAAACGAGCCGTCGCTTCGCAGTACATCTTTCCAAACATTTTTGGCCACCAGTAATACAAAGCACCCATCAGCGCCATCAAAGTTCCACCCACCATCACATAGTGAAAGTGCGCCACCACGAAATAAGTATCGTGGAAGTGAACGTCGATACCGATGACAGCCAAGATAACTCCGGTGACTCCACCAATAGCGAAGAGAAACAAGAATCCCAGCGCAAACAACAAAGGACTGCGAAACTCAATCGATCCGCGGTAAAGAGTCGCCAACCAGTTAAACATTTTGATCGATGTCGGCACACCCACGAGCATGGTCAGGAATGAAAAAACAATCCCGGCAACTTCAGACTGACCGGCCACAAACAAGTGGTGTCCCCAAACAAAGAAAGAAACCGCGGCGATTCCCAATGAAGACATGGCAATGGCCGTGTAACCAAAAATTGTTTTGTGAGAAAATGCAGTGACCAACTCAGAAATAATTCCCATCGCTGGCAAGATCATGATGTAAACCGCCGGATGAGAATAGAACCAGAAAAAGTG
>Ga0134125_10006210_pt1 | contig 13547 bp, 15 predicted proteins | sample KB31751_FD_96464 | JGI IMG/M metagenome (GOLD analysis project Ga0134125, IMG submission 96464) | Terrestrial soil microbial communities with excess Nitrogen fertilizer from Kellogg Biological Station, Michigan, USA - KB3-175-1 | ecosystem: Environmental > Terrestrial > Soil > Unclassified ... | reverse complement strand
ATTTTCAGCAACGTAGCGTCCAGTGCACGGCGGGATAATAGGCAGCCAATCCACGAAAAGGTTTGCACACGGCGAGTGCTCGTTTCATCTGAGCTGGCGTCAGCGTTTGCCCGAGCGCGAAATAGTAGCCGATGACGAGCCTCAGCCATACACCCTCGAGAGGCAGAGCGTCCAGGCGGCCGAAACCCTCGAGCTAGGATGTACTTAAGAGACCATTCGCCGAATCCGCGACGCCAACAACTCCTCGCCAACCCGGGAGTCACTTTGCCGGCAGTTCTCGGATCGACCAATGACTGGTCATCGAAATCCTCGGCCGGGAGCTCATCCGCCCCGAAGGCGCTTCCAGATTCTTAGCGCGTCAAGTCAGGAAGGATTGGTCTGCGGTGCTACCACGAACCATGGTGCTCCGGTGCACGAGTGATTAGCGGCAAAGCAGCGACAAGCAGCAAGGCCAGGACGACGTAAATCCGCGCCTGGATGCCACCAGGGTCGTTGGAACTGGTAAGGATTGCAGTAGCTATCGAGACAGCGGTGATTGACCCGATCTGCAGGCACATTGACCTTAGTGCAGCAAGCGTTGAGGAGTGCTCCGGTGCTAATTGGAGTCCGGCATTGCGGCTTGCCGGGTTGATAGCCCCGCTGCCGGCACCGACGAGGAAGGCGGATGCGGACAACCACGCATATGGCGGAATGTCGGCAATCGGACTTATGGCAAGCAGCAAGGTTCCGATGGCGATAGCGGTACCCCCGATAAATATGGGCAGCCGATGTCCCGTCCGCCGTAGCGCCAACGCAGCCGTAATCGAAAATATGATCGCGGCGGCCCCTTGAGCGGTGAGCACCAGACCAGAGCCGAGTGCGTCGATACCGTAACGGTTGGTCGCGTAAAGGGGAATGAGCGTCACCACGCCAAAGGTAACGCCTCCGTATAGTGCATTGATCAGGTTAACTGGGCCGAATCCTGGTCCGTAGATCAGGCGTGGGTCGATGAACGGATGCATCGAACGATTGATATGGCGAAAGAACGTCCACATGGCGACCACTGAGATCGTCAGTAGCACAACAACCGCTGGCGACCACGCGCGCGCATTGCCTTCGCCGAGGTAGCTGGCAGAAAACATTGCCGCGAGGAGGCTGATCCCGAGCAGTACCATACCGCTGACGTCCATTCTCGGACGGATTTCCTCTCCCTCCCGCCGATCCGGCGGTATATAGCGCCGCGCCAGCACGATTACCGCCACCCCGATTGGTACGTTGACGAAAAAGACGCCCCGCCAGGTCCAGTACGATACGAACAACCCGCCGAATATAGGCCCGATCATCGCACCGAGCGGAAAGATACTGCCGAATAAGCTGACTGCGCGATCCCGCTCGTCACCGAAATGATCCACAATGATCCCAGTTGCCGAGGGCGTAAATCCCGCACCGCCGGCTGCTTGTATCGCGCGTAAGGTAATCAACACATAGATGTTATCGGCCAGTCCGCAGCACAACGATGCTGCGGCGAAAGCGACTACCGAACCGAGAAATATTCTGCGGCGGCCGTATCGGTCGCTCAGCTTGCCACTGATCGGCAGCATAAGCACAAAGCCGAACGAGTATGCTGTGATGGTCCATCCGGCCCAGTTAATCGATGTTCGCAATCCATCCTGTAAGGAATGTAACGCAGTTGCAACTATTGTGGAGTCAACCGACATCATCAGCAACGCGAGTGCGACGGTCGTAAAGACCACCGTGCGGTGAACCGGCTGACTTTCTCTCGGAGAGTTCGAAACTCCGTCAGCCTGACAAGCATTATATCGAAAATTCATATTTCGTATGTTCCGTATATTCGACGAGCGCGCGAAACCGGATCAGTACGCACGCAGTCTGCGCCGAGTCGTTAGCGTTATACCACCGTGGTCTAGGGAGGTTTTGCGTTTGCATCCCGACTAATCTTACCTTTCCTTCGATCTTACTTGGCCGGTGGGGAGTTTGACTAACGGACGTAACGCCTAGCATTGTGCGAGCGTAGATTACCCGGCTTCTGTGTGCGCCCAATTTACCTGGGCGTGACTCCGACGGATTTGCGCGCAACTTCAACGGCTCCAAGACGTAGCCCGACGACATGCCAATCCACACGTTCGTTTTAGGGATCGACGGCAGAACGCTTCAACATCTTTGTCATTTTGACTGCGCGATATGTGGCGCAGAGCAACTCGAGCCAGCTAACCCACTTGGCTGCGGCAACATGGTGGTCGATGTTCGCATTCCAGATCGCGCCAACAATGCTCAATAACTACGTGATTTTGGCCCTGGCAATTGCATATCCACCAGCGCGCTGCATTGCCAGCTGATATTGCGCCGGAACAATGTTTCACGACAGAGAGGATGCCTCCTTAGACATGTAAGGTTCGGTCCTAGACCCGAAGCGATGAATGGCAGCATCGTTGCACTCGGAAATGCTCATGTACTGGTCGTCTGATCCGGATACGGCACGAGGATTGTTGAACCGCTGGCGATCATCCTTGTGGCCACCCTGAGCAATGTGGCCACGGTATGAGTCGGCCGGGCGCGGTTCTTGCTCTTGGTGATGACTCGCCCTGCCGCTTCCAGCCTCCTCCTTGCGAGCTCACAACTCGGCTTGCTTCGGCTCGTAAGATGCTGAATCCGGCCCCATGTACCTTTGGTGCTCCAGATGCCCGAACACAATGCGTCAGGCTGCACGATTTAAGAATAGTCAACGAATGGATTGACACCGCAGTTTTGACATACCATTCAAACACGCTTGGGTCAGTCGATGATGCGCGCCACCGCGTCGGGCGCCAGGACTTAACGCTTTCGGTAATGCTTTCGCTTTCGGTCAAGAGAATATTGGCGCCCTCATCGAGGACCCGACGGGCTTGTACAATCAACCAAGCGCACGTTCCTGATGCATTCGGCTTCCAATTCGTCGTGGCCGGCGAGCCACCCGTACCGAACTCAATACCGAGCCTTGAGCCTGGCCGACTTCATCTTCTCAACCGATTGGAGCATCCTGCTCGGTCAGGAGCCTGATGATCCCCGCAGAAAGCTCGACAATCTCGATGCAGAGGCACTTGGCCTCCAACATGTAAATAGATGATCGGAAGCGACACGGGTAACCACGCAACCTTCAACGTGAACGAAGGTTCCTGCGTCCGAGTTCGGTGCGTACCCGGTGAGAGCTTCTGCGAGAACCACAGGCGCATACAACCGATGCCGAGGTCCTGAAGTGGCACATGGTGCCGGGGCCACGGTCCACTGGATCCCGCGCGGAATGCCATTCTCTTGCCGACACTCATGCGGTCTGCTTTGCATCGCGGCACCACACAACTCGAAAGTCGTGGAGGGGCCACCGCCTTGATAGTGATCGCGCATAGTCGTCTGCCGTCTTGCAGCGGTCGAACCGGGTAGCTACGTCCGTCCAGGTACCACAGAAATCCCACTGCACCTTCCATCTAATCTTCGTCATGCGCCTTCTCCGACCCCCGAGCTGCTCTGCCTCATTCTCTAATCTGACGTCAAACGAAGTGGCAGTCTTTATCCAACGATATTGATCGCGCGCAGTGTTGCAGGTCAAAGATTCGCGTTTCAATCCGACGGACGCCTCATTGCGCAGCAAAAGGCGTCACCAATTCATGATTGGTGCGCTTCATTTTGTCAGCTTCAGCAGGTTCCTACTCCGCTTCGACTATTGGATCCGCCGTTTCGAAAGTGAGGTCCGCTCGAGGTACGAGGGCTCAAACTCCGCCAAGATTTGCAACGCCGCCTTATCCAGGAGCCTGATGCTTTGATTTTGCGAGCCAATCAATCCTTGCTGCCTTAGCTCGCTCAGCATGCGATTCACGTGTGGCGCACTCAATCCGACCGCATCGCCGATGCTTTCCTGAGAAAAGGGTAGCTCAAATGCGTCTTCGGATGCGCATCCGACGCGTTTCAGTCGAAAGTGCATTTCCAGGAGGAAATGGGCAACCCGCTCAAGAGGCGGCCGACGACCGGCATTGACGAGATGATGTGCGTATATCGATGCCTCTCGCGCCGCATACCAGATGAGCGCTGTTGCTACGTTGGGCCTTTCCCTGCAAAGATCGGTAAATGCTTCAAAAGACACTCGATGTAGGGTCATGGTCGTGGCAGCCATGACCGAAAAAATTGAGCGGTTGAAGAAGGACGCAGGGAATCCAACAATGTCTCCTGGCAGCACTGCATTGATAATCTGTCGTCCTCCCTGATGCAGCAACGTGAACCGGAGAGCGACGCCACTTTCGACGATATCCAGGTTTTTGTACTCATAACCCTGGACAATTATGTCCTGTCCCTTCTTCACGGTAACCCTGCGATTAAGTATGCGGCTCAGAGCCTTCAGGTCTTCCGAATCGAGGAGCCCACGAGTCAGAGATTCGGTAACAAACGGATGTCGCTCGATCGCCCGATCTTGGGCAGCATTTGCGCCGGCGGCGCATAGGACGCGCATTCCATATCCTCCGACAGGACGGAATCAAAACGAAGCTGTTTAAGAGGAAGGAACCCGGACGGCGCCTCATACAGCCGTCCGGCTAACCACCTGCTTGCAGGCGTCCGGCATGCAGACAAAGCCGCACGATGCGCATGTCAATGTCAATCGCGATCATCATGGCGCACCGAGCATAGGCTCTATCCGCACCGCGTCCATTGCGGCGAAAGCGCGCACTTGGCAACGAAAGGCACGACATGACATTCAAACACGCATGTGCGCTGCATGAGACCTACACTTCTTTGTACGGCGTGCTCAGCAACACTGAGTAAACCTTACCACGGGAGCCGGCAACGATTGTAACGCTTCGCGGCAGTGCCTACTTGTATTATCGAGCACAAAGCCACGACGGTATAAACGCCATCGCGTCCGGTAGTGCAGTCGCACGGAGTCGCCTGTCATGTCCTCGAGACTCGAAGATTATGCACTTTTGGGAGATTGCGAAACTGCCGCTCTCGTTGGACGTGATGGATCCATCGACTGGCTTTGCTGGCCGCGTTTTGACAGCTCCGCATGCTTCGCGGCGCTCCTCGGTGGACGGGAGCACGGCCGGTGGCTGATTACGACGGCGGACAAGGCTGCACGTGTTTCCCGACACTACCGCGACGATACGCTTATTCTGGAAACAGATTTCGAAACCACGGATGGTGCTGTCACCTTGGTAGACTTCATGCCGCCACGCGGGACAACCTCGGATGTGGTTCGCATCATCGTCGGCCGCCGCGGCCGCGTCGCAATGCGTAACGAGTTTATTCTACGTTTCGGATACGGCTCAGTCGTGCCATGGGTAACCCGCATGGAGGACGGCGGTTTGCTGGCTGTGTCCGGACCAGACATGGTAGTGTTGCGCACGCCAGTGCGCCTGCAGGCTAAGGATTTCACGACAATCAGTGACTTCACCGTATCGGCCGATCAAATGATTCCGTTTGTCTTGACTTATTCCGCCTCGCACCTGTCGCCTCCTGCCCCCATTGACGCACGGAAAGCTCTTGTCGATGCGGAATCGTTTTGGCGTCACTGGATAAGTCGCTGCGCCAGTGCGGGCAAGTGGTCGGCGGATGTTCGCCGTTCACTCATTACGCTGAAAGCGTCAACTTATCGTCCGACAGGCGGCATCGTTGCCGCTCCCACCACATCTCTACCAGAGCAACTTGGAGGTTCACGCAACTGGGATGATCGCTTTTGTTGGTTGCGCGATGCCACTTTTACCCTGCTCGCGCTGATGAACTCGGGCTATTATGAAGAAGCTCGATCGTGGCAGGCGTGGTTGTTGCGCGCGGTCGCTGGCGAGCCGTCGCAAGTTCAAATCACGTACGGCCTGCTGGGCGAGAGACGTTTAACGGAATGGGAGATCCCCTGGCTACCGGGCTATGAAGGATCTAAACCGGTGCGAATTGGAAATGCCACCACCCATTTGCAGCTCGACATCTTTGGCGCGGTCATGGATGCATTCTATCAAGGACGCAAAGGGAAAGTGGCCGTGGAGGAACACGCCTGGGCCGTGCAGCGTGCACTCCTCGATCACTTGGAGACCATCTGGGATCAGCCGGATGAAGGAATGTGGGAGATTCGAGGCGGTCGTCAGCAATTCACTTATTCAAAGATGATGGCTTGGGTAGCTTTCGACCGCGCCATCAAAGGTGCGGAAGACTTCGATCTTGCAGGGCCAATCGAACGCTGGCGCGCTTTACGCGGAACAATCCACGAAGAGATCTGCACTCACGCATTCGATCGGAGGATTGGCGCTTTTGTGCAATCGTACGGATCAAAGAACCTTGATGCAAGTTTGCTGCTCATTCCAGCCGTTGGTTTCTTACCCCCCGATGATCCAAGGGTTCAGAGCACTATCGCCGCGGTCGAGCAACATTTATTAGCGGACGGTCTTGTCCCACGCTATGGCACCGCGGACACCCGCGACGGGCTGCCCCCAGGCGAAGGCGTATTCCTCGCTTGCAGTTTTTGGCTCGCAGATAACCTGTTGGCAACAGGGCGCCGCGAGGAAGCACAGCAATTATTCGAACGGCTGCTTGGACTCAGGAATGATGTCGGGCTTCTGTCCGAAGAATACGATCCGCAGACGAAGCGGTTAGTCGGCAATTTCCCGCATGCACTTTCGCACATCGCGCTTGTCAATACTGCACACAACCTCACACGTTCGAAAAAGGCGATGTGGCAAAGATCCGGGCACACGTCGCGAGCAAGCGGTCAAACTAACGGTGTGCAAATCGAGCAGCTGCCCGCCCCGCTTTCTCGAAAATCGAGGATTCGAGTTCACACCGCACAAGCCCTCTTGGTCGATGAGCCTCTGGAGGTCGCCATTTACTTAAAACCGCGCGACAGAAAGTCGCGCCATCCGACCCGTCCCTGCTCCTTGAGCAGTTTAACCGGATTTACTTGTTCTTACTCCTGCGACTCAGGATAAGACTCAACCAAGCATGTACCCGACATTGGCTGCCTGAGATGGATAGCAGGCACGAGATGCCGAAGCTTATCGCTTGGAAGCCCGAGCCGCATGGTCATCCCGAACAGATTGATGACCTCGTCCGCACTGGGCCCAACGATATGGGCGCCCCGAATTCGTTTGTTTTCTCCACGATGAAGACTTTGAATGCTACTGTATCTTCCTTCACGCCCCGCGCGAAATACCATCCGCTGATGTCCGCTCCGGCGACCCGAAAATGCAGATGTTGGGCTCGCGTCTGATCTTCGGCGAGGCCAACCGAGGCCAGCGACGGAATGGTGAATACAACGCTGGCACGCCGTTGTAGTCCGGCCGCCGCTGCGGCGCGTTGTTGAGGAGAATTTCTCCGACCACATCGGCATCGAGTTCAGAGACTGGCGTCCGCATGGGGCCAGTCGCGGCAGCATCAGCCGCTGCGTAAACGGCCGGGTTTGAGATGCTTTGGAGCGACTGATTGAGACGTATCCGATGACCCTCGCGCTCGATGCCGCCAGCACCAAGATGGAGATCGTCAATGTCCGGCACTCGTCCGGCGCCATGGACCGCGCCAGTTGCCTCGTGGGGATGACCGATACCATTGCTCTTTGCCCACACCTTCACCCCTTCTTCGGTCTTTTCGATACCCTCGACTGGGCTGTTGAGGCGGATCTCGATTCCCCCAGCGAATGCTCGCGCAGCAGATCCGTAAGGGCTCTCTTCATCGGGTACGGCCAACCACAGGTCTCCAAGCGCATCGCGCTCCTAGCCCCTTTGGCGGCGAGTCGCGTAAGCTTGATTTTGTTTCTTCGGATCGACGCCGCGTGCGGAATTCACTTCGTAGCATCTGCGAGTTGTCCCACAGATAGGGGCGGCAAGTTCCTGCTCAAGATTTTTTGTAGCCTGGTTTGTGCCTGCCGCGCGTGCTCCGGAAGGACGCCGTTCAACGCAATGCGGTCGCTGCGCCGGATGGCGTCGATAATGCCTTCGTGTTCGGCGAGATTGATCTTCAATTCCGTCTCGAGCAGGTCCTTCTCCCTCGTCTCCATCTTGTAAAGCAGCACCAGAAGGCGCCTGACATGCCGATGAGTTGAGAGCGCGAACTCATAAAAGAAGTCGTTGCCGATGGAGCGATGCATCCTGAGGTGGAATTCCTCGTTCACCGAGGTGATGCCGAGAAACGACTTCGCGCGCACTTGCCCGACATATCTCGCCTGGATGCGTTCGAGATCGGATACCAGCCCGGGATCGTCGAACCTTAGGAGCTGCGCCAGCACGGTCTCCACGAGCTGGTAAGCCATCAGCACCTCGCCGATCTCGGCCACGTCCAGCCCGCGAACGAACGTGCCGCCGCGATTCGGGAAGATACTGGCCAGTCCCTCCGCTACCAGGCGGTTGATGGCCTCGCGCGCCGGCGTGCGCCCGAGCTTGAACTTCTTGACCAGCAAAGGCTCATCGAGCTTGGTCCCAGGGGCGAGAGACAGATCAATGATCTTTGATCTGATCAGGTCGACGGCAGTCTCCGTCTGCGACGCCTTACCCCCGCTTTTTGCAACGACGATGGAGTCGCCGGCGGACGAACGACTTGCTCGCGTCTTCCGTTGCGTCGGCGGTGCTTTTGATTTCTTCATGGCCATCTCAGGCAGAGACGAATGTTACCGTTCCTCGCCGGCGCTCGGCATCTCCTCGACCTTTCCGAGAAATGCGACTACGTCGATCTCCACCAGCACGCCGTTGAGCTGGCTGCCGACGACAGTGCGCACCGGCTTTCGGTTCGGAAAGTAGCGGGCATAGGTCGCATTGAAGCCCGGCGCATGCACGAGATCGGAAAGGTGGACGGTGGCCTTCACCACCTGATCGAGGCTCGCGCCAAATCGCGACAATATTCGTTTGATGTTCTCCAGCGTCGCCGCGGTTTGCTCCTCGATGGTCACGCCGATCACGTTGCGGTTGTGATCTCGCGGCACCTGCCCGGCGGTGAACACAAAATCGCCTGCGCGCATGCCGAGCGAATAGTGGCCGCCGAGCGCGGGCAGCTGTTCAGTTGCGGAAGACATTGAGAATCCTTCGGTCGTTGCGATCATACGAAAGGCGATACGCCAATTTCGCAAAGCTGCTGGGTCAAATATTGCGCAGGCGGTTGCTTGACTGGAATATATTTGACGTATATTTCCTGCAGCCAAGGATAAGTCAAGCCCCGCCTCTTTTGAAGGGCCTGTCTATCGAGGGGGAAGCAGAGTGTTGGATCAGGCTCAGCCAATCATCCGGGTCACTGATCTCCACAAATCATACGCGGACATTGAGGTATTACGCGGCATCTCGCTTACTGTCGCTCCGGGGTCGGTAGTCAGCGTGATCGGCGCCAGTGGTTCGGGCAAGAGCACCTTCCTGCGCTGCCTAAATTTTCTTGAGCGCCCCACTTCTGGCACGATCGCCATCGATGGCGAGTCCGCATCGATCGGTCACGGACCCGCGCCCTCCGCAAGAAACATCGCGCGGCTGCGCTCCAAGCTCGGCATGGTATTCCAGCAGTTCAATCTCTGGCCACACATGACGGTGCTGGGCAACGTCACGGAAGGCCTGACTCAGGTCAAGCGCATGGGTCGCAAGGAAGCCGCCGAGATTGGACGGCATTTCCTGACCAAGGTCAATCTGCTCAACAAGCAGGACGAATATCCGGCAAAGCTCTCGGGCGGACAGCAGCAGCGTGTCGCGATCGCGCGCGCGCTCGCGATGCAGCCCAAGGTCATGCTGTTTGATGAGGCGACGTCATCTCTCGATCCTGAATTGACGATCGAGGTGCTGGAAGTGATGCGCGCGCTCGCCAATGACGGCATGACGATGCTCGTGGTGACTCACGAGATGGGGTTCGCCCGCGACGCCTCCGACCGCGTCATCTTCCTGCACAATGGCCGGATCGAGGAGGACGGGGCGCCGGACAAGGTCTTCCTCGCGCCGTCGAGCGAGCGCTGCCAGAAGTTCATATCGTCGGCGCTGAGTTAGACCATGTTGGCGGCGCTTCGGCAGATGCTTGATCCGACGTTGTTCTGGGAGTACCGCGTGGTTCTCCTCGAGGGCCTGGTCCAGAACTTATCGATCTTTGTGGAGAGCGCCATCCTTGCCATGGTGGTTGCCACGATCGTGGCCCTGGCGCAGCTCGGCCGAAGCCGAGTACTCAAATGGATCGCTACCGGCTATACCGAGCTCTGCCGCAACACGCCGGAATATGTGCTGCTGGTCTGGGTCTACTTCGTCCTTCCTCTGATCATCAGCAAAATGATCGGGTCCCGCTTTCGGCTCGGTCCCCATGTTGCAGCGGTGATCGGATTGGGGGTCGCCTATAGCGGCTTCATGGCCGAGACCTTGCGCGCCGGTCTTCGCTCGATCCATCCGGGACAGGCGGAGGCTGCCACGGCCATCGGGATGTCACCCTTCAGCGCGATGCGACGGATCATCCTGCCGCAGGCGCTGCGCCGGATCCTGCCCGACATCGTCAACCAACTCGTCTCGCTGTTCAAATCGACCACCATCGTGTCCCTGATCACAGTGCAGGACATCATGTACCAAGTCTCGATGATCAGTGTGGCGGAGATGCGGCCGATCCCGCTCTATACGGGCGCAGCAGTGCTCTATTGCATCGTCATCATCGTGGCGACGCAAGTGTTCCAGGGGCTGACTGAGCGCTGGCGCAAGCGGGGCTGGTCATAACATGGCGTTTGTTGACAATTTCAACCGCTTCGTCCTCGGCAACCTTGGCTCGCTGTTCTCGGGGCTTTGGGTCACGGTTTATGTCTGCTTCTGGGCCTTTCTGCTGGCGCTGCTGCTCGGCGCTGTGGTCTGTTTTGTCCGATTGCGGATTTCGTATCTGAAGTTTGTGGCGATCGCCTATGTCGAGTTTTTCCGCGCCACACCGATCCTGGTCCAGCTGCTCTGGGTCAACTATGTCTGGCCGGAAGTATTTGGATTTCCGCGCACCATCACCGGCGCCGGCATTCTTGCGTTGGCGCTGCAATCGAGCGGCTATCTCGCCGAGACCTTCCGCTCCGGATTCGAGGGCCTGCCGAAAGGCCAGCGTGAAGCGGCCGAGGCCATCGGCATGAGCCGGTGGCGCATCATATGGCGCATCGAACTGCCACAGATCGCGCTCGTGGTCGCGCCGATGGTCATCAACCAGCTCGCCGTCGTCGTGAAGTCGTCGACACTGGTCTCGGTGATCGCGATCGCCGATCTCATGTATGCGGGCTTGAAGATCGTCAACCAATGGTACGAACCGATCGAGGTTCTGACGACGATCGCGCTCACCTATTTCATGCTGATCTTTGCGATGTCCAGCATGGCCAACTACGCCTATGTGCACTTCCAGAACAAGTTCGGGCTCGTGACCCGACGCTAGATCATTCAACGGAGTAGAGGAGAGACGGCAATGAATGATGTTTCCAAGCGCGGATTATTGACCGGAGCATTGGCGGTGGGAGCGAGCGCGGCTGCGATGAGTACGCTCACGCGCAACGCCAACGCCGAGCTTCTCGAATCCGGCATCGACAAATCGTCCGTGCTCGCCAAGGTGAAACAGGGCGGTACGCTCGAGGTCGGCTACGCCCAATTGCCGCTATGGTTCTTCAAGGACCCGAAGACCGGCGAGCTTCGCGGCGCCTACAAGGAGCTCGTGGATATGCTGGCGAAAGATCTGGAGATGAAGGCCAACTACCATGAAGTGACCTTTGCGAACTCCACGATCAGTCTGCGCTCCGGCGACTACGACCTGTTTGGGTCGTCAGCGACTTACACCGTGCCGCGCGGAACGGTCGTCAACTACGTCGGTCCGCTCTGGGCCAAGGGCAGTCTCGCCGTCATCCGCAAAGGTGACGCAGGGAAGTACAAAACTGCCGCGGACCTAAACAATCCTGACGTCACCATCGCAGTAAACGCCGGTTCGAGCGACGAGCAGCGGATGCCGCGGCTCTTCCCGAAGGCCAAGTTCATGGCCGTGGCCGGCCAGTATTCGATGGCAGCCGAGCCGGTTCGGGGCGGACGCGCCACCGCCTGTATCGTCGGCGACACCGAGGCGGTCGCGCTGGCGAAGCGCAACACCGAATGGGCCGTGGTGATTGACCCGCAGAAGCCGTTCGACAAGCGCCCCAATACCTGGATGGTGCGCTACGGCGACGTGCCGTGGAAACAGTTCCTGGACACCTGGTGCAACTATGTGGTCACGAGCGGTATCGTGCAGCAGCTCTACGACAAATACGCCGCTGAAGTTCTCTAAGACTAATCGGAACGCGCACCGGCCAGGCTGAGAATTGTCTCGACCTGGCCGCACGCTGACAACGCAGGGGGAATAAATTGTGAGTGGGAAGGTAGCCCGGATCGAGGCGATCGGGACGATCGAGGCGATCATCGGGCGCAAGGTCAAGCGCGACATCGGCCAGATGACAGAATGGGCCAAGGGCAATCTCGCGCGCGCCGCGGAGTCAATTGTGGGTACGCCTAAGGCGCATGTCGGCATCGTGACGGGGTTCTACATCAAGCATGCGGAGCCGCCGTCGCCGGAAACCGACGGACTGAGCGGGATGGCTCATCTGGCCGCGGGCCTCGCCAACGCCGGTGTTGAGGTCACCGTCATCACCGACGCGCCCTGCGCGAAGGCGGTGTGGGCCGTCGTCGATTCATTGCCGGTGCCGGTCAATCTTGAGGTCGTATCGGTGGCGGAAAGCTCCGTCCAGCGCTTGCGGAAATATCTGGAGTCGGGCGAGCGGCCGATGACCCATCTGGTCGCGATCGAGCGGGTGTCTCCCGGCTCAGACGGCAAGCCGCATCGCGAGCATGGCTGGGACATGACGCGCGAGACGGCGCCACTGCATCTCTTGTTCGATGCCGCGACCAAGGGCGCGTGGTACACCATCGGCATCGGCGACGGGGGCAATGAGATCGGAATGGGTTCGCTGCCGAAGGAGATCATCGAAACCCAGATCCCGAACGGCAAGGTGATCGCGGCAACGACGGCTGTGGATTCGCTGATCGTGGCCGGCGTGTCGAACTGGGGCGGCTATGGCCTGCTCGCGGCTATGGCCTGCGTCAAGCCGGCGCTGCGCGACGCGTTACTGCATTATTTCAACCGCGAGATGGATCACCGCTTCTTGCAGGCGGCGGTCGAAACCGGGCAGGCTGTCGATGACAGCCGTGTCGATCATCCGGGACGGCCGCAGATGAGCGTCGACCGCATTTCCTGGGAACAGCATGCCGCGCTTCTCGAAGAGATCGCCGCCGCGGTGGGTTAAACACCAGTTCTAGTCCAGAATCCAACCTGGGAGCCACTCATGTCCGATGGCCTTGTCTCTGATCAGCAAGTCGACCTTCCGCTTCCCGACCAGCTGACGCCGACGCCCTGCTTCGTGATCTTTGAAGACGGGATTAGGCGCAACCTCAAGCGAACGGCCGAAGCCTGCGGCGACATCCGCAGGCTAATGCCGCATGTCAAGACGCATCGGGCGGACTGGATCGTTCGCCTTTTGCTTGCCGAGGGCATCGAAGCCTTCAAATGCGCAACCCCGGCCGAGGTCGAGATGGTGCTGGAGGCGGGCGCGAAGAAAGTCTTAT
>Ga0134125_10006209_pt1 | contig 13547 bp, 8 predicted proteins | sample KB31751_FD_96464 | JGI IMG/M metagenome (GOLD analysis project Ga0134125, IMG submission 96464) | Terrestrial soil microbial communities with excess Nitrogen fertilizer from Kellogg Biological Station, Michigan, USA - KB3-175-1 | ecosystem: Environmental > Terrestrial > Soil > Unclassified ... | reverse complement strand
GTAGCTAATTTTTCGCCATAACGATCACTTCGATGAAGCCATGAAATGGGAGTGTCATCTCCTTTTTCTTTTACCAAATCCCTTGCATATTTACTCAAAGGATTAAACGGATCATCATTCACTTCGCTGCCTTCTATTACGGGAATATATTCATCCAGCAAGTCAACCATTTGCCTTGCCATTCGTGTTTTGGCTTGGCCGCGCAATCCTAAGAAAAGTATATTGTGGCGCGATAATAAAGCTCTTTCCGTATCAGGAATTACTGAATCTTCATAACCGATTATTCCCGGAAAAGTGATTTCTTTTTTGCTGATTTTTTTAATAAGATTCTCTCTTAATTCTTCTTTTACTGATCTTGGTTTGTAGTTACTTTCTTTTAATTCGCCTAAGGTTTTTATATTTTGTATGTTCATTTTTATTTTTCTTTGTAGAATTTGATCCCTTCAATGAAATTGAAGTCTTTTTTATTATCTGTGTAAACAAAGAGATCGTTTCTTATGGCAGTTGCTGCAATAAAAGAATCAGAAATTTTCATTGTATTTGCAAATGAATATTTTTTAAATAGTGAAAAAGCGATTTCTGATATTTTTTCATCAATTGAAGCGATGGTATAATATCTCAGAGCTTTATTAAATTCTCCACGTTGATGAAAACTTTTTGCTCCATTGAGTAGCTCGCATGCAGTAATTACAGAAATGCAATATTTATCTTTAAGATATTTCAGATTGTCCTGTTTAATTTTATCACCTCTAAATGCCTTAATTAAAATATCTGTGTCAACTAAAGTAGATTCGAATATTACCATGACTCCTCTCTTAACTTTTTGGCATCAATATCAAAATTTTTCCACTTCCCAAACAAGTAAGTATGATCAATTTTTTCTTTTGAAGTAGCCGTTTTCTTTTTAGAAACGGGTTTCTTTGATGGTAATTTCTTTTTTTTAATTTCAGTTGCTTTTACTCCAAACTTTTCCATTACGGCTGTCACTATTTCTTCTGAATCTTCTGGTACGCTAATGATATATTCTTTCATTTCATTTTTTATTGAAGTTACAAACTTATTTGGATCAATAATTCAATAATCAAATAATTCAGCATCCTTTCTGACTTCGAAAGTCCCTTTTAGGGGATTTAGGGGTTAATACACCGTCTTCCTCTTCCCGCTTTCAAAATCTTTAAAAATAAATGCTCCTAATCTGTCAAGCGATGCGAAGAACGCTTTGCCATTATTGGTTTCGGTAAATTCTGTAACAAACCTTTGCAGATATGGATCGCTGGCGATCATAAATGTAGTGATAGGGATTTTTAATTTCTTGCATTGGGCAGCAAGATTCATACAGCGATTTAAAATTCTACGATCAACTCCAAAACTATTTTTATAATAACGCTTTCCTATTTTGAGGCAAGTAGGTTTTCCATCGGTTATCATAAAAATTTGTTTGTTCGGATTTTTTCTTCTTCTTAAAATATCCATCGCGAGTTCAAGCCCAGCTACTGTATTGGTATGATACGGGCCTACCTGCAAATAAGGAAGATCTTTAATTTCAACAGTCCACGCATCATTTCCAAAAACAACAATATCTATCGTGTCTTTAGGATATTTTGTAGTAATCAATTCGCTTAACGCCATCGCTACTTTTTTTGCCGGAGTAATTCTGTCTTCGCCATACAGAATCATACTGTGCGAAATATCAATCATCAATACCGTAGAAGTTTGCGCTTTAAAATCTGTTTCACGGATTTCAAGATCATCTTCCTGCATCATAAAACTTTCTACGCCATGATTGATCTGTGCATTGCGGATTGATTCTGTAAAATCAATTTGTTCTAAAGTATCTCCAAATTGAAATGGCCTTGTTTCAGGATTTATTTCATCGCCATTGCCCGGTTTGAAAGTCTGGTGATTTCCCGTTTTTGATTTTTTTAGCTTTCCAAAGATTTCTTCAAGGCTTCGTTTCCTGATTCCCTGTTCTGTTTTAGGTGTAATTTTTATTTCGCCTTTCTGCTTATTTTCATCTATATAACCTTTGTCTTTCAGGTCTTCAATAAAATCTCCCATGCCATATTCATCATTGGTAAGATTATATTCTTTATCCAATTCGGTAAGCCAACTCAAGGCTTCACCCACATCACCACTTGTGTAAGTTAGTAACTGCATGAAAATATCTAACAGCTTTTCAAATGAACTTTTATTATTTTCATTGGGGTCGTATTTATAAAAATGATTAAAACGCATTGTGGTTGAAAGTTGAAGGTTGAAGGTTGGAAGTTGATGAACCTTGAACTATGAACCATCAACTTTCAACTTTTTTCTTCTGCAAGTTACTTCACAAAATATTTTTTATGATTAGTTCCTCTGTTAAAATCAAAAATCCCGGCTTAATTATCAAGCCGGGATTTTTTTATTATAATGGTTTATTACTGCTTGTCAGTCGGTTCTTTTTTAGGCTTGGGCATTGGAGGCGCATTATTATTGATAATAGTACTTTCATTTTCTGCCGGAGCCATCAAATGTGGTTTAGTGAAATATTGTTCCATTCCCTGGATACCTTGTAACAACTGTTGCACTATCTGATTTTCATAAGCCAATGGCGCTTGTCTATTATCATCAAGACTGTTGAAATACATTATTTGTTGTTCCAAATCTGTACGTAAGGCGTCGGAAACTTTTTTCGCTAAAACGGTATCTCCTGCTTTATAAGATGCGATTAAGAATTGGTAAGATATCTGATCCTGCTGTTGCCTGCGCGAGGCCAATCCATAGGGGAAATTCTGTTGCAGCATGTTTTTATCACACCTTTCCAGTAAATTTTTAGCTTCTTCTTTTTTCCCATTATCTGCGAGGTTGCTTGCTACCTGGGCATATTGCATTCTAAGCGTATTCAAATGCCTTCTGTTTTCCTCGTCAAAATAAACGCCGGGGACATTGGCATTTCCAAAAGCGAATTTTTTCATCATTACATCGTAAGCCCAGTCTTCATTTACTTCGCTGTTCTTCGCAGGCACCAGCCTGTAGGTAAGGCCATCAGTCCTCAAATATTGTTGAAAACCTAAGTCACCATAAGGCGATGTAAAGTAAATGGGGCGCTTCCAATTATTAGCTGCAATAATATTGAGAATAGCGCTTTCATTTTTCATCAGCGCGTTTTTAGGAATCGTAAAATCAATCTCACTTAACACAGTATCACCAGGATTTACCGTTCCATTTTGCCTTACCAAATTTGTATCTACAGGAACCTTTATGTTTTTGGTAGGAAATATGTTAAGGAAGTCACTGCCGTTTTGATACATCCTGGTAGGATCATCGCTTCCCGCGTAGTCTTTCATCATCGAGTAGAGATCCATTGGCTTGGTCTGATCTACTTTAGCGCCGGGCAGATCAGGGAAATAATAAATCGCATCTCTGTTGCTGCCGAGTATCTGGTCAGGATTCCATATTACCGGTATTGGGGCGCTTTTGTTGATAGCATAACGAAGCTGATTGATATACCAATCGGTACCCAACAGGCTTGAATTGATAACTCTTATATCCCGTCTTATTCCCAGTACTTCCTGGTCGAACCAAAGCGGATAAGTGTCATTGTCGCCAAACGTTATTAAAATGGCATTTGGGGCGCAACTTTGTAAATAGTCCAAGGCTATATCTCTTGGCAATGTTTTATGACTGCGGTCGTGATCATTCCATTCCTGGTTAGCCATCAATACGGGCACCGCCAAAAAGCACAACCCACCGGCAACATAGTTGGATAGATTGCCACCTTTCAGATATTTATCAAAAATCTCTTTTACGTACATTACTCCAATACCTATCCACATTGCGAACGCGTAAAAGGAACCTACATAAGCATAATCCCGTTCACGCGGCTGATTGCCCGCCTGGTTCAGATAGATAACAATGGCGATTCCCGTAAAGAAGAACAGTAAACCAACAATTAATCCGTTTTCTTTATCTTTTTGATATTGATAAATGAGGCCGAGAATGCCGAGTAACAATGGTAAAGCAAATAATCTGTTGTGGGATTTATTGTGCTTCAATGTATCAGGCAATTTGCTCTGATCGCCAAGGCGGGCGTTATCCCAAAAAGGTATTCCCGTAATCCAGTTACCATCGCGCACATTGCCCATATCTATTCCCTGGAGGTCATTTTGTTTTCCGGCAAAGTTCCACATGAAGTAGCGCCAATACATCCAGTTCAGTTGGTAGCTGAAAAAGAAACTGATGTTATCGGCCATTGTGGGTTTATCATAATATTTTCCAGTCTTTGGATCTTTGCCTATGCCGGCAAAGTTTGCGTAGTAATCAGCATGCCCCTGGTCATTACTATTGTCCCACATTCGTGGAAAAAAATGAAGATCAGAAGGGTCATATACTGTAACAACTTTCTTACCTTTTTTTACGTATTTGTTTTTACCCTTTACATAAGTATCCACATATTTTTGATCAGTAGGTTCATCTGTAAAATCTTGTCCTTTTAATATAGGCCAGTCGCCGTATTGCTCACGGGTCAGGTAGCCTTCAAGACTTAAGGGATTGTCCACATTAAACATATCTACTGCAGGATCTGCAAGGGAGCGGATCATGGTAGTATAATAGGAAGTGAAACCAAGCAACACAAATGCAAAACTCCACATGGCAAGTCTTAAAAAATTCCAGTCTTTTTTCTTTGCAAGCCTTATCAAAAAATAGATGATAGCGGCGAGTAGCACAAAGAAGAAAGTGAATCCGGTAAAGAAGGGCAGGTCAAAGCTGTTGGTAAAAAGTATGTCGAAGTCGGAAGCGAGCTTAACGGTCCATTGGATCATCGGTACCTGCACAATGCCGGTAATGACACAAGCGGCGATGAATGCTCTGAAAGTCCCCCATTTTGTTACTTTATATCTCCTGAAATAATACACCATCACTATCGCAGGAATAGTAAGAATAGGCAATAAATGTACGCCTACTGCAAGCCCTACGAGGTAAAATATCAATATTAACCATTTGTCGGCGGGCGTGAAATTTCCTTTAATTCCCCGCAACTTCTCGTCTGTAACCGCCTGTTCCCATTTGAGCGCAGCCCAAAATACCAAAGCGGTAAAGAAGGAAGAACTCGCATAAACTTCTGATTCTACTGCGCTGTACCAAAATGAATCGCTGAACGTATAAGCAAGCGCTCCTACTACGCCGGCAGCCATTATGGTAAAAATCTGGCTATTAGTCAAAGCCACGCCCGAATTGTTTTTCTCATAAATCCGACGGGCAAAGTGTGTAATGCTCCAAAATAAAAACAGAATGGTAAATCCACTCATTAATGCGCTCATGGTATTGAGGCCATGAATAGCGTTGTTAGGATCTGAAAAAGGGATCATGAACAATCTCCCAATGAGGATGAATAAAGGCGCTCCCGGTGGATGCGGGATTTGCAGTTTGTAGGCGCTGGAAGCAAACTCTCCGCAGTCCCAAAAACTGCCGGAAGCTTCCATTGTTAACAGATAGACGATAGTTGCGATGATGCCTATTGCCCATCCGGTAATGTTGTTAATGCGTTTAAAGCTCATGTTGTGGATTTAAAATAAACAGGGGCAAATATAAAGCTATGATTGCTACAATTCATTTCCCTTATTATTTTTTATACAAAGGATTGTTAATTTGTTTTTCTTTCCGGATGCTTTTAAAAATGGAGATTGAAAATAATACAAGATTTTATTTCCATTTTTGTTGACGACAATAAATTTCACCGATGTAATTTCTTAATCTAATTTTACCATTTTATATTTTGAAAATCTGTAAAAATTTTAATTGAAAAAGGCATTCCTTCAGCTTCATATTGCTGTATTGTTGGCAGGATTTACTGCTATTCTGGGAAAATTAATAACGTTGAATGAAGGATTGCTTACTTTCTACAGAATGTTTTTAAGCGCGTTGATTCTTGGCGTTATTTTATTTTTCAAAAAAGAACTGCAAAAGCTTTCATTAAAAAATACATTGCAACTTTTTGGTGTGGGGGTTATTATTTCTCTGCATTGGGTTAGCTTTTATGGAAGCATTAAATATTCTAATGTTTCTGTTTCCGTGACTTGCCTCTCCACCATAGGTTTTTTCACTTCCTTTTTTGAACCATTGATTATAAGAAGGAGAATTGACTGGATGGAAGTACTGCTCGGATTGTTGGTTGTGGCTGGCATCTATCTTATCTTCAATTTTTATCCCCAATACAAGACGGGCATTATTTTCGGGATTATCTCGGCAATGCTGGCAAGCATTTTTCCTATTATTAATAAAAAATTGCTAATTGATTTTTCTCCTAATACTGTTACGCTTTATGAAATGACCGGAGGTTTAATAGCTCTTTGCTTTATCCTTCCTTTTTATCTCTATTTTTTTCCGGCGAAATATTTTATTCCTTCTCGTACAAATGTATTGTGGTTGGTGGTTTTAGCTGGCTTGTGTACAGTGTATGCCTTCAATCTAAGCCTACAGGCATTAAAACATATTTCTGCATTTACTGTTAATCTTACCTATAATTTTGAGCCTGTTTATTCTATCATACTGGCTTTCATTATTTTTAAAGAAAATCAATTTTTGGGGCTGGGATTTTATTCAGGCTTCGCCTTAATTTTGCTGGCAATATCATTGCAAATGGTCAGAGTTTACCAGGATAAGAAGAATGAAACATTAGTTAGTAAAACAGGAATATAGATTATTTGTCCATCTGCTGAATTAAATAAAACTCCTTCTGTTTCCCGTATCAATATCTTATAAATAATGTATCTCAGAAGAAACTTTTGCAAAAGTTTCAAACATCTTAGTTACTCCGCAATATTTTTCCTGTGATAGCTTTATAGCTTTTTTTACTTTAGCCTCGTCAGCTTTATCAACCTTAATAGTATAATGAACCACGACTTTATCATAGACTTTAGGTTCGGTTTCTGTAAGACTGCCATCTACTTTTATTGATAAATCCGAGAAATTCACTCGCATTTTATTTAAGATGCTTACTACATCAAGGCCGGTGCAGCCTGCAAGCGAAACAAGCATAAGCACCTTTGGTCGCGTGCCAATATTATTTCCTCCGCCTGCCTCATCTTTATCTATTTCAATACTATGCCCGTTTACATCTGCGGTAAAATTCATTCCACTTTTGAAAACCGCATTGATTGTATTTACTGCCATTTTTGTGTTTTAATTAAAAAGGATAGGTCAAATTTACAGCTTTTACAAATAGGCATTTACTCCATTAGATATTTGCTGAGCGCTCATAGCTCCGGATTGTCTCCACAAAACTTTTCCTTCTTTAAAAAGAATGAGAGTAGGCACCCCCTGTATGTTGAATTGCTGAGCCGTAGCCTGGTTTTTATCAATATCTATTTTTATTACCCTGAGTTTGCCAGTATTATTCTGGGCAAAACGTTGTAATTCCGGTGCCATTTGTTTACAAGGGCCGCACCAGGTAGCATGAAAATCAACCAATACCGGTTGTTTGCTTTTTATTAAATCTTTGAATGTTTCCATGTCTTATTAAATAACACAAATTATGCCCTTTTGTAATAGTGTAAAATTTGTCAGTTATTCAAAAAAATGAATATCAGTTCACCTAAATATCATTTTAGTCAGAGGCTAAGTTAGCGTAATACTCACCTTGTAATATAAACCTTTTCTGTTTGCGTATCACCATTACTATTTGCTATTAGTAACACGTACATTCCTTCAGCAATCGTTTGGGGTATCTTAAAAGTATTAATATCTATTCCATACGTCTGGAATTCTTGTTTGTAAATTAATTTTCCGCTAAAATCCAACAACCGGACAATTATCTTTTTCCCATTACTAAAATGATCGTTGTTCCGGATATAAATATTATCATGCGCCGGATTTGGATAAATAATAATTGCTTTCAAATTAAATCTCACCAGCACTGTGGCGGAATAAGACGCCTTTCCGCTTTTATCAACCTGTTTTAATCTATAATAATTATTACCGTCTGAAGGCAAATAATCTGTAAAGGTATAATTCTGCGATTGACTAGTATTTCCGCTGGCTGTTACTGTTCCGATTATTTGAAAATCAGTATTGCCAAGACTTCTTTGAATTTCGAAATGATCAATATTTATTTCACTTGTGGATGTCCACGTGAGCAAAGCACTTTTATTATTCTGATTTTTTCCCACAAAGTTGAGAAGATTCGAATCTAGAACGTCATTTATTTCTAACGTTACATGATCAACAACAGATGTATCAAGAACAGAATTATTATGGGTTGTATAAGCAATTCCGACATAAGGATTTGTTCCCAGGGATAATGTAACTGAACCTATTTGAGTCCAATTAGCACTATCAGAAGAGCAATAGCTCGTATATTTATTTCCTACATTGTTAATTCTTAACCAATAAGGAGCACTTCGAACAATTGGGTTTCCGAAATTAACAGCGTTAATATTTTGGGCGGTTCTTTGAATCATATTTATTCCGTTCGAAGGAGTCAGGCTTAATAAAACGAAAGGCGAACCGGGGTCTAAATTTTGACGGAACATAATGCCGCATTTTGCATAGTTATTTGTGTTCTTGATGGATGCCACTCTAATTGTTATTTCCGATTCATTGGATATCACTTGTTGAAATAAATAATGAAATGCGTCTGTGCTATTCCCTATATCTGTGCCGGAAGCTGTTATGTTATAAATCCCGTTATCTACGCAAACGTCTCCCGGAAAAGCCACATATCCAATATCTGCACTTTGCCAAATAGGCGGCAATGTGGAAGAACAAGAAGAAGCAGGGGGTGGGTTTAGGCCATATACATTTAATTTATTGGAAAATGTGGCCATATAGACTTTGCCGTTCGCAACCGTAGGAGGAACAAATTTTGCAAATTTACCAATTGAATCACGTTTACTGCTCCAGTTACTGTTCCATAACTCATGTGTAACATCGGTAGCGTCAAAGGCTTGTAATACACCAGGGACAACTGCATTATTTGCATTGCCGGTAGCTACATGGCTTATCCATAAAATTCCTGTTCCCGGTTGTGATCCATTTGAAGAAAGAGACAGAATTCCACCGGGCATATACCCTGGCAAGGCGGTAATCCCAATTTTTGAGTTAATGGTATCAAAACGCATGGTTGCTCTGTTAAAAGGTATTTGCTTTAACAGTCCGCCTTCGGCCCATCCATAAATATATTCATTATCAAAATTATCTTTAAAATAAACAGGTGAACCACATAAATGCCTTGTATTAACTGTGCCCCAATCTCCAAAATTTAGTCTTTGTAATACGTTAGAATTATCTACTCTTGTGCCACCCATATTATTGTTATCAATGAGATATAATCCTCCATCTTTACTTCCGGATAGAGATAGATGAGTACCTGGAATTATTAATGCGCCATTAACCCCGTAATCTTTGTCAGCATTATTGAGATAATCATAATTGGAAGGCGTAAAAAAATCTTTTACCTTCAATTCAGGGGACAGTTTGATCAGACTGGAACCACGATTTATCGTATCATTAGGATTTCCACCTTGTCCCGTTGTTCCGTTTCCTGTAGTAATTAATAGATTGCCATCATCATCTACGCTTGGCGGTTGCCCACTCATCCATATTCCGGCAAGCCCACCATTTGGAGTAGCATTATAAACATATTTTTGCTGCAGTGTGGACGCATCATATCCCATTACCCAGCCGTGGTAAGGCCCCCAATCGCAATGAGAAGCCCAGCAGATATACACAACTCCATTTTGTAATAAAAGGCCGGGGCGTTGGTTTTGTTTTTGGGCATCAAAAACGATAGTGCCATTAATATTCCCATCGCCGGTGCCTGCGTATGAAGCTGTAATCGATACCGGACTTCCTTTTTTTTCTGAGCCGGTCGCCAGATCGATGGCGTGCAAATATTGAACAAAATCAGATCCCGTTTTAGATTTGCTTCTTGCTACAACATACAAGGTATTGGTGGCACTGTCAATTACAGGGGTGCCCACGATTCCCATATTTCCGCTAAAATCAGTATAACCTGCTGGTAAACCAGCACAGGCACCCGTCATATCTGAATTTTTTACTGGCCGGTAATTGGTTGAATCGTACGTTAGGTTTACTTTCCAGTAAGGTAGCGACATTCCTGCGTCATCTGCATCGAAAGCGTAGAGACTATTATTTACAGTAGCTACAATAATAATATTATGGATGCCCTGCCCGATATGAAGATTACTTAGTACTAATGGCTGAGCATAAATTTCGTCATCGACATCCCTGGAGAAGATCTTCCCAAAATTGCCGCCGCTTACATTCTTAGTGGTTAAGATAGTTTCTTTGCTATTCCACCCAGTCCTTCTTAAATCGTTATGATTCATGATTACATCTACTTGTCCGTAAGAAACAGAATTTACGAATAAAAGAAGGGTGCCAAAAAAAATTTGCCTGATTAAATAGCTTGCAGATTTACGGGAAAATAGAGGCGTTTTCATGGGGAAATTTACAAATTAATAATTAACAGAAGTAGAATAAAAGAGAAATACAAAAAGGTATTCATAATGAGAAAACTAATTTTCAACCTAAAATTCTATGTAGTCTTTAAAATAATTATTCCAGTTTGCTATTTTTCAAAAATACGAATTCTCTTATTTAAAAAATTATAGAATTAAGCGCATAAGTCATAATGGATTAATTGCCTGAAGTTATGAGTTATAACTAAGAGAGTTTTATCGCAGGTAATAACTAAGAATCGCACTCGACTCTTTTAGCGAATCACACTGGGTAACTCAAAGCAATTTGAAAAAAAGGGATTTGAAAACTAATTTAACCAATGATTTAACTGCGATCTCTTGTTTTTTAATCCTTTCACGACTGAAACGCCCAATTAAAAAAAAATTGCAAATTATTTGCAATTGTCAGAAAATAGCAATAGTTTTAAACTCTTTTGTCACTCTTTTCAATTTATCTTACGAAGACCAGAGTTTGTTAAAATAAGAAACAAAAAAAATATGCGTTTTTTATATACACTGGTTTTTCTTCTCAGTAATTGCCTTTTTTCTGTTGCGCAAACAAATGTTTCAGCGCTTACTCAACATAATGATCTCAGCCGAACCGGCTGGAATAATAATGAGATTTCATTAAATCATGCTAACGTTGCTCCCGGCACATTTGGTCGTATTGGCACATTTAACGTTGATGATGAAGTTTATGCACAGCCGCTAATAGTTGGTCACATTACGGTAGGTAATCATGCAGGTAGCGTTTTATATGTAGCCACTGTTAATAATACTGTATATGCATTTAACGCAGACGATGTATCAGATACAACCTCTTTATGGAAAGTGAACCTGAATCCGGCTGGTCAAAGAACGCCCAGCACTGCTGATTTAAAAGATTCAAACGAAGGATCTGCCTGTGGTGGCAATTATAGAGATTTCTCGGGCCAAATCGGAATTGTAGGTACACCTGTAATTGATACTGCTTCGAATACATTATATGTAGCCACAAAAACGGTTGATAACAATGGAAACTTCTATGCGTACATAAATGCCTTGGACTTAAAAACAGGCCAACACAAATTTGGCAGTCCTCATCTTATGAGCGCACAGGTAAGTGGTACCGGTCGCGGTAGCGCAAATGGTCTTGTTTCATTCCAGGCCAAATATCAGAATCAGCGCCCAGCCCTACTCCTATATAATAATACTGTTTATGTTGCCAGTGCATCCTATTGTGATTGGGGACCGTATCATGGCTGGATATTGGGCTTTGATGCCGCTACTCTTAATCTTAAATACTCCTACAACACGACCCCTGACGGTGGGTTAGGTGGCATTTGGATGGCAGGCCAGGGGATATCTGTGGGGCAAGATGGAAATCTTTATGTAGTAACCGGGAATGGGACCACTACTTCAGATAATACTAAAGTAGGAAATAGAAGCTCGAGTCTTATAAAACTTACACCACAGCTTTCAGTACTTGATTGGTTCACGCCAGGTAATTACCATTATCTTGATAGCATGGATCTTGATTACGGCTGTGATGGCGTGCTAATAATTCCCAATTCTGCTACCACCATCTCAGGTTCAAAAGAAGGCATTTCTTACGTGGTTGATTATAATAATATGGGGCGTTATAGTCCGATGAACAGCCTGATCAAAGATACTTTGAAGTTTAATCCAAACAGAACAGGCTATGTACACGTTCATGGCTCACCTGTGTATGCAAAGTTAGGTGGCCAGGAATTTGTATATGCATGGTCGGAAAGTTTCAAGCTTCGTCAGTTTACCTACGAAAGAAATATGGGAACATTTCTGAATACTTACAAGCAGGGAAATCGGACGCTTGACAATGGCATGCCGGGCGCTATGCTATCCTTGTCATCCAACGGAGAAGATACCTCTTCTGCAATTGTATGGGCCTGTTTTCCTACTTCCGGGAACGCAAATACTAGTTTAAGGCCGGGTACTTTCGCAGCATATAGAGCGAATGATGTTTCAGGAAACGAATTGTGGAACAGTGACCAGGATCCAAATGATGTTATAGGACTCTTTGCTAAATTCAATGAACCTACTGTTGCAAACGGAAAAGTCTATGTTCCTACTTTTTCTAATGCTATAAAAGTTTATGGAGTATATCCGCCCGATACAGCAAAATGCATTAATAATGGTACTGGACTATTAGCTGAGTATTTTTCGAATACTCCGTCTACGGCACCATTTCCTGCTGTGGCAACTGTTACGAAAACGGAACCAACCGTCAATTTTAATTGGGGGATGGGCGGGCCTCCGGGTATTAGTGTTGACTCTTTCAAAGCAAGATTTTCCGGTAGAGTACAAAGCCTTGACGCAGGTAAATATACTTTTTATGTTACTTCTGATGATGGGTACAGACTGTGGGTCAACAATGAATTATTGATAGATAAATGGACTGACAGGGTATCTGCAACTGAAGACAGTGCAACAATTACTTTAGGGAGATGCCAGAAAAATTATATAAAACTTGAGTATTATGCAAATGGTGGCAATGCTGTTTGCATACTGAAATGGAGCGCAACTGATATAGCGAAACAAGTTATTCCGGCCATTCAATTATATCCCGCGGATACAACGAAGTGCGTAAGTAATGGCACGGGTCTCTATACAGAGTATTTTACAAAGACCCCTTCCTCAGCGCCATTTCCTGCTGTGGCAACTGTTACGAAAACGGAACCAACCGTCAATTTTAATTGGGGGATGGGTGGGCCTCCGGGTATTAGTGTTGACTCTTTCAAAGCAAGATTTTCGGGCCAGGTACAGAGTCTTGACTCGGGTGCATATACTTTTTATGTGACTTCTGATGACGGGTACCGGCTGTGGGTAAACAATCAATTAATAATAGATAGATGGTATGACAAGTCGGGAACGGAAGATAGTACAATAATCACTTTATCTAAATGCACTAAGTATAATATAAAACTTGAGTATTATGAAAATGGCTTTACCGCCGTTTGTATTTTGAAATGGAGCGGGCCGGGCATAGTAAAGCAAGTGATACCTGCGATACAATTATATCCTGTGTATCCTCCTCCCCCTGCGGACACAACAAAATGCATTGGTAAT
>Ga0134125_10006208_pt1 | contig 13548 bp, 17 predicted proteins | sample KB31751_FD_96464 | JGI IMG/M metagenome (GOLD analysis project Ga0134125, IMG submission 96464) | Terrestrial soil microbial communities with excess Nitrogen fertilizer from Kellogg Biological Station, Michigan, USA - KB3-175-1 | ecosystem: Environmental > Terrestrial > Soil > Unclassified ... | reverse complement strand
TGGCGATCGAGGCGCAGGTGGCGCTTACCTTGCGCGCGCTCGGCGGCCTCGAGACCGAGGAGATCGCGCGCGCTTTTCTGGTGCCGCCGTCGACGATGGCCCAGCGGCTGGTGCGCGCCAAGGGCAAGATCCGCGACGCCGGTATCCCTTACCGCGTGCCCGATCCCGACGAGCTGCCCGAGCGGCTCGAAGCCGTGCTCGCGGTGGTCTACCTGATCTTCAACGAAGGCTACGCCGCCAGCTCGGGCGCGGCGCTCGTGCGCGCCGATCTGTGCGCCGAGGCGATTCGTCTCGGCCGCCTGCTGGTGGCGCTCATGCCGGCCCGCCCCGAGGCGCGCGCGCTGCTGGCGCTGATGCGCCTCACCGACGCGCGGCGCGACGCGCGCGTCGCCGCCGGCGGCGACGTCGTGCTCCTCGAGGACCAGGACCGCTCGCGCTGGCACGCCGACGCGATCCAGGAGGGGTTGGCGCTGGTCGAAGAGGCGCTGCGCGCCGATCCCTTCGGCGCCTACACGCTGCAAGCAGCGATCGCCGGCGTCCACGCGCGCGCGGCGCGCGCCGCCGACACCGACTGGCGCGAGATCGCCAGCCTCTACGCGTTGCTCGCTGCCCGCCACCCATCTCCGGTCGTGGCGCTGAACCACGCCGCCGCTGTGGCGATGGCCGACGGCCCGGGAGATGGGCTCGAGGAAGGATTGCGCCGCCTCGACGCGCTCGCCGCCGGGGGAACGCTCGCCGGCTATCACCTCCTGCCAGCCGCGCGCGCCGACCTGCTGCGCCGCCTCGGTCGCCTCGACGAGGCGGCCGCCGCCTATCGCCAGGCCCTGGCCCTGGTCGGCAACGAAGCCGAGGGCCGGTTCCTTCGGCGCCGCCTCGCCGAGCTCGGCATTTCGCCGACTTGATTCGGCGCGGACGTTCAGGTCCGGTCGTGCCGCTGGGCGATCTCTCGGACGGCGCCTCTCGAGCAGCTCGCGCCAGCTACCAGCGTGAAGGGAGCAGCAGAACGGCTGAAGGTCTGCACCACGGCCATCTATCGGCTTTGTAGGAGTGGTGGGGATAGACGCGGCCAAGCATCCTGTCTATGCGTACATCGGTTGATAGATTGTCGTCTGACCATAGATAGACGGAACGCTCTTGCTGGCGCGCTTCCAGTGCATCGATCGTCCACAGGACCCACTCCGGCGTAAGCTCCGGCTGTCCGCCGGAGAGGTCTGGCACCGGTGGACGAGGAGTCAGCTCGAGGTAACGATCCACCAAATCACGCGGGTTGGCCCATTGTGATTTCTTGGGCGACGCGGCCAGCAGCTCGAACGGAACGTAGCAATACCAGCAAAGCCGCCCCCGCACCTTCAGGAGGTCGCGATGGCAAGTTCGCAGCCCGTCTTCGAGGTGGCGCGGTCCACTACCTCAAGCGTGAGGGCGAGCGCCTCTCGTTCGGGGCGCCGCGCATTTGGTCTACTTGGCGGGCCGTGCCCCGGACTCGCCGCCGCCCGCCGCTGGCGCGCGAAAAGCGGCTCCATTTACCACCCGGTTACTACCGGGGGTCGGAAAGGCCCACGCACCCCCGATCGCGCGTGTAGCCGTTGGAAAGGATCCGCGCGGACTTATCTCGGTCGGGGCGAGAGGATTCGAACCTCCGACATTCTGCTCCCAAATTTACGAGGACGGTATTCCAGGCGGTGTGAAGCCGTCGCAACCATCCGAGATGCTTACAGAGACGGATCCGCCCCCAGTCCAGCCATCCCAGCCGGTAGCAGGAAAAACCAAAGCTTTTGTTACCCGGTTGCTACCCGAATCCGCCAAGGCTTGGCCGCGGGCACGGGCGCAGCCTACGGAGGTCCACCCGGGCTGGGACAACATGGGCACCGCGGCGCCGGGCCCGACCACGCCCACCCCGAACGACCTGGGCGTCCTCTACGGCGGGCGCAACCGGCTACTCACGGTGAAGGAGGTCGCAGAGCACCTCGGCGTATGTACCGCGACCGTGTACCGCCTCTGCGAGCTTGGGGAACTCCCGCACGTTCGGATCGTCGACTCGATCCGAATCCGTCCTGCCGACCTCGAGGCGTTCGCCGTTTCCGGGCGCGTGACGGCCGCCCGGGGGGGAACCTCTCGGATACCTAAGGCTCAGCGATAACCACGTGCCAGTAGGAACTTGGCGCCGGAGGCGAACGCCTCGGGTCCCGGCACGGCGAAGTTGAACGCATCAGCCAGGCGGTCGGTCACGTTGAACGCAAGCGCGACCGCGAGCGCATCCTCGACTTGCGCGCGCGACGCGCCAGCCGCGAGGACGGCACGCATGTCGCCGGCATCGACGGTGTTCTCGCGCGCGAGCTTCCCCAGCATGGCCAGCGTGGCCCGCAGCGGCTCACTTATGGGAGCGGTGTCCAGATCGGCGAGCGTCGCGGAGACGCGCGCGTCGTCCTGATAGGCCCTTCCGGCCACGGCGGAGTGGGCCTTGATGCAGAACTCCGTTCCGTTGACCTTCGACACGTACGCCGCCATCAGCTCGCGATCGCCGACCGACCAGGCAGAGGGTCCGCGCATGGCTTCGTGGGTGATCCGCTTCATCGGATTGCCATAGAACTCAGGTCGGTACATCACCAGCTTGACGGCATCGACCACGCGCTGGCCGGAAAAGAGGCGAATCATGCCGAACATGAGCTTCGCCCCGAACGAGTGTCCCTTGTCGAGAACCGCGAGCCGCATGGTCAGACCCTCTCCGCCGCGGCAGCGAGGGCGGCCAAGCCCCGCTCGTGCTGCCGCATGGCCTGGCCCACGGCCCCACACACGACGAGCTCGAAGATCTGGTCCTCGCTCAGAGCGGCTGCCCTGACGGCGGCCACGTCTTGATCCGTAACGGTGCGGGCGCTCTTGGCGACCTTCTCGATCAGGGTCCGCAGAGGTTCGGAGAGCCCAGCGTTATCGAAGGCGGCCTTGCGCTGCTCACGCGAGGCCTTCCCCTCCCCTTCGAGGATTCGAGCGACAACCCCCTTCCGTGCCTCGGTGATGTCAGCCATCTCTAGTTCTCCCCTCCGGACGCGGCCACTCGCGCGAACATCTCGAGGACGCGCCCCCAATCGCCTTCCGTATCGAAGATTCGTCGCATCTCGTCCCGACGCGCGCCGAAGCGGTCGAGATGCCGATGTTCCAATTCCACTCGCGTGGAGTTCTTGCCTTCGGCGACGAACCGAATCTCGATCTCCGTTTTGAGCTTCGGGTCGTACTGCCAGTCCGCCGTGATGTCCCACGAGAGCACTAGGCGTGCGGGCGGGTCCCAGGCGAGGACGCTGCCCCAATCGCAGGTGCTCCCGTCCTCGCCACGCTCGTACCAGCGTCCTCCGACGCGCGGCTCGATGACCGCGTCCACGGCCTTGGCCGTCCCGATTTTGTACCTGTCGAGCGGCCACCAGGTGGCCAGCTGTTCCGTGAAGACGCGCCAGGCGACCTCGAGCGGCGCCTCGACGCGCACGACCTTGCGGACACTGTTGGGGTCCGCCGCAGCGGATGTCACCCGTTCGCTCATCAGGATTTCCTTTCCTTGGCCGCTTCTTTTTCTGCCGCGGCTTTGAATGCAGTGAGGGCCTCGGTCCAGAATCCGTCGAGCCAGTCGCGCAACGCCTCGACGCCCCGACGGTCGGCTACATAGAGGCGCTTCGTCCCCTCGGGCCGGTACGTCGCGAGCTTCGCCGCGACGAGCACCGCCAGATGTTGCGAGACCGCTGGCCGCGTGACGTCGAGACCCGCTGCGAGATCCCCTACCGAGCGGGAGCCGTTTCGAAGCCGCTTGAAAATCGTGCGTCTGGTCGGGTCGCCGAGCGCATCTAGCACGCGGTCTGCGTTAGTCATGTCTTACGTAAGTTTAAACTAACTTATCGCACGGTCAAGGACATCCAGGGCCCGACGCTGGAGGACGACACGTTGTGCTTCGAGGTGCGGCGGCCTCGGAAATCATCCAAAATGGGCGTGAGAACCATGCGAGCACGCGAGCACTGGGAGGCTGTGTACGGGAGCAAGGACCCCAGCCAGGTGAGCTGGTACCGCCCTCACCTGGAGCGCTCGCTGCGATTTATCGAGGAGGCCCGGCTCGACCGCGATGCCGCCATCATCGATGTTGGCGGTGGCGCTTCGACCCTGGTCGACGATCTGGTCGCCCGCGGTTACCGCAACGTCAGCGTCCTCGATGTCTCGCCAAAGGCGCTGGAGTCGGCCCAGGCGCGACTAGCGGAGCGAGCACCAGCAGTTCACTGGGTCGTCGCCGATATCACACAGGCCGAGCTACCGTCCCACGCTTATGACTTTTGGCACGACCGGGCCGTGTTCCACTTTCTGCGGGACGAGGACCAACGGCACCGTTACGTATCCGCGGTGCGGCGGTCCGTGAAGCCCGGTGGCCATATCCTCGTCGCGACCTTCGGCCTCGAAGGGCCCACGCGCTGCAGCGGCCTCGGGGTGATGAGATACGGTCCTGAGGAGCTTCACGCCGAGTTCGGCAGCGGGTTCCAAAAGGTTGGAAGCCTCACCGAAATCCACTCGACGCCGTGGGGCGCCGAGCAGCAGTTCGTTTACTGCTACTGTCGCCTGCTCGACCCTAATCGGGGCCCCTGCCCCTCCCCCACCGCCGGGCGGCCCTCGGGGCGGGCGTGTAGCGCCTCGGATTCGCTGCGTTTCTCGCGTGACTGCTCGCCGCACGACCATTCCCGACCCGCAGGTTAGGGGCTCGCTAACTGCAGCGACAGAGATCACTGAGGCGCTCACTGATTCCTCGAACCTCGCTCAGGCTAGCCTCTGGTTGACGCCACGGCTCAGGGTGCCTTCTCTATTGTGAGATCGGAGGGCGGGTCGCATCGGCTTTTGGGGGGGATGCGCGTCAGGACCAGCCAAAGAAGTCCGCTCTCCTGGCGTGCCGGAGTTTCGCGACCCGCCCTCTTCTCGTTGCCGCTGCGCTGCGGCCTCCTCCTAACACCTCTCTTCACGCCGACAGCTTCCGCTTGTGCCGACGGCGCTGCGCGGGAACGGTCCGTCTCGATGCGATGAACGCCTGCAGGTCGTCCGGGCGAACGCGAATGGAGTTGTTGATCCGGACGTGGGGTAGCTCGCCGTTCTCACAGACCTGATAGATCCGGCACGGGCCCACGCCCAGCATTTTCGCCACCTCGGTTACCCGGAGCAGCCGATACCGGCCGCCCCAGTACGACACCAGGTCCGCCGTAGTGGGCGTTGTCCGTCCGCGTGGCGAGGTTCCGGGCGCGACGTGGCCCCAGCCGCGCACCTCGTCGCCTGGCGGGCCCACGCGCGCGCTTGTCGCGCCCGGCGCGGTCTCGGATTCGGGTAGCAAATGGGTGGTAAATGGAGCCGCGAGGCGCAGCGGCCCGCTGGTGTCTGCGGGCGACGGCGGCTCCGAGGCGCCACGCGCCGCGAGCCGGCTCTGCTGCCGGTCGGCATCCCGGGACGGCCGGCCGCCGCCACTCAGGTCCGCCGGCTCGGGCCCGAACCTGAGGCGCTCGATCTGGGACCGGAGATACGTGGTCTGCAGGTGCCCGTAGACCTCTGTCGTGATGCGAGGGTCCTGGTGCCGCATGATCCTCTGCACCGCCGCCAGGTCGGCGCCCTTCATGAGCAACAGCGACGCCGTCGAGTGGCGTAGGTGGTGGAAGCGGATCTTGCGGACCTGACCGACCGGGAACAGCCGGAAGTCGCACTTCGGGCAGTCGATCGGGTTCGCGTGGGCCGCGGCCTCTCGGTGCCCGCACCCGTGCCGCCGACATTTGTGGACGTAGCCCGTGACAAGCCCCGCCCGCCGCATCGCACGCCGGAGCACGTGCTCGAGGGCGGTGTGCCTCGGCAGCATCGTCCCGTCGTCGTTCGGGAACACAAGCTCCGAGGGCGAGGCTGTCATCGCCTTCTTGAGGTACGGCACCAGCTCCCGGTTGATAGGCACCGCTTCCACACGCCCGCCCTTCGGGATGTCGCGGTCGTGCGAACGGCTGACCATGATGACACCGGCATCGAAGTCGATGTCCCCCTTCCGTAGCGCGAACAGCTCGCCCTTGCGCATCCCGGTGTAGAGCGCCGTCGCGAAGAGCGGCTTCCACTTCGGCTTGAGCGAAGCGATGAGCGGCCGGACTTCGTGAGGCCGCAGGTAGTCCGGCAACCTCTTCACGACCTTCCGCTTCGGTACATCGACCACCGGATTCGGCCGCGAGAACCTTTCCATCCGCCGCGCCATGGTGAACGCCCGGCTCAGGTACCCGCGGAAATGGTTCACGCTCCTTGCGCTCAGCTCGTCTTCCTTCTCGGACAGGAACAGGTCGATCTTTCCGGCCGTCACCTGCGTGAGTCGGAGCTTCCCAAACCCCGAGCCGATGATGTGCTTGCGGATGCTGGAGGCAGCCGTGTCCGACGCCGCCCGGCGGAGAAATTTATCGATCCACCACCCCATTAGCTCGTCGACAGTCCCGCCCCCGTCCTCGATATCCAACGGTTCCTGCCCGAGTCGCTGCCGTGCCGCCTGGACCAACCGGTCCAGCTCGCCTTCGGTGAAGAGCCCCATAGCGATCGACTTTAAGCCCAACGGACTCGCGGCTAATTCGCGACGGGCGCGAAAGGACTCTAAGGGACGCACGCCATGCCAAGGGTGGGCGCCGCGCGCCGACTGTCCCGAGAGGCTGACTCGAGGTAGCTTCGGCCGGTCACATGACCGGCCGCGAGGACGCCGAGACCGTAGCTGCGCTTCGTCGCGGCGATGAGGCGACCTTTGCTGCCCTGGTTCGGCGGCATCAGCCGGCATTCCAACGCATCGCCCGAGTCTGGGTGCACGACGCAGGCGCCGCGGCTGAGGTGGTGCAGGATGCCTGGCTCGCGGCACTGGAGGGGCTGGAGAGGTTCGAGGAGCGATCTTCCCTGCGCACCTGGCTCTACGGCATCGTCGTCAACACCGCGCGTGCCCACGGGCGCGCTGCCCGGCGCTTGGTGCCAATGTCGGCGCTGGTCGCCGATGAAACGGGCGAGGCCGGGCCGGCCGTCGAGGCGGAGCGCTTCCAACCCGAGAGCCATCACTGGGCCGGCCACTGGATCGACATGCCTGCTCCGTTCCCGGCACCGGACCGGGCGCTTGAGCGGCAAGAACTACGGGCAGCGCTGGAGGCGGCCATCGCCGCGCTGCCGGTGCTGCAGCAGCAAGTAATCGTGCTGTGCGACGTAGAGGGGCTGACCGGCGAGGAAGCCTGTAACATTCTCGGCGTGGCGTCCACCAATCAGCGGGTGCTGCTACACCGCGCGCGCTCGAAGGTGCGGGCGGTGCTGGAGCGGCACCTCACAGAGGGGAAGCAGCCGTGACGGGACGCCAGCCCACACCCAACCCTATCGAGCTTGTCTGTCAGGAACTGGTCGAGCTGGTAACCGAGTACCTGAGCGGCGGGTTGTCGCCGGCGGACCGTGTCCGATTCGAGAAGCACCTGCTGACCTGTCCCCCCTGCACTCAGTATCTGGCGCAGATCCAGTCCACCCGTGCACTGGCTGCCGAGCTCGGCCCGGTCGCGCCCTCCGCGCCCAACGGAGACGATGTCGATCTGAAGCTGGCGGACCTTTTCCGACGCTGGCACCACAAGGCTGACTAAGACCATGACGGTTGCGTACAAGTTCCTGACACGCGATGCCACCGGACCGTTCTCCGGCAGCGCTTGGCCGCTACCGACGGGCGCCGAACCCGGCGCCTGGATTCACGCGGATGCTGGCGCGCTGGAGCTGTGCGGGCGTGGCGCGCACGTCTGCCGCCCCGCGGACCTTGCGTACTGGCTACACGACGATCTCTGGGAGGTCGAGGTCGACGGGGACCAGATCACTGGAATCGACTGCCTGATCGTACGGCGGGCCCGCCTTGTGCGACGGCTCGACGGCTGGCACAAGGGCGGTGCTGCGGGCCGGTTCGGCGAGGCCTGCGTCGCCCATGCCCTAGCCCTAGTACCTGCGGCGGCGCCTGCTCGCGCCTATTTGGACGACGCGACGGAGGCCGCGCGGTACGGCTACGTGGCCGTCGCCGCCTTCGCAGCCGCGCTGAGCGTCGCCAAGGCGACCGCCACGGGTGAGGGCGAAGAACCGGCTTACCGCGCCGAGCGCGCCTGGCAGTCCGCCTGGATCGCTCGCGAATTGGCCCTGTAACAAACCGGCCGCGGCCCGCACTCATCTGCATCCAACCAGCGGGCTGCTTGGTGCCGCTGGAAACCGGAAGCTTCGACCGATCCGAGCCGCGCGCCTGCGCAGCCGATCCGAAGCGCCCATCCCTGACGCCGGAGGTATGTCCATGCTCGACCAGAAAGCTGACCCGCAACCCGCTCTCCTCGCTGTCTTCAATCCGAATCGGACGCGCCGCTTGGCTACTGTCGGGCGCGGCGTGCTGCGCTACGGCCTCGTGGCCTTGATGGCGCTCTGGGGCGCGTTCAAGTTTACCGCGTTCGAGGCAGAGGGCATCCGGCCCCTGGTCGAGCACAGCCCACTCTTGCATTGGCTGTACCCGCTGCTCGGCGTGCGCGGCACGGCGTCGCTGATCGGCGTCGTCGAGCTCGCGGCTGCCGGGCTGATCTGCACGCGGCGCTGGCGTCCGGCGCTGTCGGCGGTGGGCAGCCTACTGGCGGCGGCGACTTTCGTCGTGACGCTGTCGTTTCTCGTCACGACGCCAAATGTCTTCGCGCCGACGAATCCGTTCGGTGGCTTCCTGATGAAGGACATCATGCTGCTCGGCGCGGCGCTCTACACCGCCGCCGAGGCCTTGGAAGCCGCGGCCATTCGCTCCGGGGTGCCGTCGTGAGTGCGCTCGCCGAGCGACCGGAGGTAAGTGTCATGTCCCTCGAGTCACCACCTTTGCCGTCGTCGCCCCCGCGGCTAGCCACCCGACGGGAATGGATCGGCCTGGCCGTGATCGCACTTCCCTGCCTGCTCTACGCAATGGACCTGACGGTGCTAAACCTCGCGCTACCTCGACTGAGCGAGGATCTGCGCCCCAGCAGCGCCGAGCTACTCTGGATCGTCGACATCTACGGCTTCTTCGTGGCCGGGATGCTGGTGACGATGGGCAACCTGGGCGATCGGATCGGTCGCCGGCGCTTGCTACTCGTGGGCGCCGCCGCCTTCGGCGCGGCCTCGGTGTTGGCCGCCTTCTCCCGCAACGCCGGAATGCTGATTACGGCACGCGCCGTGCTGGGTGTCGCCGGCGCGACGCTGGCACCGTCGACGCTGTCGCTGATCCGGAACATGTTTCTAGATCCGCGCCAGCGACGCACAGCAATCGGCATCTGGCTCAGCAGCTACTCCGTTGGGGGCGCCGCGGGACCGCTGCTCGGTGGCGTGATGCTGCAGCACCTCTGGTGGGGCTCGGTGTTTCTCTTGGCGGTTCCAGTGATGGCCCTCCTCCTGATCCTGGGTCCGGCGCTTCTGCCAGAGTACCGGGATCCGCAGGCACGCCCACTGGATCTGGGCAGCGCGGTGCTGTCGCTGCTGTCAGTGCTGCTGGCGATCTACGGCCTCAAGCTCATGGCGCAAGATGGCTTCGGTTGGCTGCAAGGACTTTCCGTGGTGGTCGGACTGACGCTGGGCGGACTATTCGTTTGGCGGCAGCGTCGCCTCGACGACCCCTTGATCGATCTACGCCTATTCCGGGCACCGGCCTTCAGCGCATCGCTGGCCACGTACCTGCTCGGGACCCTCGTGTCGTTCGGCTCGTTCGTGATGATCGGCCAATACCTGCAGCTGGTCCTCGGGCTGACACCTCTCCGCGCTGGCTTCTGGACACTCCCCTGGTCCGGCGGCTTCATCGCCGGGTCGATGGTTCTGCCGGCGCTGGCCCGCCGGGTGCGGCCGGCCTTTTTGCTGGCGGGTGGGCTTGTGCTCGGAGGCACCGGATTCGCCATGGTGGCGACCGTGCCGGCAACCGGGCTGGCCGGCCTGGCCGTCGGAACTTTGGTGATGTCGCTGGGAATGGCGCCGGTGTTCACGCTCGGAACGGACCTGATCGTCGGCGCCGCGCCACCCGAGGGCGCTGGAGCCGCCGCGGCACTTTCGGAGACCAGCTCCGAGCTCGGGGGAGCGCTCGGTATCGCCGTCCTGGGCAGCGTCGGGACCGCCATTTACCGCAGCCACATGGTGTCCGCCGCGCTCGATGGTGTACCCGACCACGTGCGCAACGCCGCGCGCGATACTTTGGGCGGCGCCATGGCGGTCGCCGCCCGCCTTCCCGGGGATCTCGGCCTGCGCCTAGGCGCAGCGGCGCGCGAAGCGTTCTCGTCCGCGTTGCAAGTCACAGTCGGGATCTGCGCCGCCATTTGCCTCCTGACCGCGATCGTGGCGGTGGCAGCGCTTCGCGGAGCTCGCACCGGCGACGGCGCCTGAAGGTTGTGTGAATGCCGGAGGTTGAACGAGAAAACCCGCACAAATGAGGAGGCGAGATGACCATGAACGACACGCAGGATGAGGTTGCGATTCGAACCCTGATCCAGGACTGGGCGGGCGCCGTTCGGCGGCAAGACATGGAGGGGATATGCCGCGATCACGCGGCGGATATGGTCATGTTCGACGTGCCCCCGCCGCTGGAGGCACGCGGCTTACCTTCCTATGTGAAGACGTGGGAGCCCTTCTTTCGAATGTCACCCAAGCCGGTCGTGTTCGACATCGAACGCCTCGAGATCGTCGCCGGAGACGAAGTCGCTTTTGCGATCGCGCTCATGCGGTGCTCGAGTGGGGAGGTTGGCGCGATCCCCGGCGATCTGGAGTTTCGCCTGACAGTCGGCCTTAGGAAGATCAACAACCGATGGACGGTTGTGCACGAGCACCACTCGGTCCCGGCGGAGTCCTGAGGCGATCCCGGTATTGAGATGAGGTCATGACTTCTCGTTGTCGACTGGGGCGACGATGCCCTGCTTGTCGGGCCAGCAGCCTCACCGTCCACCGTGTCCGCCCGGGCGGTAGCGGACCTCGAGGGGCCATGTCGATCCTGGCCATCCTCGTTCGTCGTCACTACGAAGGAGGACAGAGACCATGAGACAAATCAATGTGTTGACGTTCGTTTCCATGGATGGGGTCATGCAGGGGCCGGGAGCACCGGAAGAGGACACCAGCGGAGGGTTCAGCCGCGGCGGCTGGAGCGTCGGGTACTTCGACGACGCCGTCGGGCAAGAGATGGGGAAGGAGATGGGGCGTCCCTTCGACCTGCTGCTCGGGCGGCGGACGTACGACATCTTCGCCTCTCATTGGCCGTATCGCCTCGCCGTAGCCCGTCCTGACGAGCCCTCAGATCTCGGGCAGGCTGGCGCTACGCCGCAGCCTTGAAGTCGGCGGGCAGGAGGACGGCGCCCGGATTCCGCTTCGCTCGGGTCGCCACCTCGACGAGGTACGCGATAGGATCCACGCCCGCGGCTTTGGCCGACTCGACGAGGCTGTACATGGTCGCGGCGACGACGGTGCCGCGGGCCGACTTGGACCCGAAGTGATTCCGGCGCCCGATCACCGGCCCGCGTAAGCCACGTTCGGTCCGGTTGTTGTCCAGCCAGATCTCCGGATCGTCGAGGAAGAGCGTCAGCCGACTCCAGATGCCGAGCGTGTAGCGGATGGCGCTACCCAGCGTGGTCGTCTTCAGCGCCGTCGTGCTCTGCATCCAGGTCTTCATCTTCTCGGTCACCGCGCGCGACTCCGTCGTGCGGAGCCGTGCTCGATCTCGCGTGTCCGTGGCGCGCGCGTCGATCGCGTAGAGGTCCTGGATCCACGCGAGCATGAATTGGGCCTCCGAGAAATCGACGACCGCGTCGCGGAATCGGCGCAGGACGTGGGCCCAGCACGCTGCCAGCTTCAGGCCGCGGCATTCGCGCGCGCCGGCCTCGTGCGACCCCAGCGCATCGGCCACCACCCAGCCCTGGTAGTCGCCCAGCAGGTCCTTGAAGGTCCGCGCCGACTTGTCGTCGCAGATCCGGTGATAGACGATCCCGGGCGCGGTCACGCACCACATCTGCCACGGCGGCAGCGACGGGGCCTCGAGGTCCGGCCAGCCGGTCTGATCGACCCCGACGACGGGGCTTGCCCGAAGCAGCGCGAAGAGCGCGTCGTAGGTCGGGGCGAGCAGCTCCGTCACGGCCGAGCACTGATCCCACAGCGCCTGCGACGTGACCTTCAGCCCGTGGTGCGCCATCAAGCGCGCCTGGCGCTCGAGGGGCAGGTGCGCGACATACTTGTCGAAGGCGACCTTGATCGCGAAGCGTAGCGAGTAGCGTCCACCGTCGACGGCGCGCACGGGGCCGGGCGCCGTCTCGACGGCGCCGCCGCAGGCGCACACGTACTTCTGCCGCTCGACCTCGACGACCTGGTACTTCAGCTCGACGACGTCGATCATCTCCGAGCGCTCGACCTGGCCCAAGAGCGGCTTCAGCGTCCCATGGCACGACGGGCACTCGCGCTCCGTCTCGCTCAGCTCACAGCGCAGCGGCACCCGCGGCAGCGACGACTGCTCCGTCGGACCGTGCCCCCGCTGCTTACCTTTGGCCTTCTTCTTTTCTGCGGGCGGTATCGCCGGCTCGTCGAGCTTCGCCGCCTCCTGCTGCGCCTCCTCGAGTAGCTTCAGCGCGATCTGCAGCTCGCCGCCGCTGCCCTTCAGCTTCTCCAGCTCGGCGCATTTGCGCGCCAGCATCGAGATCAGGTGTTCGAGCTGCGACTTCTGCAGCCGCGCCACCGCGCGCAGCCGCTCGATATCTTGCTCTCGCTCGATGTCGAGCACAAAGCTACAAAGTCACACCCGATCGCCGACGGCAAGTTCATTCCGCATCACCTCGCGCGGGGACAGCATTTTCTTTCCGACGAGCGCGCAGCCCTCGATGAAGAGCGCCAGCTCGCTCGACGTCAGCCGCACCGGCGCGCCGCTGCCATCGCTCCAGAGATCGGCAAAGCGGCCGCGCTCCAGTCTCTTCATGAAGATGCACAGCCCGGTCCCATCCCACAGCAACACCTTGCACCCCGTGCGCTTCGCGTTCACGAAGAGGTACAGCTCGCCGCCCATCGGGTCGGATCGCAGCTCGTTCTCGACGATGCCGACCAAGCCGTTGTAGCCCTTCCGCAGATCCACCGGGCGTCCGTACGCCCAGACCCGCACCGTTCGCGGCAGCGTGATCACGCCAGCCGCGCCAGCAACGCCACGACCGTCTCGACGTCCAGCCCCTCGACCCGGTGGCCGCTGGGCGCGACGACGGTGAGATTCCGGGGCCGGACATCGTCTGCCACCTCGACAGCCACGAAGCCGGGCGACGCCTCGCACAGCCGCCGAACAGTCTCCGCCGGCAACCCGATCTCACGGCCGATCTTGAACCAGCTCCTGCCCTCGGCGCGCAGTCCTCGCCCGACCGCCGTGATCTGGCGTCGAAGCTCCGCCGCAAACCGCCGCCCCCGTCCGCCCTCGCGTCGCGCCAGCGCGGCGCGCAGCCTTCGAATCTCCGTCTCCATCGAGCTCTCCTCCCAAGGGCTCGAGTCTCGCGCGCGACGCTCCCGGCGTCAGGACGGGCTACGGCGAGGCGTTAC
>Ga0134125_10006206_pt1 | contig 13552 bp, 14 predicted proteins | sample KB31751_FD_96464 | JGI IMG/M metagenome (GOLD analysis project Ga0134125, IMG submission 96464) | Terrestrial soil microbial communities with excess Nitrogen fertilizer from Kellogg Biological Station, Michigan, USA - KB3-175-1 | ecosystem: Environmental > Terrestrial > Soil > Unclassified ... | reverse complement strand
GCCAGGCGAGATACGCCGCGCCGGCCCACTTCAGCAGCGTGCAGGCCGCCTCGGAGGCGGCCAGCAGCGCGCCCAGCCCCAGCGCCACCGCCAGCCCCCAGCTCAGGCAGCCGCAGGCGATGCCGAGCGCCGCCAGCATCGCGCGTCGCGGGCCCTCGATCGCGGCGGTGCGCAGCACCAGCGCCGTGTCGAGCCCCGGCGTGATGGTGAGCAGGCCCGCGGCCACGACGAAGAGCGCCAGGGCCGTCGCGACGCTCATGCCATCGCGCTCATTGGGCCGCTCATGTCTGGGGCCGCTCGACCAGCCGGCCGTTCTCGATCACCCGGTAGAAGCAGGCGCGGAAACCGACGTGGCAGACGCCGCCGTCGCCCTGCGGCAGCACCTTCACCAGCACGGCGTCCTGGTCGCAGTCGACGCGCATCTCCACCACGTGCTGCACCTGGCCGGACGTCTCGCCCTTGCGCCAGAGCTCGCCGCGCGACCTCGAGAAGAACCACACCTCGCCGCTCTGCAGCGTGCGGCGCAGCGCCTCGGCATTCATCCAGCCCAGCATCAGCACCTCGTCGGTCTGGGCGTGCTGCAGGATCGCGGCGATCAGCCCGTCGGCGTTGAAGCTGGGCGCCAGCACGTCGCCGCGCTCGAGCGCCTCGGTGTTGGCGGCGACGGGGAACAGGGCAGCCTCGGTCATGGCTCTGCATATATCCTTCCCGCAATGGCGGAGAAGGCCGCCCAGTGGTTTCAGGCCGGCCGCGACTGTATATGCGCGCCCATGGCCCTGCAGCTTTACGACACCCTGACGCGAAAGAAGCGCGTCTTCGTTCCGATCAATCCGGAGCGGGTGACGATGTATGTCTGCGGGCCCACGGTCTACAACTACGCCCACATCGGCAACGCCCGGCCGGTGGTGGTCTTCGACGTGCTGTTCCGGCTGCTGCGCAGCATCTATGGCGAGCGCCACGTACTCTATGCGGCGAACGTCACCGACGTCGACGACAAGATCAACCAGAAGGCCATCGAAGAGGGCGTGCCGATCGAGACGATCACGGCGCGGTACCTCGATGCTTACCATGCCGACATGTCGGCGCTGGGGGCGCTGCGGCCGACGTTCGAGCCCCGAGCCACCGGCACGATGGAAGCGATCATCGCGATGATCGGGCGCCTGGTGCGCAACAACGCGGCCTACGCGGCGCAGGGCCACGTGCTGTTCAACACGGCGGCCTATTCGGACTACGGCAAGCTGTCCGGCCGCTCGATGGAGGACATGATCGCCGGCGCCCGCGTCGAGGTCGCGCCCTACAAGCAGAACGCGGCCGACTTCGTGCTGTGGAAGCCGTCGAAGCCGGGCGAGCCGGTGTGGGAGAGCCCGTTCGGCCCCGGGCGCCCGGGCTGGCACATCGAGTGCTCGGCGATGATCGACGAGACGCTCGGCCTGCCGATCGACATCCACGGCGGCGGCAACGACCTGATCTTCCCGCACCACGAGAACGAGATGGCGCAGGGGCTGTGCGCCGACCACGCCGACGCCTACGCCAACTACTGGCTGCACAACGGCTTCCTGAACTTCGGCTCGGACAAGATGTCGAAGAGCCTCGGCAACGTGGTGCTGGCGCACGACCTCGTCACCCGCGTGCCCGGCGAGGCGATCCGCTGGGCGCTGCTGGCGGCGCACTACCGCCAGCCGCTGCAATGGGCCGAGGAGCTGATCGAGCAGGCGACCAGGTCGCTCGACCGGCTGTATGGGGCGCTGCGGCGCGCCGCCGACGTCGAGGCGCTGGCGACGGGGCCGAGCGCCGCGTTCCTGGCGGCCATCGAGAACGACCTCAACACGCCCGAGGCGTTCGCCGAGCTGCACGCGCTGGCGCAGCGGCTGGAGACCGCCAGCGGCGTCGACCGCGCCGCCGCCAAGGGCGAGCTGCTGGCCTCCGGGCGCCTGCTCGGCTTCCTCGGCGCCGATCCGGTCGCCTGGGAGCAGCGCGGCGCCGATCCGGCGCTGAAGGCGCGCATCGATTTGATGGTCGCCGAGCGGGTGAAGGCGCGCGCCGCGAAGGACTGGGCGAGGGCCGATCGCATCCGCGCGGAGCTCACCGCGTTGAACGTCGAAGTGATGGACGGCCCCACCGGGGCTACCTGGCGGATCAAGGAGAAGGTCTGATGGCCCTTCCCCTGAAAATCGAGCACCGGGTCGGCGTGCAGGCGCCAGCGGCGGCGATCTGGGCATTCCTGATCGACGTCGACGGCTGGAGCCGGTGGAACCCGCTCTACCCGAAGGCCAGCGGCCGCGTCGGGTTCGAGGCGCGGCTCGACCTGACGGTGGCGCTGCCCGGCGAAGCGCCGCGCGAGATCCATCCGACGATCGTGGACTGGACCCCGAACGAGCAGATCATCTGGCGGCTCTCGCTGCTGGGCGGCCTGCTGCGCTCGACGCGCTACATCGAGACCGAGACCCTGGACAACGGCAACGTCATCTTCTCGAACGGCGAGATCTTCGAGGGCCCGCTGCTCTGGATGCTGAGCCGCAAGCAGCGCCGCGCGATCAAGGCCGGCTTCGCCGCGTTCGGCGATGCGGTCCGCGACCGCGCCGAGGCGGCCTGGAAAGCCGAGCATCCCGACGCCACATCAGCTTCGGCATGATCGACGATCTCTATTCGGCCAGGATCCTGAAGGCCGCGGCCAACATGCCGCGGGCCGGCCGCCTGGCGCATCCGGACGCGAGCGCCGAGAAGGTCTCCAAGCTGTGCGGCAGCCGGGTGCTGGTCGATGTCGAGCTGAAGGACGGCCGCATCGCCGACTACGCGCAGGAGGTGAAGGCCTGCGCGCTCGGCCAAGCCGCCGCCGCGGTCCTGGGCGAGCACGCGATCGGCGCAACCGTTCAGGAAATCGAAAGCGCCCGGGACGCACTTCGTGCTATGCTGAAGTCGGGCGGCCCCCCGCCCGAGGGACGATTTGCGGATCTGGCCATGCTGGCGCCCGTCAAGGACTACCCGCCGCGCCACGCCTCGACGATGCTCGCGTTCGAGGCGACGGCCGAGGCGTGCCGTCTGGCCATGGCCCGCCAGGCCCCGGCGACGACGGGCGAGCGAACTAGCCCCGCCGGCGCGGACTGACCGGTCACTTGATCCCTTCAGGGCGGCGTCATAAGTCGCCCTTCCCGATCACTGCCCACCCCACCGCGCCGGCATGACCCTCTACGAACGCTGCGTCGGCCTCGCGCACCGCGCCTACAAGCTGACGCTCTCGCCCTGGATCGGGCGCGCCTGCCGGTTCTATCCGACCTGCTCGGACTACGCCGCCGAAGCGCTCGTCCTGCACGGGCCCGTTCGCGGCTCGCTGCTCGCCGCGCGGCGCCTGTGCCGTTGCCACCCTTTCGGCGGCGCCGGCTACGACCCGGTCCCGCCGCGCCAAGGCCCAGATGGGCCTGGCTGGACGTGTGAGACATGATCGAACTGAAGTTCCCCGACGGGTCCGCCCGAAGTTTCGAGGAGGGCGTGACGGGCAGGGCCGTCGCCGCCTCGATCTCCCCCTCGCTGGAGAAGCGCGCGCTGCTTGCCAAGCTCGACGGCCAACTCTACGACCTCGACCGGCCGCTGCCGCATGGCGGGGCGATCGAGATCGTCACGCGCGAGTCGCCCGAGGCGCTCGACACCATCCGCCACGACACCGCCCACGTGCTCGCCGAGGCCGTTCAGGAGCTCTACCCCGGCACCCAGGTCACCATCGGCCCGAACGTCGAGGACGGCTTCTATTACGACTTCGCCCGCAACGAGCCGTTCTCGCTGGACGACCTGCCGAAGATCGAGAAGCGCATGCGCGAGATCGTGCAGCGCGACGAGAAGATCAGCCGCGAAGTCTGGGACCGGCAGGAAGCCATCAGGCACTTCCGCGACATCGGCGAGGACTACAAGGCCGAGATCATCGAGGGCATCCCCGGCCACGAGCCGATCACCGTCTACCGGCAGGGCGCCTGGAAGGACCTCTGCCGCGGCCCGCACCTGCCGTCGACGAAGCATGTCGGCAACGCGTTCAAGCTGACCAAGCTCGCCGGGGCCTACTGGCGCGGCGACCAGCGCAATGCGCAGCTGCAGCGCATCTACGGCACCGCCTGGGCCAGCGAGGGCGAGCTCGAGGCCTACCTGAAGCGCATCGAGGAAGCCGAGAAGCGCGACCACCGCAAGCTCGGCGCGGCCATGGACCTTTTCCACATCCAGGAAGAGGGCAAGGGGATGATCTTCTGGCATCCGAAGGGCTGGACGCTCTACCGGACGCTGGTCGACTACGTGCGCCGCCGCGAGGCGGAGGCCGGCTACACCGAGGTGAAGACCCCGCAGATCCTCGACCGCTCGTTCTGGGAGAAGTCCGGCCACTGGGACAAATTCCACGCCAGCATGTTCGTCTGCGAGACGCCGGAGGGCGAGGTGCTGGCGGTCAAGCCGATGAACTGCCCCGGCCACGTGCAGATCTTCAAGCACGGCCAGCGCAGCTATCGCGACCTGCCGATCCGCTACGCCGAGTTCGACGGCCTGCACCGCTACGAGGGCTCCGGCGGGCTCCTCGGCCTGCTGCGGGTGCGCGGCATGGCGCAGGACGACGGCCACGTCTTTTGCACCCCCGATCAGATCGAGTCGGAGTCGAAGGCCTTCATCGAGCTCTTGAAGCAGGTCTACGACGACCTCGGCGTCGAGCTCGACTCGGTGAAGCTGGCGCTGCGGCCCGAGCTGCGGTTCGGGACCGACGCGGTGTGGGACGCCGCCGAGCGCGACCTCGAGAACGCCGCCCGCGCCGCCGGCATCGAGGTCGAGAAGCTGCCGAACGAGGGGGCCTTCTACGGCCCGAAGCTGGAGTTCCATCTGCGGGATGCGATCGGCCGCACCTGGCAATGCGGCACGCTGCAGCTCGACTACGTGGTGCCCGAGCGGCTGGAGGCGGCCTACATCGGCGCCGACGGCGCCAAGCACACGCCGGTGATGCTGCACCGGGCCGTGCTCGGCTCGATGGAGCGGTTCCTCGGCGTGCTGATCGAGCACTTCGCCGGCGCGTTCCCGCTGTGGCTGGCGCCGACGCAGGCGGTGGTCGCCACCATCACCTCCGACGCCGACGCGTTTGCGGGGAAAGCGGCTGCCGCGATGCGCAAGGCCGGCCTCAGGGTCGAGACCGATCTGCGCAACGAGAAGGTCGGCTACAAGGTGCGCGAGCATTCTCTGGCCAAGGTCCCGGTGATCGCCGTCGTCGGCCGCCGCGAGGCCGAGGAGGGCAAGGTGGCGCTGCGCCGGCTGGGCTCGCAGGCCCAGGAAGTGATGAGCCTCGAGGACGCCATCGCCGCCCTCGTCAAGGAAGCAACCCCGCCGGATCTGCGCTGAGGGCGCGCAACGTTCGAGGGCGCGGGGCGAGGCGCCGGAGCCTCGCCTCGCGCCGCCCGTTCCTTGATCATGTGCTTTTCGGCCGCCGCCAGCTTCACGGCCGCGGGCGTGACCAGCGCGGCCGGGATCGTCTCGCTGGCCCGCGTCCAGGCGCGCTGGCAGGCGCCGCTCGCGGCGGTCCCGCTGGTGTTCGCCGCGCAGCAGGCGCTGGAAGGCGCCGTCTGGCTGACCCTGCCGTCGCGCCGCGCCGACGCGTTCGCGCTCGCCTTCGTCGTCGTCGCCGAGGTGGTCTGGCCGGCGGTCGCGCCGCTGGTCGCCGTCCTGCATGAGAAGAGCCCGGTGCGGCGGCGGATCATCTGGACGCTCTGGGCGGTGGGGCTGGCGGTGGCCGCCTATCTCGCGAGCGCGATCGTCGCGCGTCCGCCGGCGCCGGCGATCGTCGGCCACCACATCGCCTATGTCGGGCAGGATGCGCAGCCCTGGCCGGTCGTCGCAGGCTACGTGGCCGCCACCGCCGGCGCGATGCTGGTCTCGTCGCGGCGGGTCGTGGCCGCCCTGGGCGCGGTGGTGGCGGCGGGCTACGTCGCCAGCAGCTGGTTCGCCGCGCAGGCGTTCCTTTCCGTCTGGTGCTTCTTCGCGGCGATCGGCAGCCTGACCATCCTCGTCTACTTCCTGGCGCGCCCGCGCTCGTCGCCGTCGCCCGCGTGAGCGGCTGGCGCCACCCGGCGGCGGCCATCCGCGTTGTTGGGCTGACGATCCCCGACCAGAGGAGCTGCCCATGATCCGCGTCCGGCGTGCCGCCCAGGGCGAGGCCGGCGCCCTCGCCGCGCTCGCGCTCGTCGCGGCCGGCGCGCTGATCGGCGCGATGCTCGGGCGGCGCGCGCGCTGGTCGCCGACCGGCTGGGAGCCCAACCGCCACACCCGCATCGCCCAGCTGAACGACAGTCCGCCGCGCCGCTACTACACGGGCGCCAACCTGAAGCGCGCCGTGGCCATCGAGGACCTGCGCGCCCGCACGCATCGGCGGCTGCCCCGCTTCGCGCTCGAGTACCTGGAGGGCGGCGCCGAGGACGAGGCCAGCCTGGCGCGCGAGCGCCGCGCGTTCGCCGAATGGCGCTTCACCCCGCGCCAGCTGGTCGACGTCTCGCAGCGCAGCCTCTCGGTCGAGATCCTCGGACGGCCGGCGCCTGCGCCGCTGATCGTGTCGCCGACCGGGCTCAACGGCGTCTTCCGCTGCCATGCCGATATCGAGCTCGCCCAGGGCGCGGCGGCGGCCGGCGTGCCGTTCGTGCAGGGCACGATGTCGAACGAACGAATGGAGGACGTGGCGCGCGCCGCGCCGGGCCTTCGGCACTGGTGGCAGCTTTACGTGTTCGGCGCGGACGAGGTCTGGCAGGACCTCGTCCGCCGCGCCGATGCGGCGGGCTGCGAGGCGCTGGTGCTGACCACCAACGCGCAGATCTTCGGCAATCGCGAGTGGCAGACGCGCACCCAGGCGACCCCGTCGCGCCTGACCGTGGGCGCGGCGATCGATGCGGCGCTGCATCCGACTTGGTTCGCGCAGACGCTCGGGACCAACGGCATGCCCCGCTTCGCCAACCTGCTCGACTACATACCGAAGGCCCAGCACGGCCTCTTCGAGAGCGCCGACTGGGTGCGCGCGCACCAGCCGAAGTCGCTGGGCTGGGACACGGTGGCCAAGATCCGCGAGCGCTGGAAGAAGCCGTTCTTCCTGAAGGGCATCCTCAACGTCGGCGACGTGCACCGCGCCATCGACGCCGGCGTCGACGGCGTTGTGCTGGGCACCCACGCCGGTCGGCAGCTCGACTGGTCGGTCGCCGCGCTCGACCTGCTGCCGGAGGCCCGCGCCGCCGCCGAAGGGCGGATCGCGGTGCACATCTCGGGCGGCCTGCGGCGCGGCACCGACCTCCTTAAATCGCTGGCGCTGGGCGCGGAAGCCGTGTGGGTCGGACACGCGCCGCTCTATGGCGTGGCCGCCGCCGGCGCTGCGGGCGTCACGCGGGCGCTGCAGATCCTGATGAAGGAGGCCGACGACGCCATGGGCCTCTTGGGGGTCGCCAGCCTCGGCGAGCTGACCCCCGAACTGCTGCGCCGCCAGGCCCCGCGCTTCGCGCCGATGGCCGGCGCGGCCCCGGCGCCCTGGCCCGACCGGCTGCACCGGGTGCGCTGACGCCTACGCCACCGCGTCCGGGGGCGCCGCGACGATCAGCCCCTCGGCGATCCGCACGTCGGGCACGGCCGCCTTGGTGAACGGCAGCCACCAGGTGGGACCCGCCTCCGGCGCGATCTCCAGCAGGTCCCCGGCGCCGAAGTTCTGGACCGACTTGACGCGGCCGAGCGTCTCGCCCGCCGCCGTCACGGCGCGAAGCCCGATGAGGTCGGCGAGGTAGAACTCGTCCTCGTCCGGCGCCGGCAGCGCCGCGCGCGGGATGTAGAGCTCGACCCCGCGCAGCGCCTCGGCGTCCTCGCGCGTGGCGACCTCGCGGGCGCGCGCGACGAGCACGCCCTTGTGCGCCCGTCCCTCGGTGAGGGTCAGCGCCGGCGAGCCGTCGGCGCGCTTCAGGTCGCGATAGCCGAGTAGCGCGGCCGGATCGTCCGTGTACGCGGTGATCCTGACCTCGCCCTTGACGCCGAACGCCCCGGCGACCCGGCCGACGAGGATGAGGCGATCCGGGTTCATGCGAGGGACGCGGCGCGTAGCCGGCTCAGCCCTCTTCGCCGGCCTCGCTGGCCTGGTCCTGGGCGCCCTCGGCGCCTTCGTCGGCGATCTCGGCGGCGGCTTCGACCGTGGCGGGGGTTTCCTCGGCCGTGGCTTCGGCGGTGACCTCCTCGGCGGTGGCGGCTTCGTCGGGCTGCGCGGCGGCGAGCTCGGCGCGCTCGGCCCTGGCCTGCGCGCGCTCCTGCGCCTTGGCGTGCGGCTGGCCCTTCTTCGGGTTGTTGCTCGCCTCCCACTTGGCGAGCCCCTCGGTCGAGAGGAAGCGGGCCACGCGGTCGGTGGGCTGCGCGCCCTTCGACATCCATTCCCGGATGCGCTCGGCGTTGAACGTCACCCGCTTGGGGTCGTCGCGCTTCAACAGAGGATTGTAGGCGCCGACCTTCTCGATGAAACGGCCGTCGCGGGGCGAATGGCTGTCGGCGACGACGATCGAGTAATAGGGGCGCTTCTTGGCGCCGCCGCGGGCGAGACGGATCTTCAGCATGCTGTGTTGGCTTTCCGGGGTCTTGGTCAGGGTTTCTTGAAGGGGTTGAACGGGGCGCCGCCCAGGCCGGGCAGCGAGCCCGGCCGCGGCGGTCCGCCGAGGCCGGGAAGGTTCGGCGGCGCATGCGACGCGCCGCCGAGGCCGGGGGGCGGGCCGGACGGGCCGGCTTCGGCCGGCGGCTTGCCGCCGCCCATCGCCTTCAGCTGCTCCATGCCGCCGCCGCCCATCATCTTGGCCATGCGGGCGAAGTTCTTGCCGCCGTCCTTGGCCATGTACTTGAAGGCGTCCTGCATCTGACGGTGCTGCTTCAGCAGGCGGTTGACCTCGGCCACCTCGACCCCGGCGCCGGCGGCGATGCGCCGCTTGCGCGAGGCCTGCAGGATGTCGGGCTTCTTGCGCTCGGCCTTGGTCATCGACGAGATGATGGCGCGCTGGCGGGTGATCATCTTGTCGTTGATGTTCGCCTCGGCCATCTGCCGCTTGATCTTCTGGACGCCGGGCAAGAGGCCCATCAGGCCCTCCATGCCGCCCATCTTCTCCATCTGGCCAAGCTGGTCGGAGAGGTCGTCGAGATCGAACTTCCCCTTGGCGAGCTTCTTCGCCATCTGCTCGGCCTTGGCCTGGTCGAGCTCGGCGGACGCCTTCTCGACGAGGGCCACCACGTCGCCCTGGCCGAGGATACGGCCCGCGACGCGCCGCGCGTCGAAGGCGTCGAGCGCCTCGATCCGCTCGCCCGCGCCGAGGAACTTGATCGGCAGGCCGGTGACGTGGCGCATCGAGAGCGCCGCGCCGCCGCGCGCGTCGCCGTCGGTGCGGGTGAGCACCAGGCCGGTCAGCGGCAGGCGCTCGTGGAAGGCCTTGGCGGTCCGCACGGCGTCCTGGCCGGTCAGGCTGTCGGCCACCAGCAGCGTCTCGGTCGGGGAGGCGATGCGGGCGATCTCGGCCGCCTCGCTCATCATCGCCTCGTCGAGCGTGGTGCGCCCGGCGGTGTCGAGGATCAGCACGTCGTAGCCGCCGAGCCGGCTCGCGGAGAGCGCGCGCCGCGCGATGTCGGGCGCCGCCTGGCCGGGCACGATCGGCAGCGACTCGACGCCCGCCTGTTTGGCGAGGATCGCCAACTGCTCCATGGCGGCCGGGCGGCGGGTATCGAGCGAGGCGACCAGCACCTTCTGGCGCTCGGTCTTGGCGAGCCGCAGCGCCAGCTTGCCGGTCATCGTGGTCTTGCCCGAGCCCTGCAGGCCGGACATCAGGATCACGGTGGGCGGATTGAGCGCCAGGGTGAGCGGCTCGGGCGTCTCGCCGCCCAGCATGTCGATCAGGCCGTCGTAGACGATCTTGACCACCTGGTCGGCCGGCCGGATCGAGCGGATCACCGCCTCGCCGGCCGCGGCCTCCTTGGCCTTGGCGATGAACTCGCGCACCACCGGCAGCGCGACGTCGGCCTCCAGCAGCGCCACGCGCACCTCGCGCAGCGCCTCGTCGACGTCCTTCTCGCTGAGCACCCCGCGGCCCGACAGCCGGTCGAAGACGCCGGAAAGCCGCTCGGTCAGGGCATCGAACATTCGCTACCTCATTCGCACAGAAGCCAGCGGACCACAGCACGAAGAGCCCCCGTGCGCGTGTGACGCGGACGGGGGTCCTCGCCGCCCTCGTCCCTTCTCGCGAGAGATATAGGGGGTCGTGGCGGTGGAGGCGTAGCTGGCGCTGCGCCGGAAGGGCGCGCTTATGCGCTCAACAGGGGCGCGGGGTCAAGGAAGGGGGCTTGGGGGCAATGCCTCAGTTCGAATTTGGAGTGGCCTGCGGCTTTGGCGCAGCGCGCTGGGATGAAAGCATCCACTCGATGGGCTCGGTTGTCTTGACGCACTTATATGTCGGGTGTTCAGCGCGCCGGGGTGCGGCCAGGAAGTAAGCTCGATACCGTTCACAGTCAGCGAGCGACCGCATGCCACTCCCGTATGGGTCCGGCGTACAATGACCGTGCACGCACGCCACGAGGGTGTAGACGACGATGCTGATCATAATAGCCCGCTTTTCTGGCGGGCTCAGGGAATTGCCGGCGGCGGATCGCGGCCGAGGCGAGCGACCAGCCAGAACACCAGGCCGGCGCCGGCGCCGAGCGCGACGGGCGCGGCCGCCGCGGCAGGCTCGCGCAGGCCTGACCAGATGGCGACCACCGCCGCCCCGACAACGGCGCCGGCGAGCGCGCTCGTCCACCAGGTGACGCGGCGCAGGCGCCAGGCGATGAGGAACAGGGGCCCGCCGAGCAGCGCCTCGACCACCAGGGCAATGACGTACCAGAGCGGAAAGGTGATCAGCGCGGCCGGCCCGTTCCCGAAGCTGAAGACGAGTGCGACGCTCATCGCTGCGGCCGGGAGCGCCGGCGCCGCGAAGGCGGCGGCCAGGAATGCCTGCCCGCGGGTCACGCGACCCGGCTATCGACGAGACGCATTCCAGCCCCCGGAAGCGGCGCAGATGTCGCGCGCCGCGTCATAGCACGCTAGAGCTTGCGGCGCCGATCGCCGTCGCGCGCGTTATCGCCCCGCACGAGCCCCGCCGACGGCCGGCATGACGCCGGCGCGGCGTCTCGCACGAGGGAGCGTAGATGGCGACGCAGGAGGCTGGGGAGCGGCCGGGCTGGCTCGGGCGGGCCTGGACGCGGCTGAAGGAGCATCCGCTGGCCCGCGTCGGGCCGGGGCTGATCACCGGCGTCGCCGACGACGATCCCTCCGGCATCGCCACCTATTCGCAGGCCGGCGCCCAGTTCGGCCTCGAGATGCTCTGGACGCTGCCGGTCTGCTTCCCGCTGATGGGCGCGATCCAGTCGATCTGCGCGCGCATCGGCCGCGTCACCGGCAAGGGTCTGGCCGCCAACATCAAGGCCAACTACCCGCCGTTTGTGCTGCGCTCGATCGTGCTGCTGCTGCTGATCGCCAACACCATCAACATCGCCGCCGACGTCGCCGCCATGGGCGAGGTGACCGAGCTCGTCACCCACATCGAGCGCCACGTCGCCACGCTGATCCTCGTGCTGGTCTCGCTGGCGCTGCAGGTGTTCGTGCCCTACCACCGCTACGTCAGCTACCTGAAGTGGCTGACCCTCTCGCTGATCGCCTACTTCGTCGTGGTGTTCATCGTACCGGTGCCGTGGGGCAAGGTGGCGCTGCACACGGTGTGGCCGCGCTTCAAGCTCGACGCCGGCGCCGCGGCGGTGATCACCGGCATCTTCGGCACCACCATCAGCCCCTACCTGTTCTTCTGGCAGGCCTCCGAGGAGGTCGAGGACATGAAGATCCGCCACGGCAAGCCGCTGACCAGAGACCAGCTGGCGGCCGGCAAGGAGCTGCGCCGCATCAAATGGGACACCTGGAGCGGCATGTTCTTCTCGGACCTGACCTCGTATTTCATCGTGCTGACGACCGGCGTCACGCTCTACGTGGCCGGCGTCCGCGACATCAACACGGCGGCGCAGGCCGCCAGGGCGCTGCAGCCGCTGGCCGGCGAGTTCGCCTATCTGCTGTTCGCGCTCGGCATCCTCGGCGTCGGCCTGATCGGCGTGCCGGTGCTGGCGGGCTCGGCCGCGTACGGCCTGTCGGAGGCGATGGGCTGGAAGGAAGGGCTGGAGCTGAAGGCCACCGACGCGCGCGGCTTCTATGGCGTGATCGCCGTCTCGGTGCTGGCGGCGCTGGTCATCCAGTTCACGCCCGTCGACCCGATGAAGGCGCTGTTCTGGTCGGCGGTGATTAACGGCGTCGTCGCGGTGCCGTTGCTGGTGGTGATCGTGCACCTGGCCTCGAAGCGCTCGCTGATGGGCAAGTTCGTCCCGAGCCGGCCGATCATCGTGCTGGGCTGGATTGGCGTCGCGGTGATGGGCCTCGCCGCCCTCGGGATGCTGATTCCGAGCTAGCCACGCAGCTCCAGGCCGTTGCCTTCCGGGTCGGTGAGATAGATCGAGACCCCGAAGCCGCCGGCGCCGTAGCGCAGGCCGCTGTCGCCGGGGGTGATCCCGTGCGCCTTCAGGTGCGCCTCGACGGCCTGCAGATCGAAATCGTCGAGGTTCAGGCAGAAGTGGTCGAGGTTGCGGCCCTCGGCCCCGGGCGCGGCGCCGCCCTGGCGGCCCAGCATGCCGTCGGCGGCGACAAGATCGACGAGCTGGGCGCCCGCGCGCAGCTGCACCATGCCGATCTGGTCGGCGCGCCGCTCCACCGTCAGCCCCAGCACCTCGACGTAGAAGCGCTCCAGCGCCGCGAGGTCGCGGGCGCGGATGACGAGGTGATCGAGGCCGCGGACCTTCAAAGACATGTCGCCTCGCGCATGGCGCGCCCTCCTTGGTTCAGGCCGGCTCGGGCGCGAGCCCGCGATCACGCATCAGCGCATCGATGCCGGCGTCGCGACCGCGGAAGCGCCGGTAGGCCTCGCCGGGCTCGACCGTGTTGCCGACGCTGAGCACGGTGGCGAGCAGCTTGTCGGCCAGCGCCTTGTCGTAGAACCCGGCCGGCGCCTCGGCGAAGGCCTCGGCCGCATCGGCCGACAGCGTGTCGGCCCAGATGTAGTTGTAGTAGCCGGCCGCGTAGCTCTCCGAGGAGAACATGTGCGAAAAATGCGGCAGGCGGTGGCGCAGCACGATCTGCGGCGGCATGCCGATCTCCTCCAGCCCCTGGCGCTCGAAGTCGGCCGGTTCGATGGGCGCGTCGCCCTTCAGGTGCGCCTTCAGGTCGAGGAGGGCGTTCGACAGGTACTCCACGGTCTTGAAGCCCTGGTGGAACGCGTCCGCCTTCAGCACCTTGTCGACCAGTTCCGGCGGCATCGGCTCGCCGGTCTGGTAGTGCACGGCGAAGCGGCCGAGCAGCTCGCGGGTCGGCAGCCAGTGCTCGAAGAGCTGGCTCGGCAGCTCGACGAAGTCGCGCAGCACCGCCGTGCCGGCGAGCGACGGATAGGTGACGTTCGAGTTGAGGCCATGCAGGCCGTGGCCGAATTCG
>Ga0134125_10006205_pt1 | contig 13552 bp, 8 predicted proteins | sample KB31751_FD_96464 | JGI IMG/M metagenome (GOLD analysis project Ga0134125, IMG submission 96464) | Terrestrial soil microbial communities with excess Nitrogen fertilizer from Kellogg Biological Station, Michigan, USA - KB3-175-1 | ecosystem: Environmental > Terrestrial > Soil > Unclassified ... | reverse complement strand
TCCGGCCTTACCGCAATCGGTTGACGATTCTTCCGGGGAAGTTACGCTTCATGCGGCTCAATTCCCCCAAAGGAGTATTCATCATGCAAGCGACTCACCCCAAAGCCCATATGCAAGCGAATTACTCCAAAGGCCGGTTTTTGGCCGCCTGTGGCCTCGATTGGTTCAGGGCGGAAGTCGTGGCGGAACCGCCGGTTGCGTCAGAATGGAAGGTGGTCTGGTGGCCGCGCGGCCGCGCCGCCGCCAGGCGAGAAGAGCCGCGAAAAGCCAACGGCTCACGGCACTTACGGCGAATGCGCGGCGGCGTCGAAAAAAGAAAAGCGGCCTCCAAATTTTATTGCGGCGAAAGATCGAGGATTTCCGCGGTTGGATTCGGCCATTTACGGCCGGGTAATCGATGGGCGATGCGGTTAATCTTGTCGTAGGGCGCCTTCTTGAGCGGGCTGCGGTGGTAGCGCGTGTCGAGCAGGATGACTTGCACGCGGCGGCCGGGCGGACCGAAGATCGTTGCCGCGTAGACGCCTTTTTGAGTTCGCCGCGGATCGTTCGCACCGGCGCCGAAGAAGTCGAGGAAGAGTTTCTGCGACTGATCCTTGAGCGGGAAATCGCCGCCGGCGTCGTTCTTGCCCAGGTCGTGATCGTCCCACGTCGCCAGGATCGGGCAGGCGGCCCGCAGCTTCTGGAAGCCCGGCAACTTGCCGAGCGTGCCGTACTTTTCCTGGATTACCGCTGGCGTCACCTTGCGGCCTTTATCCAGGTCCGCGTAGATATTGTCGCCCATGAGCAAGAGCAAGTCGGGCTTCGCGGCCGCGATCGTGTCGAAGATCGGCACCGGCTTGTCCTGATCGGCACAGGAACCGAAGGCAATCCGCGTGAGCACCCTGGTCGATTCGTCGGCCCGGGCAGCCGAGGCGAAAATGAAAACCGCCAGGGAAAGCGTGGCACGGAGCATGGCGAACTCCCTAGAATTGAATGCATCACTTGGCGAGCCGGGAGCGTAAGCGACCGGAGTCCTGACCACTCCGGTCGCTTACGCTCCCGGCTCGCCATGGACACCCATCAGCATAGAAACCAAACACTTCACGAAGCGCGGTTCAAGGAGATTGCATGCGTCCTTCCCTTCTCGCGTTGTTGTTTCTCGCATCGCCCGCCCTGGCCGCCGAGCCGCCGAAGCTCAAGGTGCTCTTCCTCGGGGACTCGGCCGGGCATCAGCCGGCCACCCGCTTCAAGATTATTCAACCGGTTCTCGCCGCTCGCGGCATCGATCTCACTTACACCGATAAAGTCGCCGATCTCAACGAGAAGAACCTCGCGAACTATGACGGCCTGGCCATCTACGCCAATCACACCCGCATCGCCAAGGAGCAGGAAAAGGCGCTCCTCGATTTCGTCGCGGCCGGCAAGGGCTTCATTCCGATCCACTGTGCGAGCTACTGCTTCCTCAATTCCCCGGCATACATCGAACTCGTCGGCGCTCAATTCCGCAGCCACGGCACCGGCACCTTCCGCACGACGAATGTCAAACCCGATCATCCGATCATGAAGGGTTTCACCAGCTTCTCCAGCTGGGATGAAACCTACGTGCACACCAAGCACAACACCAGGGATCGCACGGTTCTCGAAGTGCGGGCCGAGGGCGATTTGCAGGAACCGTGGACGTGGGTGCGGACGCACGGCAAGGGCCGCGTCTTCTATACCGCCTGGGGCCACGACCAGCGCACCTGGGTTCACGACGGCTTCCAAAACCTGCTGGAACGCGGCATCCGCTGGTCGTGCGGACAAGACCCTGCGCTCGCCGGCCCGTACTTCGAACGCCCCGCCATGACCGCCCTTCGCAAGGACGTGAAGCCGTTCGAATACGAACCGGCCAAGGTGCCGTTCTATCCGCCGCGCGGCGGCCGCGGCTCGCCCATCCCGCAAATGCAGAAGCCGCTCTCCGTGGATGAAAGCCTCAAGCACATGGTCACGCCGGTGGACTTCGAGGTGAAAGTCTTCGTGACCGAGGAGAAACTCGGCGGCAAGCCGATCGCCATGGCCTGGGACGAGCAGGGGCGGCTCTGGGTGTCGATCACGATGGATTACCCCAATGAACGCAAGCAACCCGGCGAAGGCCGCGACCGCATCGTGGTTTGCGAAGATACCGACGGCGACGGCGTCTGCGACAAGGTGAGCCTGTTCGCGGACAAACTCAGCATCGCCACGAGTTTGCTTCCCTATGCCGGCGGCATCATTGTCCACCAGGCCCCGGTCACGCTGTTCCTCAAGGATACCGATGGCGACGGCAAGGCGGACGTGCGTCAGGAACTGCTCCGCGGCTGGAGCACCGGCGACACCCACGCCGGCCCGAGCAACCTGCACTATGGCTTCGACAACTGGATTTACGGCTCGGTCGGCTATGCCGGCTTCAACGGCACCGTCAACGGCGAACGGCTGACCTTCCGCCAGGGGTTCTATCGGTTCAAAGTTGAGCTTGTAGGTCGGGCTGTGCCCGACAAAGAGAACGTCGGGCACAGCCCGACCTACAAGGTCGCCAGGCTCGAGTTCCTCCGCTCCACGTCCAACAATACCTGGGGGCTCGCCTTCGACGAATCGGGCCAGCTGTTCGGCAGCACCGCCAACGGCTGCCCGCTCGTCCACATGCCCATCCCCAACCGCTACTACGAAAAGGTCAAGGGCCTCACGCCCACGGTGCTCGGCAACATCGCCGCCGACAACCACTTCGAACCGATCACGGACAAGGTGCGCCAGGTCGATTTCCACGGCGGCTTCACCGCGGCATCGAATTGCTCGATCTACACCGCCCGCACCTATCCGAAGGAATACTGGAACCGCGTCGCCTTCGTTTCGGAACCGACCGGTCACCTCACCGCCGCGTTCACGCTCAAGCCCGACGGCTCAACATATCGAGCCAAGCTCGGCTGGAACCTGCTCGCTTCGGACGACGAATGGTGCGCCCCGATCGACGCCCAGGTCGGCCCGGACGGCCACATGTGGGTGATCGACTGGTACAACTTCATCGTCCAGCACAATCCGACGCCGGCCGGCTTCACCACGGGCCGAGGCGCGGCGTATGAAACCCCACTCCGCGACAAGACCCACGGCCGCATTTATCGCATCGTTTACACCAAGGCCAAGCCCGAACCTCGCGTGAACCTCAAGGATGCCACGCCGGAGAAACTGGTCGAGACGCTGAAGCACCACAACCTGACCTGGCGACTGCATGCGCAGCGATTGTTGGTGGAACGCGGGAAGATTGATGAAGTCCCCGACCTGATTAAGCTGATCGAAGACAAAACAGTGGATGGAACGGGACTGAATGCGGGCGCTCTGCATGCTGTTTGGACGCTATCTGGGCTAGGCGAGCTAGGCATTAGAGCAGCTTTGTTCCAGCATCCGTCCACTTTTGTATGTCAAGCTGCATTTGCCGCTCTGCCAGTGCGCGAGAAGATCGACGAATCCCTGGACGCGCAGATTGCTGGGGCTCTCAAGAATTCCATGGATGCGACGTCGCGAATCGCCGCCGCGCTATGCCTGGCCGATTCGCTTCCCCCCACAACCCACGGCAAGAGCCAGCTGGAGAAACTCCTCGCGGCGCGGCTCCTTTTGGCCGGTATTGACTCCGCGGAACGCGACGCCCTTCTTGCTGCCGCGAGTCGTCGACCTTCGCTGGTGCTGGATGAAGCGGCGACTTTCGACGGCAAGCCGACAGCACGGGGTTTACTCACGCTCGAATCCTTCGCGCGGAACTACGCGGCCAACGGTGGTGACGACTACCTCCCCGAAATTCTTCGCGGTATGGCCAACAAGGATTCGAACCCGGAAATCGCCTCCGCCATCCTTGCCGGCCTCGCCTCGGGATGGCCCGCCAAACTCTCCGCCAAGGCTGCGGACCTCGGAGGTGAAGTGGGGGAGCTACTTCCTAAACTCTCGGCTTCCTCTCGCGCGAAGCTCATCAGGCTCGCCACTATCTGGGGCGTGAAAGGCCTCGATGCTCAGCTCGCGGAACTCACCAAGGCCGCATATTCCACGATCGCCGACGCCAAGGCCGCCGATGCCGAGCGCATCGAGGCCGCCAAACAGATCGTCGAGTTCCAGCCGGAGAGCGCCGACGCCGTCGCGAAGTTGCTCGAAGTGATCACGCCGCAGGCTTCCCCGGCCGTCGCCACCGGCATCATCGAAGCGCTTGGCCAGTCGAAGGCCGTGGGGCTGGGAATCGCCATCACCGCGAAACTCAAAGACCTTTCCCCGGCGGTTCGTCCCGCAGCGATTCGCCTGGTCCTTGCCAAGGCCGATTCGGCGAAAGCGTTCCTCGACGCCGTCGAAAAAGGCTCGCTTCGCTTCGACATGCTCGCCCTCGATCAGAAGACGGCCCTGGCGGCTCACGCGGACCGCACTATCGCCGAGCGGGCCAGGAAACTGCTCGCCCAGGGCGGCGGGTTGCCCAACGCCGACCGCCAAAAAGTTATCGAGGAAATGCGGCCGCTCCTCAAGCAGACCGGCGACCCGGCCAGCGGCAAAAAAGTCTTCGCTGCCCAGTGCGCCAAGTGCCATCAGCACTCCGGCGAAGGGACCGCCATCGGCCCCGACCTCACCGGCATGTCCGTCCATCCCAAGGAAGAACTGCTCATCCACATTCTCGATCCGTCGCGGTCGGTGGAAGGGAACTTCAAGGCCTACCGCATCGTTACGCTCGACGGCCGCACCATAATCGGCCTGCTCTCTTCGGAATCGAAGACGGCCATCGAGGTGGTCGATGCCGAGGCGAAGAAGTTCCCGCTCTCCCGCGACGACATCGAATCGCTGAAAGAGACCGACAAGTCGCTGATGCCCGAGGGGTTCGAGAAGCAGGTGAAGCCGCAGGAGTTCGTCGATTTGCTCGAATTCCTCACGCAGAAGGGGAAATACGTGCCGCTGCCGCTCGACAAGATCGCGACCGTGGTTAGCACCAGGGACATGTTCTTCGACAACGGCGGCCAGCAGGAACGCCTGATCTTCCCGGACTGGAAGCCGAAGACATTCAAGGGCGTGCCATTCATCCTCGTTGATCCGCAGGGCGAGAAGGTGAAGAACGCCGTGATGCTATATGGCCCGAATGGCAACGTGCCGCCCAAGATGCCGCGGAGTGTGAGCCTGGCCTACAACGGCAAGGCCAAGGCGATTCACCTGCTCAGTGGGGTCGGCGGCTGGAATGCGATGCAGCCGCGGACCAACGGCCCGGTGACCATGATCGTGCGGCTGACTTACGCCGACGGCAAAACCGAGGACCACGAACTGCGCGACGGCGAGCATTTCGCCGATTACATCGGCAAGTTCGATGTGCCCGGTTCGCAGTTCGCCTTCGCGCTTCGCCGCCAGCAGATTCGCTATTTGAGGGTCGATCCGAAACGGACGGACGCGGTGATCCAGAAGGTGGAGTTCGTGAAGGGCCGCGACCGCAGCGCCCCGATTGTGATGGCCGCGACGGTGGAAAGCCCGTGAGATCGCGAGAGTTCTTTATGCGCGAAGTCACCGAGTCAGCCAGCCTCTCTGACGCTCTCCCCGCTGGCCCGTTGGGGAGAGGGTAAGAATGGCTAGTTGGTTGCACGTCATTGCATTGATGACTGTCCGCAACTGTCGAGCGTGCGGATAATCTCGGCGGCCTTCGTGCACTGCTCGCGGGACGCGTCCAGGTGGGTGACGGCGCGGATTACATTCTTTCCCAGTGCCGCGACGAGTACGCCGCGCTCCTTCAGTTTGTTCGCCACCTCGCGGGCTGAGCCCCACGGCGGGCCCACTTCAAACCAGACGAGATTGGTCCGCACTTCCGGGGGAGTAAGGCGGAATCCGGGAACGTCGGCGATCGCCGCGGCGACAATGCGCGCATTGGCGTGATCCTCGGCCAGGCGCTCGACGTTGCGGTCCAGAGCGTACTGGCAAGCAGCCGCGAGGTAGCCGGCCTGGCGCATGCCGCCGCCGAACAGCTTGCGAATGCGCCGACCGTGGGCAATCAGGTCGCGCGGCCCCGCCAGCGCCGAACCGACCGGCGCCCCCAGTCCCTTGCTGAAACAGACCGAGACGGTATCGAAGTGGCGGCCCCATTCCTTCGCGGATACGCCGGACGCCACGATGGCATTCCACAAGCGGGCCCCATCCAGATGCATGGCCAGGCCATGCCCGTGGGCCCACTCGGCAATCGCGGCGACCGTGCCGATGGGATAAACCGTGCCGCCGCCGCGATTGTGCGTGTTCTCCAGGCAGACGAGCCGCGACCGCACCGAATGCATGTCGTCCGGGTGGAGGCGATTCCCCAGGTCGGCGACGCTGAGCAGACCTTGCTTGCCTTCGAGCGTGCGGGTGGTGACGCCGCTGAGGGCCGCCGGAGCGCCGGCTTCCCAAAGGTAAATGTGGCTAGTGCTCTCGATGAGGAGTTCGTCTTGCGGCCGGCAATGGACGCGCACCGCGATCTGGTTAGACATCGTGCCGGTGGGAACGAAGAGGGCCGCTTCCTTGCCGAGCGTCTCGGCGACGCGCCGCTCCAGTTCGTTCACCGTCGGGTCTTCGCCGAACACATCGTCGCCGACGGCTGCCGCCATCATGGCCGCCAACATGCCTGGCGTCGGCTTTGTGAGCGTATCGCTGCGGAGATCAATCATAAGGATTAACCACAGAGGCACAGAGACACAGAGAAATCAGAAATCAGAAATCAGAAATCAGAAATCAGAAATCAGAAATCAGAAATCAGAAATCAGAAATCAGAAATCAGAAATCAGAAATCAGAAATTTAGTCCATCTTCGGTTCTGGCGCAGGAGCTTCGGTTTGCCTGTTCTCCAGATACCAGCGGCCATCGAGTTTCTTGAAGAACAATTCGCGGTCGCGGAAGTCGGGAAGCCCGACCTTGGCGGCTTCGCCTTTATCGTCGAATGTTCCCGCACCGCGGAAGCGGCGCAGTTCCTTCAACACGGTCGGATCCTCGGCGAACTGGGCCTCGATGTCGCGGACCAGTTGCCGGAAGGCGGCGGCGCGCGTGTCGCTGAGCACGCGAGCGTGGAACTGATCCGGCTTCGTCGGCACCCGCGCCTCGAACTCGATCTTGTCGATATTCTTTTGCTGAAAATCGCGGAGAGTGGCCAGTTGCGCTTCGACGATTGGTTGGAGTTGGCGGACTCGTTCGGCGACGCGGGCATCGACGTAAGCCGGCTCCATCAGATGCGCCACGAAATAATTCATCTCGCCTTTTTCGATGGTTTCGATGGCGGAGTCGAGGGCCTGTTTCGGCGTGCCCTGGAAATAAGTCCGGCCGCGATAGGAAACGCCGTGCCGCGGCGGAATTTCTTCCGGCGTCTTGGGCCTGCCCTGTTGCGCCGGTGCTTCGACGGCCGCCCCCAGTAGCATCGCGATCGCAAATAAGCGCCGCATAGCTCGCTCCCCTTGGCCCCGGTCGCATGCGCTCCCGGCTCGCCAACTGATGAATCTGAGTTGAGCCTACCATATCGGGAACAGGAACGCGAAGGCGGTCCATAGTAAGCGAGCGGCCGAGTAACTCGTCACAGCCCGCATAACCGAAACTGACTATCCATTCCCGAGAAGCTCGTCGTATAGATCCTTCAACTTGCCCATGCGGGTCGCGAAACTATAGCGGCCCTCGACGGTCTGGCGGCCGGCGGCGCGAAAGCGATCGCGGAGCGGCTCATCGCGAATCAACGCCAACAAGGCCGCGGTCAAGGCTTCGCAGTTGCCGGTGTCGACGAGCAGGCCATTCTCGCCGTCTTGCACCAGTCGCGGCACGCCGTTGACGCGCGTCGCCACGAGCGGCACTTCGAGCGCCAGCGCTTCCAGAAGCACGTTGGGTAATCCCTCGCGATGGCTGGAAAGCGCGAAGGCATCCATCGCTTCGAAATACCCGCGCACGTCCGTTTGCCAGCCAGGCAGGCTGACGCGATCCTGCATCCCCAACTCGGCAACCAGGCGTTCGAGGGTCGCCCGTTCGCTTCCTTCCCCCACAATCACCAGGTGTACGTCTTCCTTTTGTTGAACGAGGGCGTGCACGGAGCGAATGAGAACGTCGAATCCTTTTTCATCGGAGAGGCGGCCGACCGCGCCGATGAGAAAGCGGGACGTCGGAAAGCCGAGCGCCTCCTTGGCTTCGCGGATTGTGCGGCGACGGCGATAATCCGCGGCGTCGATGCCGTTCTCCACAAATACGAGATTCTTCTCCGCGACGCCGCACTTCGTGCATTCCTCGACTAGATCGTCCGATACACAAATGACGCGCTCGTAGCGCGGCAAGCACCATTTGTCGATCTTGTAATAGAGCGGCGTGCGGGCCGTGTGCCGCACCCACCCGTGCACGGTGGTCACGAGCCGCATCCGCCAGAAGCGCTTGAGCAAAAGCCCGAGGGCGTTCGTCTTATAATCGTGCCCATGCCAGATGGCGACTTTCTCGCGGCGGCACGTGGCCAACAGTAGTTTGACGACGCGCCAGTCCCAGGGGCCGCGATCGGGGATGGAAATGAGTGGGGCGCCGTAGCGTTCGGCATTGGCGCGAAGGGCATCGAATCCCTGGTCGCCGGGCGGATGCAGATAGGCGCAGAGCATCCGGTAGCCGAGCGGTTCGAGGAACCGGGGCGAGTTGAGGATCGTCTTATCGGGGCCGCCGCCCGAGCCGGTGACGACGCGGGCATCGAGAACGACGTTCATCGAATAATGCGGAACTCGGAATTCGGAATTCGGAATGACCCCATATTTTTTGGACCTTGTTCCGAGGGCGGTGCAGTCATCGATGCGGGGCTGTCATCACTCAGCATTCCGCACTCCGAATTCCCCATTCCGAATTCTACGATGCGGTTTCAGGCGCTGCCGCGGTGGCCGGGTGGAGCGGCTCAGTATTCGCCGTCGTCGAAGGTACTGCCGGGGCCGCATGTTCCGGCTTGTCGTGCCGCTCCGGCTTATCGTGGCGGCGCGTCTTTCGCTTGGTCTCCACGGCCTTCGCGTACTTCCGCACCCGCTCCTCCATCTCCTTGCCCGGCTGGAACGTCACGACGTTCTTGGCGGCCACGTCCACGCGGTCGCCGGTCCGCGGGTTCCGTGCCTTGCGCGGCTTTCGCTGCTTCACCTCGAAGACGCCGAAGTTCCGCAATTCGATCCGCCCCTCCGCCACCAGCGTCTCGATGATCGCGTCAAACGTCCATTGCACGAGTTCCTTCGTCGCAAGTTGCGTCAAGCTTCCTTTGAGCAACTTCTCGGTGTTCGCCTTCTCGCAAAGTTGGCGGACGATTTCTTTCTTGGTCACGAGGCGATCCCCCGGCAAAGATCGGAATGTTCCCTAAAGGCTATTCTGGCCGGAAAGTAATGTCAAGGAGCGAAACGAGTTGGGAATATTTTTAGATTAGCCGCGAGGCGGAGTCCGCGAAGCCGAGCGCGGCTGCCTACCGACCAATCACACTGCGAGCGGAGGCGATGGCCAAGACGAAAAGCGCCGCGGCCACGAGCAGCAGTTCGGGAAAATCGCGGACCCAGCGGACCGGCGCGGGGAGGCGGGGGCGGCCTTCGCCTGGGGCGCGGCTCTCGCGGGCCAGCTTGCGGAGCCGCAAGTATTCGTCCTGCAGCTCGGTGTGGCCGCGCCGCCAGTCGATGGCAAGTGTCTGCCGTTGATCCGGAAGCAAGCGCCGCAATGTGTCTAGCAAGAGCGGTTGGTTCAAGAGCGTGACAACGATGCCGCCGGGTTGGTCGATTCCGCCCACAACTCCCGACAGGGCCGGTAAATGCGGCCGAACGGCGGCGACGGCCTCCAGCAGCAAGAGCAATCGGCCGGGGCGATCGATCGGTTCTTGCGGGTCGCCGAGGATCGCGCCGAGGCGATCCCAGGCGCGCAACGACCGGCGAAGGAGTGCAAGCCGCGTGTAGATCCAGCGTCGAGTTGCCGACGGCGGGCTTGCTTCCGGTATTTCTTCCGCCTCGACGAGTTCCGCTCGAACCAAAGGCAGTTTCGGCGCTTCAACCACGGCCGCCCGGAAACGCGGCGGCAGCGGCTCCGCCTCCGCCATCTCATACCCTTTGACCGCTTCACTTTCCGGAACCGCAATCTCCTGGGTCACGTCGGTCGCATCGGGAATCTCGAAGGCGGCATCGTCGAAAAATGGCTCGTCGTCGATGACGGGTGGGGCAATGACGAGCGGCGCCGGCCGCTTGACGGGAACTGCGAGTGGCGGCTCGATCGGCTTGGCGAACTGCGGCTTGAGCAAGTGGGCAATCGGTTCCGCGGCGAAGCCCAGTTCCTCATCGTAAGCCGCTTTGCCGATTGGGTCGGTGAGCGTGATGAGCGCCTGGGCGAGCCGGTTCATTCCCTCGGTAACGAGTTCGGGATGCAGTAACTGGTTTTGGCGAAGTCGGTCCATTTGCCGGAGGACGCGCGGCTCGATGGCGGCGGGCTCGACTTGACCGGCGGCGAATCCGAGCAGCGCATAGTGGTCCGGCGGCCACGCACCGGTCGGCAACCCCAGCCAGGTCCGCAACAAGCTGTAATCCACGTCGCACCCTTCGGGTTTAGCCGCGCGGAGGAGTCCGCGGAGCCGAGCGCTCCACGGCTAACCAGGACTAGATTTTGCGATAGCCACGGCGGCGCGGCAAGCCGGCTTGTTTCCCCGCTACACGCCGGGTTATAACGCGGCCCGATGCGCAACTTCCTGCGAACCTTGAAATACTCACTGCCGTATCGCTACCGGCTCATCGCCTCCGTTCTCTGCGCCATCGTCGTCGCCATCCTCTGGAGCATCAACCTCACCGCCATTTACCCCGTGCTGAAAATCCTCGGCACCGACAAGAATCTCCAGCAATGGGTCGATGAGGAAATCGACGGGGCTCAGAAACACCTGGCCGCCAACCAGGCCAAATTGGTGCTGCGGCAAGACGCCTTGCAGAACATCCTGAACCACCCGAACCCTCCGGACCGCGAGAACAACGAACGGAAGGAACGCTGGGAAATCACGAAACTGGAAGCCGAGCAGAGCGACCTCGGCAGCCGACTGTATCGCTTTCAGCTATTGAAGAAGTTCGTCATCAATCAGTTGCCGGCGGATCGCTTCGCCACGTTCCTGTGGATCATCGCGGCGGTCATTGTCGGCGTCTTTATCAAGGGCATTTTCGAATTCCTCCAGGATTCGTTGGTCGGCAGCGCGATGAACCGCACGCTGTTCGACCTGCGGAATCTCTTCTTTCGGCGGATGATCCACCAGGATGTGCGGCAACTGGCGGCCGCCAGCACGCCGGAACTGATGGCCCGCTTTACCAACGATCTCGAACAGCTCGGCAACGGCCTCAAGGTGCTTTATGGCCGCATGGTCGTCGAACCGCTCAAGATGATCGGCTGCATTATCGTGGCGTGCTGGATGAGCTGGCAACTGACGCTCGTCTTCGCCGTGCTCATTCCATTAGCGGCCTTCGTGCTGATGAAAGTCAGCCGAATGATGCGGCGGGCCGCCCGCAAAGTCCTCGAACGGATGAGCGCGATCTACAAAATTCTCCGCGAAGTGTTCGACGGAATCCGGGCCGTGAAGGCGTTCACCCGCGAACCGCACGAACGGCGCCGCTTCCGCCGCGCCACCGAAGAATACTACCGAAAGGCAATGCGCGTCATTTACATCGACGCCTTCGCCAACCCAATGATGGAACTGCTCGGCGTCGGCGCCGTGACGCTCGCGCTCGCCGCCGGCACTTACCTCGTCGTCACCGGCAACACGCACATCCTCGGAATGCGGATGACCGCCCACCCGCTCGGCTTCGAGGCCTTGATCCAACTTTATGCGTTCCTGGCGGCCATTGCCGATCCCGTCCGCAAGCTGTCGAGCGTCTATACGAAGTTGCAGGCCGGAGGCGCCGCCGCCAACCGCGTCTTCGATCTCTTCGACCTGAAGCCGGAGATCAAGACAAATTCCGAGGGGCCGCGGATCGAGACTGTTCGCGATAGCGTCGAGTTCAAGAACGTCTGCTTCAAATACAACCCGGACGTCGAGGCGCCGACGCTCGATTTCGTCAATTTGAAGGTAAAAGCAGGGGAGACGATCGCGATCGTGGGGCCGAATGGCTGCGGGAAGACGACGCTTTTGGGTCTCTTACCGCGCTTCTTCGATCCGAACTTCGGGGCGGTGTTCGTCGATGGCGTGAACATCAGGGCGGCGCATCTGCGCTCGCTCCGCGGCCAGATCGGCATCGTCACCCAGGACACGCAGCTGTTCGACGACACGGTGCTGGCGAACATCGCCTACGGCAAGAAGGGGGCGAAGCGCGAACAGGCCATCGAGGCCGCGAAAAAGGCCCACGCCCACGCGTTCATCGAGACCATGCCGGGCGGGTACGATGCCCCTATCGGCGACATGGGCAATCGCCTTTCCGGCGGGCAGAGGCAGCGCATCGCCCTGGCCCGCGCCATTCTCCGCGATCCCGCCATTCTGATTCTCGATGAATTCACCAGCCAGATCGACGGCGAAAGCGAGCAGCAAATCCACGCGGCCCTCAAGGAATTCACGCGCGGCGGCGGCGCCGATCGCAAGGTTCGCACCACCTTCCTCATCACGCATCGCTTGAACTCGGTCCTGGACATCGTCGATCGGATCGTGGTGATGGACGCCGGCCGCATCTGCCAGGTGGGGACGCACGAGGAACTACTAAAGACGTGCGAGGTCTACCAGCGGTTGCAGCAGGCGGCTCCATTACGGAAGGCCGCATGAATCTCGCTCCGCTCCGCAGACTCCGCGCCGCGGCTAATCGGTTGCCGCTTCCGCGCGATTCCAGTGTCGCGGTTCTTCCCTTCGTTGCATTTCTGCTGTTCTTCCAACTCGGCCACCGCGCGATGTACAGCAGCCACGAGGCGCGGGCGGCCCAGAACGCCCAGCGCATGCTCGATACCGGCGAGTGGGGTTTGCCCGTCCTTTTCGATGGTCAGGTCGACTTACAAAAGCCGCCCGGATACTATTGGCTCGCGGCGATGGCCGGTTGGTTCAACGGCGGAATCGTGACGGCGTTCGAAGCACGATTCCCGGCGGCGCTAGCCGGGCTCCTTACCGTTGGGATGGTGTTCTTTTTCTTGCGAAGCGAAGGCCGTCCCAGGGCCGCGACGATTGGCGCCATCGTGCTCGGAACCGCGATCCACTTCACGACGATCGCCCGCACGGCCCGAATCGACGTACCGCTGACTTGCGCCATAACCGCATCGCTCTTGGCCTTTTTCAAGGCTCATACCGGCGGCCGCATCTACGCCTGGTGTCTCATGAGTGCCGTCGCGGCGGCCGGCGGAATCTTGCTCAAGGGTCCCATCGCTTTGGCCTTGATTGGTCCCGTGGCCGTGATCTGGATGATTCTTTGCAAGCCCAGCCACGGTCGTGGGTGGGCGCTCTACGGCGGGTATTGTCTCGGCATTGCGACCGTGCTCGCGCTGGCCGCGCCGTGGTTCCTGTGGGCGAACCATGCCACGCAGGGCGAGTTCCTGCGCGTCTTCTTCTGGCACCACAACGTGGAGCGCTTCACGGGTGGTTCGGCAACGCTGGCCTCGCATCCGTGGTGGTATTATGGGCCGCGCTT